>Ga0209006_10002243_pt1 | contig 17616 bp, 15 predicted proteins | sample JacPin_JW_Ref_O2_FD_188567 | JGI IMG/M metagenome (GOLD analysis project Ga0209006, IMG submission 188567) | Forest soil microbial communities from Algoma, Ontario, Canada - Jack Pine, Ontario site 1_JW_Ref_O2 (SPAdes) (version 2) | ecosystem: Environmental > Terrestrial > Soil > Boreal... | reverse complement strand
TTTCCTTCGTTTCGCTTGGCTGCCCGAAGGCGCTCGTCGACAGCGAGCGGATTCTCACCCGCCTCCGCGCCGAAGGTTACGAGCTCGCGCGCAGCCACGCCGGCGCGGACGCGGTCATCGTCAACACCTGCGGCTTTCTCGACAGCGCCAAAGCGGAATCGCTCGCCGCCATCGGCCAGGCGATGAATGAGAATGGCAGGGTGATCGTGACCGGCTGCATGGGGGCCAAACCGGACGCGATCCTCGACGTTTTTCCCAATGTCGCGGCGATCACCGGCCCGCAGGCGTTCGAAAGCGTGATGGAGGCGGTTCGCACTGCAGCGCCAGCGCCCCGCGATCCGTTCGTCGATCTTATCCCCGGCGAAGGCGTGCGCCTGACGCCGCGCCACTACGCCTATCTCAAGATTTCCGAAGGCTGCGACCACCGCTGCACATTCTGCATCATCCCAAGCTTGCGCGGGCGGCTCGCATCCCGCTCCGCCGGCGACGTGCTGCGCGAAGCCGAGCGGCTCGTGAAAGCGGGCGTCAAGGAGCTCATTGTCATCGCGCAGGATACGAGCGCCTACGGCCTCGACCTTAAATACGCCGAAAGCCCCTGGGGCGACCGTCAGGTCGCCGCGCGCTTTCTGGACATCACGCGCGAACTGGGTTCGCTCGGCGCCTGGGTGAGGCTGCAGTACGTGTACCCTTACCCGCATGTCGACGAGGCGATCGCGCTCATGAACGGCGGCAACCTGTTGCCCTATGTCGACGTGCCTTTCCAACATGCTTCGCCCGCTGTGCTGAAGGCGATGCGCCGGCCGGCCGCCCAGGAAAAGACGCTGGAGCGCATCCGCGCCTGGCGCGCGATCTGCCCGGAGTTGACGATCCGCTCGACTTTCATCGTCGGCTTTCCCGGCGAGACCGAGGAGGATTTTCGCTTCCTGCTCGACTGGCTGGACGAGGCCAAGCTCGACCGCGTCGGCGCGTTCCAATACGAGCCCGTCAAAGGCGCGGCGGCCAACGATCTCGGCCTTGAGACGGGTCCGGACGAGATTAAAGCGAACCGCCACAAGCGTTTCATGCAGCGCGCGCAAGCAATCAGCGCGAAGAAGCTCACCGCCAAGGTCGGCAAGCGGCTCGAGGTTATCGTCGACGAGGGCGGCGCGCGGGAGGCGAGGGGCCGCACCAAAGGCGACTCGCCACAGATCGACGGCGCCGTGCACATCGCGACGCGCAGGCCCTTACGTGCGGGCGACATCGTAACTGTGAAGATCGAGCGCTCCGACGCCTACGATCTCTGGGGGACGGCGGCTTGAGGGGGTACTCGCAGAATTGATAGCTTGCGCCGGAGCAAAGGGTCGACCGGCGTCCCGCATCGAGTCTACGAGAATCCATTGGCGCTTTGGATCGGGGCGCCACCCGGGACGTCGACATCTGGCCGTCCATATTTTCTGATCCGAAATCCGTGGGGGGAAGGGCCTCATGAGCACGATCTACGACACCTTTGATTTTGGCTACGACCCGAGCGTTGCGGAGAGCCGAGACCCAAGCCGGCGCCGAGCCTGACCGAGTCGCCTTCAACCGCGATGGTGAACCAGAACTTCCTGCCGCCGGTCGGCTACCAGATCATGCCGAACTGCTTTGTCTGGTCGTCGGCCTATGGGGCTGCAACATTCTGGGCGGCGCAATCGAGCTACATTTCGCCGACAACATCGAACCTACAGGCGAGCCCAGATTACACCTATATCAAGGTGGAGATTCCAAACAACGTCCAGACCGGGTGCTGCAAGGGCTGACTGATTACGAACGTCCTCAGCTTTCTGGAAGGCAACAAGGGAACGCCATCGCTTCAAGCGGCGCTGAACTACGAAAGCTGCTCCAAGAACTGGACCGCTTACCCAAAAGGCTCGACGATTTCACCCGGCTCTCCGAGCTTTGCCATTCCTGGTTATGGCTCGACGACCGTCACAGGCCCTGAGGGACTGAACAATATGCGGTCCTTTATCGCTTCAGGCGTTCCGCTGATTTACGGCACCTATCTTTACACCGATTTCCCAACTTATAACGGCGCCGACGTCCCCTATGTCGGCAGTGGGATTTATCTGATCAATCAGAAGACTGGCGGCCCCGCGGGTCACTGCATGCTGATCATCGGGTATAATGACGACTTGCCAGGGACCTGACGGCTCCATCGGCGCCGTCTACGTCCAGAACAGTTTTGGCGCGGCCTGGGGCACCAATGGATATGTCTGGATGGCCTATCCCACGTTCCAGGCAATGGCGGAGGGAACCGCCTTCTACATCACCGACTGACCCAACAGTCGCGTCCGGGCAGGGTTTCGTCCAAGGTCAAACGCTGGTGCTTTTGGGGCGAGCACGGCTTCGACTCGGCGCGTCCAATGGAACCGCGCCGTAAACATCATACGCGCAGGAACCGTAGGCCGCCTTGAACCGCCCAGAACCGATATCCCCGCCTCGCGCTGTCGAAGTGCAGGACGGACTCGCCAATCCGCAGCGCCTGCTCGCCTTCTTTACCCTCGCCATGGCGATCAGCATGGCTGTGCTCGACGGCACCATTGTCACCGTGGCGCTGCCGACCATGGGGCGCCAATTCGCCGTCGCGCCGGAGAGCGCGATCTGGATCGTCAACGCCTTCCAGCTCGCGGTCACCGTCTCTCTTTTGCCGCTGGCGGCGCTTGGCGACATGTTCGGCTACCGGCGCGTCTATTGGTGGGGGCTTGCGCTCTTCACAATGGCCTCGCTGGCTTGCGCGCTCGCGCCGACATTCGCCGTGCTCATATTCGCGCGCGTGGTTCAAGGGCTGGGCGCGGCGGGCATCATGAGCGTCAACATCGCGCTCATCAGGTTCATCTATCCGCACGCACGGCTTGGCCAGGGGGTCGGCAACATAGCGGTGGTCGTCGCCGTTTCCACAGCCGGAAGCCCGAGCGTCGCTGCGGCTATTCTTTCGATCGCCTCATGGCATTGGCTGTTTCTCATCAACGTACCGATCGGCGTGATGGCGCTGGTGATGGCGGCGCAGACGCTGCCGGCGACGCCACGCGCCGCGGGGCGCCTTGATCTTTGGAGCGTGATTCTCAACGCGCTCACGTTCGGGCTCGTCATCGCCGGCGTCAACGGAATCGGCCAAGGCGGAAACCTGTCCTGGGCGCTGATCGAAATTGCGGTCGGCGCAGCGATCGGCGTGGCGCTCGTCCGACGGCAACTCAAGCTCTCTGCGCCACTGCTGCCAGTCGATCTTCTGCGCCGCCCAGTGTTCGCGCTTTCGCTGGCGACGTCCATCGCCTCGTTCGGGGCGCAGAGCTTGGCCATCGTGTCTTTGCCGTTTTATTTCGAGGGCCGGCTGGGCCACTCGGCATCGACTTCCGGACTGCTCCTGACCCCTTGGCCGGTCGCGACCGCCTTGATCGCGCCGATCGCCGGACGCTTGGCCGATCGATTCATCCCCGGCATCCTTGGCAGCATCGGTCTTTTGGTGATGGCAGCTGGGCTGGTTCTCGTCGCCCTGGGAGTTGGCGATTCCAATCCGGCCTCGCTGGCATGGCGGCTCGCGATCTGTGGCCTCGGCTTCGGTTTTTTCCAGTCGCCCAACAATCGCGTGATTATCGGCAGCGCGCCACGCGAGCGAAGCGGCGGGGCGGCCGGCCTGCAATCCTCGGGTCGGCTGATCGGCCAATCGTTCGGAACGGCGCTGGTGGCGGTCGCTCTCGGACGAGCGCCCGCGCACGCGACGGAGATTGCGCTGTGGGGCGCTGCTGCGCTCACGCTGGCCGGCGCAGTCACCAGCGGCCTACGCAAGGCAAGCTGAGGCGATTTCGGCTCCCAGGTCCGGCATTGGCGACACGGACACACCCCTGCTAGATACGGCTAACCGATCCGCGACGTCTTTGGGAACTTCACCGGATCGTTCAGCGAACAGGGATTGGGCAACCTTGGCGCTGGCCACTCGAGGAGGAAACGATGAAGAACGCGTCCATTCGAATGTCTCCGACGCTGAAGCTTTGGCGTTTCGCCGCGATCTTTTTTTTCGTCGGTTATTTGCAAGCTGATGAGTTGGGCGAACGCAAATTCAAGATCGATGAATCCACGTTTAAGTGCATTCTGAAGATGACTGCAGTGAGGGGGTTCTTTGTGGACAATCTCGCGGGCAATCTGGAAGGCTCCGTCGCGGTAGCTCAGGCGGGAAAGGGGACATATCCTGAGGGAACCGTGCTGCAGCTGATCCCTAACGAGGTCATGATCAAGCAGCAGAAAGGGTTCAGCCCTGGGACGAACGACTGGGAGTTCTTTGCCCTAGATACCGACAAGAACGGCTCCAAAATCGTCAGCCGCGGAGGCCAGGATGTGAACAACTTCCTCGGACTCAGTTGCTTTGAGTGCCACAAAGCGGCCCGGGCGGAATTCGACCTCGTCTGCGAGCAGGATCACGGCTGCGTCCCACTGCCGCTCACGCCCGCGATGTTCCACGCCGTGCAGCACACCGATCCGCGTTGCCAGCCACCGGAAACCGTCAGCCCCGAGGACGCTGCCGCGCTGAAAGACCTCGGACCGGTGATCGAGCAGCTCAAGAACGAGGCCGCCACGAACAAAAAATAGCGCCTTGGCAGCTACGAAGCGGGGGCGCCGCCTCGATTCCATCCCCGCCCGCGATCGCCGAAGGCTTCCCAGCCCCGGTCGGTTACAGCGACCGTGTCCTCCAGTTTGATGAATCCCCGACGCGGGTGCGCGACCGTCGTCTCGATCGAGATGACCATGCCAGCCTCAAGCGGGCGGTCAACGTCATAGGCCGGATACGGGACCGGCCCGTGGCTGGTCAGGCGCGGGGCCTCATGGCTGATGAGGCCCATCCCGTGCGCCACGAACTCGATCGAATTGGCGCGCGAGGACCTCTTCAACACTTCACCGGCGCTGGCGTAGATATCGCCACCATTGACGCCGGGCCGGATCGGTTTGCGCGCCGCCATCTGAATTGCGTCCGCCTCGCCGAGCAGGTCTTCGAGTTCGCTGTCGGGTTCGCCCTGGATCGCCATGCGACAGAGATCGCCGATATAGCCTTTGTAGTTGCCGCCGGAATCGATCGACAGGATATCGCCCGCCGCCCACACTTGGTCCGAGGGCGCGCGATTGAGGCTCGCGCCGGCGGTGATGAGGCAATATTCAAACGTCAGGCCGCGGTTCACCTCTTCGCGGCGAAGCGCCTCGACGAGTTCCAGTTTGGTCGCGCCTGGTCCATGCGAGGCGATCACCGCCAGCATGGAATCGACCACGAGTTCGGAGGCGGCACGCAGCAAATCCAGTTCCTCCCGGGTCTTGCGGGCCCGGAGGCGTTCGAGCGGCAAATGCGCTTCGACGAACGTGACCTCGGGGAGCTCCCGGCCCATGAGTTCCGCCGCATCGGCGGGTAGAAACGCGCGCTCGACGCCGACACGTTTCACCTTCGGGGCAAGCTTTCTAAGATGATCAATCGCGAGCTGCGTGGAATCGAGGGTCGCTCCCGCAGTTTGGAAGACGGGAGTCCAGAACTTCCCAAGGTCCTTCTCGTAGGATTCCATCCCGTGCCCGATATAGGTCGATTGTTCCGGCCGGCCTTTGACGTAGACGAGAAGAGGCAGATAGCGGCTGACGCCAATGGCGTCGAAATGATCGAAGAAGAAGAACCGATAGCCGCCGAACAGATACTGGATGTTGTGCTTGGAAGAGATCACCACTGCGTCCATGCCGGCCTCGTCAAGGAGATTGTCAAGGCGCGCGCTGTCAAATGGAAGCGCTGTCGCTTCGGCGATCGCCGACAATGAGCTCAGGCCTTCTGTCATAGCTTTCTCCCTGGGGTGATCTGGCGCAATCGAAGGCGCCGCCTCACTATACCTCAGACAAGCGAAACTTTCGCCATTCGCCTTCGCTTGCCAAAAGCGCGGCGAGTCCGCCATCATCGCGTCAGTCATTTGTGAAGGCAGATAACCATGCTCTCGGTCGACGCCAAAGGCGTCTTTCCAATCGCGCCCACGCCGTTTCTCGCCGACGGAACGATCGACGCGGCGAGCGTCGACCGCATGATCGACCACTATGTCGCCGCGGGCGCTGATGGTTGCACCATTCTCGGCATCATGGGCGAAGCGCCAAAGCTCGATCACGACGAGGCGATCGATTTCGTCAGATGCTGCATCGCGCGCGCGCCAAAACTGCCGTTCATCGTAGGCGTCTCTGCGCCGGGATTCGCGGCGATGCGCGCCCTGTCGCACGCCGTCATGGCCAAGGGCGCAGCCGGCGTGATGATCGCCCCGCCGCCATCGCTGCGCACAGACGATCAGATCGTAACTTACTACGCGCAGGCGGTCGAAGCGATCGGGGCGGACATTCCCTTCGTCATTCAGGACTACCCGCTGACGCTCAGCGTCATCATGACGCCGAACGTCATCCGCCGGATCATCACCGACAACCCGTCCTGCGTCATGTTGAAGCACGAGGACTGGCCCGGCCTGGAAAAGATTTCGGCGCTCCGGCGTTTTGAAAAGGAGGGCAAGCTGCGTCACGTCCCGATTCTTACCGGCAACGGCGGCCTGTTCCTCGATTTCGAGATGGAGCGCGGAGTCGATGGCGCAATGACCGGCTACGCCTTCCCGGAAATGCTGATCGACGTGGTGCGGCTGTCGAGCGAGGGGCGGCGCGAGGAAGCGCACGACCTTTTTGACGCCCATTTGCCCCTCCTCCGCTATGAGCAGCAGCAGGGCGTCGGCTTGGCGACGCGCAAATACGTGATGATGAGGCGCGGCATCCTCGCTTCCGACGCGCAGCGAAAGCCCGGAGCTGGTCTGAGCGCGACCGCGATGGCCGAAGTCGACTATCTCCTCACGCGCCTCGCCCGCCACGACCAGCGCGCCGCCGCGCGCGTCTCGGCTTAGGGACAAGCCTATCTCTGGAAGTCCGACTCGACCTGGAGGCGCACTGGCCGGGCACCTCTTCACTTCGCGTATCGGCCGTACGCAGACCGCTTTGACCCCCTCGCGCGCAGCTACTTGCCGAGATGCGCCCCGAAGAACGCCGCGATTTCGCCGAACGCTTCCTTGCTTTCCGCCGCTGTGTCGTCGGCTTGGTACTGGGCGTGCGATTCGCCTTCGTAAACCTGAAGCACTGCGTCGACGCCCGCTCGCCGCAGCTTGCGATGCACGCGAACCGTGTTGCTCAACAATAGGTCCCGCGTGCCGGTGGTCAGTATAGTGGGCGGGAAACCGTGCATGTCGCCGTAAACTGGCGAAATGAGCGGGTCCTTGAGGTCGTGTCCATGGGCGTAAATCACGGTCGCCGCGTCGCAAAAGCCATCGCGTGATACGAGAACATTATCGACCTTCTCGTTGGTATAGAAACTGTCGCCCGTCTTGGTCGCGTCCGACATCGGCGTGCCCGCACCAAGAGCGCCCGGCGCCGGCAAACCCTGCTCACGCACTCGTAACACGAGTTCGAGCGTCAAGGCGCCACCGGCGGACGTGCCGAACACGCCAATGTTCTTCGCCGGCGTGTCCTTCAGAACCGCCTTGTAGACGGTGACCGCGTCATCGATGGCAGCCGGAAAGTAGGCTTCCGGCGGCATGCGATAGTCGACGGAGATTACCTTGTAGTGTCCGTCTCCCGCCATGATGATTCCCTCGGGAGTGCCTGACTCCCCGGGGGACAGCACATAACATCCGCCATGAATGTGAATGAGAACCTTGTCCTTGTTCTCCGGCGGGATGTCATTGGGCGTGAGAATGTGAACGCGAACGCCGTCGATGTTCGAGGCCTCAGATTTGACATGCAGGCGCTCGAGCATCCCTGGAATTGTCTTGACCGTGTTTGCCGCCCGCGTGTCAGCGAAGGCGCGCGCCTCTTCAGCCGTTCTCCATAGCTTGTTCCAGTTGGGATTGAGCGGAGCCCCGACCAAAGCCTGCATTTCCGGACTGATATCAGCGGTCGGCGCCGGCAGTGCTTTTGCGGGAACGTCGAGAGGCGCGAGATCGGTCGCGGTCGCCGCCGCCGAATACGAAAGCCATGCGGCGCACGCGATCACGCTAAAGGGCTTCATGGCGCTTCCTCCTTGAACCGAACACCACCATCGCCGAAACGCGCGTCGCTTTCCTGCGCCCGATCCGGTTTGGAATCACAGTGAAGCGTGCGATTAAGCGCTCGCGTTTGTTAAATTCGATTAGACGGACTAGCGGCCGGGAGGCGAACTTTCCTCACGCGGATTTCGCGGTCAAGCATTTTCCCGATAACACCGCGCGCCGGTCTTTATTCAATCGTCCGCGAAAGACTTCGCGCTCGTGTTTTTTCGTCGGGATTGCGATGGCGCAGCGTCCATCAATACATACGAAAAACGCCGGCGATGGTTTGACCATCGCCGGCGTTCGACGTCGAGACAAGGGCGGTTCGTTAGGCCGCCACCCGATTGACTTCGTTTTCCGCAAGCGTGGTCAGCTTCTCGTCCGCGGCTTTCTCTTCGGCGAGATTCTGCTGCAGGACTTGGGCGCAGTCCGCCCGGCCCAACGTTTTCGCCCACGCGATCAATGTCCCGTAGCGAGTCATTTCGTAGTGCTCGACCGCTTGCCCTGAGGCAATCAGCGCAGCGTCCAAAACGTTCTTGTCCCCAATTTCACCGCCGACTTCATCAGCTTCTTCGATGATGCCGTCGATAGCGGGACAATCGACCTGTTTCGGCTCTGCTCCATGCATCTGAAACACCTGCTCGACGCGCTTCACGTGGTTCCTGGTCTGTCCCAGATGGGCTTCAAATGCGGACTTTAGCTCGGGCGATGTCGCCTTGGCGATCATATCGGGCAATGCGCCCACGATACGCTTCTCGGCATAGTAGATGTCCTGCAACTGATGGACGAACAGATCGTCCATCGATTCGATGTCCTTGGAAAAAAGACCCATGATCAACCACTCCTTCGGTCTCGAATTTGGGGATAGCGGCTGCAACCGGCCTTTAGGGAAACGTCTCCGCGACCCCTAGGTTCCGGCGCAACTATGGAGCTTGGTTTTGCTTGAGCAGTCTTGTGGGCGATAAGGCGGTCAATAAGACCGCCTTAGAGTCCGCATTTGTGGCTTCAGAACGCCTGCCACTGGTCGCCTTGCCAATATCCGCGTCCGGAGTGCTCTCTCCAAGTGTAGTGGGCACCGTTGTCCCACTGCCAGTCATACGGATGAACCACCACGTACGCATTTGGCGGATAGTCATACCGCTCCACCGAATGCCAGCAGGTCGTGCCGGCCTGATCGCAGACGATGGCCGACGAAGGGCCGTAGCCCTCAATCGTTACCGGCGCGGTGCCTCTCGGCGACCCCGGCGCCGTTGCTTGAGCGGCCACAGGCGTTGCAGCTGCGAGCGCAGATATAGCCGTGGCCGACAGTGCAGCTATCAAGAAGCCTTTCATCGGAAACTCCTTTAGTTGGATCCTCCCGATCCGTTGGATCATGCGCGCCAACGCTAGGTTTCGAGCCTTTGTTCCGGTCCGCCGGGTCGATTCTTTATTCCCTCCTTCTGAAAACCGTTGCCGCGACACGCCTATTCCGCGTCGAGCTACACGTGACGCTGAAGGCTCTCAGAACAGGGACCCCTGCTCCCCGGCGTCTTTGTCGGGCCTTGCCCGTCTGCGCGGCAATAGCGCGGGCGGCGTCATTGGCGGCCCCACGCGTCCACCGGCGAGCGCGCCGATCTTTCCGTCGGCGAATTCGATCTCGAGCCGCTGCGCCTGTCTAACCTCCTCCGCGCGCCACAGAGGCCTTTGCGTCTCGTCCCGCACCAGCGCGAAGCCGCGCGACAGGACGCCGCGATAACTCATGGCGCCGAGCAACTGCCAGGCGGAGAAAAGCTGGGCGCGGCGACTTCGCAGGCGCTCGTCATAAGCGCGCTCCATGCGTATCGCGAGGCGCGCGAGCGACTCCGCCTGTTCGCCGCGCCGGCGGGCCATGAGCGCGCTCTCGCGGATGAACGTCCGACCCACGGCCTCCGCCGACCGGCGCGGCCGCTCGATCAGAAGGGGCCGCACCCTGGCTAAACGCCCGATCAGCCCTCTCACCCGCTCGCGCTGGCCGGCAAGGCGCGCGCCGGGCGATTGGCGCGCAAGGCGCCGGGCCAGCTCAGCGGTCCGTAGCGCGCGCTGGTCGATCGTCGCGCGCATGCGCTGAGCAAGCGTCTCCGCCGCGCGGTCGAGGCGCTGGCGCGGACCGGCGATGATCGCCTCGCCCCCCGGCAGCGCCCGGGCGACCGCACGCAATTCGCTGCGCAGGCGGTGCGAAAAGCGCAGGATCGCGCCGCGGCGGCGCGCGTCCAGTTCGGTGACCGCGGCGAGGAGCTCGGTCCGGACAGGCACCGCGAATTCGGCAGCCGCAGTCGGCGTCGGCGCGCGCACGTCCGCCGCATGATCGATCAGCGTCCAGTCGGTCTCGTGGCCGACGGCGGCGATCAGCGGGATTGTGCTGCGGGCGACCGCGCGCACCACGGCCTCGTCGTTAAAGCTCATGAGATCTTCGAGCGAGCCGCCGCCGCGCGCCACGATCAGCACGTCCGGCCGCACCGTCGTCCCGTCCATAGCCAGCGCATTGAAGCCGTCGATCGCCGCGGCGATCTCGGCCGCGGAGGTCTCGCCCTGAACGCGGACCGGCCAGACGACGACCCGAACCGGGAAGCGGTCGGCGAGGCGATGCAGAATGTCGCGAATGACAGCGCCGGTTGGCGAGGTCACCACGCCCACGACTCGCGGCAGGAACGGGGCCTGGCGCTTGCGCGCGGCGTCGAACAGCCCCTCCTCGGCGAGTTTTCTGCGGCGCGCCTCGAGCAGCGCCATCAGCGCGCCGATCCCGGCGAGCTCGAGCGCCTCGATCACGATCTGGTAGGTCGACTTGCCGGGGAAGGTGGTCAATCGCCCGGTCGCGACGACTTCGAGTCCCTCCTCGGGCTTCAGCTGTATGCGCTGCAGCGTGGTGCGCCAAATGACGGCGTCGAGCCGCGCGCCCGCGTCCTTGAGGCAGAAATATGCATGGCCCGACGAATGGCGCCCGCGATAGCCGGAAATCTCGCCCCTGACGCGGACATAGCCGAACCGGTCCTCGATGGCGCGCTTGAGCGCGCTCGCCAGTTCGCTGACGGTGATTTCGGGCGCATTGGTGGGGCGCGCGTCCGTTTCTGCCATCGACTCAATATGCCCGATCCAGCCAGCTGAAGCCACACACGGTCCGAGGACGGTTGCAAGCCTATGGCGCGTCGCGGCAAAACCACGTATGAGGCGCCCCGGCGCGGCTTGACGGCGCGCCTTGTTCACGCCGCGATGTCGGTCTCTAACCGCGCATGGCTTGAGCGAAGGCTGCGCGGGCGTCCGAAAATCGCAAGGCGCGCGGAGGCGATTGACGAGATGAAGGCGGCCAAGACACGCATGCGAAGCGCGCTGGGACACCGCAAAATTCTGGTGTCTGCCGGCGCTTTGGCCGCACTCGCGGCTTCGATCGTGACTTTTGGCGGCGACACAGCGCTCGCGCAGAACGCCGGCGAGTGCGCGCGGCTGCAGCAAGCCATTGCGGCCCACCGCGGATCGAGCGGTTCGCAGGCCGCCGTTGAGCGCCAGCGCGCCGAGCTCGGGCGCACCAGGGCCTACGCTGGTTCGCTCGGCTGCGGCAACCGCAAGTTCCTGATGTTCGGTTCGGATCCGCCCCCGCAATGCGGCGAGGTCAACGCCCAAATCTCGCGGATGGAGGCCAATCTCGCCGATTTGCAGGCCCGCGCTGGCGGCGGGGCCGGCGATCTTGTCGCCCGCTATAACGCCGAATGCCTCCACGCGCCATCAGGGCCCGGCAATGTCTTCGAGGCTCTGTTCGGCGGCCTAGCGAGGCTCGCGGCTCCCCAGGACCAGGAGCCGCAGACGGACGCGCGATTCGAGGATCGCGGGGAGGCGCCGCGAAACGAACAGCCGGGGCAACCGGGCGAGAAAGGAGCCGGCGTCCAGGCGCACGCCGGCTCCTATGCGGTATGCGTGCGCACTTGCGACGGCAGCTTCTTCCCCGTTTCGTACTCCGGCGCCGGGAGCCGGGCGGACAGCCTGGAGGACGTTTGCAGGGCCTTGTGCCCCAACGCCGACATGGCCCTCTACTCGTTCCCGTTCGGCGGCACGATCGAAGAGGCCGAGGCGCCGTCGGGCGAGCCCTATGCGAATTTGCCCAACGCCAGCAAGTTCGAGAAAGCCTTCGATCCGAGTTGCTCCTGCCGACGCAAGGGCCAGAGCTGGGCGGACGCGCTTGCCGATGCGGAAGCGCGCTACGGCCACCAGAAACACGATATTCTCGTGACGCCGGAGAAGTCGGCGGAGATGGCGCGGCCAATCATTGATCCCAAGGCCAAACCGACTCCCGATACGAAGGTCAAGCCGGCCGCGCCAAACGCGTCCGTGGTCGCCGGGCCGAGCGCCGCGCCTGCCCCTGGGCTAAGCGCAACACCCGGGGTGCCCTCGTCCGACACGGCGATCACGCCGGTCCTCGACGCCAACGGCGCGGACACCAAGCTCAGCGCTGAGGCCGCCACGGTGAGCCGCGAAACGTCCGGCATCGCCGGCGACGGCGTACAAAGCGCCAAGAGCTTCAGCGTGAATCAGGGGCGCACGGTGGAAGTGACCGGGCCCGACGGGGTCAAGCGCCCGGTGCGGATAGTCGGGCCAGCGCTTTAGCGCGGCCGATCAGCGGCAGGAGAACGGCGAGCTCCGGCCCCGCCTCCTGACCAGTCAAGGCCAGCCGCAACGGGTGAAACAGAGCCCGCCCCTTGCGGCCGGTGACCTCCTTGAGCCGTGTCGTCCACGCGCCCCAGGTCGACTGGTCCCACGGGCCCTCGGGCGCGCACGAGGCGGCGAGGCTCAGATAGTCGGCGTCCTCGACGATCGGCGCGACGTCGCCCTCCGCCACTTGCCGCCAGATCGCCGCATCGTCGAGACGCGAAAGGTTGCCGCGAACCGCTAGCCACAGGGCTTCCGCGTTGGGCCCGGCGACGCCGAGCGCAGCCAGCCGATCGGCGACCGCCGCGTGTGGCAACCGATGCAGCGTGCGGGCGGAAAGCGCCTCCAGCTCGGCTTCGTCAAATCGGGCCGCGCCGTGGGAGACTTGCGAAAGGTCAATGAGGGCCGCCAGTTCGTCGAGCGAGGCGACCGGACGGACCGCCTCGGCCGAACCAACCAGCACCGCAAGCGCGGCGACGGCAAGCGATTCGATTCCTTTTGCGCGCAACGCGCCGATCGACAGCGCGCCTGAGCGCTTCGAGAGCCCCCCGCCGCCGGCGTCGGTCAGGAGGTTGTGGTGGCCGAAGCTTGGCGTTGCGCCGGCGAGGGCCTCGAAAATCTGGATCTGCACGGCAGTACTGGTGACGTGATCCTCGCCGCGAATGACATGCGTCACACCGAAATCGATGTCGTCGACCACCGAGGGCAGCGTGTAGAGATAGGTTCCGTCCTCGCGGCGCAAGACCGGATCGGAGAGCGAGGCGCAATCGATATGGCTGTCGCCGCGCACCATGTCGTCCCAGCGAACAGTCGTCGGCTCGAGGCGAAAACGCCAATGCGGCTTGCGGCCTGAAGCTTCGAGCACGGCCAGCTCGTCCGACGACAGACGCAAGGCGGCGCGATCATAGATCGGTGGCAGGCCGAGCGCTTGCTGCCGCTTGCGGCGCCGATCGAGTTCCTCCGTCGTCTCGTAGGCCGCGTATAGCCGGCCCAGATCCTTGAACCTCGCGGCGGCCTCGCCGTAGGCCGCCATCCGCTCCGATTGGCGGCGCACCAGGTCCGGCCGAATTCCCAGCCATTCCAGATCCGCCTCGATCGCGTCGGCGTGTTCCGTCCTCGAACGCTCGAGATCCGTGTCGTCGAAGCGCAGGATAAACGTTCCGCCGCGGCGGCGGGCGAAGAGCCAGTTGAGCAGGGCGGTGCGGGCGTTGCCGATATGGATGCGGCCGGTCGGCGACGGCGCGAACCGGACGACCGGAAGAGAGGCCATTCGCCTTCATATAAGCGTCGCGCCGGCGCCGCAATATGGTGTGACAAGGCCTTGTGATTCGGGTAGTCTAGACCCATGACTATAGGCGCCCTGGCGGCGGGGATTTGCGCTACCAGCGCGGGGATTCATGGACTGAGCGTCGTGCTCGCCGCGCGCCGCTGCACGCGGCGGCCGGGCCGGACACCGCCACCGAAGAACGCCCAAAGCGTCACAATTGTGCAGCCTTTGTGTGGTGTCGAGGTGTTCTCGCGCGAAACGCTGCGGTCGATTTTTGCCCTCGACTATCCAAGCTACGAGATCATCTTTTGCCTCGCCAGCGACGATGATCCAATCGCCCCCCTGGTGCGCGGCGCGATCGCGGCCAACCCGGGTCGCCCGGCGCGACTGCTGATCGGCGACGACCGGATCAGCGCCAACCCCAAACTCAACAATGTCGTCAAGGGATGGAAGGCGGCGCGCTACGATTGGGTGATCATCGCCGATTCCAATGTGTTAATGCCGGACGACTACATTCAGCGTTTGCTCGCGCGCTGGCGCTCCGACACCGGCATCGTCTGCGCCCCGCCGATCGGCTCTCGACCCGAGTCCTTCGCCGCCGAGGTCGAGTGCGCCTTTCTCAATACCTATCAGGCGCGCTGGCAGTATGCGGGCGAATCCTGCGGCTATGGCTTCGCCCAGGGGAAGACGATGCTGTGGCGTCGGGAGACGCTCGAAGCGGGCGGAAGCATTGAAGCTTTGGGAGCAGAGATCGCGGAAGACGCTGCGGCGACGAAGCTTATCCGGGCGCAAGGGTTCAACGCTCATCTCGTCGACCGGCCGTTCCAGCAGCCGCTCGGCCGGCGTCGCCTGCACGACGTCTGGTCGCGGCAGCTTCGCTGGGCGCGGTTGAGGCGCGCCACCTTCCCATTCTTTTTCGCTCCCGAAATCCTGACGACCAGCCTTCTCACCTTCGTCGCCGCCGGGGTCGCCGCTCCGGACTTCGGGATGGACGCGGTCGTGGGCGTCGCGTTGGCGGTTGCGTTCTGTTACGGTGCCGAGGCCATCCTCGCTTTCGCCGCCGGCTGGCCGCTGTCGTGGCGGAGTCCCGCAGCCTGGCTGGTGCGCGATGTCCTGCTGCCGTTCCTGTGGGCGTGCGGCTGGTCCGGCCGCAATGTCGTCTGGCGCGGCAACGCCATGGATGTCGACGACGGCGTATTCCTGCAAGCCGAGTCCGAACCGCGGCCGCAGATCTGACTAGGCCGGTTTGGGCCCTTCTGTCGGCAATCCGTCAAAATTCCGCTCTACTGATTCGCTATCGTGTTGGTGAGCGTCAAGGACCGGGCGGACGATCGCGCGAACGCAATCGTTGACAGTCTCGCCGTTTAAAATCCCAAGAAGACTTGACGCGGGGAGGTAAAGATGTGGATGCAGAGAGAAGACGTGCGCGTGCGCGTTTTGAACGCGCTCTATTGGGATCTGGCAGTCCCCCGACACCGGCTGAACGTCGACGTCGAGAACGGCTGGGTGACTGTTTCCGGAATGGTGGACTTACCTTATCAAAGGACGTGCGCCGAGTCCGACGCGCGAAGCGTTCCGGGCGTGGTCGGCGTCACGAACTTGATCCGCCTGGCAAGCGCTCAACGGACGAAGCCGCAACCCGAAGAGAGGGTGCAAATCCATCATTGACGACGGACGCGGCTGACGAAGCCGTTCTTTGCGAAGTCCACCGCTCGAACAAAGGCTCGATTGCACGCCAGATCAACGATACCGTTCGGCAGCCTGCGCTGAGTACGAGGCGTCTACCTGTCGGTACCAGCCGTCGCTGCGTCGGGCTAAGGCTCGCCCTAACCCGCGCGCGGATACTCCTCCGAATCTGCTGCGCTAGATTTTCCCTCCACGGGGTCGTGTTGCGATAATACCAATACCAGCCAGCGAGAGGGTTTACGCAACGCGGGTCCCAAGGTTTGATTCTTCCGCTGAAATGGATGATTCCGGGATCTAACACAGCTTTGCGCGCGTCGCCGACCTCGTATGATGGGCGTATGTCTGAGTATGTAAACATAAAATCGTTGATATTCCACCTAAGTGGTAATGTATATGTGCGATTGGCAAAGAGAATATTTAATATATCTTGGTCCGGGAAATAATTTCTTTTTCGCGCGCGTGATAAACTTCCACGGCATCGTCCAGTATTTTGCTTTTTCTGAGCTCAGCCAGGTTGAAGATGAGAACTCCTGCGTTGAAATATTTATGAGACGACGGTAGGTTCAATCGAATGCTTTGAGTGATCCCGCCCGCGTCGGCGCAACCAGCAATCGGCTTTGATCCAATATCAATATTCCACAGTTTTTCGAGTGACTCAACTACAATTGTATCCGAACCAATGTAGATTACCGCTCAATATCGGGCGGCAGAAGCGTATATGCATGTTGAGACGGTAGTACGTCACCATGCTAACATGCGGCGGGTTCAGCGGCGCCCAAGTAAAATCGCCCGACAAACTGGACATGCGCGGGAAGAACGTGCGTCCGAATGCAACGGGAATGGCATTGCTGCGTTGAACGAGACTCATCGGCACCGCGTAATGGGCGACCGCCACAATGCCCACGATCGATCCAATGAGAAACTGGTCGGCGGCGGCGAGCGCAGAGAGACCAAGTTGGTGACGGCCATCCAACCGCCGTATCCAAGCAACGTGCGCGCCTCCTCCCTGTCAAAGGATCGAAACGAGAACGGCCCTTCCAACCGATATACGATAGCAAGCATCGCAACGACGCTCGCCGCTTGAGCGAGCGCCGCCGTAGGTATGACCGCTGTAAGCGAGGGACTGATTGTCACGGCCACGACAACGGGCGCAATTTGGCTGAGGCTCGTGGTGACTACCTGAATGCAATTGACAAGAAGAAAGCGCTCGCGGCTCTCAAGCGCGCCCGCGCAAGCGGCGGCGACGAGGGTCATTGGCAAAAGGCACGCCATCCAGGGAAGAGAGCCTGCGACCTCAGGCCTCAGCGCGTCTGGCAGCTTGACAAAACGCTCGAGCAGGAACCCGCCGATTGAGTATAGGAGGACGCCTCCGATCAGCCCGAAGCAGAAATTGAGAGCTATCGTCGTGAGCAGCACGCGCGCACGCTCTGCTTGCGTCGCGTCCCGAAGCCTCGCCAGCGCGTTGGTGGCCGCCCGCGAAAGCCCGAGGTCCATGAAGCCAAAGAGGCCGAGCAGGATCCAAACAATCGATAAGACACCGAAGCGGGCCTCGCCGACATGGTGAAGATAGATCGGAGCGGTCACAAAGCCACCGCCACCCGGAACAAAGGGCTAAGGAGATTGAGGGCGAAACTTCTCTTAAGAGGCCTCACCATGACTTCCCCATGCTACTCCTCGCAAACTCCAGATCGGATCGGATTTTTGATTGAGGGGAGCCGATGCGGCGCCCGGCCGGCTCCTCCTACCTGACGAGGCGACGCTAAAACGAGCGGATGACCGCCTCTCCGGGCCCGCCGCTCAAGACGCCTTCGGTCATCGCTTACAGTCCCCACACTAATATGGATTACGCAGATCGTCAGAGTGAGCGGCACCGGTGCGACGCGGCGCCCGTTGACAGAATGAACCGCGCCATACTGCTTCGGTTGTGCTTGT
>Ga0209006_10002242_pt1 | contig 17618 bp, 14 predicted proteins | sample JacPin_JW_Ref_O2_FD_188567 | JGI IMG/M metagenome (GOLD analysis project Ga0209006, IMG submission 188567) | Forest soil microbial communities from Algoma, Ontario, Canada - Jack Pine, Ontario site 1_JW_Ref_O2 (SPAdes) (version 2) | ecosystem: Environmental > Terrestrial > Soil > Boreal... | reverse complement strand
GCCGGTGAGGCCGCTCGCCGAGCGGGTTGCCTTGCGCAAGAGCATGGTCAGGCTCCGCCTGGCCGAGCTTCGCGAAGGCGTGTGGATCCGTCCGGACAACCTGCTCCGCCAGCCCGACCGCACCGTCACCGAACAGTGCACCTTCTTCGTGAGCCACTATCCGGACCCGCTCGCGTTGGTCAGTCAGCTGTGGGATCTGCCCGGCTGGGCCCGCGAAGCACGGCGACTCTGCGCCGAACTCGACGATGCCGACGGCCTGACAGCCGGGTTCATGGCCACGGCCAAGGTGATCCGACATCTGCTGATCGACCCCTATCTCCCCGCGGAACTGCTGCCCGCGGACTGGCCGGGAGAGGGGCTTCGCGAGCGGTACGCCGAGTTCAGCGCCTCCTACGCCCAGCGCCTCCGCGACTACAGCGGCGGCTGATGCCATGAGCGCTCTGGCCTAGCCGGGCCGAGGGCTGAGCAGGAAGCGGGATGCTAATCGCCGGGCAACTCTGCGCGAGTGCGCGCGGTCACTGCTTGCATAGGACCTGGTCGAGCCAGTCGAGAATGCCGGCCACCACCTCGTCGCGGTTGGTCTCGTTGAGGATCTCGTGGCGGGCGCTGGGGTAGGTGCGCACGGTGACGTCGGTCAGCCCGGCGGCGCGGTAGCGGTCCACGAGGACGTGCAGCAGGACGAGGTTGGCGTTGACCGGGTCCAACTCGCCCGCGGCGATATAGAGCGGGAGGTCGGGACGGATGGCCGTCACCTGGCCCGGGTCGGCCATCCGGCGGGCGCCGGCGAACATGTCCTGGCCGGCGTCGACGTCGATCCCGAACCCGCACCGAGGGTCGGCGATGTAGGCATCGACGATCGCCTCGTCCCGGGACAGCCAGTCGAACTCGGTCCGCGCCGGCTCGAAGGCGGCGTTGAACGCGGCGAGGTCGATGGGCTTGTCGAGGTCGAGGGCGGGCTCGAGCTGATCCAGCGCGGTGGTCCCGGTCAGCACCACGGCGTCGACCCGGTCGCCGTGCTTGAGCAGGTACTGCTGAACGGCGAATGAGCCCATACTGTGCCCGAGCAGTACCAGCGGCAGACCGGGCTGCTCGTCGCGGATCAGGGACACGAGCAGGTCGACGTCGTCGACCAACTGGGTCCAGCCGTCCGGCCCCAACTGGCCGAGCTCCTCTTCGGATCGCGCGGTGGCGCCGTGGCCCCGGTGGTCCTGGCCGTAAACCACCAGGCCGCGGTCGGTGAGGGCGCGCGCGAGGGCGCCGTAGCGCCGCACATGCTCACCCATGCCGTGGGTGAGTTGCACTGCGCCGCGCGGCATGCCGGCCGGGTCCCACCGGTAGCCGACGATATCGACGCCGTCCTGCGCCGGGTAGGTGAAACGTGTCGATGGTTCCATCTGATTCTCCTGGTTGGTCCTCTGCCCGCACGGGCAGCCATCTCCCGATCGCTTGACAGGGCCTACTGCTCCTTGCGCAGGCCGAGTACTTCGTCGAATCCTTCCCGCAGGCAGGTTTCGAAGACTTCGAGGTCGCTGATCACGGCCGGGTCGACGTTCAGGCCGATGCAGCAGGTGCCGTCGTAGGAGATCATCGCGATCATGGCGGCGACCCCGGGACGCGGGCCGAGCGGGTACAGGCCAGTCACCCGGGCGCCGGCCAGGTACGCCGGATGCCCCATCCCGGGAATGTTGGACGCCTGGACATCGGACACGTTCGTCATCCCGGCGGCGAGCTCGATGATCGCCGCGGTCGGGAGCCGGCTCAGGGCCGGCGCGACGAGGTCGAGGAACCCGATGGCGGGTTCGGCCCGGGCGGTGAGGACGAACTCGCGGATGATCTCGATGCGGGCGCGTGGATCGGCTTCCCCGACCGGGGCGGCGAATCTCGCGCCTGCGAACCGGTTGCCTCCCATCGGGTCGTCGCTCGTGCGCAGCGAGACCGGTATCCCGATCGGCATCAGGTCGATCGGCACGCCGTAGTGCTCGTGGTAACGCCGGAAAGCCCCGAGCACGCCGGCCAGGAAGGCGTCGTTCACGGAGCCGCCGGCTGCCTTCCCGGCCGCCTTCAGGTCGCTCAACGGCACGTCGTGCACGACGAACCGGTAGCCGAAGCCGCTACTGCCGCGCAGCAGCGGCGACCGTTCGGCCGGCGGTGGCGAGAGGACGCGGCGCAACGAGCGACCGAACCGGATCGTGTCGCCGACGACAGCGCCGGGGTGGCGCACGGTGCGGCCGATTAGCTTGAGGGAGTCATCGCCGCGCCTGATCCACGCGGACGGGGCATCCGAGACCCGTTGGCGCAGGCGATCGGCCAGCAGGCCTGCCGGGGTCAGCAGCGGCCGCGACGCAGGCGGCGATGCGAGCTGGTGCACGCCGGGCTCGGAGGTGCGGCTGTGCGCGAGAGAGAGCAGCTGCACCAGGCCAAGGCCGTCAGACAGGCTGTGGTGGACCTTGAGCAGGTAACCGGCCCGGCCGTCCTGCAGGCCCTCGACCAGCAGGGCCTCCCACGGCGGTCGCGCCTTGTCCAGCGGTCGCGCCAGGATCCCCTGGGCCAGGTCGAGCAGTTGGCGCATCGTGCCTGGCCCGGGCAGCCGCACCCGCTGAAGGTGGTAGCCGAGGTCGAAGTGCGGATCGGGTGACCAGGCAGGCGGAAACAGGGGCAGCAACGGTTCGACGGCCCGCTCGCGCAGCCGGGGGATCTGCTGGCTGACGCGGTCGTGCGCGGCGACCAGCCGGTCCCAGTCCGGCACGCTCTCGAGGACCTCCAGCAGCACCCCTGTTGACCGGGTACGGGGGTCGGCCTCAGCCCGCCACATGAGCGCCTCCCAGGCGCTCATGTCCGCCGGGCCGCCCCACGCGGCGCCGTTCGGATCCTGTGCCGCCATTCAGCTCGCCTTACTCGGTCGAACGCCGGGTGCGATCGGCGGGACCCGGCGATCGTCCTGGCGGGCGCGGTCGACGGCGTCCGTGACCTCCAGGATGAGGCGGGCGACCTGCTCCGGGTCGTCGCTCATCGGAACGTGGCCCACGCCGGCCAGCCGGACCAGCTCGGCGCCCGGGACGCGTTCCAGCAGGGGGAGGCCGTTGTGCTCGAACGGGATGATCCGGTCTCGCTCCGCCCAGACCATCCGGATCGGGCAGTCCGGGTCCGCGGGCAGGTATTCCAGCGGCTGTTTCGTGATCACCCGCAGCAGCGGGGCGACCACGGGGGAGTCCTTCATCGCCCGGATCGAGGCCGCGAATTCGGCCGGGTCGGCGCGGTCGGGGTGTTCGACCTGCGTCGCGAGCAGCAGTCGCCGCGCCCACGGTCGGCGGGCGATCGCCTCCGCGCGGTCGCCCTGCCTGGCGAGCAAGACGAACGAGAGGCGCATTCCGGTGGCGACGGCGGTCATGCGGGCCGCCGATCGCCACGCGCCGGCCGGGCCGAACACGACGACCGACCGGGCCCGTCCGCGGCGGGCCAGCTCCAGGGCGATCCACCCGCCGAGCGAGTTGCCGGCGATGTGCGCCCGGTCGATCCCGGCTCGATCGAGCTGCTCAACGACCCCGTCAGCGAGCGCCTGGATGGACGGAGCCACGCCTGCAGCGAGCCGCTCCGCTCCACAGTGGCCGGGCAGAGTAGGTGCGAACACCGCGTGCCAGCGCTCCAGCAGCGGCAACACCGGGCGCCACACCCGCCAGGTGCCGCCGACGCCGTGCAGGAGCACCAGCGGCGTTCCGGAGCCGCCGGCGTACGAGGGCGTCACCGGAACGGCCTCCAGCATCGCCTCCGGCGCAGGGCGTCGACGACGCCGCAGCAGGGCGACGGCAGCCGCCCACACCGCCGCGAGCAGTGCGGCCCTGCTGAGCAGCCAGATCAGCAGTGAGTCCGAGCGTCGGCCCTTCACCAGCCCTCCCCGTGGAGTTCGTGTCCGGGCGCGACCCTGAGCAGGCCGCGGTAGGCATCCTTGACGGTGGCGCCATGCCATAGCACGTTGTCCACCTCTTGGGCGATCGGCAGGTCCACCCCAGCGTCGGCCGCCAGCTTCATGATCACCGGGGCGGCCTTGACACCCTCCGCGACCTGCTTCATCCCGGCCAGCACCTCACCAATGGTCTTGCCCCGGCCCAGCTCCTCGCCGACGTGCCGGTTGCGGCTCAGCGGGCTGGTGCAGGTCACGATGAGGTCACCCGTGCCGGCGAGACCGGAAAAGGTCAGCGGGTCACCGCCGAGCGCCTCACCGAGACGGCGCATCTCCCGCACTGCCCGGGTGATCACCATCGCCTTGGTGTTGTAGCCGGCCCCGGCCCCGTCGGCCATCCCGGCCCCGATCGCGAAGACGTTCTTCAGCGCCCCGGCGATCTCCACGCCTGCCACGTCGGTCGTGGAGTAGATCCGAAACCGGGCGGTGCGGAACAGGTCGGCCAACCGGGCCGCCAGGTTCTGGTCCGGCATGGCAATCGTGGCGGCCGCGGCGTAGCCGGCCATGACCTCCTTGGCGATGTTGGGCCCCGCGAGCACGCCGGCCGGGTGTCCCGGCAGCACCTCCGCCACGATCTCGGTCATCCGGTGATCGGTGACCTGTTCAAGCCCCTTGACCAGGCTGACGACCGGGATCCACGGACGCACGTGGGACACAACCTGTTCGAGGACTCCCCGGAAACCGTGCGAGGGGACACCCATGACCAGGACGTCGGCATCCTGCACCGCCTGCTCCAGCGAGTCGGTCGCGCGCAGGCCGTCCGTCAGCGGACTGTCGCCGAGGTAGCGGCTGTTCCGGCCCTGCCTGTCGATCTCCTCGGCAACCTCCGGCGACCGGGCCCAGAGCACCGTCGGTGCGCTCCTCGCGACGATCGATGCCACCGTCGTCCCCCAGGAGCCGCCACCCAGCACAGCTACTCGAGGTTGCCTACGGTCCATCCCTCAAATCACCTCCCTGAACAGTTCAAGCCGTCCCCCGCCGCCGCGAACGGCTCGGGCCCGGGCCACCTCATGCCGTGCCCGATGCACTTCATCGGTCCGAAGCTGGGCACCAGCCTAGAGCACAAATGCTTGAATGGATAGACCAAATTGCGCTAGGCTGGCCGTGTCCATAAAACGGTAGGTAGTGAAGAGGTGCTCGCCACGGCTCCGACGCGGTGACCGACCACCCAGGGCTACCCACAGCTGGGCCCGCACCATCCTGAAGGGCGGTCCATTGACCACGCTCGACACGCTGCTTGAGGAGATCCGTACCGGCCCGTCCGACCCGCGGATCGCCGCCTTCTTCGACTTCGACGGCACGCTGATCGACGGCTACTCCGCAGCGGCGCTCTACTCACACCGGCTGCGCAACTTCGAGATCGGACCCGCCGAGGCTGCGCACACGGTGCTCGCCGGCCTGCGCGGGCCCCTCAGCGAGGACCAGTTCGCCCAGCTGGTGGAGCGCGGCACCCGAGGGTGGGCAGGCCGTTCCGACGACGACATGGTCGAGCTGGGAGAGCGGCTGTTCGTCCAGGGCATTGCTGGCACGCTGTTCCACGACGCGTGGCGGTTGGCCAAGGCGCACCAGCGGCGTGGCCATACGGTGGTGATCGCCACCTCGGCCACCCGGTTCCAGGCCGGTCCGCTGGCGAGGCGGCTCGGGGTCGAGAACCTGCTCTGCACCGAGCTGGAAACCGAGGACGGTATCCTCACCGGCCGGCTGGCCGGCCGGACACTGTGGGGTCCCGGCAAGATCGCCGCGGTGCAAGCGTTCGCCGCTGGGCACGGAATCGACCTGGCCGCCAGCCACGGTTACGCCAACGGCGATGAGGACGTGCCTTTCTTGCAGGCCGTCGGCCACCCCCATCCGGTCAACCCGCAGAAGCGACTGGCCGAGGTGGCCTCCGCCCGTGGCTGGCCGGTACTGAAGTTCAGTAGGCGGTCACGTCGGCTGGACCCGACACCGGCTCTCCGCACCGCGGCCATGTATGGCAGCCTGCTGGCGGCAAGCGGAACGGGCCTGACCATGGGCCTGCTGAACCGCAACCGGCGACGGGGCGTCGACGTGGCCACCTCCGTGTTCGGCGACCTCGTTGGCGCCGTCGGCGACATCAAGATCGACGCCGTCGGACAGCATCACCTGTGGTCACACCGTCCCGCGGTGTTCTTCATCAACCACCAGAGCGCGCTCATCGACCTGGTCGTCACCAGCAGGCTGCTGCGCGACGGGTTCACCTTCGTGGCCAAGAAGGAGATCGCGCAGGTCCCGGTGATCGGGCAGCTGTTCCGGATGGCCGATGTCGCATTTCTTGACCGTGCAGACCGCGCCAAGGCCATTGCGGCACTGCAGCCCGCCCTGGACAGGTTGCGCGCCGGCACGTCGGTCGTGATCTCGCCGGAGGGCACCCGGTCGATGACCCCGACGGTCGGCCCGTTCAAGAAGGGCGGCTTCCACCTGGCGATGCAGGCCAGCGTGCCCATCGTGCCGATCGTCATACGCAACGCCGGCGAGATCATGTGGCGGGACGCCAAGATCGCGCAGAGCGGCACCATCGACGTGATCGTGCACCCGCCGATCCCCACGGACGGCTGGGCACGAGAAGACCTCGACGCGGCCGTGGCGAAGGTCCAGCAGCTCTACGTCGACACCCTTGAGGACTGGCCTACAGCGCGGCAGACGCCGATCGACGCGGCAGGGACGTCATGAGCGGTACCCACCACGCCGTGGACGGGTTCGGTGCGGGCGTCCTCCACCGGACCGGCGCGCGCGGCCTGCTGCACCGCGTCGGCCTGCCCAGGGCTTCGGCGGAACCGCTGCCGCCGGATTCCGCCGAGGTCGCCCACCTGCTCCGGGCACCGGTCTTCCGGACCCAGGTGCGCGACCTCGCCGAACGACTCGGCCGATCCGAGGAGGATGTGCTGGGCGAGGCGGCCGGCGCCCTCCGGGAGATGTCGGCCATGCACGACGAGGCCGTGATCGCCCAGTGGCAGCGGTTCGGCCGGTGGATGCGGCGCGGCTACGACACCTTGCTCGACGAGGAAGCGCTCGCCGGGCTGCGCGAGCTGGACCGCAAGCACTCCCTGATCTTCCTGATCTCGCACCGCTCCTACCTCGACGAGTGGGTGCTGCCGCCCGCGCTGGTCTCCTCCGGCATCTCGCCCCCCTACGGGCTGGCCGGAGCGAACCTGAACTTCTTCCCGCTCGGCACGGTGGCCCGGCGCACCGGCATGGTGCACATCCGCCGGTCCACGAGCGACGCACCGGTGTACCGGCTGGCCCTGCGGGCGTACATCGGCCTGCTCGTGGCGAACCGGGCGAACCTCGTCTGGTCGATCGAGGGCGGCCGGTCCCGCACCGGCAAGCTCCGCCCGCCCCGGTACGGTCTGCTGCGCTACGTGGTGGACGCGGTGGAGGCGGTCGATGCGCCAGAAGCCCTGGCCGTGCCGGTGTCGATCGTCTACGACCAGCTGCCGGCGCACGAGGTCTCGCTGATGGTCTCCGAGGCCAGGGGGCTGGGCAAACAGCCCGAGAACCTGCGGTGGCTCCTCGGCTACGCCCGGGGAATGCACCACCGTCTCGGCCGGGTGTACGTCGACCTCGGGCAGCCGCTACGACTACGGGAGCGGCTTGCCGAGCTGCGCATCGACGACCCGGCGGAGACGCGTGCCGTCGAGCGGGTCGCGCTGGAGGTCTCGCACCGGATCAACCGGGCGACGCCCGTGACACCCACCGCGGCCGTGTGCGTGGCGCTGCTCGCCGCCGACCGGGCACTGACCATGGCCGAGGTGCTGGCCACCGTCGCGCCGCTGGCCGACTACCTGCGGCGCCGCGGCTGGCCGGTGGCCGGCGCGGCCAACCTCACCGACCGCTCCACCGTGCGCCGGGCGCTGCAGGAGCTCGTGGCCTCCGGAGTGCTCACCTGCTACTCCGGCGGCACCGAGACGGTCTGGGGGATCGGCGCCGACCAGCACCTGGTGGCCGCCGTGTACCGCAACAGCGCGATCCACGTGCTGGTGGTGCGGGCGATCGCCGAGCTCGCGCTGGTGGCCGTCGCGCGGCGCCGGGACGGGTCCGGGCCCAACGCGTGGGATGAGGCACTGCGGCTGCGGGACCTGCTGAAGTTCGACTTCTTCTTTGCCCGGCGGCGCGACTTCGCTGTCGAGCTGCAAGCGGAACTGGCGCTGATCGACCCGGACGGCGGCGAGGTGGGCGCCGAGGTGAGCCCGGACGACGCGCAGCGGTGGCTGGAACGCCTCCGGCCGCACGTGGCGCACCTGGTATTGCGCCCCTTCCTCGACGCATACTGGGTGGTTGCCGAGCAACTGGCCGCGGCCGACGCCTCCGAGGAGCTCGACGAGCAGCAGTTCCTCGCCGGGTGCCTGCGCGTGGGCCGGCAGTGGGCGCTCCAGCGCCGGCTGGCCAGCGAGGAGTCCGTCTCGGCCGAGATGTTCCGGACGGCGCTGCAGCTGGCCCGACACCGCGGCCTCCTCAAGTCCGACGATCCAGGCCTCAGCAAACGCCGGAAGGCCTTCGCCGACGAACTTCGCGAGGTGCGGCGCTACATCGCGGAGATCGCCGACCTCGCGAGCCGCGAGATCGCCCGGTGAGCATGGTCGACGCTGGTCACGACACCGCTCAGCTCGACGACGATCCGACAAGGTCGAGCCGCGCGATGAACGATTTGGTCTGACCTATAATATAGTTTGACAGCGGACAGGCAGGCGGCCGACGATGAGGCGGCAAAAGGCACCCGGCCTTCATCACCAAGCGCCCGCCGGACTTGGCCTGAGCTCGCGCGGAACCCGGGGCGTAATCAACACCGTGGCCGTATAAGCCAGGCAAGGAGGAACTGTGAACATCATCGAATCAACTCCGACGGACTTCTCCGGTGTCTGCGTCCTGATCGCGGGTGGTACCTCCGGCGTGGGTCTCAGTTCCGCGTCGTCCTTTGCGCGAGCCGGAGCAGCGCACGTGACCCTCCTGGGACGCAACGAGGAACGGGGTGCGTCCGCGCTGGAGCAGATCATGCGCAAGGACCCGGAGGCTCGCGTCGACTTCATCTCAGCCGACACGAACGACCCTGGTCAAGCGATGGAGGCAGTCGAGCGGGCCGCCACCGCCATGGGCCGGCTGGATGTGCTCGTCAACTCGACTGTCTCGCCGTATAGGCCCACATTGTTCGTCGATCTCGCTCCGGAAGAGCTTGTCACGGTCTTGGTCTCGCAGGCTGCCGGTCCGATGCACACATGCCGGGCGGCCGTCCCGATCATGCGCCGACAGGAGACCGGCGTCATCGTCAACGTCGCGTCCGATGCCGCAAGGGTGCCGACGCCCGGGGAGACGGCGCTGGGGGGTGCGATGGCCGCGATCGTCACCTTCTCCAAGACGCTGGCGCTCGAGGTCAAGCGCTACGGAATCCGGGTCAACATCGTCACGCCTTCGCTTATCGTCAACACCGGGTCGTACGACCGCGTCATGGAGGACTCGAGCTTCAGCAAGAAGATCTTCGACCGGATCGTGTCTGCAGCACACCTGGGCCTGACTGAGCCGGAAGATCTCGCGAACACGATCCTGTTCCTGGCGTCGCACCACGCCAGCCGCATCACGGGCCAGGTCATCAGCGTCAACGGCGGGATCTCGATCGCCTGAGCTCCGGCGACATCGATCGCATCCTTCGCCCGCAGCCAGAACGGAACGCCTCTCGGGGCGCGACGTCCGGGTGCCTCACGAGACAGCCGCACCCAGTCGGCGCAGGATGTCAGCGGCTTCTTGGGCCATGGCGGGGACGAACTCGGCAATATGCACCAAATCGTGAATTGCGGAAGCCACCTGTCCGGTCATGACCAAGCTGTTCTCGACATCACCCTCTGTCTGAGCGCGGTTCATCGACTCCATCTTCCAGCGGGTGTGCTCGACGACGTCGAGCACACCGCCCACGCCCACGCCTTCCCGACCCAGGCCACCCTCGGCGAGGGCGGCTTCCGACGCCGCATTGCGCAGGCCGCGGCACGGGCCGTACACACCTGGGAAGGCGACGTCATCGCCTTCCTCGGCGTCCAGCAGTGCTCGGATGTAGGCCGGATGCCAATCAGTGTTGTCGTAGGTCGTGATGAAGCGAGTTCCCATCGCCACACCTTCTGCCCCCATGGCCAACGCAGCAGCAAGCCCGCGACCGTCACGAGCGCCGCCTGTCAGTAGCACTGGGACATCCACTGCTTCGGTGATGCTCGGCACGAGCACGTAGGTGTGTACCGCTTTGCTCGGGGCGTGGCCACCCATCTCGAATCCCGCCGCGATGATGACATCTGTCCCCGCTTCGGCCGACTTCACCGCCTGACGTGTTGAGCCCACCTTGTGTTGATGGATCATTCCCGCGTCCTTGATCAGCTGGATGTATCTTCCGGGAAAGCCGGCGGACGTGGTGAGCACCCGAAGCTGTGCCGCCAAACCGCGGTCACGTTCCCGGGCAGCAAGGACGGCCCGGATGTAGACGTCGGTGAACGGGAGAACGTCGCCGTGGGCGTCGACACCTACCGGGATGTTGACCGCGAAGACCTTGTCGGTGAGCGAAGCACACTGCTCGATGTGCTGGATGAACAGCCGCGCTCCAGCGTCGATGTCCACGGGCATTCCCGGCATCGACACCGTGCCCAAGCCGCCCGCGGACGAGACCGCCGCGGCTAGCCTTGCTGTGGTGAAAGGCCCGAGCCCCTCCTGCACGATGGGATGCTCGATGCCCACCAGCGCGGTGTAGCGGTTGCTGATGGGCGCCATTCGGACTCCTGTGGTTTCGCCGCTCAACTGGTCTTGGTACGGCTGGTGGACTTGGTCAGAACGAGGCGTTCAGATAGCTCTCCGGAAGCGAGCTGTTCGCGCAGCAGGAACTTCTGTACCTTGCCGGTCGGCGTCATCGGCAGCCGGTCGATGAAGACCCACTGTGTCGGAGCCTTGTGCGAAGACATCCGGTCGCGACAGAACTGGTACAACTCGTCAGCCGTGATCGCAGGCGCTTCGCCCCGCAACTCGACGACGGCGAGGATCTGCTCGCCCCATCGTTCATCGGGGACTCCGATCACCGCGGCCTCGGCTACCGCGGGATGCGTGAAGAGCAACTCCTCGATCTCGCGCGGATAGATGTTCAAGCCACCGCGGATGATCATGTCCTTCAACCGGCCGGTCACTCGCAGGTACCCACGCTCGTCCATCGTGCCGATGTCACCCATGTGCAGCCAGCCATCAGCATCGATCGTCCTGGCCGTTGCCTCGGGCATCTTGTAGTAGCCCAGCATGTTCTGGTACCCGCGACAGCAGATCTCACCCTGCTGGCCGACCGGCACCGGAATCCCAGTGATGTCATCGGCGATCTTGACCTCGAGCTGCTCCAGCGGGCGACCGACCGTTTCGGACTGATCCGATGACGAATCGGTCACCCCGGTCTGACTGATCACGCCATGCATCTCCGTCTGACCGAACAGGATGCTGAAGCCGCAGCCGAGCAACTCGATCGTGCGATGCACGAGAGCGGCTGGCACTGCCGAAGCTCCCGACATGATCGTCTGCAAACTCGACAGATCGCGGGCCTCGCGATCGGGGTGATCCAGCAGGGCCACCAACATCGTGGGGACCACCAGCGAGTGCGTCCCTCGGTATGTCTGGAACAGCTCCAACATGAGACCCGCGTCGAACCCGGGCATGATCACGAACGTGCCGTGCATTGACAGCGTGCCGAACGAGGTGACCGCTCCCCCGCCGATGTGATACATCGGCATGGCGTTGATGTTCACGCCACCGTCCGACATGCCGGCTCTGAGCGCGACGAAATGCGCCTCGTTGACTAGGCCCTTGTGGTGAAGCAAGGCACCCTTGGGGAATCCCGTCGTGCCGGACGTGTACTGGATCTGGATGGGATCAAGGGGTGAAACCGCCGGCAGCTGCTGGTCGGGATCACCGGACTGGAGGAACTGATGCCATTCGGAGAAACGCACGACGTCAGTCAGTGCAGGTAGCCGTGGGCTGAGCTCGTCAACGACGGCCGTCAGGTCGAGGCCCCGGTAGGAGTCGACATAGAACAGGCCGGCGGCATCGGAGTTGCTGAGGATGTGTTCGAGCTCACGGCTGCGGTACGCGGGGTTGGCCGCCACCAAGATCATTCCGGCTAGGCTGATGCCCTGCTGAAGGATGACCCAGTGCGCGCTGTTGGGAGCCCAGATCGCCACGCGGTCGCCGGGCTGGAAGCGCTTGAGCAGGGCCCGCGCAGCACGCTCGGCATCCTGCAGGAACTTGGCGTAGGTCCATTCTTGCCGTGCCGACTGGTCCTCCACGCCGTCGACGAGCGCCAGCCGGTCCGGCACTGCTGCCGCCGCCTCGCGCAGTAGTTCCCCCAAGGTGGCGTCACGAACAGCGTCGCCCTCTTCGGATGGCCAGTACGACTCGGTCAACGGGCCGGACTCTGGGCTCACGTTCACTCCTGACACCTCCGCTGGTGTTCGTCGCCCGGGATACGCGCTATCCGGAGTCTAGGCTTTTGCTATTATACTTGCAATGGTCAGACCTAAGATCCTTTCTTCATTTGAAGGTGATGAATCATGGCGGCGGCGTCCGAACCCTCGGCCCAGCAGTCGGGTATCGATGACGTCCCGGGCGTGCCAGAAGCGATGTGTCGTCCTCAGAGGCTCGGTCCTCGCCAACCGGCATGCCGAACACTGGGCCGTGACCGGCCGAGATCTCGGTCGACTTCTGCTCCCAGATCCGGGCGGACGCATCGACGCTGACAGCACAGGGCCGCGCAGTGGACCTCGACGCCAACGGCGGACCTGCGTAGGGTTCGGTGCGCGACGATCGCGGCCGGTGGACGACCCGGCAACCTTGCATCTTAGTTGGCCAGCGTTTATAATGGTAAGACCAAACGAATGAGGAACATGCCGGTGACGCCAACCGTTTCGCCTCTGGCCCGGATGGCCGAGGTAGCCGCCGATCCAGATGCCTATGTGCTCGCCTGGAAGCAGTCCCATCCTGGACGCAAGGTCGCAGGCGTCCTCCCGATGAACTTCCCCGAGGAACTACTCCACGCAGCGGGCTTCCTTCCGGTCGTCATCCAGGAGAACAGCGAGCCGGACTCGGAGGGGCGGGTCATCCTCGCCGAGTTCTACTGCGGCTACACGCGCAACCTGGCCGATCAGGCGATCAAGGGCAAGCTCGCGCACTACGACGCCTACTTCGTCGCCGACCACTGCGTCCAGCTCCTCGGGGCCGCCGACGTAATGCGCTATGCGCAGCCCGAGATCCCGATCTACTTCGGCCAGTTCATCGCATCCATGAGCGAGTCCTCGACCAACGGCAAGGTCCGTGGCGAGATGGGACGCATCGTAAGAGAGGTCGAGCGCAGCGCCGGCGCACCGATCGACCAGGACCGCCTGAGGAACAGCATTCGGCTTTACAACGAGGACCGCAGCCTGCTGCGCAAAGTGTTCGACGCACGACGGGACGGGCGACTTCACTTGCCGGCCAAGCAGATTCAGGATCTCGTCAAGTCAAGCATGATCATGGAGAAGGCCGAGCACGTCGCTCTCCTCAAGGAGTTGCTCGCGCACGGACTCGGAACGCAAGCCGCGACCGGGACGGTCAAGCTGCACCTGTCCGGGCATTTCTGCCACGCACCGAAGCAGGAGTTGCTCGACCTGATCGAGGAGTGCGGTGCCGAAGTGGTCGATGACGACCTCTACCACGGTCGCCGATACGTCACGACGGACGTTCGCGAGGATCTGGATCCGATCGACGCCCTGACCGAGTGGTACTTCGACCGCAACGTCAACGTCCCGTGCCCCACCCGGGTCCAGCACGACGCAGACTGGGACACCTACCTGAGCAACGCGGTCAATGCGAGCGGCGCAGACGGGGTCATCGTCCTCATGGCCAAGTTCTGCGAGCCGCACATGCTGCTCTACCCGGAGCTGCGCAAGATGATGGACGAGCGCGAAATCCCCTATCTGCTCATCGAGACCGAGCACGAGGGCCTTCCGATGGAGTCCATCCGCACCCGCGTCGAGGCGCTTGTCGAGCGCATCTCTCGGCGGCCCGCCCGCGTGGCCGGCTGACACTAGCCCGTTCACAGCCGAGGAAGATCGAGGAACATGACGAGCACGACCACCGGCAGCACTGTCACGCGGATGGCAGCAAACCGCAGCGGCGGCAAGATGATCGCCGACTACTGGGACAACATCTTCACCGCACCTGAGCGCGGTAAGAAGGTCGTCTGGTACAACGGTTCCGCTCTCAACCCGATCTTCCAGGCCGCGGGACTCGAGTGGTGCCACGGCGAGGCGTTCTCGGCGCGACTGGCCGCCCTGCACCTCGAGGGACCGGCCCAGCTGGCCGGCGCCGAGTACGGCTACATCAACGAGCTGTGCTCCTATTCGCGCACCCACCTCGGATGCGCCGTGCTGAGTCAGGGCGGGGGCCCGGCCCCGGGCTCCGAAACCGGTGCGGTCGATGCCCTTGACCAGGCGGAGCTCGCCGGCCGGCTGCCCCACCCTGACTTCTTCGTCAACGCCTACTCCGGCTGCAGCACCGGCCAGCAATGGGACGAGATGTCCTACCGGGTCTTTGGCAAGAACGTGCCCATCTTCAACGTGTCCATCCCGTTCCTCTGGGGCAACCACGCCGACTCCGGCTATATGCAGGGGCAAGAGTGGGAGGAGGCCACCGATTACGTGGTCGCCCAGTTGGGTGAGCTCATCGCCTTCATCGAGGGCCAAACGGGCCGACCCTTCGACTGGGACGCCCTGTCCGAGAGCATGTCCTACATCAAGCGGGCCTCCGAGCTGCGACTCGAGGGCATGGAACTGTGCACGAACAAGCCCACCCCGGCCACGTACTGGGACTGGATCGCCAGCATCGCCCACATCAACTTCCTGCCGGGAAACCAAGACCTGGTGAACTACTTCGGCTCGGTTCGCGACGAGATCGCTGCCCGAGTCGCGAACGGCGTGCCAGCCCTCGAGAACGAGCGCTACCGGCTCTACTTCGACGGCATCATGAACTGGAACAAACTCGGCTGGCTCGCCAAGCGCTTCGCCGAGTACGACGCCGCAGTCATTGCTGGTCGGTACACCCACTCCTCCTTCTGGCAGGAGCCGCAGATCATCGATGCCGAGAACCCTCTGCGCGGGATGGCCCAGCACTACCTGATTTGCCCGATCAACCATAGCCTCAAGACACTCAATTACCTCACCCTGCGTGATTGCGAGAGGTTCGACATCGATGGCATGGTGTTTCACTCGACGCGCACGTGCCGAGCCTTCACCAACCCGCAGACTCTGCTGGCCAGATCGGCTCGCGAGCACCTCGGGTTGCCCGCGATGTTTTTCGAGGGCGACGTCGCCGATGCCTCGTTCTACAAGGACGAAGTCCTCGAGAGCCGACTGGTGGCCATGCTCGAGAACATCGACGTCCGGCGCGCCAAAGCCGGGCGGTGGTAGTGGCATGACAGTTCACACGATGGGCGTCGACCTAGGGTCTACGACGGGCAAGGCTGTCATCGTCGATGAGTCCGGCGCGATCGTGGCTCACAAAGTCGTCCAAATGGGGGCGGTGAGCCGACGTGGGGTAACTGCGGCCATCGCCGCCGTCCTCGAGGAGGCCAATCTGGGGCGTGCCGAACTCGACCGGGTCGTCGCAACCGGGTACGGCCGTCGGCTGGTGCCGGACGTGGACCGGACGTTCACCGAGATAACCTGCCACGCCCGCGGCGTCGCAGCGATGTGTCCGGGAACAGCCCTCGTCATTGACATCGGCGGCCAGGACAGCAAAGCGATCACCATCGACTCCGAAGGACTGGTCGACAACTTCGCGATGAACGACCGGTGCGCCAGCGGCACGGGACGGTTCTTCGACGTGCTCGCGCGCGCCCTCGGCTATTCGCTCGAGGAGCTGGACGATCTCGCGCTCGCGGGGACGAACGACCTCGAGGTGAGCAGCATGTGCGCCACGTTCGCCGAGACCGAGATCATCTCGCTGCTGGCGGAAGGTGCCGCCCCCGAAGACATCGCAGCGTCGGTGCACCGCTCGGTGGCCACTCGCACCCTCGGCCTGGTCTCGCAGGTCGGCAAGGCCACTCCCGTCGTGATGACCGGCGGCGTGGCCCATAGCAGGGCAGCAGTGAAATTCCTCTCTGACGCGCTGCGCACACATGTCCACGTGCCTGCCCAACCGCAGATCTCCGGGGCCTACGGCGCCGCTCTAATTGCGCTCGAGTCGCTGCGGGGCGCGACGACGGTCGTCGGCCAGGCGATCGAGCGCGAACACACCCACGACGGCAGCTTGCCCTCCGGTCGCGACTGCAAGACCTGCAGCATCGGTACAGGCAAGCACCAGCCGATTGATGTCGAGCTCTGGAACGCCTCGGTCGCCGAGGGCCACCGAGCCTGAGGTGCGCCGCCCGCGGGTTCACGAGACTCACCGGTCAGCGCCGGACGTGTCCCGTAGGGGAGGAAACCCCCCCGAAGCGTTCCCGGGCGATGACGATCTTCTGCACCTGGGCGGGACCGTCAGCGATCTCGACGGCCATGACATCGCGGAGGCGCCACTCGAGACCGAACTCCTTCGCGTAGCCGTGGTGGCCGTGCAGCAGCAGGCAGTCCGTGACTGCGGTGCTCGCGACCAGCGAGCCATACCACTTGGACATCGCGCGGTGCCGGCCACGCTGATCCGCCGCACTGTCAAGACCGTCGGTTGCGGGACCACCATCCTCTTCGGGCAGACGGAGATGCACGGAGTGATCAGCCAGACAAAGCTGACCGACTCACCGCAGGACCAGGCGGAGACCGTGGGGCAGCCCCTGCCGGACCTCGAGGTGAAGATCGCCGACCTCGTGCCCGGGGACGCGCCAGGCAAGGTTCAGAAGTTCGTCCTCCGGGACCGGCTCTCCGCAGGAGTTCTCCCCATCGAGTCGGCCCAGGAAGTGCTCTCCTGAGAGACGAAGGCCTGCTGGACTTCCGGCTCGTCCGCGAACCAGATATCATTTGGTCTGTCCATTTGTAAAGGAGGCCGGAATGCTGTCCTTCGCCTTCAGCCCGGAGCAGGAAGAATTCCGCGTCCAGCTGCGCAGGTTCGCCGTCGCTGAGCTCGCGCCCTACTATATCGAGCGCGCGGCGCGCCCGGAGTTCTGCTGGGAGGCGCACCGTCAGCTGGCTGGCCTCGGCGTTCTCGGCATCGGGCTTCCCGAGAAGTACGGCGGGACCGGGGCACCTGACCCGGTGACGCTCGGGCTGGCCACGGAGATTCTGGCGTACGGTGATGTGAACGTAGCGTCCGCTCCGGTGCTCTCCGGCCTCGTCGCCTCACAGCTCGCGGAAAACGGGCAGGACGCCGTCGTCGACGAGTGGCTGCCTCAGCTGATCGCCGGCGACGTCGTCGCGGCGATCGCCGTCACCGAGCCCTCGTGCGGTTCCGACGTCTCCCGCCTGCGTACCGAGGCGCGGAGAGTCCTCGGCGGCTGGCGGATCCGCGGCGAGAAGATTGCGATCACCCTCGCTACGGCGGCGTCGGTGGCGTTGGTCTACGCCCGGGCACCTGGGTCAGAGGGGTACCGGGGCGTCAGCTGCTTCGCCGTCCCGCTTGACGCCGAGGGCGTCACCCGCACGCACACGCCGGGCATGGGATGCCTCCCGCTGTGCTGGGG
>Ga0209006_10002241_pt1 | contig 17619 bp, 14 predicted proteins | sample JacPin_JW_Ref_O2_FD_188567 | JGI IMG/M metagenome (GOLD analysis project Ga0209006, IMG submission 188567) | Forest soil microbial communities from Algoma, Ontario, Canada - Jack Pine, Ontario site 1_JW_Ref_O2 (SPAdes) (version 2) | ecosystem: Environmental > Terrestrial > Soil > Boreal... | reverse complement strand
GCCGATTCTCGTCGTGCTGGCGGCGAGCTTTTTTCAGAGCGACGGATTTGGCGGTCTTATTGCCGACCCGACGTTCCAGAATTACACCGAGATCTTCAGCTCGAAGCTGACAGCCAACCTTTACGCCGAGACCATCGAGTTCACGATTTTAACGTGGCTGTTTTCGCTGATTATCGGGTTTTGGGTCGCCTATTTCCTGGTCTTTCATATCCGCAATCCGCTGCTCGCGATCGGATTATTCCTGCTTTGCACCGTGCCGTTCTGGACCTCGAACATCATCCGCATGATTTCGTGGATTCCGCTCCTTGGCAAAGAGGGCCTGATCAACACCGCGCTGCTGCGGGTCGGCGTCATCAATGAGCCGCTCGAATTCTTGTTGTTTTCCGGATTTTCCGTCGTGGTCGCTTATGTGCATCAGCTCACGATCTTCATGATCGTGCCGATCTTCAACGCCATGGCGCGGATTGACAAACGGATCGTCGAAGCCGCGCTCGACGCCGGTGCAAGTCGCCTCGACATCATGCGCATGATCATTCTGCCGCTGTCAAAGAATGGCATCGCGCTGGGATCGATCTTCGTCGTTTCCATCGTCATGGGCGATTTCTTCGTGATCAAAGTCATGAGCGGCGGCGGCTCGGCGTCCGTGGTCGGCGCGCTCTACGAAGATGTCGGCGTTCTGCAATATCCTTCGGCGGCGGCAAGCGCCGTCGTGCTGACAATTGTCGTGACGCTGCTGGTGGCGCTGATCTTGCGGACCGTGGACATTCGCAAGGAACTGACGCGATGAGTGCGGCAGCTCGAAGCGCGGTCGCAGTGCCGCCGGTCTCCAAAGCGGTTGTAGCGCATGCCATCGCGCCGCGCGCCGAGGGTCGGCCCTGGACGTTCTACGTCCTCTCCACCGTCTTCGTGCTTTACGTTCTCGCGCTCTACGGACCGATGATCTGCATATACGTCCTGTCGTTTCAGGATGTCCGGGGCGGCCTGGTCTTTCCGATGAAAGGCCTATCGCTGCACTGGTTTGTCGACCTGTTCACGCAAGTGCGAACCGGTGACGTCAAAGGCTCGTTTGAGCGCTCCATAAAACTCGCAGTGATTGTCACGGTCGCCACCGTGGTCATGTCCTTCCTCGCCGGCTGGGCGTTCCGGCGGCGTTTTGTCGGCGACGGCGTCGTCTTTTATCTGATGATCGGCAGCCTGGTGGCGCCGGGGCTGGTGCTGAGCATCGGCGTCGGACTGGTCCTGCATTTCATCGGCGTCGAAGGCGCTTGGTACACCTCGGCGATTGGCGCGCAACTATCATGGACTCTGCCATTCGGCGTGCTGGTCATGTTCGCGGTCATGTCGCGTTTCGACCGCGCCTGGGAGGAGGCGGCCTATGACCTGGGTGCGACCCGCTGGCAGACCATAAGACTCGTCGTCATTCCCATTCTGGCGCCAGGGCTGGTCGCGGTCGCGCTATTCGGGTTCACGCTGTCGTATGACGAATTCGCCCGAACACTCCAGACCGCAGGATCGCTCAACACGCTGCCGCTGGAGATTTGGACCATGACGCTGAACATTACCTCGCCGTCGCTCTACGCGCTCGGCACCGTCACCACCATCGTCTCGTTCGTGATCATTGCGATTTGCCTCGGCGCCATCGCTTCGATCCAGAAGCGGCGCGCGGTCCGCGTCCCGGCCACTTGAGGAGCATCGGCATGGCCGTTGGAGCGGGCAGCATCGAGCTTGCAGGGGTCGTTAAGAGCTTTGACGGTTTCGTCAACGCGGTAGACGGCGTCAATATAACAATCCCGGACAAGGCCTATTGCTGCCTCCTCGGTCCGTCCGGCTGCGGCAAGACCACAATCCTGCGCATGATCGCCGGTCACGACGATCCGACCGCCGGCGAAATTCTGATCGGTGGCGAAAACGTCGTCGGGTTAGCGCCGGTCGCGCGGCGTACCGCCATGATGTTTCAGTCTTACGCGCTGTTTCCGCATCTTAATGTGCGGGACAACATCGCCTTCTCGCTGCGCGTCCGTGGCATGTCCAAGGCGGAGCGGCACAAGGCGGCGGACGCGATGATGGAAAAGGTCAGATTGTCGGAGTTCGCCGACCGCCTGCCGGCGCAATTATCCGGCGGTCAGCAACAACGCGTCGCGTTGGCGCGCGCGGCCATCACCGAGCCGCGCGTACTGTTGCTCGACGAGCCGCTGTCGGCGCTGGACGAATTCCTGCGCATCCAGATGCGCCAGGAGCTGCGCAGTATGCAGCGCGATCTTGGCATCACCTTCGTTCATGTCACGCACACCCAGCTCGAGGCGATCGCGCTGGCCGATCTCGTGGTGGTGATGGAGAAGGGGAAGATCCGCCAGGCTGGGGCTGCCCGCGATGTTTACGATAGTCCCAAAGACCGCTACGTCGCCGAATTTCTCGGTGGGCAGAATGTGCTCATGGGAAAGGTGCGGACCGTCAACGGTCAGCACGCCGAAGTCACCGGTTTGACCGGCTCCGGGTTCAAGGTGCCTTTGACACCAGGCGTCAACGTTGAAACCGGTGATCCAATCGCAATTGCGGTGCGCCGCGATGACATCGAGTTGACGTCCCTCGGCGGCTCGCCTCCCGCCAACACGGTTGCAGTATCCGGCAAAGTCAAGGCCGTCGAATATCAGGGCTATTTCGTCAAGGTCATGCTCAACGCGGGCGGTTCCGAAGATTTCGTCGCCTACGTTTCGGAGCGAAAGTTCTTCAACAACCCGGTCACTATCGGCGACAGCGTACTTGCGAGTTGGCCGGTCGATCACGCCCGCATCCTGGCCCACGACCATTAATGACCATGAGCAATAGAAAACCCGGCGATGCCCGTCAGTTCGCGTTCGAAGCCTAAGGAGAAAATCGGTGTCAGATTATCAAACTTTTGATCTCGGCGATATCGTCCTGCAGTCCGGAGCGACGCTGCGCGACGCAAAACTCGCCTACAAGACATACGGCACGCTCAACGCCAAGAAAGACAACGTCATCGTCTACCCGACTTGGTACTCGGCGCAGCATTACGACAACGAGTGGATGATCGGCGAGAGCATGGCGCTCGACCCGAGCAAATATTTCATCATCATTCCCAACATGCTCGGCAACGGCTTATCGTCGTCCCCGAGCAACACAGCCGAGCCCTATGATCGCGCGCGCTTTCCGCGCGTCACCGTCTACGACCAAGTCCAACTTCAGCATCGACTTGTCACCGAAAAATTCGGCATCGAGAAGATAAAGCTGGTGACCGGCTGGTCGATGGGCGCGGCGCAATCGTTCCAATGGGGCGCGTCGTTCCCCGACATGGTGGAGCGGATCCTGCCGTTCATGGGCGCCGCGCGTTGCTCGCGGCACAATTTCGTTTTCCTTGAAGGGGTGAAGGCCGCGCTGACCGCGGACGCCGTATACGACTACGGCTGGTATAAGGAGCCGCCACGCCGCGGTCTGCGCGCCGCCGCGCGGGTTTATGCCGGCTGGGGCTTTTCGCAGACTTTCTATCGCAAGAAGCTCGATCTCGCGCTTCCCAAACGCCCCTTCGGCGGCCGGGCGGCCGACGTGCCTTGGGGTTATTCGTCGCTCGAGGATTTCTTGGTCTATTTCTGGGAAGGCTTCTTTCTCGCCAAGGACGCGAACAATCTCCTCTCTCTGCTGTGGACCTGGCAGTACGCGGACATTTCCGGCGATCCCAAATACGGCGGAGACTTCGACAAGGCGCTTGGAGCTATCAAGGCCAAGGCGATCGTCATGCCGGCCTCGACCGATCTCTACTTTCCGCCGGAAGACAGCCAATACGAAGTCGAGCACATGCCGAACGCCGAATTACGCATTTGCAAAAGCGATTGGGGTCATTTCGCCGGCGATCCGCGCGGCACCAGTCCCGATATCGAATTCGTCGATAAGGCGATCAAAGAACTGCTGGCAAGCTGATTCACGTTTCTCGGTCACCTGTAAGTTTTAGCGAGGTTGAACCATGCCAAAGACCCTGATCAAGATTGATCTCTCCGAATCTCCATACAAAAACCCGGCAATCCATAATCGCTGGCATCCCGACATCCCGATGATCGCGTGGGTGAAACCGGGCGACGATTTTGTCGTCGAGACCTACGACTGGACCGGAGGCTTCATCAAGAACAACGATTCCGCTGACGATGTGCGCGACATCGATCTGTCGATCGTGCATTTCTTATCCGGGCCGATCGGCGTCGAAGGCGCCGAGCCCGGCGATCTTTTGGTCGTTGACCTGCTTGACGTCGGCGCGATGCCGCAAAGCCTTTGGGGCTTCAACGGTTTCTTCTCGAAGAAGAATGGTGGCGGCTTCCTGACCGATCATTTTCCGCTGGCGCAAAAGTCGATCTGGGATATTTCCGGCCTCTACACCCACTCGCGTCACGTTCCCGGCGTCAAATTTGCCGGACTCATCCATCCCGGGCTGATCGGCTGCCTGCCCGACGCCAATCTGCTTGCGACCTGGAACAAACGTGAAGTCGATTTCATCGCCACCAACCCGACGCGGGTGCCGCCGTTGGCCAATCCGCCGTTCGCCGCCACGGCGCATGCAGGCACCGCGAAGGGCGACGCCAAGGCCAAGGTCGGCGCCGAGGGCGCCCGCACCGTGCCGCCACGCGAGCATGGCGGCAATTGCGACATCAAGGACCTGTCGCGCGGATCGAAAATCTACTTCCCAGTCTACGTGAAGGGCGGCGGGCTCTCCATGGGAGATCTTCATTTCAGCCAGGGCGACGGCGAGATCACGTTCTGCGGTGCCATCGAGATGGCCGGCTGGCTGCATATCAAGGTCGAAGTGCTTAAAGGCGGCATGGCCAAATACGGCATCAAAAACCCGATCTTCAAGCCTTCGCCGATCACGCCGACCTATAACGACTACCTTATCTTCGAAGGCATCTCAGTGGACGAGTGGGGCAAGCAGCACTACCTCGATGTCCATGTCGCCTATCGGCAGGCCTGCCTGAACGCGATCGAGTATTTGACCAAATTCGGCTACTCGAAGGCGCAGGCCTATTCGATCCTCGGGACTGCTCCGGTGCAGGGCCACATCTCCGGCGTTGTCGACATCCCCAATGCCTGCGCGACGCTCTGGCTGCCCACGGAAATCTTCGAGTTCGATATTATGCCGAACGCCGCTGGGCCGACCAAACATATCAAGGGCGGCGTCGACATCCCGGTTTCACCGGACAAGTGAGCAAGCCCGATGCCGGTCTATGACTATCTTTGTGAGCGCTGCGGTCCGTTCACGCTGATGCGGCCGATGGCGGAATCTGCTCTGCCATCGGAATGCCCGAGCTGTGCGTCAGCGGCGCCGCGTGCCTTTCTGACGGCGCCTTACTGCTCGACCGTTTCGGCACAAACGCGAGCGGCGCACGCGGCCAACGAGCGGAGCGCCAACTCGCCCCGCACGCTATCCTCGCTCAAAGGATCGCACGGCGGCGGCTGCGCTTGTTGTTCGGGGGGGATGTCGCGTCGCGTCAATAAGGGAAACAAAGGATCGAAGAGCTTCCCGAACAGCCGGCCGTGGATGATCTCCCATTGACGGCGCGCCGCGTCCAGCTGGTGAACGGGGACGCGCCGCCGACGGCGGGGTAAAGCGCTATTTCGAAAACGCGAGGCTCGAGTCGCTGCGCGCCGCGAATCCGCTCCGCGCCGTCTGTTCGCGCCAGGAGTCACGCACCTTCCGCTGCGGATCGACCACGCTGTCGAGCCCGACATAATGGGCCAGATAATCGTGCAAGGCATCGACTGCCGGCGATGAAACGCCGGGCGCTTTGTAAAGCAGCAGATCGACCTTCGGCAGTGCCGGAAAACCGTCTTCCGGGGTAAGTTCGCGCATCCCCGCGACCAATGCGCAGCGTCCGAGAACCGTAACCGCCATGCCGCCGAACACGGCGGCTTGCAGGCCGCTCACGCTTTCACTGACACACACGATTTGCCACTGACGTCCAGCGCGCTCAATGTGGTCGATCGCATATTCGCGGTAAATATTTCCGGGCGGAAGTAACGCGAGCGGCACTGGATCGTCGAATTGCGCGCAGGACGTCTCGCCGGCCATCCACACCAATTGCTCCTGGTGCACCACGAGACCGCGGGTAAAGTTATTCATCCGCGTCACCAGCGCGACGTCGACTTCGCCGCGGCGTACGCGCTCCACTGTCGGAGTTGACAGCGCACAGCGCACTTCGACCCGGATGCGCGGGAATGCTTCTTTAAAGACCGAAAGCACTGACGGCAGCATGTAGGCGGCGTAGAGATCAGGAACGCCTACCACCACGTGGCCCTGGACGTCCGGTGACGATAAACGCGAGAGGAGCTCATCGTGCAACCGTAGGATAGATTTTGCATAACCCAGAACCATGTCGCCGTCCTGGGTCAGTTGCATTCGGCGGCCTTCGTGACGAAACAGCGCCTTGCCGGTAATTTCCTCAAGCCGCTGAATTTGTAAGCTGATCGCGGGCTGGGTGCGGCCGAGTTGCCGCGCCGTCTCGGTGATGCTGCCGGTGTCCGCGACGGAAGTTAGCGAACGAAGCATGCGAATATCGAGACTGAGAAGGTTCATTGAACGCCACCCATAGGAACTGACTTCAATTGCCATGCAAGCGTCATGCAAGAATGAGCACGCGCGTGCACAAATTTTGCGCAGCGGGTTCGGGTGGATTTACGCTTTCGCGCCCACTGTGTGAGTTCAGTGATCGTTATCGCCGTCTCCTGGGCCTAATGCGCGCGAGAGACCGTGACCACATTGCGCGGCGGTCTTGCTTGACTTACAGCGCCGGGAGTCGGCTCGGCGGTGACCGGCGGAGCCACCGGTCGCCCGCCGCTTTTGTCGAAGACGACGATATCGAGATGCGAGGGCTGATGGCTGATGGCATAGTCGTAACCGCTGAGTACCTCCGATATCACGGATCTCACCGGCCCCACGTATCGGCCGCTTCTTAGTTCGGAGAGCGGGACCGACGACCGGAACGAGATTGCGTAAGTGGTGGCCATTGCCGAGAGGATGGCAGCAATGCTGGCCTGCCGGACCTCAAGATGAACCGAGGTCGGCCCCCGATAAAGGCACAGCGAAGCTCCGGACGCATCGGTGGCGCCGACGCGCGTCTTATTGGCTCCCTCAAGATTGACGGATTGGGAATGACAGATCGGCGCTGGCTCTTGCGCCAATGCCGGTGTTGCGGCTAGCGCGGCGGCAACGATCATGAAGCAGCTTAAATAACGGATGGGGCTTCGCGCCCGTTCGGTGTGTTTGTCCACGTCGCTGGGATCCAAAAGACGGCCCGCCGCGGGCTTACAAAGCGGCGGGCCGAAGTCATCGTAAGTGCCGATCGAGCGATTTCTTCAGCCTCTATTCCTGAGAGAAATTGAAGAAATCGAACAGGTCGCTGATCGCGGGACTGTTCACAGGAACATAGGGATTGCCCGAAGCCGTCACCGGGTTCGGGAAATTATCCCGGCTGCGGTTGGTGATGGTCGGCAAGCCCCAATTGCGCTCGATGAACTTGATGATCGACACGTGGTCCGCATATTCGTGCGAGATGTATCCCTGTTTCGCGTAGGGCGAGACAACGATCAGCGGGATACGCGTGCCGTCGCCGAAAAAGTCGAGCGGCTGCACGTAGCCGGAGTCGTAGTAGCCGCCGCCTTCATCGAAAGTGATGAAGACAGCCGTGTCGGAGGCGTATTTTGACTTTTGCACCCCGTCGATGATCTTTTTGGTGAAGCCTTCGAACAGATCGAGTTTCGACGACGCGGGGTGACCGTCGGTATAGCCGCTCGGCTTCACGACCGAGACAGCCGGCAGCGTGCCGCTCGCCAAGTCCGCATACAGGTCCACCGAATCCGTGATGTGCGTCTCGATCTGTTCCGGATTCGCCATGATCGAAGTGTCATACTGGAACGGATTGCAGATATTGCAATATTCGTCGGCGGTCGGTCCGGGCGTGCCATAATTCTCCTGGTAGGGGTCGCCGACGTAGTTGTTCCATTGATCGCCGTAGTACTTCCATGAGATTTTCTTCGCGTTCAACACATCGCCGATGCTTGGCGTTGACGATGGCGGGATCGTAAACGGCGTGTTGGCTGGATTGTTGTCGAGATAGGCGTTCCTGCCGTTGCCGAACCAGCCGGGGTTGTAGTTGTTCAGCAAGTAGTAATGGCCCGGCTCGCAGCGCGAATTGATAGGCGGATTAAGCGATTGCAGATAAGTCAAAATCGCCTTGACGCCCGGTTGCGAGGAATCCGAGCAATTGCTGTACGAGCCGCCGCCATACACCGGTTCGGCTTTGTAGGGCGGGGGAAAGCCGGCATTGAAGCTGTCGCCGTAGCCGTCCTCGGCGTACCAATTGTTTGTGCCGGGCGCGGGGTTCGGATTTTCAATCTGGCTGACGCTGCCGGCGTCGGGATCTGGACACGGGTTCACGTTCGCGCTGTCGGCACATGCGGTATAAACCTTGGCGTTTTCGGGTGGTACCGCTGGATGACCATTGCCATCGCTGAACCAAATCGCGTCGGCGTGGCCGAACATGATGTGATTGGCGCCGGTGCCGCCGTTGACCGACTGGTGGAAGTTATCGCTCATGGCGAACTGACCGACGAGGCTGGTGAAATAAGGCACGTCGCCCTTTTGCACGTTGTAGAAACCGAGCGCAGTGGAACCTTCGCCGGTGGTCACCTTTCCCGGCGCATAATTGGTACTGAAATTCGAGGGTTGCGCCTGCCCGTTGGTGCCAGCGCCAACGGTGACTTCGACCCAAGCAAACAATTGACCGTTGCAGCCTGATGGATTGTCTCGGCTTGCCGCGGAGTGATTGCAGTTCAACTGCTGCCACATCTGATAGAAGCGATGCACCGGGCTCGCCGAATAGGTGTCGTACGGCATGTTTGGGCCGGTCAGCTGAAACGGCCCGGTCGGCAAAGCCGTGACGTTCGTTATACGCTGGTCCGGCGTCTTCGATGTCTGTCCGGTGCCGCCGGTGAGGAGGAGCTGATAATAGCTATTCTCCAATCCCGATTCCGACTGCTGTGCGAGATCGAGGCTTGCCGGGCATTGCGTTATCGGCGTGCTGGAGCTGCATTCATTGGGAATGTAAGCGACGTTCGGTCCGCCGACCAGCGGAGCGGGAAGGACGTTGTTGGGGAAAGGCTGCTTCGGCGGGCTCAGCAAAAATGCGTCGGTCGACCCCGTATCGGTTGCCGCCGACTGATTTGCCAGTTGGAAATTGGGCCCGGGAATGGCGTTCTTGTGCGGGTCCAACGTGACAATGCCCTGCGAGAGCAGGTTGCGGATGGTTTGTCCCGACCTGGGAACGTAGGTGGCGAAGACGTGATCGAAGCTTCGGTTCTCGCCGATGATGACGATGACGTGCTTGATCGGCGTCTTCGCGTGGTGTTCGGCAGACTCCGCCGCAAAAACCGGAGCGGCGGAGAATTGCCCGAGAGCCAATGCACTCAGGCCCAGGCGGCAACCGTACAAAAACGAGATTTACGTCTATCGCGCATCGTAATCTCCTCTGCTGGTTTGATTGACGACCGACTTACTCAAAACTGGGCTGTCCGCCGGTTCGACGCGGATCGTTCCCATCATCCCGCCGTCCTCGTGCTCCAGCACGTGGCAGTGGAAAAGGAAGGTGCCGACGATATTCGGGTCGCGAAAATCCATGCGCAGGCGTACGCGCGGATATTGCAGCATGCGGCCGTTGTAATAAGGGACGTTGACGGTATCGCGCAGGAACGGCTCATTGACCGGAATGCCGGACCATTCAAGCAACTGGAAGTGAAGTTGATGAATGTGAAAGTCGTGCAACTCCATCGAGCGGTTTTCGATGATCCAATCCTCGACCTCGCCTTGCTTGACGACGATATCTGGCATGCCCGAGGCGGGATCGAACGTCGCCGGCGTCTGGCCGTCCACGGTGATATAGAACGCGCTGGCGCTCGTCGGATCGTTCGGTTTGTCGAGCTTCTCCGAGAAGTAAAGTTTGCGGACGCGAGTCGGGGCGACATTGCCGACCCAGGGCAAAGCGGCGCGCGGCAGCGGTTCGGGATTGGACGATAATCGCGCGCGAAGCTCCGGCGCTTCGGCAACCGCGACGATGGAGGCGAGTGCCCGGTTCGGATCGTTTTCGCCGCCCGGGCCGGTGTCGACCGATCGCGTCACCAACAGGGCAGGCACGCCGGCCGGTGGCCCCTCGACAATAAATTCCGCGCGGGCGCCAGGCGGAATGCCGATGTGATTGACCGCGTTGACTTCGGGAGCCGGGCTGCCATTGAAATTAATCGGGATGCCGTCAATGGCGACGATGCCGAGCGGTTGCGGCGTGCGCCGAAACAACACGGCGAGATTAAGATAGGTGATCGCCGATGCATTAAGGACGCGCCACAATTCGCGCGCGCGCGGCTTCATAGTCAGCGTGGCGGGCGGATAGTCCGGGTAGGGCACCGGTACAAAGTTGATCGACAAGTCCTTCGACGGCTTGCCGAAACCGGTGCCGGTATTGACTGCGTCCCGTCATTATCGACCAGATTCTTGGGCACCACCGGCTCCGATTTTGCCGGCGGCGCATCGGGATTGAGCAATTCTTGATCGCGGATAATCAGAACGCGCTCGGGCAGGCCGCTGACGGCTCGATTGGCGCGTTCGATGCCTTCAACAATCAGCGCGCCCGAAGCCCCGCCCAGCACTTGCACTTTGCTGAAGCCGTGAATGTGCGGGTGATACCAATAAAGTCCGGGCGGTTGGTCCGCTGGAATCTGCATGCGGTATTCGAACGGCGGGTCGTCCGGCTGGATCGAAGTCTTGATGACGTCGTCCTGATGACAGATCGGAGGCACCATCATGCCGTGAAAGTGCAGATTGGTCGAAATCGGCGTCATGGCGCCGCTAGCGCAAGCATCGGCCTGCTTTTTCCGCACACAGATCGGCCCGGCGATCGGCGCCGCCGGATCGTGCGAGTCATCCGCACTCGCTGCCGCCGCCGCGACGTCAACCAACTTATTTCGCAGCCGCAGAATGAGCTGGTCGCCCGGTTCGACACGCAAAGTCGGCGAGGGTGCACCGTCCGGCGTCACGTAGCAGTAGCGGGTCGAGCCATCGGGCTGTTTGGAATTGAACAGCGCGAGATCGACGCTGAGGACGCCGTCATTGCTTCGGAGATCTTGCGGCTCGGCAGCGGCGCTGCCTGCTTCAGGCCGCCGGCAGGGATCGCTCGGAGGGTCAGGCTCGCGTGCTAGGCTTGCAGACGCAAGGCAGGCCGCAAACAGGCAGATCCCGGCGCCCAATCGTCGCGCGAGACGACCTTGCTCAGCATTGCGCGACAAGCCGCGCGACAGCGCACCGAAAACCGGCACCCGCGCCCCCGAAATCTATGGCTGCTGTTCAGAGAGTTTAAGAAACGGCTAACACGCTAGCCCGCGTTTCTGACGCGATGATGCCGGCTTTCTTACACGCAGGTGACACTCGCCTGGCGCGATCAAAAGTTGCGCGTGCGCCGGCGCCGACGCGACCAGCGGTGTAGCGGTCTTCTTCCAGGAGTCGAAACCGCCCTCTGTACGGCGGGCATTTTGCGGCATCTTGCGCCGCCGGAGGTGCGATCGACGAACTGCCGGAAGACACCGAATCCTGCCGTTTGAGACACGGAGATTGGCGCGTTTGCGCGATCAAGAATCGGCTAGTCTGGTAGGATGGGTTTTGAACCGCGCGGCATTTCGGCGATGAGCAACGGCCACTTCCTCGGCGTCGAGCATTCGGCGACGGGACGAGCATGGCGCGACCGGCTCGACGAGCGCGGGGCCGCCCGGGCGCTCGCGATCGCGCAGCGTCACGAAGTTCCCGAATTGCTTGCGCGCATCCTTGCCGGCCGCAACATCGACGTGGACGGTGTCGACGCATTCCTCGATCCGGCGATCAAACGCAATATGCCCGATCCGCATGTGCTTGCGGGAATGCGCGAGGCCGCCGGCCGGATCGCCGACGCCGTCGCGCGCGGCGAGACGGTCGCGATCTTCGGCGATTATGATGTCGACGGTGCCACTTCTGCGGCGCTGTTGGCGCGCTTTCTCCGGCATGCCGGCCTCGAGCCTCTCATCCATATTCCGGATCGGCTGTTCGAAGGCTACGGGCCGAATGTCGAAGCGGTACGAGCGCTCGCCGCGCGCGGCGCGACGCTCTTGGTGACCGTCGATTGCGGCACCACCAGTATCGAGCCGCTGGCGGAAGCGCATCGGCTAAACGTCGATGTCGTGGTTGTCGATCACCATCAGGCGGACGAAGCCCTGCCGCCGGCAATCGCCATCGTCAATCCGAACCGCCGCGACGATCTCTCCGGTCTCGGTCATCTCGCCGCGGTGGGTTTGACCTTCATGACCGTGGTGGCGGTCAATCGCGAATTGCGCACCCGCGGCTTCTGGAACGAGGGCCGTCCCGAACCGGATCTCCTCACGCTGCTCGACGACGTCGCGCTCGGTACTGTCGCCGACGTCGTACCGCTCGTCGGTCTCAATCGCGCCTTCGTCGCCAAAGGGCTCATTGCGCTGCGTCGGCGCGAGCGCATCGGCCATCGAAGCCTGATGGACGTGGCCAGGCTCTCCGGTCCGCCTGAGGCCTGGCACCTCGGTTTCTTGTTGGGGCCGCGCATCAATGCCGGCGGGCGCATCGGCCGCGCCGATCTCGGCGTGAAATTGCTGCTCGAAGACGACCCGGACAAGGCGGCACAAATCGCCGCCGAACTCGACCGGCTCAACCGCGAACGGCAAACGATCGAACTCGATACGCTGGCGCAGGCCGAAGCCGAGGCGATGGCCGCGCTCGGCATTGAGGAGAAGGGCGCGGTCGTGGTCACCGCGGCCGAAGGTTGGCATCCGGGCGTTGTCGGCATTGTGGCCGCGCGGCTGAAGGAAAAATTTAGCCGGCCGGCTTTCGCCATCGCGCTCGAACCCGGCGGTATCGGCACCGGCTCCGGGCGGTCGATACCGGGGGTCGATATCGGCCGCGCGGTGCGCAGCGCCGTGGCCGAAGGTTTGCTGGTTAAGGGCGGCGGTCACGCCATGGCGGCCGGCGTGACGCTGCGCCGGGATGCGCTCGCGGCGTTTCGCGCGTTTCTCGAGTCGACGCTCAGCGCCGACGTAGCGAACGCGCGGCGCGCCAACGGACTTCTGATCGACGGTGCGGTGAGCGCGGCGGCTGCAAATCTCGAACTCGTCGCGCTCCTGGAGCGCGCCGGACCGTTCGGCTCAGGCAATCCCGAGCCGACGATCGCGCTGCCGGGGCATACCATCTCCTACGCCGAGGAGGTCGGCCAGGCGCATATTCGGGTGCGGCTTAAATCTGCCGACGGCGCCGGCGTCAACGCTATCGCCTTCCGCGCGGTTGGCCAAAAGCTGGGTACGGCGCTTGTCCAAGGCCGCGGCCGGCAGGTGCATGCCGCAGGCTCGTTCACGCTTGATCGCTACCAGGGCGAAGAACGCGTGCAATTCCGCATCACCGATATCGCGCCGGCGGAGCCGTTTTCAGGGCGCTGAAGTGGTGACGCGTTACGTCGGCGCGACTGGCGGAGATGCCAAAAAGGCGAGGAGGGGTCACTTCAGTTGGGTCGAGATCGACCCGAAGGTGGTGTTGAGCTTGGTGCCGATGCCTTTGACGGTCGTGATAATGACGATCGAAATGCCGGCAGCAATGAGCCCATATTCGATAGCCGTTGCAGCGTTTTCATCTTTCAGAAATTTGTAAATAAGCCGCATGGCCCTTACTCCCTCAAATTCGCTCGCATTTTGTCCAGCAAAGTTTTGCAAATAGTTAGCACAACTACGCAAAACGGCCGTCTTAAGGGCTTGCGAACACCTGGGGGTTTTCACCTATCCGGGGCGAGAAATCGCTGCGGCGCTAGGGGCCGCGCTCGATTTTCATGGCGATGCGCACGAGTTCGGCAAGGTTGCGCGCACCAATCCGCTCCATGACCCAGGCGCGGTGGTTCTCGACCGTTTTGGCGCTGATCTCCAGCTGACGGGCGATTTCCTTGCTGGATAATCCGCTGGCGGCGAGCTCCATGACCTGCCGCTGGCGGGCCGAAAGCGCCCCGAACTTGGTGCGCAAGTCGTCCATTTCGGCGGTGTCACGCGCCTGCTTGCGGTTACGTTCCAGCGAGTTGCGTATGCTTTCAAGCAGGTGGGTTTCATCGAATGGTTTTTCGACAAAATCGAAAGCGCCGGCTTTCATGGCTTTCACCGCCATATCGACATCGCCGTGTCCGGTGATGAGAATGACTGGCGAGCGCACGCCGCGAACGGAAAGGCGGTCGAGCAGCTCGAGTCCGGACATGCCCGGCATACGCACATCTGAAACCACGCAGTCGAAACGAGCGGCACTATCGAGCGACGAAAGAAAGCCTTCCGCGGAAGAGAAGCACGACGTATCGAGGTTCTGCCGCAACAGATAAAGGCGCAGCGAATCGAGCACGGCCGCGTCATCGTCGATCAAGGCGATGCGGACCGGATCACTCATTCAGGGCGTCCAGGGCGGGCAACGTGAAGTGAACGCTGGCGCCGCGTATTGCATGGCTAAGCCAGATACGGCCGCCGTGCGCTTCGACGATCGTCTTGCACAACACTAAACCGAAGCCGAGCCCTTCGGCCTTGGTGGTCGAGAATGGCAGGAATTGATTTTCCGATACGTCGGTCGCGAAGCCCGGGCCATTGTCGGCGACGCGGATCTCAACGAACCCCCCGCCGGCCGCAACCGCTTCAATCGAAATCGCGCCGCCGCTGATCGAAGCCGCCTTGAAAGCGTCGATCGAATTGCGGATGAGGTTGAGCAAAGTTTGCTCGATTTGCAAAGCGTCGACCAGCACCGCCGGAAGCCGGCTCGGGGCGGCGACGCGGATCTTGGCGTTGACCTGGTCAAGTTCAGGCTCGCAAAGCGCCAACGCCTCCCGAATGAGGCGTTCGACGCTACAAGCCAGGCGATCGCCGCGATCGAGCGACAGGAGCGACCGCAAGCTACGCACGACTTGGGCCGCACGCTCGACTTGCGCTACCGCCTTGGCGGCGATTTCGGCGATGTCGATGGAATTGGCGCCATCTTCCCGCGCGGCGTCGGCAACCAATCGCGCGTAGGTCCGGGCCGCCGTCAACGGCTGGTTCAGTTCGTGAGCGATGGCGACCGAAAGTTCTTTCATGCCGCCAACCTGTGCCACCCGGGCCAGTGCTTTCTGCTGTAGCAGCAGCTTGGCTTCGGCGCGCCGGTGCTCGGTGACGAGCTCGCCGGCGATGAGACCGGTCGCGGTCAACACCAGCATCAGGGTTTGCAGCGCGGTGAAACCTTCCGGCTGCGGGGAAAGAGTGACGCCGACGATTAGTCCAAGCTGAGTGAGCAAGAGCCCGATGGTGACGCCTTCAAGACCGCCGCGCAGCGCCATCCACACGATCGGCAGAAATAGGACATAGAACAATTGCAAGGGTGCCGCTTCGCGGACGCCCAACACCAGCACCAGCGCGCCGACGATAGCAGCGAATTGCAAGACCACTTCGAGTGACATTTGCACTGAGTGCTTGCGCAACAACGCAACCAGCACGAAGGGGGTGACGACCATAATGCCAATCAGGTCGCCGACCCAGTAACTCAGCATGGCCTCGATGAAGTCCTGCAGCTCCAGATAGCCGGAAAGCGTCGTCGTTGCCACGTAGCCAACCGCAACGAAGGCGCTGCTCACCAGTGCCGTCAGCATCAACAAGATCAGGTCGCGCGTTGACGGCAAAGCGGGATCGAAGCGCGTGGCTGGCCGCATCAAAAACAGCGCGGCGGCCGAATATCCGCCGCCGATGACGGTTGCGTGCGCGATCCCTTCTTTCAAGTCGACAGGCGAAAAATTCAAGAGCAGATGCGACACGAGCGGTGCAATGAACAAGAATGGAATCGTTCGGCGGCCAAACAAGAGGACCAGTGGAAAGCTTAAGCCCACCTGAGGATTCCATGGCGTTATGTCCAATCCCTCGAACGGCTCGACATAACTAAGCCAGTCAAGCAGGGGGTAAGCGGCGACATAGCCGAGCCCGGCGATGATCGGCATCACCGATAAGATGGCCGGATAGCCGTTGGGCGTCAGCTTGGCTCGGGCTTGATGTTCTATGACCGCCATGAAATCGATTCGCGCGCTCGGGCGATGACGATAGCGAGCAAAAACTTGCGGGGAGATAAACGGCGCGGCGGCCGGGTTGGGCGGCCAAGCCCGCCGGATAGCCCCTTTGGCCGGCCGAGCGGGAGGAATCGGCGTTTTTCGGCCCGATGGGCAGGCGCCGACGAGTAAAATACCAGACCGGCGCCCGGTCGGGGCGTCGGTTCGATGTCGTTGGTCTAAAGCGGAGGAGAAGCATGAACTGGTGGCATCTCATTTCGTATTTTTTCGGCGGGGCGTTTCTTGCCAACGCAATTCCCCACGTCATCACGGGCATGACGGGCCGCCCGTTTCAAAGCCCTTTTGCCAAGCCGCCGGGTCAGGGACTCTCCTCCTCAACCGTCAACGTGGTGTGGGGCGTTATCAATCTCGCTGTCGCCTACGTCCTGATCTGCCGCGTTGGAGACTTTACGGCGGGCTCAACCGCGGATGCGGTAAGTCTGGGATTGGGTTTTCTTTTATTGGGCGTGCTGCTCGCCCGCCACTTCGGCGGCTTCCACGGCGGCAACATTCCCGGCTAGCCGTTACACCAAAATCTCGCCTTCAAGATAAAGCACGGCCCGGCCGGCGATGGTGATCCGCTCGCCGTTCTGCGTGCAGCGGAGCGCGCCGCCACGCCGGGACAATTGCCGGGCCTCCAGCGTCCTCTTGCCAAGACGCTGTGCCCAGTAGGGCGTAAGCGTGCAATGCGAGGAGCCGGTCGCGGGATCTTCGGGGACGCCTTGCGCCGGGGCGAAGAAGCGCGAGACGAAATCTGCTCCGTTGTCGCCGGGCGCGGTGGCAATTGCCGCCCAGCAATCCTTCACGGCGGCAAGCGCGGCGAAATCCGGTTTGAGCGCGGCGACTTCGCCGGCGCTGTCATAGACGACAAGGTAATCGCGGGCGCGCAGAACCGCGCGCGGCGTTCCGCCCAGCGCCTCAAGCAAACCCGCGGGCGCTTCCGCCGCGGCGGCGGGCCGCCCCGGAAAGTCCATGGCCAGCATGTTTTCGTCGCGCGTAACTGTCAGCGTTCCCGCCTTGACGGTGCGAAAGCTCACCGCTTCGCGCCCCGGTTCAATAAAACTCATGACCACAAAGCCGGAGGCAAGCGTTGCGTGACCGCACAAGTCGACCTCGACTGTCGGCGTAAACCAGCGCAGCCGGTAACCGTCGCGGTCGCGGACAAAGAAGGCGGTCTCCGAAAGATTATTCTCCGCCGCGATCGCCTGCATGGTCGCGTCCAACAGCCAGCGCGCGAGCGGGCACACTGCGGCCGGATTACCGCCGAACAAGTCACCGGTAAAAGCATCGACCTGATAGAGGGGCAGGCGCATTTCTTTTTCTCCCTGGCCTCTCTTGGCACAACGGGGGTTAGGCGGCTATGTGAACGTCGCTCTCGGAGGAAAACGATGTCCAAGCTTACCCTTTCCGTCGCCGTGCGCGACTACGACCGCACGCGCCC
>Ga0209006_10002240_pt1 | contig 17621 bp, 15 predicted proteins | sample JacPin_JW_Ref_O2_FD_188567 | JGI IMG/M metagenome (GOLD analysis project Ga0209006, IMG submission 188567) | Forest soil microbial communities from Algoma, Ontario, Canada - Jack Pine, Ontario site 1_JW_Ref_O2 (SPAdes) (version 2) | ecosystem: Environmental > Terrestrial > Soil > Boreal... | reverse complement strand
CGCATTCGCCTTGGGATGGCCGGGACAAGCCCGGCCAAGACGTCGAAGGGTAGTGCACAACCTAATTGCATCTCCGATTCTGCAACCTTTCGTTTTCCCCGGACAGCCCTGCCGGCTGCGGGAGGGGTTGATTTGGACACATGTGAAACGGGAAAGGGCGCGCCACGCGCTGACGCCACACCAGCAACCGTCGCGCTGCCATCGTCGTGCTCGCCGTCAAGACAACCTGCTTTGCGGGCGGCTTCGCCGGTCTTGACCGCTCCGCGCGCCGATGGCCGTTTGCTTTCCATGTCTTTTGGTGAGCGGCGCGGCCTTCTGGGCCGCACCGCTCACCAAAGGACATAGAGGCCACTTGCCACGCCGACGGGACGCGGTCATCCCGAAGGGACCGTAGCGAAGCGGAGGAGCGGCGCAGCCGCTTGACGGCGTTTCGGCGGCGTGGTCCCCCTCCCCCGCCAAGCCCCACCCGCCCAGCTTGACTCGGCGCCGCCGGAACAATAGCCCCTCGCAGCATGAACAAACCCCAGAAAGCAACGGGCGTGCCGGTGATCGCCGGATTGAGCGCGATCGCCGCGCATTACGACGTCGTGCTCAGCGATATCTGGGGCGTCGTCCATAATGGCCGGGAGTCCTTCGCCGCCGCGACCGATGCGCTCACCCGTTTTCGCGGGCAAGGCGGGACGGTGGTGCTCATCACCAATGCGCCGCGCCCGAACGGCCCGATCCGCGCGCAGCTCGATCATCTGAAGGTCCCTCGCGACGCCTATGACGATATCGTCACTTCGGGCGACGTGACGATGGGCCTGATCGTCGCGCGCGGCGCGGCGCCGGTTCACCATATCGGGCCGCCGCGGGACCTCAGCCTGTTCGAAGCCGCAGCGCGATCCTCGGGCGCCGCGGCGCCGGCTCTGGTTGCGCTTGATGTGGCCGATTATGTGCTCTGCACCGGCCTGTTCGACGACGAACACGAAGTTCCCAGCGATTATGACGCGGCCTTCGCCGCCATGCTGGCGCGCAAACTGCCGCTGATCTGCGCCAATCCCGATATCGTCGTGCAACGCGGCGACGATCTGATCTATTGCGCGGGCGCGCTCGCGCAGCGCTATGAGGAGATGGGCGGCCAGGCCATCTACGCGGGCAAGCCTCACCCGCCGATCTATGCGCAGGCGCTCGGCCTGGCGGCCGGGCTGCGCGGGCGATCGACGCCGGATGCGCGCATATTGGCGATTGGCGATGCGATGCGCACCGACGTCGCCGGCGCCGTCCAGCAGGGAATCGACGTCCTGTTCGTCACTGCCGGCATTCACGGCGAGGAATTGCGCGGCGACGGGCCGATGGCGGCGGCGGCGCTCGAACAATTTTCTGCCCGCCACGGCCTGTGGCCCAAAGCCGCGATCCGCGACCTCCTATGGTGAATCGTCCGCTCGCGGCAGTACGAATCGCGATCTCCACATGCTCGACGACGAAGGCATATCGAGCGTGACGGCGCGCGAAAGCGCGTGAAGTCTTGACCGCCATCGGGCGCCGGGGCAGTTTCCGGCGCCTCGATCCCTTTAAATGTTCAACCAACGGAATCGGCGTGCCGCAAGCGATCCAACCCAAGAAATTTGTGATCGCAGTCGATCCGAAAACGCCTCCCGCCGGGTTGGAACGCGCAGTGCTTGCGATCGGCAATTTCGACGGCGCGCATCTTGGCCATCGCGCGGTGATCGGGCGCACGCAGCGGCTCGCCGGCGAACTTGGCGCGCCAAGCGCCGTGCTGACCTTCGAGCCGCATCCGGCTGATTTTTTTGCTGGCAGGCCGGTCGTCTTTCGCCTGACGCCGAAAGCGGTCAAGGCGCGCGCGTTGGAGCAATTCGGTCTCGACGGCGCGATCTTCCTGACTTTCGACGCCAGTCTCGCCGCCCTGACTGCCGAGGAGTTTGTCAGCAAGGTGCTGGTCGAGCGATTGGGCGTCGCCGCCGTCGTGATCGGCTGGGATTTTCATTTCGGCAAGGGGCGCTCGGGTTCGCCCGCGTTCCTTAAGGAAGCGGGCGCGCGCCACGGCTTTCGCGTCGACATCATCGACAAGGTCGAGGCCGCCGGGACTTCGGCGACCGACGCCATTTCCTCGACCGCGATCCGCCGCGCGCTGGAGGCTGGCGAAGTCGAAGCCGCCGCGCGGCTGCTCGGGCGCGATTACGCAGTTCTCGGCACGGTCATTCCAGGCCGGAAGCTCGGCCGCACTCTGGGCGTGCCGACCGCCAATATCGCGCTCGAACCATCCAACCGCCTCGCCCATGGCATTTATGCGGTCGAAGTTATGGTCGATGGCGCGCGCTTCGGCGGCGTCGCCAGTTTCGGCACCCGCCCGACCGTCGACGACGGGCCGCCGCTGCTCGAGACCTTCCTGTTCGATTTTGACGGCGATCTCTACGGCCGAACGATCGAGGTCGCCTTCGTCAAGCGCATTCGCGGCGAGTTGAAGTTCGACGGGCTCGATGCGCTGAAGGCGGAGATGGAGCGCGACAAGGAGAAGGCGCGGGGGATATTGGCCGAGCGGGCGGCGCTGGCTTGAGGGCGGGCGTGTTTAGATTTGCAGAAAACAAAATGTCGACGTTCTGGATTTCCTGCAGTATCCTGTCCGAAACTTCAGGGACAGATTTGATGCCTTCGAAAATGAAGAGAGCACATTCCGTCATTGTTTGCATGGCGGGGCGTGTGCGCGAGAGGAATTCGAAGTCAGGGATCTGACCGGGCTCGTGACATATAAGACGAACGAGGGGGAGCAGATTTCCTCACTGTTTGCATGGCGGAGCGTGTGCGCGAGAGGAATTCGAAGTCAAGGACGGGCCGAAGGCCCGCCGCCTCCGGCGGCGATCGCTTTGCGATCGTCCTTGAGTTCGAATTCCTCTCGCGCATAATCGCCTCCATGCAATCAATGAGTTCCTGTCGCCAGGGGTGGCGATCCGTCTCGCGTATGTTTGAGCCCTGCCATCCGGCGAAGCCGAGTGATGCAAATCTGCCTTTTATCAGCCTTAAGCTATTGATATTGCAGATTCTGTCCGAATAAAAATTTTGGAGAAATTTGGAAAAGATTTGGAAATCCAGATTTTTGCAGGGCGCGCGGCGGGTGAGAGTCCGGCGGGCGGCGTGAGACAAATCTGCGCTCGTTGCCAAATCTGCATTCCAAGGCTTTGATATTGCTGAGGCGGGATTGCTTCACTGCCGCTCCCAATGACGGGCGGCATAAATCATCCGGCCCCAGCGAGGCCCAACTCCAAAAAGCAATTTGGCGCTTAGCGCCAAATCATCTAATCCCACGCTTCACTTGGGCGCGCCGCGCCCCTCACTCGTCCGGCATCCATTTCAATGAACCAGCAGCCCGCCAAAGGCCCCGATTACACGCAGACGCTTTTTCTGCCCAAGACCGATTTCCCGATGCGCGCCGGGCTGCCGCAGAAGGAGCCGGAGATTCTGGCGCGCTGGAAGCGCGAGGACCTCTACCGAAAGCTTCGCGAGTCCGCCAAGGGCCGCGAGAAATTCGTGCTGCATGACGGGCCGCCCTACGCCAACGGCAATATCCATATCGGCCATGCGCTCAACAAGATCCTGAAAGACATGGTGGTGCGCGCCCAGCAGATGTCGGGCAAGGATTCCAATTACGTGCCGGGCTGGGACTGCCACGGCCTGCCGATCGAATGGAAGATCGAGGAGGAGAACTACCGCGCCAAGGGCAAGGCCAAGCCGGACTTCAAGGATTCGGCGGCGATCATCGCCTTCCGCCGGGAATGCCGCGCCTACGCCCAGCACTGGCTCGACGTCCAGCGCGAGGAGTTCAAGCGTCTCGGCGTGGTCGGCGACTGGGACCATCCCTATCTGACGATGAGCTATCCCGCCGAGGCGCAGATCGCCCGCGAGATCATGAAATTCGCGGCCAACGGCCTGCTGTACCGAGGTTCGAAGCCGGTGATGTGGAGCGTGGTGGAGAAGACCGCGCTCGCCGAGGCGGAAGTCGAGTACGAGGAGCATACGAGCGACACGGTGTATGTGGCGTTTCCGTGCAGAACGGTCGTGTCGGACGGTGCGCAGACGGATGTCGGTAAGGCGCAGTGGAACAAAATCCTGTTCGATGAACAGGGCAATCCTGTCTCGATCGTCATCTGGACCACGACGCCGTGGACGATGCCCGGTAACCGCGCGATCGCCTTCTCGCCGAAGATCGCCTACGGAGTCTATCGCGTCACCGCGGCGCCGCAAGGCAATTGGGTCAAGCCTGGCGCGCGATACATCCTCGCCGACAATCTCGCCGCGGAAGTTTTCAAGAGCGCGAAGGTCGAGGCGTTCGAGAGATTGCAGCAGGTTGATGCGGCCATGCTTTCGGTCGGTCGTTGCTCGCATCCTTTGAGCGGATTCGAAGGGGGCTACACGTTCGAAGTCCCTCTCCTCGCCGGCGATCATGTCACCGACGAGGCCGGCACGGGCTTCGTCCATACCGCGCCTGGTCATGGCCGCGAGGACTTCGACCTCTGGATGGCGAGCGGGCAGCTTCTGGCCAAGCGCGGCATCGACACGCGCATTCCCTATACCGTCGACGAAAACGGCGCCCTCACGGCCGAAGCCCCAGGCTTCGAGGGCAAGCGCGTCATCACCGACAAGGGCGAGAAGGGCGACGCCAATGAAGCGGTCATCAAGGCGTTGATCGCGGCGGGCGCGTTGCTCGCGCGCGGGCGCCTGAAGCACCAATATCCCCATTCCTGGCGCTCGAAAAAGCCGGTCATCTTCCGCAACACGCCGCAATGGTTCATCGCGATGGACAAGCCGATCGAGGCTGCCGCCACCTCCCCTTCTCCCCGCGATGCGGGGAGAACGCAGCGCGCAGCGCCGCGGACGAATGCTTCGCATTCGCTCGGGGATGAGGGGCAGCGCGACGGTAGTTCTCAAACCGCCGGCGTTAGCGCTGCCCCTCACCCCGGCCCTCTCCCCGCTAGCGGGGGGAGGGGGAAGGGTGGTGGTGGCGGCGGCGGCGAGACTTTGCGCGAAACGGCGCTCGGCGCGATCCGGGAGACGCGCTGGGTGCCGGCTTCCGGCGAGAATCGCATCACCGGCATGGTCAACAACAAGCCGGACTGGGTGATGAGCCGGCAGCGCGCCTGGGGCGTGCCGATCGCCGTCTTCGTCGCCAAGGGCGGCCACGAAATCCTTATCGACGACGAGGTCAACAGGCGCATCGCCGACGCCTTCGAGGCGGAGGGCGCCGACGCCTGGTTCGCCGAGGGCGCCAAGGCGCGCTTCCTCGGCAACCAGCACAATCCCGATGACTTCGACAAAATCGACGACGTGCTCGACGTCTGGTTCGATTCCGGCTCGACCCATTCCTATGTCCTCGAAGACCCCGTCCATTTCCCCGGCCTTGCCGGCATCAGGCGCAGGATCGATGGCGGCGACGACGAGGTGATGTATCTGGAAGGCTCCGACCAGCATCGCGGCTGGTTCCAGTCCTCCCTTCTTGAGAGCTGCGGGACGCGCGGGCGCGCGCCCTTCGACGTCGTGCTGACGCATGGCTTCACGCTCGACGAGAAGGGCCGGAAAATGTCGAAATCGCTCGGCAACCAGACCTTCCCGCAGGACATCATCAAGCAATCGGGCGCCGATATCCTGCGCCTGTGGGTCGCCAGCGTCGACTATACCGACGACCAGCGCATCGGACCGGAAGTGCTGAAAAGCGTCAGCGACAATTACCGCAAATTGCGCAACACCCTGCGCTGGATGATCGGCACGCTCGCCCATTATTCGCCTGATCAAGCGGTCGGCTTTGCCGCGATGGCTGACCTCGACCGGCTGATGCTGCACCGCCTCGCCGAACTCGGGGACGAAATCCAGGCGGCCTATGCCGCGTTCGACTACGCCCGCGTGATCGCCGCTTTGTCCGCCTTCATGAACGCCGATCTCTCCGCCTTCTATTTCGACATCCGCAAGGACGCGCTTTATTGCGATCCGCCGTCGAGCGTCAGGCGGCGCGGCGCGCTCGAGGCGATCGACCATATTTTCCGCGCCGTCACGTTGTGGCTGGCGCCGATCCTGGTCTTCACCAGCGAAGAGGCGTGGGGGTCGTATGGCGCCAACGCCCAGTCGATTCATCTCGAGCAATTCCCCAAAATTCCCGCGCAATGGCGCGACGACGCGCTCGCCGCCAAATGGGAGAAGCTCCGCCGCCTGCGCCTGGTGGTGACCGGGGCGATCGAGATCGCCCGCGCCAATAAGGAGATCGGCTCGTCGCTGGAGGCGCGCCCGCGCGTCTTCGTCGCCGATCCCTCCTATCTGAGTGCGCTCGAAGGCGTCGATTTCGCCGAAATCTGCATCACCTCGGATGTTGCGATCGAGCCGTCCGCTCCTCCCCCCCAAAATGCGTTCCGGCTGTCCGACACGCCGGGCGTCGCCGTCGTGGTCGAGCGGGCGGCGGGCATCAAATGTGCGCGTTCGTGGAAATATTTCGACGCCGCGACCGCCGATCCGGCATTTCCCGACGTGACGCCGCGCGACGCCCAGGCTTTGCGGGAATTGAAGGTCGCGGGCGTCATTTCATGAAGCCGCGCAGCTTGGGCGCCCTGGTCGCGCTGGCGATTCTGGCCATCGATCAGGCGTCAAAGTTCTGGGTGCTGTCCGGCCTGAAGATGGAGGCTTACCAGAAGATCGCGGTGACGCCGTTCCTCGACTTCGAGCTTTTGTGGAACCCCGGCATTTCCTTCAGCCTGTTCCCGCAGGGGACGGCGACCGGACGCTGGATATTGCTGGCGCTGACCCTTGCCGCGACGGCTTTGCTTTGCCTCTGGCTGTGGCGCGTCAACAGTAAGCTCGCCGGAATCGCCCTCGGCGCGATCGTCGGCGGCGCGCTCGGCAATGGCTACGACCGTTTCGCCTATAACGCGGTGGTCGATTTCCTCGGTTTTCACGCCTTCGGGTTTCATTGGTACGTGTTCAACGTCGCTGACACGGCGATTACTTTGGGAGTCGTCCTATTGCTTTACGACAATCTCCTCGCCGATCGCCGCGCCCCGGCGCGGAGCGGCGGGCGAGGTTGAACGGCGGCGGGAGCCCGATCACCGAGTCCACTTTGCCAGCGCGATGTGCTAGGAAGCGGTAATATATCGGCGCTAGTCTGGGGAATCAGTGCTCTGGAGGGGCGGGTTCGCCATCGATTCGCCGGAATACCAAGAGAGTCTGACGCCTATCAAGGATTGGCCGCTTCTCGTCCCTGGCGAGAGCAACCAGTTGGAGATCCAGAGGAATGCGGTTGATGCCCTTCTTTTCAAACCAAGCCGGACATGCGCGCCTTCTTGCCCTGGCTGGCGCCGTCTCTGTGATCATGGGCGCATCGGCCATCCGTCCGGCATTCGCGGGCGATGACGGCTACGAGCCGATCTGGTCGGGACTTGGCGGCATCATCGGGCTGACCACCAAGGGGAGGGACCCCACGATCGATTATCGGGAACGCGGCCGCCTCGTGCTCCCGCCGAAGATGGATCTTCCGACCCCGGTCTCGGCTGACGCGGAGAAAACCGCGGCTTGGCCGCTCGATCCGGATATCGAAAGGGAGCGCAGAGAGAAGGCAGACAGGCTGCACATACTGGGGCTGCAATCGAATCTGGCGGAAAGGCGAGACGGCCATCGTCTGACGCCGAACCAATTGCGCGCCGATCGTTCCACGCCTGGCAACACTGACCGTTGCGCGCACCAAAATCACCAGGCCAATTGTGGGGCGATTCCGTTCCACAATATTTTTGAAAGCCTTGGTTTGGCTAAAGCGGACGATGTCGTCGCCGGGCAAGAACCCGACCGAGACTGGCTGACCGATCCGCCCAAGGGCTTTCGCGTTCCCACCCAAAATATGAGTGCGCAATCGGATGCGGGCGATGCGAAGAAGCCGAACCAGCGCGACCCGAGAGCGCTCCTGTACCAGGCGCCGGACACCAACAACAACTAGCCGCGGCGGCGCGGGGCGGATTCTTTGGCGGCGCGACCTTGGCGCTATTCGAATCGCGGATGGCCGGCGCCAGCGCAGCCGTTCGTTGCATCACACGTGACACTGAATTCCAATCGTTTACGCGGCGTCGCGCGTGACTGTTGCGCCGGCGCGGGATGGTTCGCGCAGATCGCGGGAACCTATCGATGAAACGATTCTTCAAGCCCCAAAAAATTTCAGCGTCGGCGTCCGACCACAGCCAGGGGCTCGCCCATGGCGGAGTCTTCAAAAGACTATTGATCGCGGGGCAGATCGGCGCCGATCATAACGGCGACGCGCCCGCCGAATTTGAGTCGCAAGTCGAACTCGCGTTTGACAATCTGCTGGCGGTGCTCGAGGCCGCGCAGCTCTCGATCGGCGACCTCGTAAGGATCATGGCCTATGCCGCCGTTCCCAATTCTCGCGCGCAATACAATCGCGTCCACCAGCGCAAAATCGGTTCGGCGACGCCAGTTTCGACCTATGTGGAAGTCGCCGGACTCGGCGACCCCAATTGGCTCATTTTGATCGAGGGGGAAGCCATTCAAGAAGGCAGTCCCTGACCGAATGGCCTCGCCGCTCCGACGAAGCGGCGCATCGGAAACTGTACATTTCCTGGGCTTGCCGCGGCGCCGTCTCCTTCAAAATCCACGGCATTCGCCGATTGATCTGGCGTCAACGCCTTTGGGCCTGGGCGATGCGGATATTTTCAGCGGATGCGCTCTTCGCCTCACCGTTTCGCACCCGGCGCATTTTGAGCGATCATGAGGAACCGATAGGATTCGATCAGGGAGTTGGGGCGTGGCGCAGCACAAGGGGAACTGGTCGGCCAGCCCCTATGATTCGTTCGACAGCATGGAAGGAATCGCGGCGATCGAGACGAGCGCGCCGCCGCGCTTTTTCCAATCCCTGCCCCAATCAAAACTGATCCATGCGATCTATCCCGGCATCCTCGTCGCCGGCACGATCGCGCTGGCCTCGACCTGGCTGGCCCAGCAATACACGACGCCGGTCATGCTGTTCGCGCTGCTTTTCGGCATGGCCTTCCACTTTCTGCACGAAGAAGGGCGCTGCGTCGCAGGCATCGAATTCTCGTCGCGAACCGTGCTTCGCACCGGCGTCGCCTTGCTCGGCGTCAAGATCACGCTGACCCAGATCGCCGGTCTCGGCGTTCTGCCGGTCGCCACGGTTGTCGTCGCCGTCGCCTCGACCATTCTGTTCGGCCTGGCGTTGGCGCGGCGTCTTGGCCTGCGGCCGATTTTCGGCGTGCTGTCGGGCGGCGCCGTCGCCATTTGCGGCGCTTCGGCGGCCCTCGCCATCGCCTCGGTTCTGCCCCGCCACGAAGAAAGCGAGCGCGACACGATCCTGACCGTCGTCAGCATAACGGCGCTCTCCACGCTGGCGATGATTGTCTATCCGATTATTGCGACCTCGGTCGGTTTCGATCATGTGCGCGCCGGCATATTCATCGGCGGCACCATTCACGATGTCGCCCAGGTCGTCGGCGCGGGCTATATGATCTCGCCCGAAACCGGCGATGTCGCCACTTATGTGAAGCTGCTGCGCGTGGCGATGCTGCTGCCCGCCGTTTTCGTCATCGCTTTCGTCCTTGCGCGATCTGGCGCCGGGCGGACTGGCGCGCCGCCGGCTCTGCCCGGCTTTCTCGTCGCCTTCGCCCTGCTTGTCCTCGCCAACAGCTTTGGCCTGATACCCCATTTTCTCATCGATCTGGCGAATGATGTTTCGCGCTGGTGCCTGGTTACGGCGATCGCGGCGCTTGGCATGAAGACTTCGTTCAAGGACCTTTTCGCCGTCGGCTGGCGGCCCATTGGACTCATGCTCGCCGAAACCCTGTGGATCGGCGTTCTCGTTTTCGCCTCGGTGAAATTCGTCATCTGAATCGTGCCGGGCGGTCTGGGCTTCAATTCGCGGTCAGGCTCCGCTACCGTGCCCGACGGGGGCCGTAGAGGCGTCCGGGATTCCCACGACAAAAGGGGGAGTGCGATGCTTAAGGAATTCAGGGACTTCGCGATGAGGGGCAATGTCGTCGATCTGGCGATCGGCGTCATCATCGGCGCGGCTTTCGGCAAGATCGTCGATTCCCTCGTCAACGACATCATCATGCCGTTCATCGGGGCGTTGGGCGGCGCCGACTTTTCCAATTATTTCTTCGGTCTTTCGCATGCCGTCACCGCGACCAATCTTGTCGATGCGAAGAAGCAGGGTCCGGTCTTCGCTTACGGCAATTTCGCGACTATCGTGGTGAACTTCCTGATCATCGCTTTTGTGCTGTTTCTCGTCATTCAGGGAATCAACCGGATGAAGAAGAAGGACGTCGCCCCGCCGGCCGCGCCTCTCCCGCCGCCGCGCAGCGAAGTGCTGCTCGCCGAGATACGAGACGCGCTGGTCAAGCGCTGAGGGCGGCGTCGGCGCCTTGATTGGCTGCTCTTCCAATCGCCGCCGCCAGCAGCCGCTGGACGGCGGCGAGAATGTGGGATTTGCGCCTTGCCTGCCGCGGCGTATTCCGGCAAAACCCCGCGATGGCGCAAATCCTCCCGATTATTTCTGATACGCCCTCCGCTTCGCGCGTGGACTGGCTCGGCGCCGTCCATTCCCAAATGCACGCGGTCGTCGACAGCGGCATTGTCGAAGTGTTCAATTACGGGCGCAACCGTCAGGGTCTGATTCCCCTTTGGGTCGGCGAAGGCGACCTGGCGACGCCCGAGTTCATCGCCGAGGCGGCGCGGCTTTCGCTCGCCAGGGGCGAGACTTTCTATACCTATCAACGCGGCATACCCGAATTGCGCGAGACGATCGCGCGCTACATGACGCGCATCTATGGCGCCGCGCCGGGCGGCGGCGCCCACCAGCCCGAGCGGTTTTTTGTCACCATTGGCGGCATGCATGCTTTGCAGATCGCCATGCGGCTGGTCGCCGGACCGGGCGACGAGATCGTCATTCCCTCGCCGGCCTGGCCGAATTTCGACGGCGCCATCGCGCTCGCCGGCGCCCGCAGCGTCAATGTCCCCATGGTCAGCGGCGCGCGCTGGAGCCTCGATATCGACCGCCTCGCGGCGGCGATCACGCCGGCGACGCGCGCGATCATTGTCAATTCGCCGGGAAATCCGACTGGCTTTACCGCGACGCTCGCCGAGCTTGCCGCGATCCTCGATCTGTCGCGCCGGCACGGCTTGTGGATCGTCGCCGACGAAATCTACGGGCGCGTCGTCTATCAAGGAGAGCGTGCGCCTTCGTTCCACGACGTGATGGACCCGGACGACCGCATTTTGTTCTTGCAGACACTATCGAAGAACTGGGCGATGACCGGATGGCGGATCGGTTGGCTGGAAGCTCCGCCCGCGCTGGGACCGATTATCGAGAACGCGATCCAATATACGACCTCGGGCGTACCGGTTTTCATTCAACGCGCGGCGATCGCGGCGATTGAGGAAGGCGAATCCTTTATCGCCGATCAACTCTCGCGCATGAAGCAGAGCCGCGACATCATCTGCGGCGGCCTTGCTGCGACGGGACGGGTGCGTTTCGCCCGGCCGGAGGCGGCGTTTTATCTGTTCTGCTCGGTCGACGGCGAGGAGGATACGCGAACTTTGGCCAAACGCCTTGTCGACGAAGCCGGCCTTGGCGTCGCGCCAGGCTCCGCTTTCGGCGCCGGCGGCGAGGGATATATCCGGCTGTGCTTCGCCCGATCGCCCGAACAGATCGCCGAGGCGACCCGCCGCTTCGCCGCCTGGCTCGCCAGATAGCCATCGCCACCCAGCCGGAGCGGCAAGCACGGCCGAACGCGAGATCAAAACCAAATGGTGGGGCAATGCGCACTAGCCATATTGCGGCGCACAAATTACAAATGCGGGTTCGTTTCCGGAGAAAGTCATGATCGCTCGCCCGCGTCGAAGCGTCCTCTACATGCCGGGGTCCAATCCGCGGGCGATGGCCAAAGCGCGGAGCCTCCCCGCCGACGCCATCATCCTCGACCTTGAAGATTCAGTCGCGCCGGAAGCCAAGGCGCTGGCGCGCGAACAAGTCGCGGCCGCCGTCCGCGAAGGCGGCTTTGGTCGCCGCGAAGTGGTCATTCGCATCAATGGCGTCGAATCGCCCTGGGGCCGCGAAGATCTGGCGGCGGCGGCCGCCGCCGCCCCCGACGCGATTCTGCTGCCGAAGATCGACGGGCCGGGCTCGGTCATGCAGGTCGCTCGTGAATTACGTGAGGCCGGCGCCCCCGAGCATATCCGTCTTTGGGCGATGATGGAGACGCCAATGGCCATCCTCCATGCCGGCTCGATCGCGGCCGTGGCCGCCGATCCCGGCTCGCGGCTGGATGTGCTGGTGATGGGGCTCAATGATCTCGCCAAGGAGACGCGCGCGCGTTTCGTCGCCGGGCGCGCCTCGATGACCGCCTGGCTGGCCCTGTGCGTCGCGGCCGCGCGCGCGCATGGCGTCGACATTCTCGATGGCGTCTACAACGATATCGCCGATCTCGGAGGGTTCGAGGCCGAATGCCTGCAAGGGCGCGACATGGGCCTCGACGGCAAGACGCTCATTCACCCCGGCCAGATAGACATTGCCAACGCCGTGTTCGCTCCCACCGACGCCGAAATCGATAGCGCGCAAGCAATTATCGGCGCTTTCAACCTACCGGAGAATGCCGGCAAGGGCGCCATCCAGCTCAACGGCCGGATGGTCGAACGCCTGCACGGCGAAATGGCCCGTCGCACCCTGTCTATCGCGCAGGGCATCGCAGACTTATCCGCCGCGGCGGCAAGCTGACTTTGCCGGCTTCCGCTAAGATTGGAAACCGCCACAAGAAGCGCTAGACCCTGCCTGTCAGGGCCAGTTTGGAGCCGCGTATATGAGCCATGCCTATCGTCCGCTTTTCCCGCTTGGCCCCGATCAAACGCCCTATCGCAAGCTGAGCGGCGAGGGCGTGCGCGTCGAGCGGGCGCTCGGCGCCGAAATGCTGGTCGTCGATCGCGAGGCGATCCGTCGCCTGAGCGAGCAGGCGCTGATCGACATCAACCATCTGCTGCGCCCAGGCCATCTCGCCCAGCTTGCCAGCATACTCGACGATTCCGAGGCGACGTCGAACGACAAATTCGTCGCCTTCGATCTCTTGAAAAACGCCAATATCGCCGCCGGCGGCATCCTGCCGATGTGCCAGGACACCGGGACGGCGATCGTCGTGGCCAAGAAGGGGCGTCGCGTCTGGACCGACGGGGGCGATGAGGGCGCCATAGCCGAGGGCATCGGCGATGCCTATGAAAAGAAGAACCTGCGCTATTCGCAACTCGCGGCGCTTTCGATGTTCGAGGAAAAGAACACCGGCGACAATCTGCCCGCCCAGATCGAAATTCACGCCGAGGGCGAAGATTCCTACAAATTTCTGTTCATCGCCAAGGGCGGCGGCTCGGCCAACAAAAGCTTCTTCTATCAGGCGACGCCGTCGATCCTGACGCATGACCGGATGATTGCTTTCCTGAAGGAGAAGATTCTAACGCTCGGCACCGCCGCCTGCCCGCCCTATCATCTCGCCATTGTCATCGGCGGGACCAGCGCCGAACAGACGATGAAAACCGTCAAGCTTGCTTCGACCCGTTATCTCGACAGCCTGCCGACATCAGGCGGTCCGGACGCTCATGCCTTCCGCGATCTGGCGATGGAGGCGGAAATTCATAAATTGACGCAGCAGCTCGGCGTCGGGGCGCAGTTCGGCGGCAAGTATTTCTGCCATGACGTACGCGTCATCCGCTTGCCGCGTCACGGCGCGTCATTGCCGATCGGTCTTGGCGTTTCCTGCTCGGCGGATCGCCAGGCGCTCGGCAAGATCACCAAGGACGGCGTGTTTCTCGAAGAGCTCGAACATGACCCGGCGCGTTTCATGCCGCATCTCGACGAGGCGGCGCTCGGCGGCGCTGTCGTGCGCATCGATCTAGCCGCGCCGATGAAGGACATTCTCGCCGAACTATCCCGACACCCGATCCGCACGCGGCTTTCGTTGACCGGGCCGATGATCGTGGCGCGCGACGCAGCCCATGCGAAAATCCGCGAGCGGCTGGAGCGCGGCGAGCCGATGCCCGATTATTTCAAAAATCACCCGGTCTATTATGCCGGGCCCGCCAAGACGCCGGCGGGCTATGCCTCGGGCTCTTTCGGCCCGACCACCGCCGGGCGGATGGACAGTTACGTCGATCAGTTTCAGGCCGCCGGCGGCTCGCTGGTGATGCTCGCCAAGGGCAATCGCTCCAAACAGGTGCGCGAGGCTTGCGCCAGGCACGGAGGCTTTTATCTCGGCTCGATCGGCGGACCGGCCGCGCGCCTCGCCCTCGATTGCATCCGCAAGGTTGAAGTCCTCGAATATCCAGAGCTGGGGATGGAGGCGATCTGGCGCATCGAGGTCGAGAACTTTCCCGCCTTCATCGTCATCGACGACAAGGGGAATGACTTTTTCAAGGAATTGAATCTGGGCTGAAACAATCAGGGAGGAAGGGGATGGTCGTCACCGGCGGGTGCCTTTGCAAGGCGGTGCGCTATGAAATCGCCGCCGAACCGATCGCAGCAAGAACGTGCTGGTGTCGTTTGTGCCAATATATCGGCGCCGGCAGCGCGACCGTGAACGCCGCTTTCCAAAAAAGCGCGATCACGATTTCAGGCGAGGTCCGCGATTATCGCAGCGTGGCGGATAGCGGCTCGGTCATGCACCGCAGCTTTTGTCCCACATGCGGAACGCATCTGTTCAGCGAAGCTGAGCCCCGTCCTCATCTCATCTTTGTTCGCGCCGGCACGCTTGACGACCCCGAAATCGCGCGCCCCCTGGCGACGATCTGGGCGGCTGAGGCGCCGAGCTGGGCTTGCTTCGATGAGTCGATCCCGCGCATCGAGGGTCAACCGCCGCCGGCCGGTTGAAGAGAGCGGAACGGTCGCCGCGCCCGTTTTTGGCTCGGCCGGCGTTCTCGTGCGTCGCCATTGAATCGGAACGGCATTCTGTGCAAGTTGCGCGCGAAGCGCCCATCAGGGACGCGCCGAGGGAACATCACCCATGTCGAATTTGCTTTATCAGGCCACCGTCCCGGTTTTCGTGCAGACCCTGGAGGCGCTAAGCGCCATCATCGACAAGACCGCCGCCCATGCCGAAGCGCATAAGATCGACCCCGCAGTCCTGTTGGGGTCGCGCCTACGCCCCGATATGCTGCCCTTCGTTCGCCAAACGCAGATCGTTTGCGACGGCGCCAAGAACATGACGGCGCGCCTGGCGGGCGTGGAGACCCCTCGATTTGAAGACAATGAGGCCTCTTTCGACGACATCAAGGCCCGCATCAAGAAGACGCTCGCTTTCATCGGCGGCGTCAATTCCAGCGAAGTCGAGGCGGGAGAGAACCGGGAAATCGTCTTTCCGCTCGGGCCCAGCAAGATGAAGATGAAAGGCCCGGACTATATCTTTCACTTCGCCTTGCCGAATTTCTATTTCCACCTTACGACGGCCTACGGAATTCTGCGCCATAACGGCGTCGAGATCGGCAAGCGTGACTTCCTTGGCGCCGTCGTCGGAATTTCGCCGGCTTGACGCCGACTTTGTCTTTCAAAACGTGATGAGGTCAAACGAATGAGCATCCATCGCATCGGCGTCGGTCCGCGCATGTCGCAGGCAGTCGTTCACGGCGACACGGTTTATCTCTCCGGCACGGTCGCCGACAAGGCCGCTGGAAAAAGCGTCGGCGAGCAAACCCGCGAAATCCTCGAAATCATCGATGGCTTGCTTGCCAAAGCCGGAACCGACAAGACCAAAATCCTCTCGACCAACATTTGGCTGACCGACATCAAGACATTCGCCGAGATGAACGCAGTCTGGGACGCATGGGTGGCGCAGGGGCACACGCCGGCGCGTGCGACGGTCGAGGCCAAGCTCGCCGCGGCGCCCTATCACGTCGAGATTGCCTGTATCGCAGCGAAATAGATCAATAAAGAGAGTTCTCGTGGAGCATCGCCCTTCGCCGGCCTTTGAAACAATGGCGACGCCCGCCCATGCGATCGATCGCCTCGCCGAACTCTACGGCGAGGCGACCTCGGCGTTGCGCAACGCGGTCGAACGGTTCCTCAAGGATGGAATCGCGCCGCCGCATGAGATTCGCGCCAAATTCCGCTATCCGCAACTGCGCGTCACTTACAAACCGGAAGGCGTGCCGCCGTCGAGCCAGCGCGCCTTCGCCAAATTCACCGAGGCGGGAATCTATACGACGACCGTGACTCAGCCGGCGTCCTTTCGCGGCTATCTTATGGAGCAGCTCGATCCGCTCGTCACGGAATTTGGCGCAACGCTCGAGGTCGGGGTCGGCGCGCAGGAAATTCCTTATCCTTACGTTTTCGAGACCGGCGATGAACTCGGGCGCGGCGGCGCATCGGCATCCGAACTTGCGCGATTCTTTCCCGTGCCCTTGCTCGCGGTCGTCGGCGACGAGATCGCTGACGGCGCTTTCGAGGTCAAGTATGGAGTGCCGCGTCCGCTGGCTTTGTTCGACGCGGTGCGCGTCGATTATTCCTTGCGGCGTCTGGTTCACTACACCGGCTCGGATTGGCGGGCGATGCAGCCCTGGGTGCTGCTGACCAATTATCATCGCTACGTCGATCAGTTCGTTCGCTGGGGTCTCGAGCAATTGCGTGGCGGCGCAGGCGTCGAGAAACTCGTGCTGCCGGGCAATGTCATCATCGACGCGAACCTTTCCGAAGGGGAGGCCGATGCACGCATCGCGGCCGTCGCCTGGCACCGTTTCCAGATGCCCGCCTATCATGTGGTGCGCGGCGACGGGCACGGCGTCAGCCTCGTCAATATCGGGGTTGGTCCCGCCAACGCCAAAAACATCACCGATCATATCGCGGTTCTACGGCCGCATTGCTGGCTGATGGTCGGCCATTGCGCGGGATTGCGGCAATCCCAGCTCATCGGCGATTATGTCCTCGCGCATGGCTATCTCAGGCAGGACCACATTCTCGACGATGCGGTGCCGCTCGACATGCCGATCCCGGCGCTTGCCGAAGTGCAGGTCGCGCTTCAGGAGGCGGTTGCGCGCGTTACGGGCGATCGCGGCGAAGCGTTGAAGAGGCGCTTGCGCACCGGCACCGTCGTCACCAATGACGATCGCAATTGGGAGCTGCGCTGGACGCAGGAGCGCCGGCGCATCAATCTGTCGCGCGCGATCGCGGTCGATATGGAATCGGGCACGATCGCGACGCAAGGGTTCCGCATGCGCGTGCCCTACGGCACCCTGCTCTGCGTCTCCGACAAGCCGCTGCATGGCGAAATCAAACTGCCGGGCGCCGCGAACGCCTTCTACGAGCGGTCGATCGGCGAACATTTGCAGATCGGCATCGCCGCGCTTGGGCTTCTGCAAAGCCAGCGCGACACGTTGCATTCCCGCAAATTGCGCAGCTTCGACGAACCGCCTTTCCGCTAGAGCGTTTTGCCTTCTATTGGAACCGCTCCGCCGTCATTGCTGTGCAGGTTCACGAATTCGTTGATTGGGCCTCCATATGTGAGGAGGTTCAGGATGCGAGACAACAGCTTCGACAGGTTTATCGCCCCTACTGACTTCGCTATTGAGCCATTGTTCGCATGGAGGCAATTCTTTCACCG
>Ga0209006_10002238_pt1 | contig 17631 bp, 15 predicted proteins | sample JacPin_JW_Ref_O2_FD_188567 | JGI IMG/M metagenome (GOLD analysis project Ga0209006, IMG submission 188567) | Forest soil microbial communities from Algoma, Ontario, Canada - Jack Pine, Ontario site 1_JW_Ref_O2 (SPAdes) (version 2) | ecosystem: Environmental > Terrestrial > Soil > Boreal... | reverse complement strand
TGGCGCAAAAGGCGCACGAACGTGCATATCGCGACAAACTTATTGCGGGGCGCGAGTCGCATGTGGGCTATTACATTGTGGGCGAAGGCGCGGAGCTTCTAAGGCAGAAAGTTGGGTGTAAGCCGCGCATTGTGCAATGGCTCCAACAATGGATGCGGCGGCATCCTGATGAATTCTTTTTGCCGGGCGTCGCTATTCTGACGTTCGCCATCATCACCGAGTTTTTGTTGTGGCTGACTCCACCGAATGCGTCGCCGGAGTTACTGCTGCTCTCGATGTTGATTTTATTGTTGCCCAGTTCGCAGAGCGCGGTGACGCTGATGAATTATCTGGTCACCGCTGTGTTGCCGGCGAGGATTCTTCCCAAGCTGGATTTTTCGGAAGGCATTCCGGCGGAGCATACGACCCTGGTCGCCGTGCCGACCCTGCTACTGAATGAGAAGCAGGTCCGCGGGCTGGTGGAGAATCTGGAAGTTCGTTTTCTCGGCAATCACGATCCGAATGTTCATTTCGCGCTGGTTTCCGATTTGCCGGACTCCGACCACCCTGCGTCCGAAGAAACTCCGCTGATTGATTTGTGCGCGAGTTTGATCCGCGAGCTGAATGAAAAATATGCGGGGCAGAATATTGGCTCGTTTTTCCTGCTGCATCGCCATCGTGTTTATAACCCACGGGAAAAAGGGTGGATGGGGTACGAGCGCAAGCGGGGAAAGCTGATGGATTTGAACAAGCTGCTGCGCGGGCAGTACGACAGCTTTCCCGTGAAGGTGGGCGATCTTTCGATTCTGCAGCGGATTCGATTTGTCATCACGCTGGACTCCGACACGGAACTGCCGCGCGGCGCGGCGCACCGCATGGTGGGCGCAATGGCCCATCCGCTCAACCGGGCGATTATCGATCCCGATAAAAATATTGTTGTTGCTGGATACGGCATTTTGCAACCTCGCGTTGGGGTGAGTGTGCAGAGCACGGCGCGATCGCGTTTGGCTGCGGTTTACGCGGGTGAAACCGGATTCGATATCTATACGCGAGCGATCTCCGACGCGTATCAGGATCTGTATGGCGAAGGCAGTTTTACCGGCAAAGGAATTTATGACGTTGACGCGTTTCTCGGAGTGCTGGATCGCCGCTTCCCGCGCAATGCGCTGCTCAGTCACGACTTGATCGAAGGCGCTTACGCGCGGTCAGGGCTGGCAAGCGATATTGAAGTCATCGAAGATTATCCGTCGCACTACAGCGCTTACAACCGGCGCAAACACCGCTGGCTGCGCGGCGACTGGCAGATCGTGGAATGGCTCAGCTCGCGCGTTCCCGATGAATCGGGCGCGAAGGTTCCGAACCCCATCTCGCTGGTGGCGCGCTGGAAAATTCTGGACAATTTGCGCCGCAGCCTAGTTGAGCCGGCGACGTTTGTGCTGCTGTTGTTTGGCTGGCTTATACCCACGGGCCGTCCCATTCGCTGGACGCTGGCCACGATTTTCATCTTATTCATTCCGGTTTTGTTTCAACTGATATTTGGGCTGGTCAAGTCGGCAGTCGAAGAAAGTTCGACGATCGCGCGGGAGGCGGTCAGCAATTTTTATGCATCCTGCTTTAACGTGCTGCTGACGGTGGTTTTCCTGGCGCACCAGATGCTGCTGTCACTCGATGCCGTGGTGCGCGCGCTGGTGCGGCGGCTGGTGACCCGCGAAAGATTATTGGAATGGGAGACGGCGGAGGAGGCGGAAATCGGCACCAAGCGCACGCCGGTGGACCGTTATCTCGACTGGATGCCGGTTCTCGCGGTTGCCGTGGGAGCGCTGGTGTGGGCCGTGCGTCCGCAATCGATGTGGGCGGCGGCTCCGATCGTATTTCTGTGGGCGTGCAGCAAACTGGTTTCGCGCTGGCTCAATGAGTCTCCGATGGAAGCGGCGCAGGCGCTGGCTCCGAAGGACGCGGCTTTCATTCGCAAGTCCGCGCTGCACATCTGGCGGTATTTTTCCGAGTTCTCGACTGCGGAACATCATTGGCTGATTCCCGACAATGTTCAGGAAGAGCCGCCGGCGGTTGCGGCGCGCGTCTCGCCGACCAATCTTGGGCTTCTCTTGAACTCGCGGCAAGCTGCTTGCGAGTTGGGATACCTCACGGTTCCCGAGATGTTGCAGCTCACGCGTCAAACAATCGACTCGCTGGCTGGCATTCCCAAGCATCGCGGGCATCTGCTCAATTGGTACGACACGCGCACGCTGGAGCCGCTTGCGCCGCGGTTTATTTCTTCCGTCGACAACGGAAATATGCTGGCTTCGTTGTGGTCACTGCAACAGGGATGCCTGGATCGCGTGCGGCAACCCCTGCTGCAACCGGCGCTGGCCGCGGGATTGCTGGATTATTTGCGGACCTTCATGGAGAAGCGGGCGCTGGGCAGAAAAGAATTTGCCCGCTACGAATCCGACTTGCGTGGCGCTAACTGGCTGACTTCGGTGCTCGCGCTGCCCGAGGAGAGTTTCGGTAACGGAGCAGTTTTGGCGGCTCAGGATGCGGATGTTCTCTGGTTCCGCAATGAGGCGCGGGCGCGGGTGGAAGCGATCCGGAACGTGGTGCGCTCGTATACGCCGTGGTGGCTGCCTGAGTTTGCGACGTTGCGTTCTGACCCGGCTTATAGCTCGCGGTTTGCGCAGGAAGTTTCGCTGGAGTTGCTGCCGGCCTTCATGGATACGCTTGCGGCGCAGTTGCGCGATTTATCCCCGGCGTCGGCGAGCGACGGCTCGTTGCCGCAAAAGTTGTTGCAGATGTTGCCGGAGGCGCGGACGAACGCTTTGCGTCTGATTCACGACCTCAAGTCCATCGCCACCCAGGCGGGCAAACTGGGTGACGATATGGATTTCGAATTCCTGCTCGACCGGCGGCGCAAACTTATGTCGGTGGGCTTCAACGTCGATACGAATGAACTACAGGCCTCGTGTTACGACCTGCTGGCTACGGAATCCCGCACTGCGGTTTTTGCGGCCATTGCCAAGGAAGATATTCCGCAGGAGAGCTGGTTCAATCTGGGGCGCCCGCACACACTCGATCAGGGACGGCTGGTTCTGCTTTCCTGGACCGGAACCATGTTCGAGTATCTGATGCCGTTCCTGTGGCTGCACTCCTATGCCAACACCTTGCTTGATCGTACCCGCATAGCCTGCGTGCGTTCGCAGCAGGCTTATGGCGCGAATCATGGCATTCCGTGGGGAATTTCGGAGTCGTCTTATTACAAGCTGGATGAAGCCGGCAATTATCAATATAAAGCGTTCGGGCTTCCGCAATTGGCGATGATGAAGAGCGAATCCGACCCGCTTATTGTTTCACCGTATTCGACTTTTCTGGCGTTGTCGGTGGATCCGGGTGCCGCATTTCAGAATTTGCGCCGCATGGAGACTCTGGGCTGGTTCGGTTCGCATGGGTTCTATGAATCGGCGGATTGCACCGGGTTCCGCCGGAGGTTCCGGTGGTCGCGCGCGCAGGTTGTCCGCGCATGGATGGCGCATCACCACGGCATGAGCCTGCTTTCCATCACCAACTTCCTGTGCGACAACGTGGTGCAGCGCTGGTTTCACAGCGACCGGCGCGTGCAGGCTACGGAATTGCTTCTACACGAAAAGCCGGTTTCGCATGTGCGCGCTTCGGAGTTGCAACGCTCGCGCAGCGCCGCGTAGACGCGGTGAAAACTCCATCGACGATGAGCGTCGGCTGTCTCAGGGGCTAAAGCCCGCGTCTTTATGGGCTGGGGATGGCACGGCTAAAGCCGTGCCCTTCCCGAAGCAACTGATGAGACGTCGGACAGTTTCTCGTTTTAATCCTCTACTTGCTCTGTTTCTTCCCGTACGGATTGGAATACTTCAGAACGGTCGAGAGATCCGTCCCTCGGATTTCGCCCACCGAATGATACAGCAATCCCCATGAATCGATGGTCGAGTTATCGGGAAAAATGCAGGCTTCCAGGACTTCATCGACGGAGCTGAACTGGACCCAGCCTCCACCGGCGGCGGTCACTCCGCCAAACGAGTCGCTGCCGCCGAGTTGCGTGCAATAAAACGAGGCCGGATTGCCGTTGCCTTGTCCGTTCCACTGGACCAGCGCGTAATAAGCCAGCGTCGCGAGGCTGGGCTTTGTGGTGTACAGCGAATCGAGCGAGACATAAATCCTGGAGCCATCAACCGCAGAAGTGTACTGGCAAAAATCCAACGTGCCGGAAAGCAGGAGCCAACTGGTTGGCGGGCCGTTCGTTCCGAAGTATGCCAGCCGAGTTTCCGGGACTCCGCCGGTGGATGTGCAATAGGCTGCCTTAGGTCCCGTCGGCGCAGCGGCGCTGGACTGAGCCATCGCTGTCGTCAAGGCTCCGCCCAAGATGAGAACCACTGTGAACGCAAATACTCTTGGAATGATGCGCATGAAAAACCTCCCCTGGAGATTACATTTTTGACTGCGTTTCTGAAGCGGCGGAAAGTCTAACACGCGGCGAAGCGGAATCGGCAGGCTTTCCAGGATGAATCGGCCTTTGCAAACAAATGACTCGGAGTCGTTTTTCCTTCTTCCCTTTCAACTCTGAATCGTGCGAAATTATGGCCATGAGATTGGTGGTCCGTCCTTCGCCCATACACTCGGTTGGCGTTTATACCGCCGCTCCGATTCGCAAGGGAACCCGCATTATCGAATATGATGGCCCGCGCATCACCGCGGAAGAGGCTGACCGGCGCTACGAGGGTGCGGCCCGCACTTATCTTTACGGGATAGGAGATGGCAAGGTCGTTATCGACGGCGAGGGTATGGCGGCTTATATGAATCACTCGTGCGATCCCAACTGCGAGGTCGACGAGATCAAAGACCGGGTATGGATTTTTGCTATGCGCGACATTGCCGCCGGTGAAGAATTGCTTTGGGACTACAACCTCTATGACGATGAAGATCCGGCGCCTTGCCACTGCGGTTCGCCAAAATGCCGCGGGACGATGTATTCGGAGGACTGGATTCGCAAGCTGAAGCGCCGGGCCGCGCGAAAAAATAAGAACGGCGGCAAACCAAAAAGCGGGCATGGAACAGCGGAAAGAGAAAAAGCAAATCTGCCGATCAAGGTGAAAACCCCATCCTACGCAGCAGGGCCTAACGGATAGCCGCGTCGCGGGCCTCTTAACTCAGCTGCGCCGCAACACGCTCCATGCCAACCCTACTTCGGGATCAAATACGATCCGGGGATGTTCTCGTCCAAGGTTGCGAGGACCGCGCCGTTGGCGCCCGCGAGGTTGCTCAAGTGGCCGTCGCTGATTTGCTTGGGGGATCGGACCCATCCAGGAAGATGCGAGATGTCGTGATCGTCAGGAATAAACTGGAGCCGCAAAACACGCGACCGCTTGAGACGCAACAGCAGGGTTCGAGCCTGGGTAACGGTAAATCCGTAGGCCGGTGCCTGGGCCAGAACGCGTACGAATCCCAGTTCGATGATGGAGCATGTGGCAAGGCTTGAGGTGGCGGCGCGCCGCGAGGCGGCAGATTGGATCCAGGATGCGACGCGATCATGGAATTCGTGATTGATGAAGCCGAGAGCGACCAGAGCGTTCACATCGAGGAGATAAATCATTGCGGGTGATTCTCGTGTGGTCAGAATCAGGGAAAGTTCGCCAGGATTTCTTCCACTTCCTTGCTGCTGAGTGTCGGGGCATTGGGGCCGGCGCTCAGGGCGGGCAGTCCGGTAACAGGATCGGTCACGAATTTGGCGCGATGCTGCCGTTTCTTGCGCGGGGTCAAAACAATTCGGCCGTCCTCAATATCTGCGTCGAGGGGGTCGCCCGGACGAAGGTCGAGCCGACGCCGCAGCGGGCTGGGAAGAACGACTTGGCCTTTGGTAGAAACCTTGGTCTGCATGGTAAGACAATCTTACCACAAATTGAAGCCCATACCCTCGACTTGTGCCGCCGCGGGTCTCGCCGCGGTCGTGTGCGATTTCAGGAATTAGTCCGGAGACTCTACTCTGCCGTCTGCTTTACTGGTTGTTTCTTACCGTGCTCGCGCCAGCCTTCGATGATCAGGTACAGCACCGGGATGAAGAAGAGATTCAGAAACGTCGACATGATCATTCCGCCGAAGACCGTTGTGCCTACGGAGTGACGTCCGTTCTCGCCTGCGCCAGTCGCGACCACCAGGGGAACTACGCCGAGAATGAAAGCCAGCGAAGTCATGAGAATGGGACGCAGGCGGATGGCCGCGCCCTGTATGGCTGCCTCGACCAGCGGCATTCCCCGGCCGCGCAATTGCTCGGCAAATTCCACGATCAGAATTGCGTTCTTGCTGGAGAGCCCAACCAGCATGACGAGTCCGACCTGGCAGTAGACATCGTTCTGCAAGCCGCGCAGCCATTGCGCTCCCAGCGCTCCGAGTAACGCCATAGGCACGGCCAATAACACGATGAAAGGCAAAACAAAACTTTCGTATTGCGCCGACAAAGTTAGGTAAACGACCAGCGTGCCCAAGCCAAACAAGATCAGCGACGTGCCACCGGCGGCCAGCTCTTCCAGCGACAATCCGGTCCAACTGTAGGAGAAGCCCTGTGGCATCTTTTTTGCGAGATCTTCCATGGCCGCGATGGCCTGGCCGGAGCTGTATCCCGGCGAGGGCGAGCCATCGATTTCTGCCGAGCGGAACAGGTTGTAATGGCTGATGACCTGCGGGGTGGTGGTCTGCGTGACGCTGACCAGGTTGTCGAGCGGCACCATGGCGCCGGAGTCGGAGCGCACATAGTATTGCTTCACGTCCTGCGCCGTGGCACGGAACTGCTTATCCGCCTGCACGTATACGCGGTAGGAACGGTTGTTGAAATCGAAATCGTTCACATACGACGATCCCATGTAGACGCCCAGCGTGTCGGTGATCTGCGAGAGCGGGACGTGCAGGCTTTTGGCTTTTTCGCGGTCGATGGTAACGAGATACTGCGGGTCGTTGGCAGTGAAAGTTGAAAAGAGACGGGTTAAGTCCTTACGCTGCGATGCCTGCCGCATCAGGTTCTGCGTGGTCGCGGCCAGTTCGTCAAGCTTGTGCGCCGCCTGGTCCTGCACCACAAACTGGAATCCGCCGAATTGTCCGAGGCCTTGAATGGGCGGAGGCAGCGTGGGAAACACGATGGCTCCCGAAATTCCGAACATGCGGGGACGAATTCGGTTAAGAATCGCCGATGCAGTGTGCGCGTCGCCTTTGCGTTGGGAAAATGGCTTCAGGGGAACGAAGATGATTCCCTGGTTGCTTGCCGAGCCCGAGAAACTGAATCCGGCAACGGAGAACGTTCCCTCCGCTTCCGGCACGTCGGCCAGTTGGTCCGAAACCTGCTTGCCGATCGCCTTCGTATATTCCAGCGACGCGCCCGATGGCGCCTGGATGACGATGATGAAGTATCCCTGATCTTCGTCGGGCACAAAGCCCGTGGGCACGCGTGTGAAGACAAGATAAGTGAGACCGAGGCCAGCGAAGAACAGGACCACCATCACCAGCTTGTGCTTCAGTACATGATGAAGCAGGGCGCGATATCCGCGGGTCATGGCAGTGACACCGTCGTCAAATTTTTGCAGCCACCACCACTTCTTATGATGGCCGCCGCTCAGAAAGATCGCCGCCAGCACTGGAGCCAGCGTGAGCGCGTTGAAGGCGGAAATGGCGATGGAAAATGCGATGGTCAACGCAAACTGGCGGAACAGGATGCCAGTGGTCCCGGGGAAGAACGCAACCGGCACGAATACGGCGCAGAGCACCAGTGAGGTGGCGATGACGGCGCTGGTAATCTCGGCGGTGGCTGCCGCTGCGGCTTTGTGCGAGTCGGATTCACCTTCCTGAATGTGGCGCTCGATATTTTCGATGACGACGATCGCGTCGTCAACGACCAGGCCAGTGGCGAGGGTGATGCCGAACAATGTCAGCGTGTTGATGGAGAAGCCGAGCAGCTTCACGAAGACGAATGTGCCGATGAGCGAAACCGGAGTGGCGATGAAGTGAATCATCGTCGTGCGCCAGTCGCCTAGGAAAATAAAGATTACGAGAATGACCAGCGCGATCGCCGAACCCACGGTGAAAGCCACGTCGCGGATCGACTCGCCAACCGCGTCGGTGGTGTCGAAGGCGACTTTGTAATGCATGCCCGGAGGAAAGCTCTTCGACAACCGATCCAACTCGGCAATGGCTTTGCGGTCCACGTCGAGCGCGTTCGCGGTGGAGAGCTGCGTAACTCCGACGCCAATTGCATCCTGCCCGTCGAATTGCAGATCGTTAGCGTAGCTTTCCGCTCCCAGTTCCGCGTGGCCCACGTCTTTCAGGCGAACGATCGTGCCATCGGCGTTAGTCTTGAGAATGATGTTGTCGAACTGGTCCGTCTCGCTCAACCGGCCTACAACACGCACGCTGACCTGATAAGACTGTCCGGGAACGGACGGCTGCTGGCCAACTTGACCCGCGGCAATTTCCACGTTCTGCTCCGAAAGCGCGGTGACCACGTCGGTAGCCGTCAACGCACGGCCAGCCATTCTTGCGGGGTCCAGCCATAGCCGCATGGAATACTTGCGCTCGCCGAAGATGATTACGTCGGCGACTCCGGGAATTCGCTTCAGCGAATCACGAACGTAGACGTCGAGATAGTTGCTCAGGAACAGCGTGGAATACTTTTGTTGATCGGCGAAAACGGCCGCGCCGAAGACGAAGTTCTGCGAAGTCTTTGCGGTCGTGATACCGACGGCCTTCACGGCTGCGGGGAGCCGGCCCTGCGCGGTGTTCACGCGGTTCTGAATGTCGACCGTGGCCAGGTCGGGATCGCGGGTCAGGTCGAAGGTGGCGGTGACCGTGCTGGTGCCGTCGTTGCCGCTGGTAGAGGTGACATACTTCATCCCCTCGGCGCCGTTGATTTGCTGCTCGATGGGAATGGTGACAGCGCTTTCGACGGTCTGTGCACTGGCGCCGATGTAGACGCTGGTGACGCCGACTTGCGGCGGCGCGAGATTAGGAAACTGCGCGATGGGCAGCGTGGGAATGACGGCCAAGCCCGCGAGAACGATCAGCAGGGCGCAGACGGTAGCGAACACCGGGCGTTGAATGAAGAAATTAACGAACATAGAAAATTGGGCTTCAGCTCCAGCCAATAGCCTTGCTTCCTAGAAGCACGGCACTACCCTGAATCACTCCGTCGGATACTCCTACCTAGAACTCTTTTCACTAGATTTGAATGACTGGAGCTGAAGCCCGATAGCCGAAGCCCGCTCCTAGCCGTGTGGAATTACCGGAACGCCATCCACCAGAAATTGCGTGCCGGAGACGATGATCTTGTCTCCCGGCTTGATGCCGCTCTCGACTTCGTAGCTATTGCCCACGGTTTGGCCGATGTTGAGCGGCACTTGCCGCGCCACGTACTGGCCGCCATTCTGCGGTTGCGCCACAAAGGCGAAATACTGGCCGCCCAGCCGGGTCACGGCGAGAATGGGCACTTCTGGGTTCTGGTGAACGCCCCACACCACGCGGGCGCGAATGAATTGTGACTGGCGCAACGCGTCATTCCCATTGGCCACGCGTGCCTTCACCAGCACTGTTTGCGTAGTGTTATCCACTTGCGGCGAAATGAAACTCACCTTACTACTGCCGATCACTTTGCTTTCGCTGTCGAGAATCTGCACCGGTAGTCCCATCTTCAACTGCGCCGAGTGTTCGATGGGAACATAGACGTAAACCTCCAGGCTGCCCGGCTGATCCACGGTGGTGAGTTGGGTCGAAGTCGTCACCCGGTCACCCTCATGCACGGGAACGTCTCCCACAATTCCGCCGCGCGGCGCGACGACCTTGTAATAGTGGAGCTGCACCTGCTGCTCGTTGACCTGGGCGCCGAGCGAGTCCATCTGCGCCTGGGCTGCGTCGAGCGTGGACTTGGCCTGATCCAAATCCTGTTTGCTGACCACGCCAGCGCTGAATAGTCCCTGCGTTCGCTCGTATTGCTGCTTCGCCCAGAGCAGATTCGCCTGCTGCGCCGCGCGCGAACTTTCCAGGCCCTTAACCGTGGCTTGTTGCTTGAGCGGGTCGATCTCCATCACCGCAGCGCCCCCGGCAACGCGGTCGCCGGAGTGAACATATATCTTGGTGATAATGCCTTCGACCTGCGGCATAACCACGGCGGAATCGCGCGACTTGAGTGTGGCCACGTAATCGGTGGAGTCGCTCACCGGCACGGCGTGGGCTTCTTCAACTTTCACGGGCATCGCTCCAGGACCGCCCGCCTGGGCGTTCTTTGGAGCGCCGCCCGAGCAGCCCAGCGCAGCCACCGCAACTGCCAGGCTCACCCCCAACATGATCCTGTTCAAATATGTCTTGTTCAAATATAGGAAAAAGCTGTTTGCCATAGATTTCGCTGCCATTTAAGTGGTTTTCAGCCGCTGTAGCGGGGCTTCGCTTTTTGGACGCCGGACGCCAATCCCTGAGCATCGGCGCCGCCCCAGCCCAGCGTTCCATCTAAAAGATTCTCTAAGCCACGCTTACGACGCAAATTAATAAATCGGCGCAGACCTACGGAAGGTTATGCTGAGACGCCAAGTTTTGAATACGAAGCGTCCATCGGGAGGGGCTCCGAGCCCATGCCCTTTCGTTATGCGTAACCATGCAATTACGCATAGCTGCCCATCCCGCGTCTTCACCCCAGTTCTTTCACTCGCTTCTGCCGCCTTCTGTTTGTGCGACGCTCTGCTAGATTATTTCGATATGCCTCAGCCTCCAATCCAGCCCACGCGCAACTTTGCCAGCGACAACAATGCCGGAGTACATCCCGAAATTCTCGAGGCGATTGCCCGCGCCAATCGCGGCCATGTGGTGGCTTATGGCGATGATCCTTATACGCGGTCGGCGGTCAAGAAGTTCGAAGAGCATCTGGGCCCGGGCATCGATGTGTTTTTTACTTTTAACGGGACCGGGGCCAACGTTCTGGGTTTGCAGGCGATCAACCGCCCTTATCACGCCGTTCTATGCAGCGATTATGCGCATATTTACACCGACGAATGCGGAGCGCCGGAGAAACATACGGGCTGCAAGCTGATCCCGCTGGCGCATGTAGACGGGAAAATCACGCTCGATTCGGTGCGCCATGCCTACCATGGCATCGGCGATCAGCATCACGTGCAGGTGCGGGTGGTTTCCATTACGCAATCCACCGAAATGGGAACGGTTTACAAGCCGGAAGAAATTCGCGCGCTGGCCGATTTCGCCCACCAGCACGAAATGTTTTTACACATGGACGGCGCGCGCATTGCCAACGCGGCCGTGAGTTTGGGCCAGACGCTGCGCCAGGCCACGCGCGATCTGGGAATCGATGTACTTTCTTTTGGCGGCACCAAGAACGGAATCTTGGGGGGCGAAGCGGTTGTATTCTTCCATCAGGAAGCGAGTTCGAACCGTGAACTCAGCCGCGACTTTCTTTATCTGCGCAAGCAGGGAATGCAACTGGCTTCGAAGATGCGCTTCGTTGCTGCGCAATTCGAAGCGTTGCTAACGGACGACCTGTGGCGGCGCAGCGCCGAACACGCCAACCGCATGGCGCGCGTGCTGGAAAAAGAAATCATCCGCATACCGGGAGTAAGAGTGATGTGGCCGGTCGAGGCCAACGGCGTCTTTGCGCAAATTCCGCGCCATGCCATCGAGAAAATCAAGGCCCGCTATTTTTTCTATATGTGGATCGAGGAGGAATCGATTGTGCGCTGGATGTGCTCGTTCGACACGACCAAAGAAGACGTGAAGGATTTTGCCAAAGTCGTGGCTGAAGCGGTTCAGGGGGTGAATAGCGCCAAGGATGCTATGGGGCCACCGTAATAAGCTCGAAGCCTGTAATTGAGCCTGCGCTGGCCGTTACATTGACCGTGCCAGGACGCTTGCCTATGGCTATACCTTCGGCGCCGATCAGTGCTATTTCGGGTGAGTCCGTCGACCACAGCACGCCATTGGTGATGTCGGCGCTCGAACCATCCTTATACTTTCCCATTGCGCTGAATTGCATGCTCTCGTTAACGCCGAGGGTTGAACTCGGGGAACTCACGGAAACCGAATTCAGAGGCGATTCGCCGTTGCACTGCGGCAGCGAGCCCGTGCATGTCGGTTTGCTGCTGCCGCAAGCGGCTAGGCAGAGGCAGGCAAAGAACAAAAGAAATTTTCTCATCCGGGGTTTAAGGATCGAACGTCGCCGCCGTAACCACTGCCGCGATGGCCGAAATTCTACACGCCAAGCAGTCGCTGCGCAACAGGAGTCTCAGCGCAAGAGTTTTCAAAACTCCTTGATTTCTCGGAGTTTTTTGAATAAATTGGTCCAGCCCCTCTAGGCAGGTACCCCCGAGGCGTTCGATTCGGAGAATTCATGATTCGTAGGTGGTTTGGTCTGGCGCTGGTTTGCGCAGCAGGGATACTGGTCCTCAGTTGCGGGGACCCTCAAGAGTTGGTATCTATCGCCATTCAGCCTGGAAGCGAAACCTTCGGGGCTGCGAATATACCGGTGAATCTTGATGCCGGGTTGACCGTGCAGCTAAGAGCGCTTGGCAGCTACCTTCATCCCCCGGTAACCAAGGACATCACGGACCAGGTCACTTGGGCGACCGACGATGCGCAGATGGTTACGGTTAACTCTACAGGTTTGGCAACTGCGACCGGTCAGGTCTGCGGAACCGCGCTGATTTCGGCCACGGAAACCACGGGCCACGACGGCTCAGGTGTGTCCTCATCCGGCGCTGCCGTGACAGGCAACATGACCGTGAACGTCACCTGTTTTACGGGTACGGGACCGACAATTACCGTGGACTTTGTCGGCACCGGCACAGGGACCGTATCGAGTACGCCCGCGGGTCTTGGATGTTCGGCGACCTGCACTGGGAGTTTCCCGACCGGCACACCGGTCACGTTGACAGCCGTGGCGACGACTGGAACGTTTGGAGGTTGGGCTGGGTGCGACAACACCTCAGGGGCGGCTTGCATCATCAACAGCCTTACGAACGATATCACGGTTACGGTGACGTTTAATCCTTAGGCCAATCCGAACGGAGAGCGGAAGCAAGGTTCGCGATTCCGGGCTAAAGGTCTTCCAGCAGCTTGTCCAGCGTGGGTTTATATTTCTCCGGCTTCTTCTTTTTCTCCAGAACAATCTTGCCCGCTGGCGGAGTGCCCACTCGCTCGCGGGCCATCTCTTTCACCGCAGTTACGGCGCGAAACGTCTTTTTCTTTTTCTTGCGTCCTGTCATGTTTTGAGCCTGCGTCACCTATCTTGCCATAGCGCGTCTGCGCCGAACCTGCAATAATTGCGGATGCTATTGCAAAACGTCAGCCCGCCCTGTGACATGGCGCGGCCGGCGACCGATAAATTAAGGACCATCGGGATTCATGGAAGAACGCGACTTTTTCGACGAGAAGCAGGAACGCAAGCAGGCCACGCTGAACTGCCCGCATTGCCATCAGTCCGGCGAATATGAAATTAACTGGCTTGTGCGTACCAAGAAACGCCAGCTCGCCGGACGCGCCGATGAGCGCGACCGCGCCCGCTTCGCCAAGGCGCGCTCCTACATGCTGCGCAAAGACGACATGCTGGCCTGCAAGAATATGCGCTGCCGCAAGCGTTTCGAAATTTCCGGCGTGCAGTCGGTGGTCTTCACCGAGTAAGCGTGAATTCTCCCGCGCGCCAGGAACCGCTACGCCAAGAGCAAGTGCGCAAAGACAGCTACGAGGTTCCGGAGTGGATGAATGCCGCTCTGGCCGGCGGCATTCTCGCTGTCTACGCGGTCCTGCCGACCAAGAATTATTACTGGGATGGCGTCGCCTTCGCGCAGAGCATTGAGCAGGCAAGCGGCGTGACCTTGCACTCGCCATTGTTTTGGACCAGCATCATCCATCCTAATCATCTCGTCTACAACTGCATCGGATACTTCCTCTGGAACGCGACACGGAGCCTGGGACGTCACGTCCGGGCCATCGCAGTTTTGCAAGCCATGAATATGGTTGCTGCGGCTGCATGTGCCTGGCTCATGCAGCGCATACTTCTGCGCACCACGCATTCCGCGTACTTGAGCACGACCCTCACTCTGCTCTTCGCTTTCTCCGCGATTTTCTGGAAATATGCGACCGACGCCGATGCTTACGTTTTGAGTGTTCTGTGCCTGATGGGTGCCTTCTACGCGCTGATTTCGAGCGCTGAGCCGCGTCCGCTGCTGGTCGGCCTACCGCATGCTGGAGCGATGCTCATCCATCAACTTGCATTCCTGTTTTTCCCCGCAGCGGTGCTGGGGCTCTTCCTGAAAGGCGGATGGAAGGCGGTCTGGCGCTATTGCGCGATCGCCGGGGGCATCACTTTGCCCGCCTATTACGCAGGATTCTGGCTAGAAGAGCGCGAGACGAATCCGGCGGATTTCTTGCACTGGCTGACCAGCCATTCGCCCGAGGTCTCGTTCAGTTTCAATCTCCCGCGAAATGTCGCCATCACGATCAGCAGCTACAGCCGGCTTTTTTTCGGAGGGACCGGGCATGTGCTGCAATTTTTCGGACCGTTCATGCTGGTTACGCTGATTCTGCTGGCGGTCGTTCTGGCGATCTTGGTCACCCTGCTCGTGCGGTATCGAGGCGACCTGCGGGTGCTCGGGCGTCCGGATTGGGCCAGCAATTCTTTTCGCGTAGCTGTAGCGTGGCTGTCGGCGTATGTTGTCTTTCTTTTCTTCTGGCTGCCGCACAATACGTTTTACAAACTGTTCTGCCTGCCGGCGATTGTCTTCCTTCTGGGCCAATGGCTGGCGCAGTACCGCGGCCCGCGGCGGAATCGGCTGGCCCTGTTTGTCGCTACCATGGCGCTGGCTAATCTCGCGCTTTATATCTTTCCGTATTCGCGTCCCGACTATAACCAGGCGTTGCGATTCGCCACGCGAATGCGGCCGCTGTGGCCGAGCGGAACCGTCGTGTACTACAACGAATACACGGTGGACGATTGGTTTATTCGCTACTTCAACCCACAAACGGTCTGGAAGCCGATAGACCAACGAGATGGTACGAGCAACTTCGCAGGCATCGCGGCGCACGACGTGGAAACTGGGAAAGAAGTCTGGGTCGACACCACCGCGGCGGAAGCCTTAGCGGCCGCTGGGGCGGGCTTGCACTTTGATGCCACGCAACAGGACAACTATCCCGCGCATCCCATTCGCTTCTTTCGGTGGAGTGGGCGTTGATCTTGATGCGCTACCTGCGGAGAGCCAATTGCAAGCGGCTCATTTATACTAAGTGGTTTTCCTGTCGTGCACGAAGCGGCAGAGCAAGGAGTCATTTTTGAAGATCCTGGTTTGCATGAAACAGGTGCCGCAGAAAGATGCGCCGTTGAAGCTCAACGAAAGCGGCGACTGGATCCGCGAGGACGTTTCGTACGAGGTCAATGAACCCGATGCTTACGCGCTGGAAGAGGCGCTGCGGCAAAAAGAAAAGCACACGGGAGAAGTAGTGGTCATTACCAGCGGCCCCGCGCGGGCGCAACAGGTGCTGCGCGAAGCTCTGGCCAAAGGGGCGGACCGCGCCATTCATCTGGAAGATAATGCGTTCGTTGGCTTCGATGCCTTCAACACCGCGAAGGCCTTCGCCGCCGCTATCAAAGACGAAAAATTCGATATCATCTTCACCGGCCTGCAGTCCGACGATTACGGTTACGCGCAAACCGGCGTCATTCTGGCGGAGTTGCTGGGCTGGCCGCATGCCACAATCATCATGCAGATCGAGAAAACAGACGCGGGAATCAAAGTGAAGCGCGAACTGGAAGCGGGATTTTTTCAGTTCGTCGACATGCCGCTGCCGGCGTTGCTGACGATTCAATCGGGCATCAACAAACTGCGGTACGCCACACTGATCGGCATCAAGCAGGCGAAGAACAAGCCGCTGCGGAAAGTGGCGCTGGCCGAAGTGCAACCGGCGATTGGCGAGAATCTGCAAAAAATAGAACGTCTCTATATTCCGCAAAAAACAAAAAAGACGGAACACATAGAAGGATCGCCCGGAGAGATCGCGAAGAAGCTAGTCGATAAACTGCGCAACGAACTGCGCGTGCTGTAGAGATTCGTGTGGGGACAGCCGCCATCGGCTGTCCGGCCGAGCGAAGCTCGGCACTGTGCGCTGAGAACCGAGAACTTCTTTTATGCCCGACACAATTCTAGTGGTCGTCGAACAACGCGAATCCAAACTGAATCGCGTCTCTTGGGAAACCATTACTGCGGGGCAGGCGATCGCTGCTGCAACCGGCTGGACGCTCGAAGCCGCCGTGGTTGGCGCGAGCCCCGCTAGCATCGCCGCTGAAGTTGCAGCGAAAAAAGTGGCGAAGGTCTACGGCATCGAATCGCCCAAGCTTGAACCCTACACACCCGACGCCTTTGCCGCCGCGCTGAAGCAATTCCTGACCAGCAATCAGCCTAAGCTGGTGCTGATGCCGCACACCTATCAGGTGCGCGACTTCGTGCCCAAACTCGCAACTGCTATGGGACGCACCGTGATCAGCGACTGCATCGGTTTCAAACACGACGGCGGAAAACTGATTTTCACGCGTCAAATGTTCCAGGGCAAACTCGCTGCCGATGTCAGCTTCACCAGTGACGCGCCGTGGTTTGCGACCTTCCAGAACGGAGCGTTCCGCGGCGACAAGGCCGAAGCCGGGGCCAGCGCCGCTCCGGTGGAAACTGTGACTGTGGAAATCGCGGACAACGTGATTCGCAACAAGCCGCAGGAAGTTTTCAAAGAAGCTAAGCAGGCGGTCGATCTAACACAAGCTGAAGTGATCGTCGCGGTGGGCCGCGGCATCAAGGAACAAAAAAATATCGAGATCGCGCAGCAGCTCGCCGACGCACTGGGTGCAGATTTAGCGGCTTCGCGTCCCATCTGCGATTCCGGCTGGCTGCCCATGGACCGCCAGATCGGATCGTCGGGCCAGACGGTCGCGCCCAAACTTTATCTGGCTCTCGGCATCAGCGGCGCGATTCAGCATATCGTCGGCATGAAGGGTTCGCGGGCGATTATCGCGGTGAACAAAGATTCGGAAGCGCCGATTTTCGAGATTGCGGATTACGCGATCGTGGCGAATTTGTTCGATATCGTTCCGCCGCTGATTGAGGAAGTGAAGAAGGCGAAGGCGGGAGGCTAGAATACGAGTATGGACATGATTCTTACGGCGGTGTTCGAGGAAGTTCCCGAGTCGGAAGGCGACGGCTTCGTCGCCTACACCGAGGAACTTCCCGGCGCGATCTCCGAGGGTGACACGCTGGAAGAGGCTCGCGAAAACCTGCGTGATGCGGTTGGGGAGCTGCTGGAAGCGAATCGGCAGATGACGGCCACATCGAGAATCGGAAAGAAGGTCACACGCGAAACCATAGCTTTACCCCTCAGCCATGCTGACAGCGTTTAGAATAGTGAACGTGGAAGACATTTCGATTTCTGCGTTCAAAGCCAACTGCTCAGCCCTGATTGAGCGAATCGATAAGACTGGAGAATCGTTGCGCGTCATGCGCTACGGACGCCCCATCGTGGAGGTGATCCCAGTGCCGCCCGCCCGCTCGCAAGCGTTATGTCGTCGGCGACATGGTAGGGACCGCGGAAATCGTCGGAGATATCGTTTCGCCAATTATC
>Ga0209006_10002237_pt1 | contig 17633 bp, 17 predicted proteins | sample JacPin_JW_Ref_O2_FD_188567 | JGI IMG/M metagenome (GOLD analysis project Ga0209006, IMG submission 188567) | Forest soil microbial communities from Algoma, Ontario, Canada - Jack Pine, Ontario site 1_JW_Ref_O2 (SPAdes) (version 2) | ecosystem: Environmental > Terrestrial > Soil > Boreal... | reverse complement strand
CTCAGATTCTTCGCATCGGCAACAACGTGCCAGTTGGTGGCGAGCAAACCGCTGCGACTCAATAGAAATCCGGTGCCCGATGCCACGCTGGTTCCGGCTGATGTGCTGACGGATTCTCCTCTGACGCTAGGCCACACACGCATGAGCAAAAGATCGGATGGTCCCTTCGGCGTGGCAATCGAGCCGCGCAACATAGCGTCATGTTCCAGTGTGAGAGTTGTACCCTCTGGCTTCTTGTTCCCCATGAAATAGGTACATGTGAAAACATCCGGGGACGCGGTGGTGCGGATTTCGGCCTTAATTTCGCTCGGTTGCCACAGAGGCGAATTTGATCGAAGCACGACTGCAACGTAGTCGGCGCCACTTCCCTTGGAAGCTGGCACAATTCCCAACCGATACCGATCTCGGGTATCGGTCCAAATGCCCTCTACAGGATTACGAGGTTGGTTCTTCTTGATCTCATCCTCAGTTATCGCCAACGTCGGCCTAGCGGGATATTCCCGCCGAATCCTCTGCTGATAGGCGTCTTCGTTATACCCTGTGTATCCCAATAGGGAATAGAACTTGGCCACAAGGGCTCGTCGATTGCGATCTATACCGATCCGGCTTGCCGCAGCATTTACCTCGGCAATGGGCGCGCCGCCAGCCGCATCGACGACACGCATCGATAGTCGGCCGCCGTTAATGAATCCTGACCAACTGCCGCTTGTCACGCAGGTTCTTAGCAAGTCGCTCGAAGATACTGCAGCAACCGAGGCGACCACGGCAAAACCCTTTGCGCTCGCCTGCACCCTGAGTTCCTCGGCAACTCCGTAGGGATCGCTAGTGAAGTCCGTCACCACAAGGTACTTGCAGGCGTTGATCTCCCCAGCGAATGCAGACACCCCGAATAGCAAGAGCATTAACAGAACCAGTTCTTGAGCGCGAGTGCCCATGTGGTTAGGGTGGCGGCTCATAAGACTTCCTCTTCTATAGGGGACTAAACTGACGGTTTTTTGTAACAAACCAGCCTACCCCGGGAATGGCGAACCAACAAGAGATTTCAACTTGTGCGTGTCTGGCCGAATTCTCCGCCCGGCGAGCGAAAGTCAAAATCCCCGCCCTGTCGCAAGAGGCGCGACAAGGGCAGGGCACCCCTCGAAACTGGAGCCAGCGGAAAGGCTGGGCGGATCGGAGTCCTAGAGGAACAACTTTTTCGCGGCGCGTTCGGCCTCTGCCAAGCCCTCTTTGGTAAAGATTACTGACTTGGCCCGGTGGGTTGGATCGGAAATGAATCCCTTCTGGTGCAAGCGATCCATGGTGTCCCAATCGATTGTCTTCCACGCCTCGACCTCGTTGTGTAGTGTGAGCCACAGGACGGCGAGAACCGCCTCTTCCACTTTTTGCTGGTTGAGTTTCATCGGGATTCCTCAAAAAGCGGACAGCCGAGGGCGGCTGTCCCCACATGATTCTTGGTGCTTACGTCTTCCGGCTTCTGACCACGGCTTCTCTAGCTTCTTTGTCTGCCGTCCTCCGGCGTTCTGTTTCCCGTTTATCCCAGAGCTGCTTGCCTTTGGCTAGGGCTAGTTCGACTTTTACTTTGCCGGCCTTGAAGTACATGCGGGTGGGGATCAGGGTGAGGCCTTTTTGTTGCGTTTTGCCGATTAGTTTGCGGATTTCTTCCGCGTGCATGAGCAGCTTTCGGGTGCGCAGGGGGGCGTGGTTGTGGATGTTGCCGTGCTCGTAGGGACCGATGTGGGCGTTGAGCAGCCAGAGTTCGCCGTTCTTGATCAGGCCGTAGGAATCTTTGAGGTTGGCCAGGCCGCTGCGGACGGATTTGACCTCGGTTCCGGTGAGGACGATGCCGCACTCAAATTTTTCCAGCAAGAAGTAGTTGTGGGAAGCGATCCTATTAACGGCGGCATCGCGGTTGCCGGCGGCGGTGGGGTCGCGGCGCGGGGATTTTTCCGCGTTGGGTTTGGTTGGGTGGCTGGATTGGCGGGGCATGGAGTTAGGGTCGGATTTAATCTTAGCAGCAGGGACGCGGACTTTGGACCGCGGACGTTGGACATTGGACCATAGGCTCCGCGACAGGGCTTCACGGCTGGTATGCGGCTAAGGTCCAAGGTCCGGGGTCTGATCCGCGGCATCCCCCGCCGGGACTAAGACCAAAGGTAACTGCCTTGGGTACAACTACATCGGAGGCTGGGAATGGCGATGCTATAATCGCGGCTAAAGCCCAGTTTTCTTGTGTGAAGTGGATTTCCGGTGAGCCAGCGGGCTCGGTAGGGCTCGGTAGAGCTCGTCCCGGAAAGCGCTTGCACGGTGAGGACTCTCAATGAGGACCAGCGAATGAGACGCGTGTTGCGCCCAGGGATATTGCTGCTTGTGGTGGTGGTCACGGTAGCGACCGCCGCGGACAAGTCCAAGAGCTTGTTTAAACAAGGACAGGACGCCGAAGCCCGGCAGAACTTTGAAGCCGCTTACGATTTTTTCAAGCAGGCTTACGATCTCAAACCGAAGGATCTGCGCTACCGCACGTCGTATGAGCGGACGCGCTTCGAGGCGGCTGCGTCGATTGTGCATCGCGGGCAGAAGGCCAGAGATGACGGCAAACTCGACGAGGCGGCGGCGCTGTTTGAGAAGGCGATTAGCATCGATCCATCCTTATTCATTGCGCAGCAGGAGTTGAAGAAGACGCTGCAAATGATTAACGAACAGAAGAACCCGCCGCCGCAGGCCGCGGGGCCTCCGGCAGGGCTGGCGCGCAGAGTCAGAGAGGCCGCGGGCCCGGTGGAACTGGCGCCCATCTCGAACACTCCCATCACGGTAAAGCTCACCGAAGATTCCAAAGTTATCTATCAGACAATTGGGCAACTGGCGGGAGTGAATGTGTTGTTCGATCCGGATTACACCTCGCGGCGGATCAAAGTCGAGTTGAATGGCGTGACACTGGAAGAGGCGCTGGAGATTACGGCGCTGGAGTCGAAAACTTTTTGGCGGCCGGTGACGGGAAACACGATTTTTGTGGCGCAGGATAATCCGGCCAAGCGCAAGGAATTGGAACAGAGCGTACTGAAGACTTTTTATCTGGCGAACCTTTCGGCGCCCACCGAGCTGCAAGATGTGGTGAATGCGATTCGCTCCGTGCTCGATGTGCAGCGCGTGCAGCAGTTGCTCTCGCAGAATGCGGTGGTGGTGCGGGGAACTCCGGACCAGATTGCGCTGGCGGAAAAGCTGGTGGAGGATTTGGACAAGGCGCGGCCGGAAGTGATTGTCGATATCGCGGTGATGCAGGTGAGCAAAGATAAGTCGCGCACGCTGGGCTTGAGCCCGCCGACCAGCGCCACCGTGACTTTGCAGAGCAACATCAATACCACGACTCCGACCACGACGACCGGTACGACTACGACTTCGAGCACTTCGGGCACTGGGCTGAGTTTGAATACGTTGGGAAATTTGAACGCTACGGATTTCCAGGTGACGATTCCGTCGGCGAATTTGTCGGCGGTGATGGGCGACAGCGATACCAAGCTGATTCAGAATCCACAGGTGCGTGCGCTGGATAATCAGAAAGCGACGCTTAAGATCGGCGAGCGCGTGCCGGTGGCGACAGGATCGTTCCAACCGGGCATCGGCGGTGTGGGTATTAACCCGCTCGTTAATACGCAATTCCAGTACCTCGATGTGGGCGTGAATATTGACGTGACGCCGCACGTACACGAGGACCGCGAGGTCACGCTGAAGATTTCGATGGAAATTTCGTCGGTGGTGGGGCAGTCGAGCATTGGCGGCATCAGCCAGCCGATTATCGGGCAGAAAAAGATCGAGCACGAGATTCGGTTGCGGGACGGCGAGTCGAGTTTGATTGGCGGCATTCTCGACGATTCAGAGACCAAGTCGCTGAGCGGCATTCCGGGGCTGGCGCAGATTCCGATCTTGAGATATCTGTTTGGGCAGACGACGCAGGACCACTCCCAGGATGAGACGGTGTTTGCCATTACGCCGCACATTATTCGCGGAACGGCGATCAGCGAATTGAACCAGAGGGCGATCGACATTGGTACATCGACTACGATTGCGCTGCGGCATGTGAACCGGCCGGCGGCGATTCCGCAGACGGCTGTGCCTGCGCCCGCGGGCGCTCCTGGAAATCCGGCGCCGGCGAATCAGAATCCCGCTGTACCAGCGCCCGGGAGTGGTCCGGGGGCAGGCGCCGCTTCGGGGCCGAGCTTCTTGTTCGATCCTCCGACGGTTACGGCGGCCAAGGGCAATACGTTTGTGGTGAATTTGCTGATTTCCGGCGCGCAGAATGTTTATTCGGTGCCAGTGCAGGTGAACTACGATCCCGCGCGGTTGCAGTTGGTGAATATTTCCAATGGCGGGTTCCTCTCGCAGGATGGGCAGGCAGTTGCGCTGGTTCATCGCGAGGATGACGCGACGGGAACGTTGCAAATTACGGCGACGCGGCCACCGGGCGCGGGCGGAGTATCGGGCCAGGGCGCGGTGGTTACCATGACATTCCAGGCGAAGAGCAGCGGACAGACTCCTCTGACGATCACTCGCGGTGGCGCGCGTGATCCGGGCTTACAAGCCATCACCGTGAACGGAGCGCAGGCTTCGGTGACGGTGCAATAAGGATGTGCCGGTGTTAAGCAGCAGACAATTGGAGACAAGCATTTCTACGCACGCTCGCGGTGGGCTGCGCGGGCGGCGGCAACGTGGCTTCACGCTGATGGAGCTGATCGTGGCGACGATGATTCTGATCATCCTGACCTCGATGGCGCTGCCGCTGGCCAAGGTGACGATCAAGCGGGAAAAAGAAAAAGAGTTGCGGCGCGATTTGTGGGAGATGCGCGACGCCATCGACCGCTACAAAGACGCGGCCGACCGCGGCGGATTTCAAACCAAGGTTGACAGCCAGAATTATCCTCCGACACTGGAGGATTTGGTCAAAGGTGTCGATGTACAGGGAAAGAAGGTTCGTTTTCTGCGCAAGATTCCCATCGATCCCATGACCGGCACTACCGAATGGGGGATGCGTTCGATGCAGGACGATCCGGATTCGGATTCCTGGGGCGGGCAGAGCGTGTTCGATGTTTATACTAAGTCCACCGGCGAAGCGCTGGATGGCACGAAATATAAGGACTGGTAAAGAACGGCTTGGTAGAGAACTCGTCGAACGAGTGATCGGGCAGGTAATCGAAAAGGCGGCCTAGGCGGGCCTGTGCAGTAAGAACACTGGCAAGGAAATGGAATGCAAGGCGTGAACAAACCGGGGCGCGATTCGGGAGTGAGAATGCTCGGGAAGGCCGGCCGTCAGCGGAGTCTGGGGTTCACGCTGCTGGAATTGATGATCGTGCTCAGCATCATCATGATCCTGATGGCGGTTGCTGTTCCGGTTTATAACCAGGCCATCGTGCATTCGCGGGAAGCGGTGTTGCGGCAAAATCTTTTCACGCTGCGCAGTGTGATTTCCCAATACACCCTCGACAAGCAAAAAGCTCCGCAGAGTCTCGATGATATTGTGCAGGCCGGCTACTTGAAGCAGATCCCCAAAGATCCTATGACCGGCGAGACCAACTGGGAAGTGGTGCAGGAAGATGTTTTGCTCGCGGTCGACCAGCAGGATCCTGGCATTGATGATGTGAAGTCCGCGTCGAACCAAACCGCGAGTGATGGGACGGCTTATAGTAGTTGGTGAAGTTCGGACCTCGGACCTTCGACCTTAGGCTTTAGACTTTCAATCTTCGACCTCGACCTTCGGCGACAACTCCTCTTCGATCCCACATTTGGATTCTTCCGCGTTTAGCGATTACCATCTAGTCATGCCGGTTGAAACCGAAATTACACCATCGACCTACACGCCGATTCGCGCACCCCGCGGAACTTCCATTACGTGCAAAGGCTGGCAGCAGGAAGCGGCCATGCGCATGTTGATGAACAATCTTGACGAGGAAGTTGCGGAGCGGCCGAAGGATCTTGTGGTTTATGGCGGCACGGGGCGAGCGGCGCGCAGTTGGGAAGCGTACCACGCGATCGTCGCGACGTTGAAGAAGCTCGGCGATGACGAGACTCTGCTGGTGCAGTCGGGCAAGCCGGTGGGCGTCTTCAAGACGCACGATCATGCGCCGCGCGTGTTGATTGCTAATTCGAACCTGGTCGGGCACTGGTCGAACTGGGAGAAGTTCAACGAACTGGAGCGCGCCGGGCTGATGATGTATGGACAGATGACGGCGGGCTCGTGGATTTACATTGGCTCGCAGGGAATTGTGCAGGGAACATTTGAGACGTTTTCCGCGGCGGGAGAAAAACATTTTGGCGGCGACCTTGCGGGCAAGTTGATCGTCAGCGGCGGCATGGGAGGCATGGGCGGCGCGCAGCCTTTGGCCGCGACCATGACTGGCGCGGCGTTTCTGGGGATTGACGTCGATCCGGAGCGCATCAAAAAGCGGCTCAAGACGGGGTATTGCGACTTCATGGTCAACTCGCTCGATGAGGCGCTGCGCATTCTGAAGAATGCGGTGCGGAAGAAAGAAAATGTTTCGGTGGGGTTGGTGGGCAATTGCGCCGACGTGATCCCTGAACTCGCGGAGCGTGGAGTGGTGCCCGACATTTTGACCGATCAGACTTCGGCGCACGATCCGCTGAATGGATATGTGCCCAACGGCATGACTCTGGAGGAGGCGCTGGAGTTGCGCAAGCGCGACGCTGACGGATATCAGGAGGCGTCCCTTGATGCGATTGCCCGGCACGTGCAGGGCATGTTGCGATTGCAGAAGATGGGATCGGTGACGTTCGATTACGGAAACAATATCCGCACATTTGCCTTTCAACGCGGCGTGGAGAATGCTTACGATTTTCCGGGATTCGTGCCCGCTTATATTCGTCCGCTGTTTTGCGAAGGGCGAGGGCCGTTCCGCTGGGTGGCGTTATCGGGCGAGGCGTCGGACATTCACGTGACGGACGAACTGGTGTTGGAATTATTTCCAGAGAATCGAATTTTGCGGCGCTGGATTGATCTGGCGCGCAGGCGCATCAAGTTTCAAGGATTGCCGGCCCGGATTTGCTGGCTGGGTTATGGCGAGCGCGCGCAATTTGGCTTAGCGATCAACGATTTGGTTAAGAAAGGAAAAATCAAAGCGCCGATTGTGATTGGGCGCGACCATCTTGATTGCGGTTCGGTTGCGTCGCCATTTCGCGAGACCGAAAGTATGAAAGACGGTTCGGATGCAGTCGCCGACTGGCCGTTGCTCAACGCGCTGTTGAATACCGCGGCAGGAGCGTCGTGGGTATCGATTCACAACGGCGGTGGAGTGGGTATTGGCTATTCGCTGCACGCGGGGCAGGTGACCGTTGCGGATGGGACCGATGAGATGGCGAAGCGAATTGAGCGCGTGCTGACGACCGATCCGGGGATGGGGATTATTCGACATGCGGATGCGGGGTATGAGGAAGCGCAGGATTTTGCAAAGGAAAATGGCGTGAAAGTTCCGATGGGGAAGTAGTTGTTGATCGGCAATTGCTGCCGGATTGAAATGGACCAAGAAACCCTAGCTATTCTGTTGCGCGGAGGGCACATAAACATGCCGGAGCGCATCGCGCGAGGAGCATGGCCGCACGCGCCCCTGACGCTAGCAGAAGTCGAGTCGCATCTCACAAAGTTGATTCAACAACACAAGTGGTTTCCTCGGGAATATGAGCCGCACCGTGAGGGACAACCGGTTCACGAGGGCGGCACGATTGAACACCAAGGACCTGATCGCTACGTGTATCGTGCGGCCCGCGCTCATCCGATCCGACCTTATGAGTTGGCGCAGAGCGTGGAACGTATTTTCTCGACGGCGGATGACGCGGCGCGCCACTACCTTAAATGGGACCTCAATCTGCCCGGCGACCTTGATGGCTGGAAGGTAATCGAGTGAGGCCTAAACCGCTTTTTCTGGCCAACATCAGTCAGCTTCTCACACTCAGTTCAAGCAATTCCGGTCCTCGTCGCGCGACCCAACTCAGAGAGCTCGGTGTCATCGAAAACGCCGCCGTGCTCTGTGTGGGAGGAAAGATTGTTTCCATCGGAACTACCAAAGACGCCCTTCGCGACCCCTGGCTGAAAAAGAATCGCAAGAAAATTACCGAAATCGACTGCGCGGGGAAAGTTGTGCTGCCGGGCTTCGTCGATTCGCATACGCATCCGGTGTTTGTCTGCCCGCGGCTGGTGGATTTTGAGAAGCGCATCGAGGGCGCTTCCTACGAAGAGATCGCCGCGGCGGGAGGCGGCATTCGGTCCAGTCTCGAGGGCGTGCGGCAGGCAGGGAAGAGTGCGCTGGCGGCGAAGGTTTCGGTGGTGCTTGAAGACATGGCCAGGTACGGCACGACTACCGTCGAGGCGAAATCAGGCTACGGGTTGACGGTTGAATCGGAACTGAAATCGCTGGAAGCGATTCGACTCGCGGCCTCGTGCTGGCCGGGAACGGTGGTTGCGACTCTACTAGGGGCGCACGTAGTGCCAAAAGAATTTCAGGGACGCTCACAAAAATACGTTGAGATCGTCTGTAGAGAGATGATTCCGGCAGCCGCGCGGCGGAAGCTCGCCCGGTTTGTCGATGTGTTTTGCGACAAAGGAGCGTTTTCTGCGGCGGAGACGGTGCAGATTTTCGAAGCTGCCCGCCGGCACGGACTCGAAGTTCGGGCGCACATGGGCCAGCTTTCCGAAACCCGGCTGGCGCCGTTTTTGCGATTTCATCCCGCGTCGTTCGATCATATGGATCATGTGCATGACGACGACGTGGCGGCATTGGCGAGGGGGAATACTGTGGCGACGCTGGTGCCGGGAGCGAATTATTTCCTGGGACTGAAAGAATATCCGTCGGCGCGAGAGTTGATTGATGCCGGCGTGCCGGTGGCGCTGGCGACCGATTACAACCCCGGCACGTCGCCGACCATCAGTATGCCTATGGCCATGTCGCTGGCTGGCACGCAGATGAAGATGTCGCCCGCGGAGGCGATTGCCGCGGCCACGATTAACGGCGCGTGGGCGCTGGGAGTCGCGGATCGCAAAGGTTCTATTAAACCCGGCAAAGATGCTGATTTGGCGATATTCGACGTGGACGATTACCGGGAGATTCCCTACTGGTTTGGCGTCAACCGTTGCTCGATGACCGTGCTGAACGGAGTGGTTTCGTCGACCCGCTGAACTTTTTCAACGGGCCGTCCGTATATTAATGACGGAGGGCCATACTCTCTTTTGTATCCGTAAAGGCTGCTTTGTTGAACCGCGCGATTCGATTCCAATTCGATCTGTTGATTTGATCCACCCATACAAAACTTATTTACGAAACTCATGAAGATGCGACTTGCCCAAGGAAACCCTATGAAGAAAATTCTTGCTGTAGTGACGTTTGTTGCGGCCGCTTTGTCGCTTGCCCCGGCACAGCGCCTGCCTGAGACTGCAACTCCGGAGAATTACAAGCTGACCTTCACGCCAGATCTGGAGAAGGCGACGTTCGAAGGCGACGAAACGATCGCCATCAAGATTCTCAAGCCCACGTCGGAGATCACGCTGAATGCGGTTGACATCGATTTCCACGATGTTTCGATCAGCAGCGGCGGCACGAGGCAGAAGGCGACGGTCACGCCGGAAAAAGATAAAGAGATGGTTGTGCTATCCGTACAGAACCCTTTGGCGGCGGGCGCGGCCAGCATTCACATTACTTATTCGGGCATTCTGAATAACGAGATGCGCGGCCTGTATTTGGGCAAGGATGATCAGGGACGCAAGTATGCCGCTTCGCAGTTCGAGTCTACCGACGCGCGGCGCGCCTATCCTTCATTCGACGAACCCGACTATAAAGCAACCTTCGACATTACCGCCGTCGCCGACAAGGGGATGGTTGCGATCTCGAACAACAAAATAATTTCCGACACGCCCAACGGAGACAAGCACACCGTGCGCTTTGCCACCACCGCGAAGATGTCTTCCTATCTGGCGGCGCTGGTGGTGGGAAACTTCGAATACATCGAAGGCTCGGCCGATGGCATCCCCATTCGCGTCTGGAGCACTCCGGGCAAGAAGGAAATGGGCAAGTTTGCGCTGGAAGCGGCCGAACATATTCTCGCTTATTACGACAAATATTTCGGCATCAAGTACCCGTACGGCAAATTGGACTTGATCGGTCTCCCTGATTTTTCCGCAGGCGCGATGGAAAACACCGGCTGCATCACCTTTCGCGAAGTCGTTTTGCTGATCGACGAACAGCATGGTTCGGTAGGGCGGAAGAAAACCATCGCGTCAGTAATTGCGCACGAGATGGCGCATCAGTGGTTCGGCGATTTAGTCACGATGAAGTGGTGGGATGACGTTTGGCTCAACGAGGGCTTTGCCACGTGGATGTCAAGCAAGCCGGTGGAAGCGTGGAAGCCGGAGTGGCATTTCGAGTTGGATGATGTGAGCGATGCCAGCAAAACCATGACTGTGGACTCCCTGGAGAACACGCGCCCGATCCATCAGGCGGCGGAGACTCCGGCACAAATTGCGGAGCTATTCGACGGAATCGCTTATGGCAAAGCGGGCGCAGTGCTGCGCATGCTGGAATCCTACCTGGGAGAAGAGACGTTCCGGGCTGGAGTGAACGCGTATTTGAAGCAGCATCAATATGCCAATGCGACCGCCGACGACTTCTGGGATACGCAAGCGCGCACTTCCAGGAAGCCGGTCGACAAAATCATGCCGACCTTCGTCGCGCAAGCTGGCGTACCGATTGTCAATCTCAAATCGCAGTGTTCGGGAAATTCCACGCGGGTTACGCTCAATCAGCAGCGTTATTTCTCCGACCGGACGAAGTTCGAAAGCCCGAACGATCAACTCTGGCAGATTCCTGTGTGCCTGAAGGGATCGGACAAAGGATCGGAAAAGTGCGAGGTGCTGACTGGAAAAGAGGAAGCGTTTACGCTTCCCGGATGCTCCGCATGGGCTCTGGGAAATGCCGGGGCGACGGGCTACTATCGCGTTGGTTATCAGCCCGACGCAATACGGGCGTTGGCTGCGGACGCGGAGACCAAGCTGACGCCGGCGGAGCGAATCGCTCTCCAGTCCGATGTGTGGGCGTCGATACGAATCGGGCGCGAGCCTGTCGGCGATTATTTGGCGCTGGCCCAGGGAGTGCAAGCCGATCGGAATCGCGCGGTGTTAAACGACCTGATGGGACGGCTGACTTACATCGGCATGTATCTGGTGAATGACAGCGACCGCGACGCTTACCGCGCCTGGCTGCGCCAGTATCTGACTCCCATCAAAAACGAAATGGGATGGGAATCGAAGGCTGGTGACAGTGATGAAATGAAAGAGATGCGCTCCGGGCTGCTGCACGCGTTGGGATATGATGGGCGCGATCCGGATGCGCTGGCTGAAGCTCGCACGATTGCGGAGAAGGCTTTGAACGATCCCAGGTCGGTGGACCGGAATCTGGCGCGAGAGGCGTTTCGGTTGGCGGCTCTGAACGGAGATGAGGTGTTGTATGACCGGCTGATGGCGGGGCTGAAAAACCCGAAGTCACCGGAAGAGTATTACATCTATCTCTTTACGCTGGCCAACTTTAGCGATCCGAAGTTGCTGCAGCGCACTCTGGATTACGCCGTTTCTCCCGATGTACGGTCGCAGGATTCGTTGAGCTTGATCACGAGTGTGCTGAGCAATCCGGCGGGCGAGAAATTGGCCTGGGATTTTATCCAATCGCGCTGGGATGAAGTTCAGAAAGCAGGCGGCCCATTTGCCAGCGCCGACGTAGTCGGGGCGACCAGTGTATTTTGCACCGCTAGGTTGCGCGATCAGGTGTCGGACTTTTTCGCCGCCCACAAGATCGAAGCCGCCGAGCGCACCTACAAACAATCGATTGAGCGCATCAACAACTGCGTCGACTGGAAGGCGCAGCAAGAGCCGCAACTGGCTTCATGGCTGGGACAGCATGGAACGGCGGGAGGGATGTAGGGTTTCATGCCGCCGCATGGCCGATAGCTGTTGGAAAGCAAAAGAAGCGGGGCTCTCGGCGGGCCTCGCTTTTTTCGTCGACCGATGCGTGGAATCCATTGAAGTCTCGCAGTGTGCAGCAGTTTTCCACCCGCGAAGTTCCGCGCTGGAAAATCGTGAGTGGCATTGAGAGAATCGCGCTGCCGTTGCTATAATCAAGGTCGTTCCGCACGCTCCCTCGGTGAGAGTTCGATTCGTCCGCGAATCCCGCACACAGCCCGGGCGAAGTCAACGAGGGTCTCGTCCTGCAGTGTGAGCGGATGGAAATGTGGCCAGGTAGCTCAGGTGGTAGAGCGCAGCCCTGAAAAGGCTGGCGTCGGGGGTTCAACTCCCTCCCTGGCCACCACATTTAAAAGAGCTTAGCGGAGTTCTTACGACTGGAACCGGAGACAATCACCCACGGTCGATCACCCACGCCTAGTTGAGCCGTTTCCTCGCTCAGACCCATGGCTTCGATCATTTTTGCCTGAGCACCCATGCGCTTGTCCATTCGCGAGCGCGCATAGACCTTGAGCAGGATTGAAGGATCCGTCCAAACCAGCATGTCATGAATAGTTTTGGAGCCGGTTCCGATTTCTACCAGGAACGAAGTTAAGGCGTGCCTGAGGTTGTGCCAAAACCTATTTCGGCGACGGCAAGAAAGTAACGTAAAAGCCTGAACTCGATTTCTTGTTTCATATGCAGCTCGTCCTAATGGAGATAAGAAATTGGACATATCTCTATTTTGGATTTTATCGTCGAATCATCGAGGAGGGGGTATGCCCATGAGCTTTGCCAAAGAACAGCCTTCACGAGTCGCTGAAATCGGCATCCGCCGGTTTCAGAAAGGGGACGCGGCTGCGTTCCGAAGGCTCAACGAAGAATGGATCGCACGTTTTTTTCGCATCGAGCCGAAGGAGGAGCCCCTGCTCGCCGATCCGCAGTCAACGATTCTGGACTCGGGCGGCAGGATATTCTTCGCGACGGCTGGGGAACGATGCGTCGGCTGCTGCGCACTGATTCGCATCGCAGACCAGGAATTTGAGGTGGCCAAGATGGCTGTCGAGCCATCCTACCAGGGAGCCGGAATCGGTCGCAGGCTACTGGCTGCAGCGATCGAAGAAGGTCGAAAAGCAGGCGCGCACAGACTGTATCTGGAGACCAACCACGTGCTGACGCCTGCGATTCGGCTGTATGAGTCCGCGGGGTTCAAGCACATCGATCCGAGCCGAATAATCCCCTCCCAGTACACCCGAGCCGATGTGTACATGGAGTTAGTTTTGGTTTGAAAGCGCCGTATCGGACGGTCCACCATCGGCAGAATGTCATGTTCTAATCCCGGATAACGTTAGTCCTGTACGTTACTCACAGAATCATAAGGAGAACGATCATGCGCGCAATATTAGCTTTAGCCGCCGCGGCCTCAACATTCGAAGTGGCCGGCGGGGCAGTTAAATGTCGGGGCAGGAGCGGTTCAACGCTTCTGGTACGGGTGGAAGATGTAGTCCTTCGCCTTCACTGGCGTATGGCACGCGTATCCGCAGTCTGAGAGGCTTTTGGCATCGGCCGAGAACTTGTCCGATGCGGCATCGTAGTTGAACACCGCGTATCCCCACCCGCCGCTTTTCGCAAATCGCTTGCTATCCTTTTCCATGACGAAAGCCTGGCTATAGACGTCCGGCACTTCCACGGCGAAAGGAGCCTCGGTGCTCTTCTTCAGCTTCCACTGGAGCTTCGCGATCATGGAGCCATCGGGGAAAAGCTGGCCGTTGACGGGAATGCCGGCCTTGTAAGCCTTGATCATCTTCGGATTCGCGACGATTACCTTGAGTATTTCGTCGGTGCGGGCGGAAGAGACCACGGACCAGTCCTCATATCCGCGGAAGTCGGAGAACGCGATTCCGCTCGGCGATTTCAGCGAATACTTTTCCTGGTTTTGGCTTTGCGCGAAAAGGGCCGCGGCACAGAGGACGGCGAGTACTGCCACGGCCGTCGCAACGGTGGTAAAGCCGGCGATACGTTCCACGGCGTTGCGTGTTTTTAGCTTCTGTTCTTGTTGTTCTTGCGCCACAGGTTTCGTCACAAGTTCGGACATGGTGTGTTCTCCTTCACAAAAAAGTATTCTAAGCCCGATCAGCGTACTCTCGAACAATTGCGATTAAGCCAGACACGCTGCGGGCGTCCCTTTGCGGTCCAGCGGGAGTTCAATTATTGGGCATTTCTGATTCTGAGAGAAACGCCGCGACCGCCTTCAGTCCACAAGAACAGCCAGAACAGTCTGCTCACAGCGCTTTACTTGTGCCCGTAATCCGTGAAAACGTAATCTCTTGTCTTCACTATCGTGTGGCACGCGAAACCGCACTTGGCGTCGTTCGCCTGCGGGGGCTTGTCAGCTGAGGTGCCAGGCCTGAAATTTCCAGACGCGGCATCATACTCGAAGACGCCATATCCCCATCCGCCACTGTCCTGGAACCTCTTGCTATCCTTCACCATGAGGTCGACGTCATGCTGGGTGTCCGGCACCGTCGCGGCGGGAAATGTCTCCATTTTTTTCAGGTTAAAATGGACCTTCACCATCTTGGAGCCGTCCGGGAAAGGCTTGCCGTTGCCGGGTGCGCCTGCCCGGTAGGCCTCGATCAACGCGGGATTTCCGAGGATGAGAGCCATCAGGTTTCCGTCGTGGCTGATGGAGACAGCCTGCCAGTCTTCGTATCCTCTGAACTCAGAGAACGCGAGGCCATTCGGTATTTTGAGGGTGTACTTGTCCTGCGTGGAAACGGCGCCTTTCGCCTGTGACTGGACTGCCGTGGAGGCGGAGGCAGCGCCGAGGCGCGGAAGGTTATGGATGAAACGCGCCAGCTTCCAGGTGTCGTTATCGGAGATGCTCGACTGCCAAGCAGGCATGCCCGTGAGGCGAACTCCGTTCTGTATGATCCAAAACAGTTCCCCGTCGCTCCAGTGCTGAACGTGGGCTGTGCTCAAGTCCATCGCAGGCGGGTCCATGTGGCTCCCGATGGAAGTTCCTCCGCGCCCATCTGTGCCGTGGCACAGGGCGCAAGACCCAAGGAACACTTGCTGGCCCTGGCTCAGGACCTCATCAGTCTCAGGCAGCGGGTTCGTCATCTTTCCTGCCTTCAACGGAATAACAACGTCCTTAGCCGCATTGGCCAGGCTAGTTTCCTCCCGGGAGGGATGTTTGTCCGCTGAGCAACCTTGAAGCAAGGCGCCCAGCATCGCACTGATCACGCCAAGCATCAGCTTTTGTTTTAGCGCCACGCTGCGCTGACCTCTAGCCCACCCGCCAATCCACGGCAGCCCCACTGATTCCGTCGTAAGTTCATGCACGGTGTGTTCTCCTTCCGGACGAAGTTTTCTCAGCTCGATCAACGTGCCTGTCGGATGCTGAGCATTAAACCAGAAGTGAGGGGCGTAAAACAATTGGACGAGGTTATCGACGATAGGTTGGTATCAGGAGTGCCGGAGGAGGCTCATTCGCGTTGATCGATTTTCAGGACTGGCTGGATGGAGAAAGCCGTATGCCCAGGCGTGACGACACTGCGGTCGATACGAAAGTATGCGGCCGGAAACGTCACGGTGTAAGGGAAGCGCTTCATCTGCTGGCTACCCAACAGCGGCAGCTAGGGGCCCGTGGCGGAGATTTAGTTCCTAAGAAGGTGAAAACCGCTCGACCTCTTCGTAGAGGTTCGCTTACTCAATTGCGGGCGGTTCTTAGTTTAGGAGCGATTCCCAGTCGGCTGGCACCCTTCCTGCGGGTCCGGGTGCGGGCTGACTTTCGGGATGAGAATGCGGCGGAAGCAATTCCGCACCTTTGACCATCTCCTGCTTCTCGTAATCGTAGAACCAATCCTCACCCGGCTCGAAACTGGCGATGATCGGATGCCCCGTCGCCGCCGCATGCTTGGACGCATGCTGATTCGGAGAGCTGTCACAGCATCCGATGTGCCCACACTCCGCACACCGGCGGAGATGGAACCACCAAGCTTTCGGTGACGCCAGGCATTCCACACACCCATCGCCGCTTGGCTTCGAAGCGGGATTAATTCCGCGGTGATCTTTCTTCATTTCGATTTTCCCTTTAGACGTTGCATGTCCAGCAAAGAGTTCAAGCCACCAGCAAGATCTTCCCGACACCACCCTTTTCTGCGGTTGCTTGAGCCTGGGCCGCTTCACTGAGTGGCAGTTTCTGGCTAATCGGGATTACCAGCTTGCCGTCTCGCACCGCTTCGGCCATGGACTCGAGCGTTTTTCTGTCGAATTTCGAGAACACGTGCACCACCTTTACCGATGGGTACCTCGAGGCGTTCTGCGGTGCATCGATAACCGATGCATACACTCCGCCCGACTTGACCTTGGCGATCAGCTTCTCCGCCGTTCTTCCGCCGACTGCATCCGCAACCGCATCGAGCGGCGGAAGATTCTCAATCGCGGTGTCGTCGTCGGTTGCGGCCACCTGATCCGCGCCCACAGTCTTCGCTTCATCCGTCTGCTTCTTTAAGACTCCCGCGATTACAGTCGCCCCGCGTTCCTTCGCAGTGAATACGGCCGAACGCCCAACATTTCCTACAGCGCCTACGACCATAACCGTCTGGCCCGCCTTGATTCCCGTAGCGGACATGAGCTGGTTGCCGGTCACTGTCACCAGCGGCAGCGCCGCCGCCTGGATCAAATCGAGCCCCTTGGGGACCTTCGCCAGGACCGCAGCCTTCACGACACAAAGTTCAGCATAAGTATTGTCCGCCATGGCGAACACCTGGTCGCCGACGGAAAAGCCCTCCACTCCCGGCCCAATCTTGACCACAGTCCCTGCCACATCGACTCCTATGAGGCCCGGGAAGTGGAGGGGATAAAAATCCTTCGTTAATCCAGCACGCCGCTTGTAGTCGATTGGATTCACGCTCGCGGCGGCGACCCGCACCAGCACCTCGCCAGCACCGGGCACTGGATCGGGATAGTCCTCAAACTTGAGTACTTCCGGACCGCCATATTGGTGGACAACAACTGCTTTCATATTCCGTCTCCTTAGGTACGGCGCGCAACAGTCACTCACAAAACTTAGATGAGCGAAGCTAGAATTGGTCGCGGACCCGGCGGAGCCTGCGGATGCTCTTCACGGCAATGTCGCCCGCCGCACCGGCAGCGAAGGAAACGCCGGGTACGAGCATAGCGGTCGTGAGAAGAGAACCACCCTGGATGACGGCACGACGGCTGAAGCCGCATTCGAGGTCGAGGGTCTTGGTGTTCATGATCGGTGTTTCCTTTGCGTTGATAAGTGAGGCCGCCTCAATCACCGATGGCGAGAGAGGAGGAAAGGTCGCGATGGGCGTCGGCTTGGGCACGCAGAGCGTCGGCCTTGGCCTCAAATACGCCAACCGCGTCTGCCCCGGCCGCAAAGCGTATCGGGGGCGCATCGCTCTCGGCCAGCGTCACGAGCGCACCGGCGAGCTTCACCGGGTCGCCGCCCTGTTTGCCGTCCATGCCCGACCAGGCCGTCACGGTCTCTTTCGTGCGTTCGGCATAGTCGTTGATCGACGATGCGGCATAGGTGGTCGATCCCTGGCTGAGCAGATCGGTGCGGAAGAAGCCCGGCTCGACCAGCATGGTGCGGATGCCGAACGGGGCAACCTCGGGCGCG
>Ga0209006_10002236_pt1 | contig 17634 bp, 19 predicted proteins | sample JacPin_JW_Ref_O2_FD_188567 | JGI IMG/M metagenome (GOLD analysis project Ga0209006, IMG submission 188567) | Forest soil microbial communities from Algoma, Ontario, Canada - Jack Pine, Ontario site 1_JW_Ref_O2 (SPAdes) (version 2) | ecosystem: Environmental > Terrestrial > Soil > Boreal... | reverse complement strand
GATTTACGTTATCGGCTACAAGGGCGGCGAAGAACTGCTGCGCAAACGCATTCCCCCGGCGCGCTTTGAGAAAATTCATGCGGCATTCGATAAGCACCCCTTCTGGAGCCTTATGCTGCCGGCGATGCTCCCCCCGCCAACGCCTTTCAAGTTGTTCGTGCTGGCTGCGGCGGTTTCCGAGATGGGATTCGCCCGCTTTCTGCTGGCCATTTTTTCCGGACGAATGGTGCGCTTCCTGCTTCTGGGACTGCTGACCATCCGGTTCGGCCCGGATGTTGTCCATTTACTCGGGACAGTTTTCCGGCAGCACTATTACTTGATCCTGGAAGCGATCATCGTGGGGCTGGTCGTATGGTTCGTGCTGCGAAGAAGAACGCGGAGAAGGAGAATCGCAAAGCAATCCAGTTAAGAGCCAGATTCCTTTAGCGGGATTCGTTCTATGCAGCAGCCGCATTGTCGCTTGCACTGCGCACGCCGGAAAGTGCGCGCAACGCCATCGGCGTGGCAAACATCGCGACGGTGAAAATCAAATCGCCCGCGAGCGCGTTCCGGAAAAATGGCAGGGCGGCAACGTACGACATCATTACTCCGCTGAGGTTTTTCGGGTACATATCCAGCCAGGCCCAGGCGGCGAGATTAGTGATCAGATAAAAGGAAACCGAGCTGGCAAGCGCAGCGCCGATCACCGGAACGAACTTCGTCTTCGCGCCCAGCCTTGTGCCTAGCCACAGAACCGCCGCATACCAGGCGAAGGTCACGTAGTGGTCCCAGGTGAATGGATAGTTGTAGACCAGTTTCGTCAACAAGACGTCGGATGCAGCCAGCAGAGCGAATGGGATCCAGATGTAACGGCGTGGTCCGCGGGCTCCGAAGAATAACAGCGACCCGACTACTGGAGTAAACATCCACGGATGAGGCATGAATCGGACTGCGACCGCGAGAACGACGAATATGTAGGCCAGCATATGGAACACCTCGCTGTGAAACTCTCAAGAAGATTGTGGCCTGTGTGGACGGCCGCGTCAAGTCGAAGGATTGCTTCTTAATGGAGGACGGGGGCCACCGGCCTGTCCAGCCGGGCGAAGACACCGGCTTCCATTTGTTAATCCGAGGGTCCAGCTTTCGGTGTGCCCATGTTTTCTTCCACAACATTCAAGTTACGATCCAGTTCGACGTAAGCCCCGAGGACGCTCGAACCGCTCGCTCCCAGCCGCTGAAACCGCAGGTCTTTAAAGCGCACGATGTACCCATGTTCGCCCGACGCCAGCCGCTCGGTTTCAGTAATGGGATACTGGGCCCAGTCGAGATAGACGCGGCCGAGATGTGAACGCTTGGCCGCGAGCGTTACCGGAGTTTCCTCGGGCTTGTAGAAAATCTGCATTTCGCCGCCGGGGTCGACCTCGGGAGCCGTGGAATCGACCATCATGGTGGCGTAGAAATTCCGTGTTTCTACCACGCCGACCCAGCGAAAAGGAGTCCACCACAACGGGAAGGCTGACACGCGGAGGGGATCGGCGCTTTCGTAGGTGCGGGCCTCGAGCGCGTTCATGGCCCGCTGGTGCTCGTAATTGCGAACGCCCCACAGCGCAACCACCCCCAGCAACGCCAGGGTCGCGCCCCAGCGGCCTGCGGGAACTTTTCGGCCAACTCCGATTTCGCGATCGATAAAAGCGAACAGCGTCGGCAGCACTAATCCGGAAATCAGCAGAACGAGAATGATGGGATCGACGATGAAAACCATATCCCACGAATGCCATTTCTCCGAGAACGGCCAGAACGGGCGCACGCCATAGTTATTTGTGTAATCGAGAAGGATGTGGCTGAGGCCGGCAAGATAGGCGAAAGCGAACAGCAATCCCCAGCGCGGCGGCAGATTTGGCTTCTTCGTCTTTCGTCCCCGAAGGCGCCAGATCAGGTAAACGAAGCCGACCACCACCGCGGAAACAATCGCGATGCCGACAAAAGAATGGCTAAATCCGCGATGATGTGCGAAGCCGAAAACCCGGCCTTTGACCTCGCCGAACACGTCCAGGTCGGGCGCTTCGGCGGCCAAAGTAACTGTAGCGGTGGCCAATGCAGTCTTGCGATTGAGTCCGGCGCGTCCCAAACAGGCGCCGGTCAAGAAGTGAGTAATGGGTTCCAAAGTGTGCTTCGGCCTGGTTCGTGACCCGACTTAAGAATACATTACTGGGTTGTTGTTGCCGGACTGAACAATCGACTATGCTCCGGGGTGAATCAGGCGTACCAGCCAGAACGCAACTGCGGCTACCAGGGCCGCTGCCGGAATAGTGAGGAGCCAGGCCCACACAATGCGCGCCGCCACTCCCCAGCGCACTGCGGACAGGCGATTCACGGCGCCCACGCCAACGATCGCTCCAGTAATGGTATGGGTGGTGCTGACGGGTATTCCGGCCAAGGCGGTGGAAAACAGAGTGATCGCGCCCGCGGCCTCGGCGCAGAAACCTCCAACTGGCCTGAGTTTGGTGATGCGCGATCCCATGGTATGCACAATCCGCCAACCGCCGAAATATGTTCCCAAGGCAATCGACAAATGGGCCGCCAGAATGATGGGCCAGTGAAATTTTCCCCAATTACCTGCCAGTTCCTTCGAGCTTAAATAATGTGCTCCATATAAAGCGCTGGCAACGATTCCCATGGTCTTCTGCGCGTCATTGCCGCCATGGCCGAGGCTGTAGGCCGCCGCCGACAGGAGTTGCAGTTTACGAAACCAGGCGTCGATTTTTCGTGGAGGTTTATCGCGGAGAAGCCAAAAGACGGCAACCATGAATGTAAAGCCGAGAATGAGTCCCATGACCGGAGCCACGACAATGAAGATCAGGGTTTTGTACCAGCCCTCGGGAATAATCACATGCCAGCCGGAGCGCATGATGGCCGCGCCAGCATAGCCGCCGATCAAAGCATGCGAAGAAGAAGTCGGCAGCCCCCACCACCAGGTGAGCAGGTCCCAGACGATGGCGCCGAATAGTCCGGTGATCACAACATACTGGGTCACGGTGTCAATCCGGATCATGCCTCCGCCAATGGTCTTGGCGACTGCAGTCCCGAGAAGAAAGGCGGCCACAAAATTGAAAAACGCGGCCCACAAAACGGCTAGCTTCGGCGACAATACCCGCGTCGACACCACCGTAGCGATGCTGTTGGCGGCGTCGTGAAATCCATTGAGGAAATCGAAGATCAGGGCGACCAGTATTGTGATGATCAGCAGAAGCAGATCAGGCTTCACCGGTTTTCCTATTTCGGAGTAGAGGATTAGAACTTCATGTGTTCTTTAAGACGACCGTTTCCAGCACGTCGGCCGCGTCTTCCGCTTTATCGGTAGCTCGCTCTAGGAATTCCAGCAATTCTTTAATCTTTATCAGATTGATGGAATCTTTCTCACGTTCAAACAGCGCCGCGATGGCCTGCTGGCATACTTGGTCAGCTTCATTTTCCAGGCGGTTAATCTCCACGCAATGGGCCAGGATATCGCCATTTTTCTGCATGAGCGATACAGCCTTCTGCAATTCCTCGCATTGGCGCAGGATAATCGCAGCCAACTCTCCCGCTGCCGGCGGAGGCGCTGTAATCCGATACATCACGATGCGAGCGCCGGAGGCGTTAATGAAATCGAGGACATCATCCAGCTTAGAAGTCAGTTGGTGAATGTCTTCGCGGTCGAAGGGCGTGACAAATGTCTGGTTGAGCTTGGTCAGAATGGCATGAGTGAGTTCATCGCCCCTGCGTTCGATACGGCGAATCTCGTCGATTTTTTTTTCGACATCGTGATAGTTCGCAAAAAGATCCACCAGGGTATGGGCCCCGGCAATGAGATTGTCGGACATAGCCGAAAACATTGCGAAGAAACTGTCATCCCTGGGAATGAGGCGGATCATTTTGGGAGCAAGATATTCTGAATCTCCACGTACAGTCAGTTACGGGGCTTAGAGCACGTCACTATCTCATGGGGCAGCAAATTCAGTCAAATCGGAACCGAGCAGGACAGTAAGTTGTCTTTTGCGGTGGGGCGCGAGCGTGCCCAGGACGGCTAGAGCGTTACTGAGAGATTCGACGAGTGATGACGCTGGCTGCACGGCGGGGCGTCCTCAGCCAGACTACCAACAGTAAAACAAATACCATTGCTGCTCCTACGGCAATGCGCCGGAGGAAGTCGATGAAGAGGAGATTCAATCCCATGCAAGGATTGTGCAATCAGGAAGAAGTAACCGCGAGATGACATTGGTACCACGTACTACTGTGCTGGGAGTTGGGAGTTCGATTCGGGCCTGGTGTGTCTCAACCGTCGCTACGAGGTGGCAGCTTGCCTGAGCTTGTGGTTAACTCGGCCGGCATGCCGGGCGGACCAACGGTCCGTCCGGTTTGCCGGTTTTGTGGTTAATGTTACGCTGCGCGCCTGCTCTTTTTCTTGCTGGCGCTCGCCTCTTGCTCAGATTCCTCTGGTACCGCTCCCTCATTCGCCTGCGCGTTGATCTGCTGAGCGAGTTGGGTGAGCTTCTCATCGGCTTCTTTTTCCTCCTGGAGAGTCTGGTTCAGCAACGAGTTCTGTTCCGACTCTCCAAGTTCCTCGGCGAACGCGCAAATCGTTCCATAGGCCGCAATTTCGTAGTGCTCGACCCGCTGAGCTGCACCGATAATAGCCGCGTCCATCAAGGCGCCTTCGAAATCTTCTTGCATTACTTCCGAGCCCTCCTCCAGCAAGCCTTCCATACCCTTACATTTCTTTCCTTTAGGATTTTCGTCTAACGCCTGGAAAATCTGCTCCAGCCGTTGTACGTGCCCTTTGGTCTGTTCCAGATGCTCTTCGAATCCTCGCCGTAGCTCGTCCGACGAGGCCGCCTTCGCCATCTTGGGCAGTGCCTTGACCAGTTGGCTCTCTGCGTTATAAAGGTCCCTCAACTCCTCTATGTAAAGTTCTCTTAATCCTTTCGGCATGTTTCCTCCAAAGAAATTTTTTCCAACGCATGAGATGCTTGCGCGGAGGAAGGAGCAGCTTCATATTGCAAAGAACTCGAAAACGGTTAAGCGGCGCGGGTGAGGGTTATTCTTCAAGCTTGGATGATGGGGTAAAACCTGTAGGCTAGCGCCAACAAACCCTGGGTCGGAGTTAATAAGTCGGCTGAAAATTGCGTCACAGTGACCTTAGACTGGAGTGAGGATTCAGGTTCAACTTCGATCGATCTCGTAGTGTAGGCGCGAGCGTCATCGCCCTTGCTGGATGTGCCGATCTGGCCCGCACGAGCAGCGAACGGCTCGAATTTGTCCTTTTGAGTCGGCACGAGCGAAGCCGACCGGAGAGAATCTAACGCAACGGAGCGTTGTCCGGTTGCTGTGTGGTTTTCACACTATATTTCGACGCCCGCTGGCAGGTCCACTGAGCGCGTGGCTCGGTGACATCGGAATGCGGGCTCTCGCGTTTCACCTCGAAAACGTGCATCTTTAAGCACAACACATCTCCGTCGCGCTCCTGGTTGAAGCCTCGATAGACCCCATCCGACCCATCAGGTGCGGGCAACTTCACGAAATCGTAACCGCCAATTGCGGAAGGGTTGGACCGATCTGCGCTGAAAGAATTCGCCGCCGCTGCCGGGGACGAACCCTGACGCGCCGAGTCGCCAGCCACAGAAAGCGAAACCAATCCCCACAACAGAACCACGATGACCCCTGAAATCCGCATCACGGTACCTCCGATAGGTCGATTATAGCGCCAACCGGTCACTGGGAACTGGCAAGTCCACACGGATGGAATAAAAGCGGAGCCCTTACACACTGGATGGGGAGAGCTAAAATGCAGGGCCCCGCTTCTTGCAGCGACACCTTTTTTACACCATCCGCTGAACAGAACAAAAAACAAATGACCTTTGTTCCGTTTTCCGAACAACCCGGTGTCCGGAGGGGAGGGCAGGCGAATAGGACAGCCCTGTCTACTCAGAACCAAGATGCTGCAGGAAGCTTTGCAACTCCTGCGGAAGAGGACGGGCAAACGACAGCGTCTCACCACTGCGAGGATGCCGCAACTGCAACCCCGCCGCGTGGAGAAAATTTCTGGGAAGAGAAATATCAGGCTGGTTTTTGGCGGTCAGTTCGCGGGGTGCGCCGTATAGCGTATCGCCCACCACCGGATGCCGCAGCGAAGCCAGATGTACTCTGATCTGGTGAGTTCGCCCGGTGTCAATCCGCAACTCCAACAGAGTGAATTTGCCAAACTTCGAATTCACCCGTTTTTGCACGGTGTAGTGCGTAATGGCTTCGCGACCACCTGAGCGTTGGGTAGTCATTCTTATTCGCCGTACGGGGTCGCGGCTGATGCTGCTGCTGATCGTCCCGCGGTCTTGCTTCATCCAACCATGCACTAGCGCAATATATTTCTTTTTGACTACCCGCCGGGCGAACTGCGCTGCCAGTTTGCGATGCGCGTCGTCGTTCTTCGCGACCACTATCAGCCCACTGGTGGCTTTATCCAAACGGTGAACAATCCCGGGACGCAACTCCCCGCCAACGCCTGACAACTCTCCGAACCGATGCAACAACGCGTTCACCAGCGTCCCCCGATTGCGTTCAGACTCGGTTGCGCCCGCCCCGGCATGCACCATCATGCCTGCGGCTTTGTTGATTACCGCCAAGTCATCATCCTCGTAAACGATGTCGAGCGGTATATTCTCCGCTACGGCGCGCAAAGGTGGCAGTTGTACCTCTGCAAGAATGGCGATTCGTTCGCCGCCGTGCAGCCGCAACGAGGCTTTGGCTGCGCCGTCATTTACCAGTACCTTTTCCTGGTCGATTAATTGCTGGATGCGAGCGCGGCTAATGTCAGGAATCTGACGAACGAGGAATTGATCCAGACGCTTGCCAGCGTCTACGGGCGATGCGATGTAATGTTTGGGGAACGTGTTCACGTCGACGAAGTAATCCGCGTCAAGAATACCGCGACCGTCAACACCACGGAGACAAATACTAATGCTTAGTTGTTCTCTGTGTCTCTGTGACTCTGTCGTGAAAAGAAGATTACCGCGCAGCGTGTGCTGGCAAAGCCTTCCAACCCGGCCGCAGCCACCAGATTAGGCCACCCAGGAGGACCAGCCCAATCGAAATCAGCTGGGTTCCGCTCATGATTCCCCCGAAAACGGAGCCTCGTCCCGGATCGTCGCGCAGAAACTCAATAAAATAGCGGGCCACGCCATAAAGGAAGAAATAAGCGGCCACTACCTGTCCGTCGAACTTTTTGCGCTTCAACAGCCACATCAAAATGAAAAAGTTTGCCAACTCGACTGCCGACTCAAAAAGTTGGGTCGGCTCCAGTGGAACGCCCAATGGCGTACCCACCCAGGCCTGGGCAATGGGATTGGTAAACGTCACCCCCCAGAAGTGAGAAGTCGGTTTGCCGTAACAGCAGCCGGCTGCAAAACAGCCCACGCGTCCAAGGGCGTGGCCAAAGGCTAAGCCAGGGGCGAATGCATCGCAGGTGGCAAGCGCGGGCATGTGCCGCTTGCGGATGTACCAGGCCGCCGCCAAAAATCCTGCAATCAGCCCTCCTGAGAAAACGCCCCCCGCCTGCAAAGTACCGAAACTGAAAATCTCGCCCACATGGGCGCGGTAGTAGCTCCAGTCATAGGCAATGTAAAGAATTTTTGCGCCCAGGATTCCGCTGAGCACGACCAGGATTCCCAGATTCCAGGCGTCGTCGCCGTTGATGCCCTGCTTCTCCGAATTGCGCACGCTGATCCACAACCCCAGCAGCACGCCAAGGGAGACGAGCAGTCCGTAGGTAGGCAAACTGAAGTTGCCAATATGAAAGAGTCTGGGAAGCACTGTTTGTTAGATGCTGAACACTGAGAATTAGTCACTGCCAGTGTAGCAGGACAACGCAGAAGAGAAAGCAAACCGACCCACCTAGCCGTGTGTTGGGCCGAGAATGAACCCGTCGGTAGACGATGGGAACCCGCCGCGACCCTTTAGGCATCTCCGCATGGCGGAGCGTTGCACACCGGATCTACTTGTACGAGTCAGGCCCCCGTTCATTCGGTGTTGGTTCAAAAATCGGTTACCACCATCACCAACTTCGCAGGTCGGCTTTCACTCCGAATCCTAGGGAAATCCTGTCCGCTTGGCAAGGGGCACGGCACAAATAGTTGGCACTCGGTTTGCCAGCAACTTTCGTGCTTGCTCGCCCTCCTCAGAGAAGTTTTGAAACTTGCGGACTGGGCAGCGCGGGATGCTCATTGCGAGCCTCTTGTTCGATGATCGCTTCGCGCTTGGATTTGCGATAAACGTTTACCACCGCAATCGTCCAGAACGGGACCAAATCCACTCCGGGCACAAGCTTGACCAAAAAAGATGGCAGAAATTCCCAGTGCCATCCCAGCAGATGAATCAGTGCAGCGGCCACACCGACATCCAGGATGTCATCGGCGGGCGATAAACCGCCTTCGGCGAACAGCGGAAGAAACACGATTTGCAGGGCGTCCGCAACAATCGCCAGCGCCATGGCGGCTTTAAAGTGCGGCCCCGGGGAGATTTCGATATCGTCAGTCATGCGTCCTGCTTCAATTATTTTAGCTGATTCTTGTTGCCTTGAAGTAGAATTTTCCGCGATTTGGCGAGTACGGATACGTCTGTCGCAGTGTTGATTGTTGCGCCAAATGTCGCTATAATAAGCGACAAATGGCAACCGAACTGCGATCGGTGATACGGGAGCTTGGCGGAGAGCGCGCCCTGGGTCGGGCGGTAATGAATGATCGCGATCTGCGAGAGGCGATTCGCGAAGGCTTTCCGCATGCGGTGCTTGAGCAGATGATGCAGTCCGCGGGCTTAACTCTCAAAGAGCTGGCCGGTGCGCTGGACCTTTCTTCTCGCAGCTTGCAGCGGCGTCGCCGCGGCCGTCTGGCACGATTTGAATCTGACCGGCTGTACCGGCTCGCCCGGCTTCTCGCGCTGGCCCGGGAGAGCCTGGGAGACGCCGCACGCGCCAGCCGATGGCTCAAGCGCACGAATCGCTCTTTGGGTGGAATTGCGCCTATCGCTGCGATTGACACCGAACTCGGCGCTCGCCAAGTGGAAAATCTGCTGGGCCGCATTGCCTACGGCGGGATCAGTTGACGCGAGTGTTTCGCGTGCTGCGCGCGGCGTATGCCCGCGCTCCATTCGACGGGGAGGGGGCTTACCGATACGGCGGGCGATGGTCAAGCCCCGGAACTCGCCTTGCTTATGCCTCTGAACATCAGTCTCTCGCCATGCTGGAGTACTTTGTTCATCTGGATCCGGAGGACGCGCCGGACGACTTAGTGTTGGCCACCGCAGAGGTTCCTGAGAGCCTGCCTCGCCAACGCGTGGAAGCCAGCGCCCTGCCCGCTAATTGGCGGGATGCTCCAGCTCCGCCCAGTCTCGCCCAGATCGGGGACGACTTCGTAAACCAGGCGAAGAACTGCGTGCTGCTCGTGCCTTCCGCGTTAGCTGTGAGCGAGAACAACTGGCTGATCAATCCGCAGCACTCCGAGTTCAAGCGGATAACAATTAATCGACCGCAGCCACTCCGATACGATCCGCGCATGTTTGGCAAGACCCTGCGCCGACGAAAGCATTGAGCCTCGGCTTGTCGTGCCCAGCTAGGCGCTGGCAGCTTCCTGGTTCCCCAGGGGCAGGAAATATTGTGTTCCCTTGATCGGCGCGGAAACTTTTCGCAGCAGTTCTTGCAGGTCCTGGTTGCGCTCGACGAAATCGATCTCCGAAGTATTGACGATCAGCAGATCCGAGGAGGAGTAATGAAAAAAGAAATGTTCGTAGGCTTTGATTACCTCTTCGAGATATTCTTCGTTGATCGCTTTCTCTCCTGGCGCATTCTTTTTCTTTAGACGTTTTTTTAGCACGTCGGGAGTGGCCTGCAAATAAATAACCAGGTCGGGCGTGGGAAGTTGTTCGCGAAAGTGGTTGTAATAACGATTATAGGTTTCGAGTTCATGGTCGGTGAGATTGAGGCAGGCGAACAGCTTGTCTTTTTCAAAAACGAAATCGGTGACTACGGATTTCTGCGAACGAGGGCCGAGGTCGAGGGCGCGAAGTTGCTCAAAACGGCGAATGAGAAAAGCGAATTGCGCCTGAAATCCGGCGCCCCTCTCGCCATCGTAAAAGGCGCGGAGAAAGGGGTTATCGTCGGCCTCCATGACGCGCTGCGCGTTGAGGCGCTCAGCCAGAATGCGCGTCAGCGTGCTCTTGCCAACGCGTATGGGACCTTCCACGGCGATGTAGCGGGGCAGTTCGAAAAGGTTGGCCATGAGCTAGAGGACTCGAACTTCGAATGGCAGGATATCCCGGCTGAGCCCGAAGCGCAATTGAGGGAAGAGTAACCCCTGTTTTTACCGCAGCGACTCAGCGCACAGAAAACAATTTACAATCGCGGCCATATGAGTAGTTTCATCATCGGTGCGGGACTGGCTGCGGCCGCCGTCGCCGCAGGCTATCAGTCGATGGCTCCGCGCGGCCAGTGGTTTGGGCGAACCTTCACCGGGCTGCGGCCTGAGTCCAGGCAACTGGCTCTCAGTTACGACGATGGCCCCAACGATCCGCACACTTTTCGTTTACTGGAAGTGCTAGCCAAGCACAACGTGAGGGCAACATTTTTTCTGGTCGGTCGCTTTGCTAAACAGCGGCCGGACATCGTACGCGAGTTGACTCGCGCAGGTCACGTGGTCGGCAATCATACTTTCAGCCATCCCAATCTGATCTTCGCAACCGCGGAGCAGACTCGAACGGAATTATCCGAATGCGAGCAGGCTCTGAGTGATGCTGTGGGAGAGCATTCGCGGCTGTTTCGTCCCCCGTTCGGCGGACGCCGTCCGAGCACTCTGCGAATTGCGCGAGCGCTTGGCCTGGAGCCGGTGATGTGGAGTGTTACCGGGTGGGACTGGAAAGGGAAACCTGCGGAGTACGTCGAACGCAGGGTTGTCCACCAGGTTCACGGTGGAGATGTGATTCTGCTGCACGACGGCAGTCATGCGGCGTTTGGCGCGGATCGCTCGCAGAGCGTCGTCGCAACCGATCGCCTCATTTCTCGGTATAAATCTGAAGCATACGAATTCGTGACCATTCCGATGATGAGGGACAACGGGGCTCCTCTAGAGAAAGGTTCCTAGCACGGCGTCAGCAACTACTCGAATTGTTTGCGAAACGTGGCGAGTTGTTGCTTCAAGTCGGCCAGTTCTTTTCGGAGACTGGCCACTTCATCTTCCAATCGGGCGATGCGATCCTCATCGGCTGCATCGGTTGAGCGGTGCGAGGCGCGCGTCACCGCAACATCAGTTGCGACGTCTTCCGTGTCTCCCGAAAGCAAATGCTTGTAGCGAGACTCTTTCGTCCCCGGCTGTCTGGGGAGAACTCTGGCTAAAGCGGGATCGCGCTGCATCAGGCGCTGTAAGCTGGATTGCACCTCGGTCAAGTCTTCAAAATGATGCATGCGTTCGGTGCGCCCGCGAAGTTCGCCGGGAGTTTGCGGACCTCGTAACAGCAGCACGCAGAGAATAGCAGTTTCACCGCGGGTAAAGTTGAAGGCCTCCTGCATGCGGTGTTCATATTTCGTGACCCGGCTGTCAGCGCCGCTAGTCGGACCCGCGAGCCGTTTTGCCTGGAGACTTTCCAGCGCTTGCCGAACCGCATCTTCGTCCAGATTCATCACCGGATCGCGATTGTTCTTCTGATTGCTCGCATTGACGAGCGCATTTAACGAAAGAGGATAGTAATCTGGCGTGGTGACATCTTTTTCGACGAGTGAGCCCAGCACTCTGGCTTCGACTTCATTCAAGACTATGTCCATTGCGTGGTTCCTTCAAGGCTAACCGAGACTTAGAGATTGTACAGAGGCTGCGGGGATTCGAGTTCGGGGAGGCGAGCTTTGCTCGACTTTGGGTGGACGGGAACGCCGGCCCTGCGTAAGGCAAGTCAACATCCGCGGGCAAGGGCGCTCGCGCACATAAATTCAGCGATAGATTCCTTTGATCTTTGTCATAAGCTTTTTTGATTGGCAGGGGGCGTGCCTCCGCGATACCCTACCAAGTTCTGATCATCCCTGAAACACATCAGAGTTTTTCACGAAACCCATAAGGAGATTCATGCCGAGCGAACTGCGAGATTTTTTGGCCATCCCGTACGACGAATTGGAAGAGATGAATCTGAACGCGAAAGAGCAGCGTCAGAATCGTGTCCCCCTCCAGAAGATTCAAGAGGAGCGGCTTGAATACCTGAGCGAAGAAAAACGCATTAAGGCCGTAACCGTGTTGTTCAGCGACCTCGAAGGCCGCCTGCACATGCTCGATTATGACAAGAAGTTCCTGATCAAGAGTTGGGACAACCTCACCTTCGATGGCTCTTCAATTCGCGGTTTCACCGCGCAGCGGGAAAGCGATCTTCGGTTGGGAATCGACTGGGGCGCGTTTTACTGGGGGCCAGCCGACATTTTTGGACCGGGCAAAGTGCTGGTGTTCGGCGACGTAATCGATAAAGGCGGTACACCCTATAGCGCCGACATCCGTGGCATTCTCAAGACTTATGCCAACGGACTGAATAAAAAACAGGGTTACACGCTGAACGCGGCCAACGAAATCGAGGGCTTCCTGTTTCAAGGTCCGGACGCGGAGCGCCGCTATCACGAAACCGGAAAGTTCGATTACGTAAACACCGGCGGCTATTATCATTCGCTGCCGGGCGACGTATTGCGCACTTTCATCGATACCACGGCGGAAGTGCAGCGCAGCATGGGTTTTCAGAATGAAAAAGATCATCCTGAAGTTGCGCCTTCGCAGTTCGAAATCAATTATGGCTATGGCGAGGTGGTAGCTGCCGCCGATCAGATCCAACTCTACAAACTGATCTGCCGCCAGGTTGCGACCAAAATGGGTTGCACCGCGTCGTTCCTGCCCAAACCCGTAGTGGGCGTAAATGGCAGCGGCATGCACACCAACGTATCCATCAGCAAGGGCGGTAAAAATCTGTTCTGGGACCCGAAAGGCGAAGAGCAGCTCAGCAAAATGGGTTGGGAGTTTGTCGATCGCATTCTGACCCACGGCAACGATCTCTGCCTGCTGTTGAATGCCAGCGTCAACGCTTATCGCCGCCTGGACCCGCATTTTGAGGCGCCGAATCAGATCAAAGCCTCGCCGACCGACCGCGGATCGATGATCCGCATCCCGATCGGTAACGAGAAGAGCATGCGCGTCGAAGTTCGCTCGGTCTCGCCGGACGCGAATCCATATCTGGTGATGTTGTCGATCTTCAAGTCCGGACTCGGTGGCGACACGGCAAAGATTAAAAACCTTCGCCAGGCGCAACGCTTCTTGCCGGATAACATCTACGACGCGCTGGCGAATTTCCGCAATGCTGATTGGACAACGAAATTGCTTGGCGAAGATGTGAAAGCTCGCTATGCGGACTTGAAGCAGGCTTCAGCGGATCGCTGTCCGCGGTTGCTGGGAACGTTCGTCAAGGCTCCCGAAGTGCAGTATCACCACGATGTGTATAACCAGTTCCTGTGGAATTTGTTTTAGCGCACAGCTGCAGATTTTATAAGAACCCGTGAGATCTGGTGCCATTGCCATTGCCCCGCTTTGACGGGGCGAGCCGTTCCTTTTCCCCACATGGTTTCATCACTCGTGCTCCAGAGTGGATCGTCGTAGTACCTCCGTGCCGCACAAATCATTGGAGACGCGGCATGCGGCTGTCATAATCGAAGGTTGATGGAGCGTACCTTTTGGCCGCAACCTCTGTAATTTCAACCTTGGAAGAGCGCTGGCTGCCTGCGTCCATTCTGTGCCTGCGCGATTACAGCTTGAATAAATTCCTGCACGATTTGATTGCGGGCGTAACCGTCGGATTGGTGGCATTGCCGCTGGCCATGGCTTTTGCGATTGCTTCCGGCCTGACTCCGCAGGCGGGAATTTATTGCGCGGTGGTCACCGGGTTTCTGATTTCTGCATTAGGCGGGTCGAAGACGCAAATCGGCGGCCCAACTGGCGCATTTGTGGTGGTGGTGGCGGGGATCGTTGCGGTCCACGGCGTGGATGGCCTGTTCATGTGCACCATGATGGCCGGCCTGCTGCTCATCGTTCTCGGAGTAACCGGTATGGGCACGGCGGTGAAGTTTATACCTCGTCCCATCGTGATCGGTTTTACCAACGGAATCGCGGTGCTAATTGCGAGCACGCAGATTAAAGATCTCTTTGGATTGAAGATCGACAAGGTTCCGGGAATTTTCTGGCTGCGCATGGAAGCGATTGCGGCCAATTTCCACACATTGTCGTATGCGGCCACCGTTCTCGGCGTCGTAACCCTGGTAATGCTGCTGGCGTGCCGAGCATTTTCGAACCGCATTCCCGGGCCGATCGTCGCCATGGTCGCCGGCACGATCGCGGTGGCCGCCTTCAAACTTCCAGTCGAAACGATTGGGACACGTTTTGGAGGAATCCCCAGCGGGCTGCCGCACTTCGCGATTCCGCATTTTCGCACCGATCTCATTCACGGGTTGCTGGGTCCAGCGTTCACGGTCGCAATGCTGGGCGCGATTGAATCTTTGATGTCGGCGGTGGTGGCCGACCGGATGAGCAATGACCACCACAATCCGAACGTCGAATTGATGGCGCAGGGCGTGGCCAATATTGTTTCGCCGATGTTCGGCGGACTGCCCGCCACCGGTGCGATTGCACGCACCGCAACGAATATTCGCGCCGGCGCTAAGACGCCGGTTGCGGGAATGATTCATTCGCTGACTTTGGTCTGCGTGCTGCTGTTCGCCGCGCGTCTAACCAGCTATATTCCGATGGCTGCACTCGCGGCGATTCTACTGGTGGTCGCCTACAACATGGGCGAGTTGCGCGAGATTCCTCAACTGCTCAAGCTCACCCGGACCGACATAAGTATTTGGCTGGTGACGTTTGCCCTCACCGTGTTTGCCGACCTTACCGTCGCGGTCGAGGCGGGCATGATTCTCGCCGCACTGCTGTTTATAGGGCGAGTGGCGAACACGACGACGGTATCTCAAGTCACAGACGACTACGTGGAAGATGGGCGGGTGCACATTCTGCAGGACAAAGACATTCCGTACTACGCCACCATTTTCCGCATTCACGGACCGTTCCTGTTCGGGGCCACCGACAAGGTCTCAACCATTATCAATAATATTCATGAATTGCCGCCAGTGGTCATTCTGCGTTTGCGCAATATGACTGCGATCGATGCCACCGGTTTATTCGCGCTGGAAGAAGTGGCGCGCGAATTACATGCGACCAAGCGCACGCTGATTCTCTGCGGCGCTCGAGAACAACCCGCTAAGCTGATCCGCCAGGCCGAGTTCGAAGATATAATCGGGCACGATAATATTTGTGACAACGTGCAAGACGCTCTGCGCCGAGCGGAAGACGTTTTTGAGGGACTGGAGAATGAGGCCGCGGCGGGCGCCTCCTGAGTCCAGCACTCCCCCGAGGCCGAACTCAGCTTCGACGCCCGCCAAAGACCCGGCGGAAAAGCGAAGTTTACTTACTAGTGGCGGTGCCGGTGGGAGGCGCCTGCGTTATTTCCAGGTAGCCATCCACTGCCTTGGCGGACAAGTCTGTGATAACGGAAATTTGTGAGACCGACTGGCCTTGCGTCTTCAAAAGCCGGACTTGCGCGTCTTCTGAAAGTTTCACCGTGTATGCTTTTGTGTCAGTTTTGCTGGCTTGCTTGGCTTCTGCGGCTGCTGCTGTATTGGTTGTTTTTGGTTGCGCTGCGGCGGCTTGCGGGGCGGCGCCAAAGTCGAAACTGGTTCCCCCAGAAATTGGAGTTGCCATAATATTCCTCCTTCAACCTACCGTTATCTGGGATTATCGGCAGCTTCGCACATAACTTTAGGACGTACCTGGCCTGTTGGTACCGCGCCTGTTCTAAAGGATTTACAGGCCGTGCCGTTCGCGCGACCAACACTCGCGCAGCAAACTTGTTGACTTACTTTTTGGCTTGGGAAAGCGCCGCGGTCGCGGCCTTGGTCGCTCGCAGATAGTCCAAGGGTGCAATCAGGATTTGCATTCCGTGAAGGCCCGCCGAGACTGAGATCAGGTCGAAAAGTTCGACGGCCTCGTCCACATACACCGGGTAATCTTTCTTAGCTGCCAAGGCCGTAACCCCGCCGCGAATATATCCGGTAAGAGCCTGCAGCTCCTTCACCGCAACCAGTTGAATTTTGCGGTCTCCAGACGCCGCGCTCAGGGCTTTGAGATCGAGTTCGGCGTCCCCCGGGATTACGGCCATGCAGATCCCATTGCGGTCGCCACGTGCTACCAGGGTCTTGAACACTTGCCTGGCGGGCAAACCAATCTTCGCCGCAACACTTTTGGCTGCGAGATCGTCGGGATCGACTTCGTACTCTCGCAGTTCATAGACGATTCCTAGCTGATCAAGAAGGCGCGCCGCATTGGTCTTGCGGACCATGCTTGAATTCTATCCTTACGAACGGTGGGCGTTTCGTCCGGCGTGGAATCCTGAGCTCCTAAATTTCCTACACTTGCCGGTTTGCCGGTGAGAGGCTTATAGTCGGTTGGCAGACGAGAGGGTTTCCATGCTCCGAATGCTCTTGCACTGGGTAGTTATGGCGTTGGCAGTTTGGATTACGTCGCGGGTTGTGCCGGGTTTTTTTGTCGATGGCGCCAGCGCAGCGCTGATCGCATCTATAGTAATCGGACTGGTCAACGCGACTATCGGTTTATTCCTTAAGATCATTACCTTCCCGCTCACTTTACTAACCTTCGGACTGTTCTGGTTTGTGATTAATGCGATCATGTTGGAACTGGCTTCCGCGTTCGTGCCTGGTTTTCACATAACGACTTTCGGTGCCGCATTTGTCGGTGGGATTGTGCTCACCGTGGTTAATATGCTGCTGAAGTGGCTGGTGATGCCGTCGCCGCATCACTGATTTTCGCGGTGTGCTGCTAGCTTTTCGCTGGCTTGCCCGGCTTCATCAACTTCCATTCATCTTCAGTTAACAGTCTGCCCATGCTGGTGAATTCCCCTGCGCCCTGTAACTGTTCGCCGCCGTCCATGACAATCACTTCGCCGTTGATGTAGCTCGCGCCATCGCTTACTAGGAAAGCTGCGAGATTGGCCAGTTCTTCGACGGTACCAAAGCGGCCAAGAGGATTTCGCTTCCGCGCAAACTCTTCCAGTTCTGGCCGCGGAAGCAGGCGCGAAAAAGCTCCCTCAGTGGGAATCGGTCCGGGAGCGATCGCGTTCATACGAATGCCGCGGTCTCCCCATTCCACGGCGAGGCTGCGAGTCAGCGCCACAACTCCTGCCTTGGCCATGGCAGAAGGCACTACGTACGCCGAGCCAGTAGATGCGTAGGTAGCGGCAATATTCAGGACGGTTCCAGCATGGTTTTCTTTCAGCCATCTACGGCCGCAAGCCATGGTGACATTGGTGGTGCCCGTCAGCACGATTCCGAGCACCGCTTCGAAGGCCCGCGGGGAAAGCTCTTCCGTGCGAGCCAGGAAGTTTCCCGCGGCATTGTTCACCAGGATGTCGAGCGGGCCTGCATTCCAAATCGTCTCGACCATTTGCTCTACTTGCGTGAGATCGCGAACGTCGCAAGGGAAAGATTTAATTTTATTG
>Ga0209006_10002234_pt1 | contig 17641 bp, 15 predicted proteins | sample JacPin_JW_Ref_O2_FD_188567 | JGI IMG/M metagenome (GOLD analysis project Ga0209006, IMG submission 188567) | Forest soil microbial communities from Algoma, Ontario, Canada - Jack Pine, Ontario site 1_JW_Ref_O2 (SPAdes) (version 2) | ecosystem: Environmental > Terrestrial > Soil > Boreal... | reverse complement strand
AAAGATATTTTAAAGAGCTTTCATCGCATCTGAGCTATTCCCACTCAATGGTCCCCGGCGGCTTGTGCGTCAAATCGTAAAATACTCCGCAGAGTCCGTTCACCGACATCAATTCGTGGGTCATGCGATGCAGCAGTTCCCGCGGCATCCGAACCACCTGCGCGGTCATCCCGTCCACGGAATGGATGGGTCGCAGCACTACTGAATCGGGCCAGTCCCCGGCGCCTACGGGAATCAGCACCACCGGAAATTGCCAGACTTCGCGCTCGAATCCGCTTTCTTCCGACCATTGCCGCACGATGGCATCCGCCTGCCGCAGGCGATGCAGGCGCTCGCGAGTGAGCGTGGCCTGGCTCGATCGCATTTCCCCGATTGCAACGCGCGCGTGGACCAGTCCAACGACGCGGTTGATGTCCATCCTGCTGTTTACTAACTCTGTTGCAACATCGTCGTCCGGCACGTTGGCCAGCGCAAGCACGGAATGATAACTGCGCGAATCGCCCTTCACGCCGACCGATCGAATGGGCAACAGCCAGCCGGGATCGCTGCGCGTGACGGGAGCGACCGTTTCCGAGCACAGGCAGCGGATGGCCAGGCCCGGCCCTGGGAACGGATGACGATGCAGGAACTCGCCGGGTATGCCCAGCTCCGCGCCGATCTCGCGAACTTCATCTTTATAAAACGAAGCCAGCGGTTCAATGATGCGGCCGGTGTCGATCAGCTTCTGAATGCCGGCGACGCGATTGTGGTGAGTCTTGATGACGTCGGCTTTCGCGCTGCCACCCGATTCGATGGTATCGGGATAAATAGTTCCCTGCCCTAGTATCCAATTTCCGTCCAGAAAGTGGCCCGTGCTCAAGATGCGTTCCTGCACCACGACGAACTGCTCGCCAATAATATGCCGCTTGGTCTCCGGATCGGCGACGCCTTCCAAAGCCTTCAGAAACTCCGCTTCCGCCTCCTCCACTCGAAAGTCGCGCGCGCCCAATTGCTCAAAAAGCCGCCGCACGTAGCTGGTTTCGTGTTCGCGCATCAAGCCGGTGTCGACATAGATGCCGAAGACCCGATCGGTTCCCAGCGCACGCAGGCAGAGCGTATAGGCCACCGTGGAATCCACGCCGCCGCTGACGAAGAAGAACACGTTGCGGTCCGCGGCAATGGCGCGAATCTCTTTCTCAATGGGACCGATGCGATCCTTGGGATCCCAATCTTTGACGCAGCCGCACACGCCGAACACAAAGTTCGCCAGGATCTGAAGACCTTGCTCGGTGTGCGCCACTTCGGGATGGAATTGCACGGCCATCAACGGACGGGTGCGGTGCGCCATCGCGGCCACCGCGCAAGTGGAAGTGTCGCCCAGGACCTCGAAACCCTCCGGAACGGATTGCACCTGGTCGCGATGGTTCATCCAAACGTTCAGCTCGCCGTTCAGATTGGCGAACAGCTGGTGCGGCCGGCCGTGAAATCGCGCGAACCCGTACTCGCCCTTCTCGCCTTTGCGGACGCCGCCGCCCAGCACGTAGGTCATAAGCTGCTGGCCGTAGCAGATACCGAGCACGGCGCTGTCCGTGGTTAGAATTTGCGGATCGATTTGCGGGCTGCCCGGCTCATACACGCTGTCCGGCCCGCCCGAGATGATGATGCCTTTGCGCCCGGCTAGCTCAGAGGCGGGAGTTTCACTCGGTTTGACATCAGCATACACGCCAAGATCGCGAATCTTCCTGGCGATGAGATGACAATATTGGCCGCCTGCGTCCAGGACGGTGATCTGTGGCGTATTCAAACTTTGGATACCGCTTCCTTACGGTCGCGGCTCAGTTTCGGTCTCTTAGGGCAGCGGATCCCGTTGGATGCGTTCCACGATCAGCTTCTTCGATTTGTCGAGCAGGGCCTTCGCATCCGGCATGGCGTCAATGGCTTTCAACACCTCGGGATCCGTTTCAATGGCCACCTTCTGCGAATCCTCATAGCTGAACGCAGTGGCGTACATTTCGCGTTTGAGCTGCTGTTGAATCCAGGTGCGATTATCGTTCCACTCCGCTTCGGTAAACGGGAAATTCTGCTGCATGATGTATTGGTGGAACTCGGTGACTACCGTGGCGTCGGGCTCCCAGCCCTTCGCCAGATGGGCCTGCGGATGCGAGCCAAACCATTTCGCCGTGAAATTGAAGAACTCGTACTTGATCAGCAAATCGGTTTGGAACTTGTTGTATTTCGGCGGCTCAAATTTTTGATCGGGCGTAATACCGCCTCCGCCGTAAACCGTCCTGCCGCTGTCCGTGCTCTTCACATCCTGTAGATTCTTAGTCTCGGTGCGCTTGCCGTAGTAATAGTCGAGGAACGAAATGTTCGAATAGTCGCGCTGGATCAAACGACCGCTGGGCGTGTAGTAATGCGCGGTGGTGAGCGCGAGCCCGGTGTTGTCCTCTAACGGATAGACGGTCTGAACCAGACCTTTGCCGAACGTGGTCTCACCCAGAATCCAGCCGCGGTCATGATCTTGAAGAGCGCCCGCTACGATCTCCGCGGCCGAAGCCGAGTAGCGGTTCACCAAAACCACGATCGGATAATTCTGGCCTGAAGCGCTGCCGCGTGCCAGGTACGGCTTCTCGGCGGACGCTCGCCCGCGATGGGAAACCACCACTTCACCCTTGCGCAGATAATGTCCAGCCACGGCGACGCCTTCGTTCAGAAGACCGCCCGGATTCTCTCTCAAGTCCAGAACCAGGCCTTTGACATTGCCCTCGCCCAGGCGCTTGAAGTTATCTTCCATTTCCTGGCTGGTGTTCTCATTGAACTGCGTGACCTTCATATACATGATTCCGGGACGAACCCAGAAAGCGTCTTCCACGCTGTTGCGCGAGATCTCATCACGCACGATGTCGAATACCAGAGGCTTGTCGGAACCTTCGCGGCCCACGGTGACTTGCACGTGCGTGGCACGCGGACCCTTTAATAGATCGGCCACCTCGGTGGTGCTGAGCGAATCCGTCTTCTTATCGTTCACTTCGAGAATCACATCGCCGGGGCGAAGGCCGGCTTTATAAGCGGGCGATCCGCCGAAAGGCGCCACCACGATGGTCTTGCCGTTGCGCGGAGCCACCTGCATTCCCACACCATAATAGTGGCCGCTCTGATCGTCACGGAGCGATTGAAAATCTTTGGGATCGAAGAAATTCGAGTGCGGGTCGAGCGTACGCAGCATGCCCGGGATGGCGCCCTTATAGATGCCTTTGTCGGACGTGACCTTGTCGGCGAAGTTGTTCTCCACCAACTCGTACACCTTAGTGAAACTCTTGATATTGGTCTTGAGGTCTTCTTCAGGACCACTGGAGGCCGCGGAAACACCAGTCACACCCGGCCCAAAAACTCCACCCAGGACCGAGCAAAGAACGATGACGAAAGCGGCAAAAAGGACGGACCGTACCCAACGCGGCATTAACACCTCGCACTTTCAGTATACCGGAGTTTTTACTGGCAGCCTCGGCCCTTGATTAGGACTGGCGATGGCGGCCCGGTTTTAGGCGCTGCGGACCGAACGGCGCGATCCGGCGGAGGCCGCTTCAGCCTTCACCGGTTTACGTGGCGACTCATCCAAGCGCCGCACTTGATCGCTAACGCAAACCAGAAACATGGGCTGCTTGGCGTTCTTGAGAATATCGATGATGCGCTCCTGCTGGTCCTCCAGGTAGATCGACTTGCCGTCGGTCACCAGATGGAGGTCGGAGTTCGATTGCATGACGTCGCTCAGGCGCTTGCCCATTTCGCGCTGCAAAAATCGCAGAACGCGGCGGATCTTCTGCAGTGAAAATCCCTTGCGGCGCAGCTCGGCAATGACCGTAATTTCAATTACTTCCTCGGACTGGTAGACACGCTTGTGCCCCTCGTGCCGCGGGGACACTACCTTGCGCTCATCCCACCATTGCAGCTGCCGCAAACTGACCTGGGCGATGCGCGAAACGTCGCTTGAGGCAAACGTTCGTGTGTTATCTTCCGCTTCAGAACGACTTTTCTTTGTTTTGAACATGTTCCCCCGTTAACGTTTGCAACAAGAGCGCATCTAAAATTCTACCCGGTTGGTGGCGACTGTCAATAGGCAAGTGAAACGTTTCGCTCTCGACCGACGCAGTTAACAGCGACGCCCCTATCCGCCGCCGACAAACTGTACGATTTCTAACGTTGCTCCGGGGCCAACCATGGCTTGATCCCATGCCTGGCGCTGGACGATAGACCGGTTCAGCTCCACCGCTACGCGCGCCGGATCAACTTCCAGCCACACCAGCAATTGGATAAGCGTACACCCGGCGGGCGCGAGCCGAACTTGACCGTTTACAACAATTTCGATCTGTTTTGTTGTGGCTGCCGCCATCGCGCCTGAACCAAATCCAGAAACCAAAGTTGCGGCCCGAGGCCGGATCTCATTATAGTCGAATGTTAGGGCGCTGAGTCCACAATCCAAACAATCCAATGCCGACCTCCTATCCAGATACGTACTTCCCGGTGCTGGTGCAAGTAGTGATCGCCATCGTAGTGGCAGCGGCGCTGGTGGCCATCTCCTTTCTGTTGGGCAAACGCGTTAGGAACCGGGTGAAAGATTCGCCCTATGAATCCGGCATCGCGCCCACCGGCTCCGCCCGCGAGCGCTTCAGCGTCAAATTTTATCTAGTGGCCATCGTCTTCATCCTTTTCGACATCGAAGCCGTGTTTCTCTACCCCTGGGCCGTGGTGTACCGCGAGCTAAAGATGTTTGGGTTCGTCGAAATGCTGATCTTCGTGGTTCTGGTCCTGTCCGGATTTTTCTACATCTGGAAGAAAGGCGCGCTGGATTGGTCGCAGGACGCATCGGAAGGCAGTCCTTATGACGCAGAGGGAGCGCAGGTAACCAAAAGAAATGCTGCCTGACATATTAAAGGACCATGCAGTGGCGGCCGCGCTGAATGCCGCCGTGCCCGATGCCATCACTGGAGGCCACGCCGAGCGCAACGAACCGACGCTGTGGATTGAACCGGCGCGCATCGTCGAAGTTTGCCGGTTCCTGAAAGATCAACAGCAGTTCGTCCGCTTGAGCGCCATTACCGCGGTGGACTGGTTGCCGGCCGCTCCCCGTTTTGAAGTGGTGTACCTACTGCATTCGTTGAGCCGCAATCAACGGCTCCGGCTGAAGTGCTGGGTGGCCGAAGCCGACGCCGAGATCGACTCCGTCACCGGCGTCTGGCGCACCGCGGATTGGTACGAACGCGAAGTGTTCGATATGTTCGGCGTGCGCTTTCGGAATCACCCCGACCTGACCCGGATCCTGATGCCGAGCGATTGGGAAGGCCACCCGTTGCGCAAGGACTACCCGGTGCACGGCCACAAGTACAGTTATCAGGATGAATAGAGCGCCCCATGCGTGAATCCACACTTCATACCGATTCCATCACCGCGTCCGATGCCACCCACGAGACCGTGGACCAGATCGCCACTCCCCCCAGCAGCAAGCGCATGGTCCTCAACATGGGCCCGCAGCATCCGTCCACCCACGGCGTGCTGCGCATCGTGCTGGAGCTGGATGGCGAGACGATTCTCAAAGCGGTGCCCGACATCGGGTTCCTGCACACCGGCATCGAAAAAGAGTGCGAGGTCAAGACCTGGCAGCAGGTGGTGACGCTCACTGATCGCGTGGATTATCTTTCCAACCTGTCGAACAACCTGGTCTACGCATTATCGGTGGAGAAGCTGATCGGCGACATCGAAATTCCTCCGAAGGCGCAATGGATGCGCGTGATGCTGGCCGAGTTTCAGCGCCTGAATAGCCACCTGGTGTGGCTGGGGACGCACGCACTGGATATCGGCGCGATGACCGTTTTCTTCTACTGCTTCCGCGAGCGCGAGGACATTCTGCGGATTTTTGAGATGTTCTCGGGGCAGCGCATGATGACCAGCTATATCCGCATCGGTGGCCTGGCGCTGGAGCCTCCGCGCGGCTGGCAGCAGGCAGTGGGCAAGTTCATCAATGCTTTTCCGAGCAAGGTAGACGAATACGAAAATCTGCTGAACAGCAATCCGATCTGGAAGATTCGTACCCAGGGCGTGGGATTCGTGCCGCTGGAAGATCTTCTCGACCTGGGCGTTACCGGCCCCATGATTCGCGCCGCCGGTATGAAGTGGGACGTCCGCAAAGACGAGCCTTACTCGAGTTACGATCAGTTCGATTTTGAAATTCCGGTGCACAAGGAAAACGATGTGTTCGCGCGGTACCGCGTGCGCCTGGAAGAGATGCGGCAGAGCGCGCGGATCATCAAGCAGGCGCTAGAGGGCATGCCGGAAGGCGCATGGCAGGCCAGCGCGCCCAAGATCGTGCTGCCGGAGCGCGAAAAGATGAAAACCCAGATGGAAGCGCTGATCTATCACTTCAAGATTGTGACCGAAGGTTTCCGGGTGCCTGCGGGCGAAGCGTATCAAGCGGTGGAATCGCCGCGCGGCGAAATCTGCTATTACGTGGTGAGCAATGGAACATCCAAGCCCTACCGCGTTTTTATGCGGACGCCCAGCTTCGGCAACCTGCAGGCGCTGGCCCCACTGCTGGAAGGGCGGCTGCTGGCCGATTCCATTGCGTCGCTCGGGAGCATGGACTTCGTTTTGGGAGATGTGGATCGCTAATGACTTTTTCGCCGGAACTTGAAGCCAGATTCGCGAAAATGCTGGAAAGTTATCCGCCCGGCCGAACGCGCTCGGCCGTGGTGCCGATGCTGCTGTACGCGCAGGACGAGGTGGGCCACATCTCAACCGAGCTGATTGAAGAAGTGGCGCGACGCTGCCAGGTAAAGGCGCTGCAAGTGGACGAAGTGGTGGGCTATTATTCGATGCTCCATCGCAATCCGCTAGGCAGGTGCCACGTGCAGGTGTGCACCAACATCAGCTGCCTGATTCTGGGCGCCGACGAGTTGTATGAGCACGCCTCGAAGAAGCTCGGGATTGGGCACAAAGAAGTGACGCCGGACGGGCAGTTTTCGCTCGAAGAAGTGGAATGCATGGGCGCGTGCAGTTGGGCGCCGGCCATTCAGCTCAATTACGATTTTCACCATAATGTGACGCCGGAGAAGCTGGATCAACTGCTCGCGGACGTGAGAAAGGCGCAGTGAAATGCGGCAAAAACCACTCCCTGACGGTCGTGGCTCAGTAAAGTACAACTAAGACGATGTTATATAACGAACCCAGCCCGCTCGAAGTGAAGATCCTGACCAAGCGCTTTGGTCTCAGGAATTCCGAATCGCTCGACACCTATCTCGCCACCGGCGGTTACAAGGCTTTTCTCAAAGCCATTGAGATGACTCCCGAGCAAATCATTGAGGAAGTAAAAGTCTCGGCGCTGCGCGGACGCGGCGGCGCGGGTTTCCCGACCGGCCTGAAGTGGAGCTTCGTGCCGCGCACATCGCCCAAGCCGAAATACATCATCATCAACGCCGACGAGAGCGAACCGGGCACTTGCAAGGATCGGCTGTTGATGGAGAACGATCCGCATCAGTTAATCGAAGGCATCTTGATCGCCGGGCGCGCTGTCGATTCGCACAAGGGCTACATCTATATTCGCGGCGAGTATCGCTACTTGATCGAAGCCATGGATCGCGCCATTGGCGACGCTTATGCGCGCGGGTACCTGGGCAAGAACATTCAAGGCACGGGCTTCGATTTCGATCTCTACACGCATTCCGGCGCGGGCGCCTACGAGTGCGGCGAAGAAACGGCACTGCTGGATTCCATCGAAGGCAAACGCGGTGTTCCTCGCCTGAAGCCGCCCTTCCCGGCGGTGGTTGGCGCGTGGCAATCGCCCACCCTCTTGAATAATGTAGAAACGTTGTCCGCTGTCCCGGCTATCATCAACGACGGCGGTGCGGCCTTTGCGGCGCTGGGGCCTCCCAAAAACGGCGGGACCCATCTAGTGTGCCTGTCCGGCCACATCAATAAACCCGGCGTCTACGAACTCCCGATGGGTTTCAACCTGCTCCGCATGATTCACGAAGTGGGCGGGGGCATGCGCAACGGAAAAAAACTGAAGGCAGTGGTGCCGGGCGGTTCTTCCTGCCCCCTATTGAAGGCCGACGAGTGCGACATCCCCATGGATTACGATTCGCTGGCCAAGGTGAAGAGCATGTTAGGCTCGGGCGGCACAGTGATATTGGACGAAAACACGTGCATGGTGAAGTTTGCGCAGCGCATCATGAAGTTTTATGCGCACGAAAGCTGCGGCTGGTGCATTCCCTGCCGCGAAGGCACCACGTGGCTGAAAAAGATGCTGGACCGTTTTCATAGCGGCGCGGGACAGAAGAGCGACATTCCGCTGCTGGGCGAGCTATCGAAGAACATGCTGGGACGGACCTTCTGCGCACTGGGCGATGCAGCCGCGATGCCGACCATTTCTATCGTCGAAAAGTTTACCGACGATTTTGAAGCGCATTTGAACGGCAAGCCGTGCCCCTATGAGCACGCATCCGAACTGGTGATGGCATGAGCTGCCGCTTGAACCGCGACCGTCAGGGAGCGTCCGAAAAACAATGAGCGACCCGATTCATCTCACAATCAACGGCCGGGCGGTGACGGCCGCGCCTGGAACGCTGGTGATCAACGCTGCCCGGCAGGTGGGCATCGAAGTTCCATCCTTTTGCTATTACGACGGCCTGTCGCAGCCAGCCGCCTGCCGCATGTGCCTGGTGGAAGTGGAAAAGACGCCCAAGCTGCAAGTAGGCTGCACGCTGCCGGTATCCGAAGGCATGGTGGTCCACACCGATTCGCCGGTGGTGCATGAGGCGCGCAAAGGCACGCTCGAATTTCTGCTCACCAATCATCCGCTGGATTGCCCGGTGTGCGACAAAGGCGGCGAATGCGAGCTGCAGGACATGACCTTCCGCTACGGGATGGGCGAGAGCCGTTTCGTGGAACAGAAGTTGCATTCGGACGAACAACAATGGTCGCCCGTTGTGTTTTACGATAAGCCGCGCTGCATCTTGTGCTATCGCTGCGTGCGCATTTGCGACGAAGGCATGGGCGTGAAGGCGCTGGGCGTCGGCAATCGCGGCGCGGTATCGGTGATTGAACCCAATCACCTGGATCATCTGGAGTGCGACGAGTGCGGCATGTGCATCGACATTTGCCCGGTGGGCGCGCTCACCAGCGGCACGTATCGTTATAAAACGCGTCCCTGGGAAATGAAGCATATCGGCACCATTTGCACGCATTGCGCCGATGGCTGCAAAACCACGCTGGGGGTTCGCAACAACGAAATCATCCGGGGCAACAATCGCGACCGGTCGGGCATCAACGGCGAATTCCTGTGCATCAAGGGCCGCTATGCGGCGGATTTCGTGAACAGCCCGGAGCGTTTGCAAGCGCCGATGATTCGCCGGAACGGAGGCCTGGAGCCGGCGTCTTGGTCGGAAGCTTTGACCGCCGCCGCTCACAAGCTCGGCGAGGTGAAGGCGCGCGAAGGCCAGTTCGCGGTGATCGGCTCCAACCACACCAGCAACGAAGAGAATTATTATTTGCAGAAGTTCGCGCGCCAGGCGCTCGGCACCAACAACATCGATCACCACCGCACCGGCGACATCGCCACGCTGCTGGACGCTCTGAGTGGTAAGAAAGACGCTCTGGCCACGACCACCGATCTGTACGATCGCAAGGCCATCCTGGTAGTATCCAGCGATCTTTCGCAGCAGCATCCCTTTCTCGCGTTCCAAATCCGCGCCAACTATCGGCATCACGACGCGCATGTTTACAGCGTCACGCCCGGCCCGGTCCGCGAGCAAAGCATGTCCGTGCGAAGCATCATAACCGTACCGGGCCGCGAGCTGGCCGACGTGGAATCGCTGCGCGAGCAACTCCAAAAAGAACCGGAGCTGGTCATATTGTTTGGCGACGCCATCAAGGGCGACCGGATCCGCAAGCTGGTTGCGTTTGGCGATTCGCTCGGCATCCCGGTCAAATACGTTTGTCTGTTGGATTATTCTAATTCGCGCGGTGCGTCGGACATGGGTTTGAGTCCGGACGCGGGCCCGGGCTATCAATCTGTAAACACGCCCGGCTTGGCATACGACGAGATTCTTGCCGCAACGAATCTGGATGTGCTCTGGGTGGTGGGCGCCAATCCGCTGAAAGACGCAACCGTGGCGTCCACTGGCGCGTTCGTCATTGTTCAGGACTTGTTCATGACCGAGACCGCGTCGCGCGCCGACATCTTATTCCCGGCAGCTTCGGCTTACGAGAAGCACGGAACGGTGACCAACGTGTGCGGCGAAGTGCAGCGGCTAAAGGGCGGCGTGCAGGTGATGGGCGCCAAGCCGGACCTCGAAATTTTCGGCCTGTTGTCGAAAGAAATGGGCGTGAACCTCGGCATGTGGTCCGCCGACAAAGTTTTTGAAGAGATTCGCAAGAACGTGCATGGTTATAATATTCCTTTGCCCGTACTCGCAACAGGGGGAGCAGCCCAAACCGCGCCGGTGAATGGCCGTGTGCCGGTGAGTTCGCGGCCGGAGCTGATACAGTCCGCGCGCGATACCTTGTTCACGTCCGGAACCTTAGGCCGCTACTGCAAGAAACTGAATTCGACACTTGAGGCGCCGGGCGCGTTGTATTCAGGGCCGCGGCCATAAGTCACCCATGAATTTTTTCATACTCACCCTGATTAAGGTGGCGGTGGTCGCCTTCGTGCTTCTCACCACGCTCGCCTATTTGCAGTGGATCGAGCGCAAAGTGATCGCGCACGTTCAGCTTCGAGTGGGGCCGTATCGCGTGGGCCCGCACGGATTGCTGCAGCCGCTGGCCGACGTAGTGAAGCTGATTACCAAAGAGGGCTTGATCCCTTCGCACGTCAACAAGCTGTTCTACCTGATGGCGCCATTCGTGGCCGTCACGCTGGCTCTGATTTCGATCTCCGTCATTCCGTTTGGCCCCGAAATCACCATCGGCCCGGTAAAAACCTGGATGCAGCTTACCGATCTGCGCATCGGGATCCTGTTCGTGCTGGCGGTCTCGTCCATCGGCGTATACGGCGTGGCATTGGGCGGATGGGCGTCGAACAACAAGTATTCGCTGCTGGGCGGCCTACGCAGTTCGGCTCAGATGATCAGCTATGAATTGCCGCTGGCGCTGGCCATAGCCGCGCCGCTGCTGCTGGCGAACACGCTTAGCTTTCGCGACATGGTGAATTACCAGAGCGGTTACTGGCTGGGTTTCATTCCCCGCTGGAATCTTTTCCCCGAGATTCTGGGCTTCATCGTTTTCCTCATCGCCGGATTCGCCGAAACCAATCGCGTTCCGTTCGATCTTCCCGAAGCGGAAAATGAACTGGTGGCCGGCTTCCACACCGAATACAGCAGCATGAATTTCGCCGCGTTCTTCATGGCCGAGTACGCCAACATGGTGACCGTCACCTGCGTGGCGACGCTGCTGTTCCTGGGTGGCTGGCAGCCGCTGTTCCCTGAGCCATATTCGGACGTGGTGCCCATCCTGGTTTTCGCGCTGGGCGGCCTGATCGCGCTTTATCACGGACTGAATCCAGCGCGGCGCATGGACAGATTTACGCTGCCGGCCACGGCCCTGGTTTTCCTTGGCATCGCCGCCATCTTCGGACTCTCGCTCTTTGTTCCGTTTCTGAAGCCGATTCTGATGGCCCTGTTCTGGTTCTGCGGCAAGGTCCTTTTTCTGCTCTTCGTCTTTATCTGGGTTCGAGCAACGCTTCCGCGCTTTCGATATGACCAGTTGATGCGCTTCGCCTGGGTGGGACTCTTCCCGCTCGCAATGTTCAACCTGCTGGCCACCAGCCTGATCGTGGCTCTGACAACGAAATAGCCCATGACTGCGATTTTCTTCCTCATTTTTGCCGTGTTCGCCGTCTTTTGCGCCATAAACCTCGTGCTGCAAACGCACCCCATCGCGAGCGCCCTTTCGTTGATCGGGGTCATGGGAGCGCTTGCGGCTCTGTATCTTCAGCTCGGCGGCGAGTTCATCGCCATGGCGCAGGTGATCGTTTATGCCGGCGCAATCATGGTGCTGTTCGTCTTCGTCATCATGCTGTTGAATGCGGGGGCGGAAACCCCGACGATTCAGGTTTCGCGTTTCGTCAAGTACTTCGGCGCTATTCTGCTCCTGGGATTTTTTGCATTGATCAGCTTCATCATTCTGGGACCGCTGCCGGCAACCGAGGGCGTGACATTCGGCGCGTTCCAGGGAACCACCTTGGATGTGGGACGAAAGCTTTTCACCACCTACCTGCTGCCCTTTGAAGTGATCTCCGTCCTGATCCTGATCGCGATCGTCGGCGCGATCGTGCTCGCCAGAAAGGAAGTGTGACCGTTGCCGCTTAATGCTGTAATGAATGCCCCCGTGCCTTTGAGCTGGTATCTGATCCTGAGCGCCATTCTATTTGCGCTGGGTGTGGCCGGCTTCATTCTCCGGCGCAATATTATCACTGTGTTCATGTCCATCGAGCTGATGCTCAACGCGGTGAACTTGAGCTTCGTCACCTTCTCCTACCAGTTCAAGCAAGTGGATGGACACATTTACAGTTTCTTCGTGATGGTGGTGGCCGCCGCGGAAGCCGCCGTGGGACTGGCCATTATTCTTACCGTGTTCAAGAATCGCTCTACCCTGATGATCGACGAAGTCAATTCGATGAAGTACTGAGTTACTCTCAATGCAACTTTGGTTGATTCCAATCCTTCCGCTGCTCGGGTTCCTGGCGAACGGCCTCTTTGGCCGGCGCATTCCGAAGGCGTTGATCAATATCATCGCCGTGGGCTCGGTGGCACTTTCGTTCGCCTGGGTGGTAAAGACGCTGCTCGCGCTGGCCCCCATCGAGACCAAGTACGTCGAACACTACTTCACCTGGATCCAAAGCGGAATGCTGAATATCGGCGTCGATTTCGCGGTGGACCGCCTCACTGCCATCATGCTGATGGTGGTCACCGGCGTCGGCACGTTGATTCACATCTACGCCGTCGGCTACATGGAACACGAAGGCGGTTACTATCGCTTCTTCGCCTACCTGAACCTGTTCATGTTTTTCATGCTGGTGCTGGTGCTGGCACAGAATTATTTGCTGCTGTTCGTGGGCTGGGAAGGCGTGGGGTTGTGCAGCTATTTGCTGGTCGGATTCTATTTCACCGAGCAGTTCGCAACCACCGCGGGCAACAAGGCATTCATCGTCAACCGCATCGGCGACTTCGGATTTTCACTCGCGGTTTTTCTGATTGTCCGGCAATTTGGCACGCTTGATTTCACGAAGGTATTTGATGCCGCCAAGGGTATGCCGGTGGAAGCGAGCGCTGGGATTCTCACCGCCATCACGCTGCTACTGCTAGTGGGCGCCACCGGAAAATCGGCGCAAATTCCTTTGTACGTCTGGCTCCCGGACGCCATGGCTGGTCCCACTCCGGTGTCCGCTCTGATCCACGCGGCCACCATGGTGACCGCCGGCGTCTACATGACGGTGCGCTCGGCCACGCTATTCATGAAGGCTCCCATCACCATGGATACGGTAGCGGTGATTGGCTTGGCGACGGCGTTCTTCGCCGCCACCATCGGTCTCACGCAGATGGACATCAAAAAAGTCTTCGCGTACTCTACGGTTTCGCAGCTGGGCTACATGTTCCTGGGCGTCGGCGTGGGCGCGTTCTCGGCGGGCATCTTCCATGTGATGACGCACGCGTTCTTCAAAGCACTGCTGTTCCTGGGCGCGGGCGCAGTGATTCACGGCCTGCATGGCGAACAGGATTTGCGCCAGATGGGCGGCCTAAGGAAACAGATGCCGATCGCAGCCATCACGCTGTTCTGCGCCTCTCTTGCGATCTCGGGATTTCCGTTTACTTCCGGCTTCTTCAGTAAAGACGCGATCCTGGTAGCCGCTTACGCGCGCGCGCCGTGGATGTACTGGGTGGGCGTGCTAACCGCGGGGATGACGGCATTCTACGTATTCCGCGCCTGGTTCATGGCGTTCACCGGCGAGTACCGGGGACATGCGCATCCGCACGAATCGCCGCTGGTGATGACGGGGCCGCTGATGATCCTCGCGCTTTTGTCGCTGGGTGGAGGCTTCATCAACGTGCCGCATATTCTGGAGCCGATGTTCTCCGAGGCAGCTGAGAATCAAGCTTTGGCGTGGCTTTCGGCGGGTGTTGGCATACTGGGTATCCTGCTGGCCGTTCTGTTCTACGTGGTAAAACCGGGTCTGGCCGATTCGTTCGCGAAAGGCTTTGGCGGAATTTACACGCTGGTCTATAACAAATATTTCGTCGACGAAATTTACGACGCAGCCGTCGTAGAGCCGCTGGTCGAAGGTTCCCGCACTGTGTTGTGGCGCGGCATCGACGCCGGATTGATCGACGGCACGGTGAACGGCGTCGGCCGGCGATCGCGCGGCATCGGTTCCATATTGCGCCTGATCCAATCGGGCAATATTCGCAGCTACGCGGCGTGGGTGGTGCTGGGTTCCATCGTCTTGCTGATCGCCATCGGATTCGCGGGGGTGTTGCGATGACACTACTCGACGCCGTCATTTTTCTTCCGCTGGTAGCGTTCCTGATTACCATGGCGCTGCCCAAGGAGAACCACAACGCGATTCGCATGTTCAGCCTGATCGCATCGCTCGCGATTTTCGTGGTTTCGCTCGGTCTGATCGGCTCGGTCTGGTCGGCCGCGCCGGGCAAGTTCGCGCTCGAAAACAATCACCCCTGGATCCAGACACCGGCTATCAACTATCACATCGGCATCGACGGCATCAGCCTGTGGCTGGTGATGCTCTCCACGCTGTTGACGCCGCTCTGCGTGCTGGTGTCATGGAACTCCATCGACAAGCACATTAAACAGTTCTACGGATTCCTGTTGTTGCTTGAATTTGGACTGATTGGCGTGTTCTGCGCCCTCGACCTCTTCCTGTTCATCGTCTTCTGGGAAGTTACGCTCGTTCCCATGTACTTTCTGATCGGGATCTGGGGTCATGACCGCCGCATCTACTCCGCGCTCAAATTCTTTGTCTACACCATGGCCGGATCGATGCTGATGCTGGTGGCAATGATTTACCTCTACGAACAGGCCGGAACGTTCGACTATCCGAAGATCCTGGCCGGGCTGCAAAGCGGGGCCATCTCGCTGACCTCCGGCGAGCAATTCTGGCTGTTCCTGGGCTTCTTCATCGCCTTCGCTATCAAAGTTCCGATCTTTCCACTGCATACCTGGCTGCCCGACGCGCACGTGGAAGCTCCGACGGCCGGCTCCGTGATGCTGGCGTCCGTCATGCTGAAGATGGGCACCTACGGTTTGCTGCGCTTCTGTGTGCCTCTGTTCCCGAACGCCGCGCGCCAGTGTTCCGGAGTCATCATTATCCTGGCTATTATCGGCATCGTGTATGGAGCGCTGGTAGCGATGGTGCAGCCCAACATGAAGAAGCTGGTGGCGTATTCATCGGTGAGCCACCTGGGATTCGTCGTGCTTGGAATCTTCAGCTTCACGCAGCAGGGATTCGACGGCGCGGTGTACCAGATGCTTGCGCACGGCGTTTCCACCGGTGCGCTGTTCCTTCTGGTGGGCTTTCTCTATGAGCGCCGGCATTCACTCGAAATCGCAGCCTACGGCGGCGTAGCCACACCTGCTCCATGGCTTTCCACCGCGTTCATGATCACCATGCTGGCCAGCATCGGATTGCCCACGCTGAGCAACTTTATCGGCGAATATCTGGTGCTGCAGGGCACGTCCCTGGTCTACTTCCGCTGGACCGTATTTGCCGCCCTGGGCTCCATTTTCGCGGCGTGCTACATGCTATGGCTCTACCAGCGGGTTTTCTTCGGCAAGGCTTCCGAGGATTTGACGCATCACATGCCCGATCTCAAATTTCGCGAATACGCGATCATTGTTCCCCTGATTCTTCTCATGGTCTGGATGGGCACCTACACACAGAGTTTCATTCCACCGATATCCGCGTCCAACGCCGTGCTGCTGGGGCCCATAGACGCGCGCCGCGAAATTCACGTGCGAGCCACTCCGCCCAGAACACCCGCTGTCGAAACCCAAGGGGAGCTAGCGAATGCCCGTTAACTTCATGCCGACGGGCACCGATTACCTGCGCATCCTGCCCGAAATTATCATGACCGTGGCTGGCACGTTAATCATGCTGATCGAGGGCTGGCTGGCCGAAAACAAAAAGCGCAATCTTTCGGTTTTCACCTTTGTGGCGTTCGCCGCAGCTTTAGTCGCAGCCGTCGCGGCCAACTCGATTCCGGGCCTGTCGTTCTCGAACATGCTCATCGTGGATGGCTTCGCCACGTTCTTTCGCGTGCTGGTGATCGGGGTCGGCATCTTGAGCCTGCTTTCGGCCGTGCAGTATCTAAAGCGCGAGCACGCCGAGTCATCCGAATACTACGCGTTGCTCCTGTTCTCGGTGACCGGTCAGTGCATCATGGCCACGGCCAACGAACTGATCATGATCTTCATCGGCCTGGAGATTTCGTCCATCGCAACCTACATCCTGGCCGGATACCTGCGCGACGACAAGCGCAACAACGAAGCCGCGCTCAAGTATTTCCTGTTGGGGTCGTTCGCTACCGCGTTCCTGCTCTATGGAATCGCGTGGATCTACGGGACCACCGGCAGCACCAATCTTACGGTGATTCGGACCGCGCTGCTGTCTGGCGGTCCCGATCGCAACGTGATCCTGGCCGGAACCGCCGCGGCGCTGATGTTCGTCGGATTTGCATTCAAAGTCTCGGCCGCGCCATTCCAGATCTGGGCGCCGGACGTTTATCAGGGCGCGCCCGCGCCGGTGTCGCTGTTCATGTCGGCCGGCCCTAAGGCCGTGGCCTTCGCGGTTTTCCTGCGCGTGTTCATGACTGCCTTCGCGCCCATCACTAATCGCTGGGAGCCGTTCGTATGGTCGTCGGCGCTGCTCACCATGATCATCGGAAATTTCGCCGCGCTGATGCAGACCAACATTAAGCGATTGTTGGCCTATAGCTCTATCGCGCACGCCGGCTACGTGATGGTGGCCATCGCGGCGCACAATCAGATCGGTGTGGCGGCCGCCATGTTCTATCTGGCCGCTTATGCGTTGATGAACATCGGCGCGTTCGCCGTCATTACGCATTTCTCGCGGCAAGGCGAGAAGTTCGTAAATATTGAGGACCTGGCCGGGCTGGGGTGGAAGCAACCGGTAACTGCCGGGCTATTCGCCATCTTCCTGCTGTCGCTGATTGGCGTGCCACTCACCGGCGGATTCTTCGGAAAATTCTACATTTTCAAAGCGGCGCTCGACGCCAACCTGGTATGGCTTGCAATCCTCGGCTTGCTGAACAGCGCAGTGGGCGCTTATTACTATCTGCGAGTGCTGGTTGTGATGTATATGAATGAGCCCGGAGAGGCGACGCTCTCCATCCAGCCGGTGAGCGCGGGCATCGGAGCTACGCTGTGGGTGGCGGCGGTTGGGACGCTGCTGCTCGGGATCTTCCCGTCGGTGTTGTTGAACTTCGCGACGAGTTCCAGCGCCCTAAATAAGTAACTGAACCGCGCGCGTTAGTAAGCGGAGCCGGACGCGGCTCTGAAACGCCCGGAATCTTCTGAACCGCGCACGTCAGTAAGCGGAGTAGGACGCTCCCTCACCGTCGCGGTTCTGAAACGCCCG
>Ga0209006_10002233_pt1 | contig 17644 bp, 9 predicted proteins | sample JacPin_JW_Ref_O2_FD_188567 | JGI IMG/M metagenome (GOLD analysis project Ga0209006, IMG submission 188567) | Forest soil microbial communities from Algoma, Ontario, Canada - Jack Pine, Ontario site 1_JW_Ref_O2 (SPAdes) (version 2) | ecosystem: Environmental > Terrestrial > Soil > Boreal... | reverse complement strand
CCCGCCGCCGCCATCGTCGGCAACAAACCGGAAACATTGCTATGAACAAAAATCGTCTTGTCATCATTGATGGTGTCCGCACGCCCTTTTCCAAAGCGGGCACCGAACTGGCCTCGCTGGCCGCGGACGAACTCGGTCGCATCGCCGTCAATGCCTTGCTCACTCGCACGGGCTTGGATCCTGCCTTGGTGGACGAGGTCATCTTTGGTTGTGTCGCGCAACCAATGGACGCAGCCAATGTCGCGCGCGTCATCGCGCTGCGCGCCGGCATCCCTGAATCCGTTCCTGCCAGCACCGTCCAGCGCAACTGCGCCTCGGGCTGCGAAGCCGTGACGCTCGCGCAGGAGAAGATGCTCGCGGGGCGCGGCTCCATCTTCATAGTCGGCGGCACGGAGAGCATGTCGAACATCCCGCTTTTGTTCAAGCAAACCACGGCGGCGAAGTTGAGTAGATTGAATCGCGCCAAAAGTTTTGGGCGGCGACTGCAGTCGCTGGCCGGCTTTCGTCCGTCGGACTTCCAGCCGCGTGTGGGACTGCTGCTGGGGCTGCAAGATCCGGTCTGCGGCCTCAACATGGGCGAAACCGCCGAATTGCTGGCCCGCGAGTTTCGGTTGACACGCGAAGAACAGGATGCCTTCGCGCTCCTATCGAACCAGCGTGCGATCGCGGCGCGCGAAAAACTTGCGAACGAAATTTGTCCTGCTTTCCTTGCCTCCAAGCCAATGGCCGTCACGATCGACAACGGCCCGCGCGAGAACCAATCGCGCGAGGCGCTGGCGAAACTCAAGCCCGTATTCGACCGTCGCACCGGCACGGTCACAGCGGGCAACGCCTCGCAAATCACCGACGGCGCCGTGGCGCTGCTGGTGATGTCCGAGCAGCGGGCCGCCGAACTCGGCTTCACGCCGCTGGGCACATTGACGGGCTACGCTTACGCGGGCTGCGATCCGTCCCGGATGGGGCTTGGCCCGGCGTTTGCCATGGCGCGCGCAGAGGAGCAAACCGGCTTGTCGCTGGCCGATGCCGACCTGATCGAGCTTAACGAAGCTTTCGCCGCGCAAACTCTCGCCGTGTTGAAATGCGCGCAATCGGACCAATTCGCGCGCAAATTCTTGGGCCGCGAGCGCGCACTAGGAGAAATTCCGACCGAGAAACTCAACGTCAATGGCGGCGCCATCGCCCTGGGCCATCCGGTCGGCGCGACGGGCGCGCGCATCATCTTGACAAGTCTGCGAGAACTGCAGCGGCGCAAGGCCAAGCGAGGGCTGGTCACTTTGTGCGTCGGCGGCGGTCAAGGCGCTGCCCTGTGGTTGGAAAGGAATTGAACGCTATGACCAAAACTTTGCCATCTCAGCCATCCGCCTCGGAGCAAACACCAAAATTTGACCGAACCACCCCGGAACGGTCGGTGCCCGGCGCATCTTCGACGGAGCAGCCGCAACGCACGGTTCAGCATTTTGTTCGCCACGACCAGATTTGCGTGCTCACTTTTGACCGTCCCGGTTCCGCTGCGAATATTTTCGACCGCCGCACACTCACGGAATTGGGAGAGGAACTCGACTTCATCGTTGGCGATCCGCAGATCCAAGGCGTGGTCATCACCAGCGCCAAGCGTTCCATTTTCATCGCGGGCGCCGACTTAAATATGATGAGCGAGAATGCTTCGCCACAAGATGTACGCGAGCTCATCGATCTCGGCCAGACAATGATGAATCGCCTGGCTGCGCTGCCCATCCCAACCGTCGCCGCTATTCACGGCGCGTGCGTGGGAGGCGGTTACGAACTCTGCCTTGCTTGCGATTACCGCGTCGCCTCGACCGACCGCGCGACAAAGATCGGCCTGCCGGAAACCATGCTCGGCCTGCTGCCGGCCTGGGGCGGTTCGACGCGCCTGCCGCGCCTCATTGGTGTGCCTAAGGCTCTGGATATTATCCTCGCAGGAAAGACGCTCGCGGCCAAGCAAGCCTTGAAACGCGGCATGGTGGACGAATTGGCTCCGGTGGAATACCTCCTCGATGTCGCCGCCAGAATGGTCAGCCGCGGCAAACCACGGCGTGCAGCCCACCGGCTTGTCAATAATCGGTTGGCCGCGTCCGTCATCGCCGCCCGGGTGCGCTCGCAGGTGCTGAAAAAGACGCGTGGACATTATCCGGCCGTGAGCAAAGCGCTGGAGGTGGTCACTCAGGGTATTTCCAAAACAATCCCGGAGTCATTGGCGCTGGAACGCGAAGGCATCATCGAACTCGTGCAGACCGAGGCATGTCACAATTTGATCCGCGTGTTCTTCCTCCAGGAACGCGCCAAAAAACAAAGTTTGCCGAATGCGGGTTCCACGCCGCCCCCCATAGCCCACACCGCCGTCATTGGCTCTGGTGTGATGGGCGCCGGAATCGCGCAATGGCTCAGCGCGCGCCAATTGCCGGTCATTCTGAAGGACCTGAACACGGAACAGGTGGCCAAGGGCATGGCCTCCATCGCCAAAATTTATCAGGACGGTGCCAAACGCCACGTCTTCACTCCGCTCGAAGCCCGGCACGGACTCGACCGAATCTCGCCGGCATCCGGCCCCGTGCCGCTGGGTCACTGCGATCTGGTCATCGAAGCCGCTGTCGAAAGCCTGGAATTAAAGAAAAAGATTTTTCAAGGTTTGGACGAGTTGGCCGGTGACAAAACGATCCTGGCAACGAACACGTCAGCGCTGCCGATTTCAGAACTCGCCGCCACGACGCGGCACCCCGAACGCGTGCTTGGCCTGCATTTCTTCAACCCGGTTCACCGTATGCAGCTCGTCGAGATCGTCGCGGCTCGCCAGACTTCGCCGGAAGTCCTGCAACGGGCCCTGCACTTTGTGCGGCACATCGGCAAGCTACCGGTGATCGTCAAGGATAGTCCAGGCTTCCTTGTCAACCGCATTCTCATGCCCTATCTCGTAGAGGCTGGAAACCTGTTCGAGGCCGGCGCGGACATCACGAACTTGGATGAAGCGATGCTGGACTTCGGGATGCCAATGGGCCCGATGTGCCTGCTGGACGAAGTGGGCATCGATGTCGCTCTGCACGTGGCGAAAACCCTGGCCGCTCATTACTCAGATCGCATGGCCATCCCCGACACATTGAACAAAATGATTCAGGCGGGATTGTTGGGCCGCAAAAGCGGGCGCGGGTTTTATCTGCACCGCAAGGGCAAATCGCCGCAGCCAAATCCGCAAGCCGCTTCTTTCTTTGCGAACGGGTCTGCCAGCGCGCTCTCGCGGCAGGATCTCCAGGAACGCATGGTCCTGCTCATGATCAATGAAGCCGCGCGCTGCCTCGGGGAGCAAGTCGTCACGGAACCCGCTGACGTTGATTTCGCCATGATAATGGGCACTGGTTTCGCGCCGTTCCGCGGCGGGCCGCTGCGTTACGCCGATAGTGTTGGCATTGCGCCCCTGGTCGCCACGATGGATCGATTGGCCGCAAGTGGCGCGCCGCACTTTGCGCCTTGCGCCCTGTTGCGCAGCATGGCTGCGAGCGGAAAAGGATTTTATTCAGTAGCAACTAAGCCGAATCCTGAAATCATCAAAACACCTTCCACAGAGCTTCCAAAATCGAACGGTCACCCGACGCCACAATTAAATTTGCCAGGCTCAAAACCTCTGACCGCCAGGACTCAGGCAGAGCCGTCGGTCGAGGAACCGCGTTCGCTGATTGACACTTCAAAAATGTCCACCGGCCAGCGCGCCGCTCTTGAGTTGACAGAGGCGGCCCGCGAGGTCACGCATAAATCATCCTTCGTCAGCGGTTTGTTCATGGGCACGTTCGGCCTACCGCAGACGTTTCCGCTTCAAAGTGCTGAAGACCGCGACCGAGGCGATTTGTTTCTCCAGAAACTGGAGAGTATCCTACGCGACAAAGTGGACCCGGACGAGATCGATCGCAGCGGAGAAATCCCCGCGCCTGTGATCGAGGAACTCGCGAAGCTGGGCGCGTTTGGCATCAAAATTTCGACCGAGTATGGTGGACTGGGTCTGTCGCAGACCAATTACTGTCGCGCCGCAATGTTGCTGGGAAGTTACTGCGGCAACCTCACCGCGCTTCTTTCCGCACACCAATCCATCGGCGTGCCGCAGCCGCTCATTCTCTTTGGCACCGAGGAACAGAAGCGCAAATACCTGCCCCGCGTCGCGCGAGGCGAGATTTCGGCCTTCGCCCTGACCGAGTCGGGCGCGGGTTCTGATCCGGCAACGATGCAGACGCACGCCGAACCGGCGCCGGACGGAAAATCGTTCATCCTAAACGGAGAAAAGCTCTGGTGTACCAACGGCACCAAGGCCGGCGTCATCGTGGTCATGGCGAAAACGCCTTCCAAAATGGTCGGCGGCAAGTCCAAAGACCAAATCACGGCCTTCATCGTGGAGACGGACTGGCCGGGCGTGGAAGTGACGCACCGTTGTCACTTCATGGGATTGAAGGCGCTTTACAACGGCGTCATGCGTTTTACCAACGTCCGAGTGCCGCGCGAGAACATTCTGCTGGCCGAAGGCAAGGGACTGCGCGTGGCCCTGACGACTCTCAACACCGGGCGGTTGACGCTTCCCGCGGCGTGCGTCGGCCTCGCCAAACGCTGCCTGGACATCACGCGGCGCTGGGCGGCCGAACGCACTCAATGGGGCGCGCCCATTGGCAAACACGCTGCCATCGCTGACAAGATTGCACGCATGGCGGCCAACACGTTCGCGATGGAGTCCATGACCATGCTCGCCGCCAGCGCAGTGGATCAGGACAAACACGCCGACGTGCGCCTCGAAGCGGCCATGTGCAAGATGTGGGGCAGCGAACAGTCCTGGGAGATTGTCAATGATGCTATGCAGGTCCGCGGCGGACGCGGCTACGAAACCGCGGCCTCACTGAAAGCCCGCGGCGAACAGCCTATCCCACTGGAGCGGTTTCTGCGCGACAGCCGCATCAATACTATTTTTGAAGGTTCGAGCGAAATCATGCGGTTGTTCATCGCGCGCGAGGCCCTCGACCCGCATCTGAAAGTAAGCGCTGCCGCACTCAACTCCAAGCTGCCGCTCTCGCAACGCGCGCGGGCAGCGGCGAAGGCCACGCTGTTCTATGCCGGATGGTATCCAAAGCAATGGCTGCCGACGGAATGGTTCAAAGTCCGAGGTTCGGACACAGCGCGATTAAGCCGGCATTTCCGTTATGCCGCGCGGACGAGCCGGAAGCTGGCGCGAGCGATGTTCCATGCCATGCTTCGTCACGGGCCAAAGCTGGAACGCCAGCAACTGTTGCTCGGCCGCTTCGTGGATATCGGCACCGAAATATTTGCCATTACCGCGACGTGTTTGCGCGCGGAACGACTTATGCGAGGAGAGGCAGCCGGAGTGAACAAAGCGGAACTACTTCATCTGGTGGACTATTTTTGCCGCGCCTCAAGCCTGCGCATTGAGGAAAAGTTTCGTGGCGTGCGACGGAATGCGGATCAGGCAAGTTACCGCCTCGCCCAGCAAGTGCTGAAAGGGAATACTTCTGCCGCGAAGGAGACAGGTTCGTAGCATGACTAAAAGCATCGTTAGGAATGGCAGCCGGCGCCGGGGCAGGGCGGACCATGGCGCGGCCTCGACCGGGAAATCCACCTCGTTACCGTGGCGGCTACGTGAGGAGCGGCATTCGCTCACAAATTCTAAGACCGGCGGGCTACAACCTGCGATTCGCGTCGTCATGATGCCGCGCGACGCCAATTCCCTGGGCACGATCTTTGGCGGCGTCATCCTCAGTTCCCTCGATCTGGCGGGTGTGGTGGAGGCGCACCAGCATTCGGATCGGAACCTGGTGACAGTCGCCATGCGCGAGGTTAAGTTCATCGCGCCGGTTTTCGTTGGAGATCTCGTCAGCTTTTATACCGAAGTCATAAAGATTGGCCGCACGTCGATCACCGTCCGCGTCACGGTGGAAGCGACACGTGCCGTGGCGCCACATGAGACCGCGCGAGTGACGCAGGCTGAGGTTGTGTACGTTGCCATCGGCGAGGACGGAAAGCCGGTTCCAGTAAAGCCCTGACGCTGGATAAGGCTCGGTGCTACTCGTGCCGAAGCCGTATGATGAGGCCTCGCCGCAGATTTCAAGACGCATGTCGATCCGACTCCTGGAAGAGGGTTTGCCAAACAGCCATTACGTGTTTAATCATCAAAAGATTGAAAGAATCTATGAAGCCTGTCTATGCCACCTTCTCCCGACCAAGCAGGGAGGATTTTTATATTTTACTGTGGTTTGTCGTGATGCTGATCGGGACCGCGCTCTCAGCTTTTGCCGGCGATGTCACTGTCAAAGTCGAGGCCGATCACGTCATCGGGCCGGTGTCGCGACTCCTGACGGGCGCGTGCATCGAGGATGTGAACCACGAAATTTACGGCGGTCTTTACAGCCAGATGATTTTTGGCGAGAGCTTCCAGGAGCCGGCGCCGACGGCATCCGCTCCGGATTCGCAACTCAGCGGCACGTGGCGGCCCGTGCGTCGCGGCACGGCTGCGGGCCGCTTCACGATTATTTCCGAGCGGCCGTTCGCAGGCGAGCAATCGCAGCAAGTGACTTTCGATTCCGGCGTCGGGGAATGGGGAATCGAGAACGAGGGGCTCAAACACTGGGGCATGGGTTTCGTCGCCGGCAAGAATTACGAAGCTTACGTGTGGGCGCGCGCCGAAAAAAAGACAGAGTTGGCCGCGTCGCTGGAAAGCCGTGATGGTTCGCGGGTCTATGCACGCGCTATATTGGTTGTCACGAACAACGAGTGGCAGCGGGTGGATTTCAAGCTGACGCCGAACGCCTCGAACCCCACGGGCCGCTTCGCTCTGACATTGCCGCAGGCCGGTTCCGTGACGCTCGGCCACGCGTTTCTCCAACCGGGGGAGTGGGGACGTTTCAAGGGCTTGCCCGTGCGCCGCGATGTGGCCGAAGGGTTGATCGGCCAAGGCATCACCGTGCTGCGCTATGGAGGATCGATGGTCAACCAATCGGGTTACAAGTGGAAAAACATGATCGGTCCTCGCGATCGGCGTCCCCCATATTCAGGCACTTGGTATCGCTACTCTTCGGACGGATGGGGAATTGTTGATTTCATGGATTTTTGCGAGGCCGCCGGCTTTGAATATATTCCCGCCTTCAACATGGGCGAGACGCCCGAAGACATGGCCGACTTCATCGAATACGCCAAAGGCCCAGCCGATTCTGTCTGGGGCCGCCGCCGGGTGGCCGACGGGCATCCGAAACCGTATCGCCTCCACTACATCGAACTCGGCAACGAAGAGCGCGTGGACGAAAAATATGCGGACAAGTTCGAGGCGTTGGCCAAGGCCATTTGGGCGAAGGACAAAGACATCATACCGGTGGTGGGTGATTTTGCCTATGCCAGGCAAATTCAAGACCCGTTCAACTTCACCGGCGCGGATTCACGGATTACCACTCTTGCCGCGCAACGACGGATTCTGCAAATTGCGAAGGCCAACAACGGCGAAGTCTGGTTTGACATCCATGTCAACACCGAGCAGCCCGCCACCCCCAATGCCACGCTCGCCGGCATGTTCTCCTTTGCTGATGCACTGGACAAGATCGCCGATGGCGCCAGGCACAGGGTCGTGGTTTTCGAGCTCAACGCCGGCAACCATGGGCAGAAGCGCGCGCTGGCCAACGCTCAGGCCATCCTCGCAACCGAGCGCGACGGACGTATTCCCATTGTCACCTCCGCCAATGGCCTCCAACCCGACGGGCAGAACGACAACGATTGGGACCAGGGTCTGCTGTTCCTCAACCCGTCGCAAGTCTGGCTCCAGCCGCCTGGTTACGTCACACAAATGCTTTCGCATAATTACCTGCCGGAGTTGATCAAGTGTGACGTAAGTGGCGCGGAAGGCGGAGTGGATGCGGTCGCCACGCGGAGCGAGGACGGCAAGACGCTGGTGATGCAAGTCGTCAACGTGATGAACAAGGAGGTCACAGCCCAGATTCATCTGACAGGGTTTGCTCCTGGCAAACCCAGCGCTCTTTCCATCGAGTTGTCGGGAACTCTTGGGGAAGTGAACACGGCTGCCAAGTCCGATAATATCGTCCCCAAGCAAACCCAATGGCAGCACGAGATCGAGAACGGCCAGACCACGCGCGTGTTCCCGCCCTATTCCTTCACCGTGCTGCGCTTCGAGTGAGAGAACTTTAGCGTGTTCTGAGAAATATGCCTATGAGTTTCCCTGATGATTTAGGTCGGGCGGAAGCTGATGCGTCGTGATCCTTAGCTCGCGCAAAACTGCTTTCCTTAATGCGCGAGACAGCACAAATTGAAGCGGGCATAAATCGAGAAACAGATAAGCATGAAAGCGAACATCAAATCAGTGACCCAAAGGGCGGCGTGGAAGGCGCTCGATACACATCACAAACAAATCAAGGATTTGCATCTGCGCGCGCTTTTCGCTTCCGACCCGAAGCGTGGCACAAGAATGACGGTGGAGTCCGCCGGATTGTTTCTGGATTACTCTAAGAACCGCGTCACCAACGAGACGATCAAGTTGCTGCTCAGGTTAGCGGCGGAATCCGGTTTGCGAGCGCGCATCAAGGCGATGTTCAGCGGCGAGAAAATTAACGTCACGGAAGGCCGCGCCGGGTTGCATGTGGCCCTGCGCGCGCCCAAAGGAGCTTCCATCAAAGTGGATGGAAAAAACGTCGTGCCCGAAGTCCATGCTGTGCTTGACAAGATGGCGGCGTTCGTCAATCGCGTTCGCAGTGGCGCTTGGAAAGGTCACACCGGCAAACGTATTCGCAACGTGATCAACATTGGCATCGGCGGTTCTGATTTGGGGCCGGTCATGGCTTACGAGGCTCTCAAACATTACAGCGAACGCGACCTCACGTTCCGTTTTGTCTCCAACGTGGATGGTCTTGATTTTGTGGAAGCGACGCGCGATCTCAATCCAGCGGAAACGCTGTTTATCGTTTCGTCAAAAACCTTCACCACGCTGGAGACGATGACCAATGCCCAGAGCGCGCGCGACTGGCTGCTGGCCGGCCTGGGTGGAAATCCGAAGGCGGTGGCGAAACATTTCGTGGCGGTATCAACCAATGCCGAGAAGGTGTCCGCGTTCGGCATTGATACGGCGAATATGTTTGGTTTTTGGGACTGGGTGGGTGGCCGTTACTCGATGGACTCGGCCATCGGACTATCCACGATGCTGGCGATTGGCCCAAAGCTTTACCGCGAGATGCTGGCCGGTTTTCACGAAATGGACGAACATTTCCGCAACGCGCCGTTCGAGAAGAATCTGCCAGTGCTCATGGCTCTGCTCTCGGTGTGGAACAACGACTTCCTCGGCGCGCAAACCGTGGCGGTTCTGCCTTACGAACAATACTTGAAGCGATTCCCTGCCTACCTGCAGCAATTGACGATGGAGAGCAACGGCAAGCACGTCACGCTTGACGGCAAGGCGGTTGATTACCAGACGGGGCCGATTTACTGGGGCGAACCTGGCACCAACGGCCAGCATTCCTTTTATCAATTGATCCACCAAGGCACGCGGTTGATCCCGTGCGACTTCATCGCGTTCGCCCACGCATTGACGCCGTTGGGTCGCCATCACGACATCCTTTTGGCGAATGTCCTCGCCCAGGCCGAAGCGCTGGCCTTTGGCAAGACGCCGTCCGAGGTGAAAGCCGAAGGCACGCCGGATTGGCTGGTGCCGCACAGAGTCTTCGAGGGAAATCGCCCGTCGAACACAATTCTAGTCGCGCGGCTGTCGTCGGCGGTGCTCGGCAAACTGGTCGCGCTTTACGAACACAGCGTCTTCACGCAAGGCGTGATCTGGCAAATTGATTCTTTCGACCAGTGGGGCGTGGAGTTGGGCAAAGTGCTGGCCCAACGCATCATTCCTGAACTGGAGAGCAAGGCCTCCCCCACATTGAAACATGACAGCTCCACGAACAACCTCATCCGCCGTTACCGAAAAATGAAGGGGGCTTCGTAACGGAGTGAAGATCGAACTTGAATAGGCAGTGAAACAAATTCAACCGGCAAAGGACTCATTATGAAAACAAAAACAAGCGCGCAGCTCGGCATGGTGGGACTTGGGCGCATGGGCGCCAACATGGTTCGACGATTGATCAAAGCGGGTCATCGCTGCACGGTCTTCGACCGGATTCCAGCAGCAGTCGAGGGCCTGGCAAAGGACGGAGCCACCGGGACTTCCTCATTCGATGAACTGGTCAAGAAACTCGATAAGCCGCGCGCGATCTGGCTGATGGTTCCGGCGGGAGTCGTGGACCAGACCATTGCCGCCGTGCTCCCCTTTCTGGAAGCGGGCGACACGCTCATAGACGGTGGCAACTCGTACTACGTGGATGACATCCGCCGTGGCAAGGAATTGGCCGCGAAGGGAATTCATTATGTCGATGTGGGCACCAGCGGAGGCGTCTGGGGATTGGAGCGCGGCTATTGCATGATGATCGGCGGTGAACCGGAAGTGGTGCAACGCCTTGATCCCATCTTCGCCACTTTGGCGCCTGGCATGGGCGATGTTCCGCGCACGCCGGGACGGGAGAAACTGGGCGGGACCTCTGAACAAGGCTACCTGCACTGCGGTCCGAACGGCGCCGGTCATTTCGTCAAGATGGTCCACAACGGAATCGAATACGGCATGATGGCGGCCTACGCCGAGGGGTTGGGCATTTTGCGCTGCGCCAACATCGGCAAACAGCAAAGCGAAGCTGACGCCGAGACGACACCCTTGCGCGACCCGGGACGTTATCAATACGACCTCAACCTTGCCGACGTGGCCGAAGTATGGCGACGCGGCAGCGTCATCGCTTCGTGGTTGCTGGACCTGACCGCCTCCGCGCTGGCTGCGGACCCGGAACTTTCGAAGTTCGCCGGCCGCGTTTCCGATTCCGGCGAGGGCCGCTGGACGATCAAGGCGGCCATCGACGAAGGAGTGCCGGTGCCGGTGCTGACGACCGCGCTGTACGAGCGGTTCGCGTCGCGCGGTGAATCGGATTACCAGGACAAACTTCTTTCGGCCATGCGCTTTGGTTTTGGCGGACACCTGGAAAAGCCGACGAAATAAGGCCAACTCGTGGATGTGACGCGTTCGGATGCCTTAAAGCAACGTCAACAATAATAGTGAGGCGCGCTCTTGTTCATGCCTCATAAATTCATCATTTCTGTTCACGCCGTGCTGGCGCTGATGGCGGCGGCGGGCGTGGCTGAGGCGCAGGTTCCGCAGCATCCCTTGCCCACCGGCCGCGAAGCACCCGTTCCGCACGTCCTCCAGGCCGCCACCTTCAAGCGTTTCATTGATTCGTTCAATCAAACCGACAAGGAACTTTATCCATCGTTCATTTCCAATGAGAAGGCTTGGGATTTCCTGAAGGATAACATCCCTCTATTTGACTGCCCGGACAGGGACATCACTGAAATCTATTATTTTCGCTGGTGGATTTACCGCAAGCATATCGAGCAGACGCCGGCGGGATTCGTGATCACGGAGTTCCTTCCGCCGGTGGGATGGGCGGGCAAATACAACTCCATCAATTGCGCCGCAGGACATCACTTTTACGAGGGACGTTGGCTGGCGGAACCCAAATATTTGGATGACTATGCCGTGTTCTGGTTTCGCAAGGGCGGGGAACCGCGCCGCTATAGCTTCTGGGCGGCGGACGCCTTGTGGGCGCGTTATCTAGTTACCGGCGACGACCGCGCCATAAAGGATTTGCTCCCGGACTTGGTCGCGAATTATGAGGCTTGGGAGCGCGAGAATCGCGATGCCAACGGTTTGTTCTGGCAAATTGATGGTCGCGACGGCATGGAGGTTTCCATCGGTGGCAGCGGCTACCGCCCGACGATCAACAGCTATATGTATGGTGACGCCATCGCCATCGCGAACATCGCGAAGCTGGCCGGCCAAAAGGAAGTTGCCGACAAATTTTTGGCCAAGGCGGCGGACATCAAGCGGCTGGTGCAGGAGAAGTTGTGGGACCCGGCGGCACAATTCTTCAAAGTTCTGGCTCGCCGCGAGAACGCTGCACTCCGGGACGTTCGCGAGGAGTTGGGCTACACGCCCTGGTATTTCAATCTCCCGGATGCTGACAAGGCCGCCGCATGGAATCAGATCAAGGATACCAATGGGTTCCGTGCTCCATTTGGACCGACGACAGCCGAGCAGCGGAGCGCGGGCTTCAGGATTTCCTACGAAGGGCATGAGTGCCAGTGGAATGGCCCGAGTTGGCCCTACTCCACATCCGTCACACTGACAGCGCTGGCCAATTTGATTGACAACTATGAACAGGACGCGGTTTCTCGAAACGATTATTTCGATCTCTTGCAAACCTACACAAAGTCGCAGCACCGACGCCTCGACAATGGACGCGTTGTGCCATGGATCGATGAGAACCTCAATCCCACCAACGGCGAATGGATCGCCCGCACACTCCTCGAGAAACGCGGTTCGGAAATCCCGGAACGGGGCAAGGACTACAATCATTCGACCTATTGCGACCTCATCATTAGCGGCCTGGTGGGTCTGCGGGCTCGGGCCGACGACGTTGTGGAAGTCAACCCGCTGGCCCCCGCGAGTTGGGATCACTTCTGTCTCGACCAAGTCAGGTACCACGGTCGCTGGCTCACCATTCTCTGGGACAAGACCGGCGATTATTACAAGAAAGGCCGAGGACTTCGCGTGTTGGCTGACGGAAAAGAAATCGCTGCCGCGGATTCGCTTCAACGCCTTACCACCGCGCTGCCTTCGTCGGAGGCTGTCGCCGCAGACCCAGCGCCTACAGGAGCCTGGGAGAAATTCTCCGGCAACCCGGTCATGGGCGGCAAATACGGCACGTGCTTTGATATTTCGGTGCTCAAGGAGGGCGAGGCGTATCGCATGTGGCTCTCGTGGCGACCCAAGCAAAGCGTTGCTCTGGTGGAGAGCAAGGATGGCATTCACTGGAGCGAACCGCCGCAAATCGTGCTTGGCCCAAACAAAGCCACGGGCTGGGAGGACGACATCAACCGTCCCGTGGTAATCAAGCGCGAGGACGGTTATCACATGTGGTACACGGGACAGGCCCGGGAGTGCTCGTCGATTGGTTACGCCACCAGCCCGGACGGCGTTGTCTGGAGGCGCATGAGCGCGAAACCTGTGTTCGCGCCGGACCAACCTTGGGAAAAGGTCGCGGTCATGTGCCCGGATGTCCTCTGGGATGTCAACACGAAAATGTTCCGAATGTGGTATTCGGCCGGCGAACAATACGAACCCGACGCGATTGGCTACGCCACCAGTTCCGACGGGATAACCTGGACCAAGGCAGCCGACAACCCCGTTTTCAAATCCGATCCCGGCGTGCCGTGGGAAAACTACAAGGTCACCGCCTGCCAGGTGGTTCCCGACAACGGCTGGTTCCTTATGTTTTACATCGGCTTCCGCGACGTCGATCACGCGCAGATCGGATTGGCACGATCAAGGGATGGCCTCAGTCATTGGGAGCGTAATCCGGCGAATCCGATCGTTCATCCCGAGCCGGGCGCATGGGATCACGATGCCTGCTACAAGCCCTACGCTATTTTTGACGGCCAGAAGTGGTTGCTATGGTATAATGGCCGCCACGGGGGATTGGAACAAATCGGCGTCGCCCTCCATCAGGGCCACCACCTCGGATTTCCTTCTTCTGCTGGCCAGTAGAGTGTGATGATGGTCTAATTATCGATGCTTGCATTCCAGTCAATACTGTGTTTGAGTATTGCCCAGACTATGCGGCGAAACCGTATCCATTTGGGTTTTGGCCGGACTGCCAAAGCGGTCACGGGGGTGTTGGCTATTGTGCTGGTGCTTCTTTTAGGGGCATTTGCGGTCAGCCCATCCCTGCACCAGCGTCTTCATACGGATAGCGCTAATCCTGATCACTTCTGCGCCGTTTCTGCATTCGCCACGGGGCAATTGACCTGGACGGCGCCCAATCTCGCTGTTGCCATAGCTTGCGCCATCATGGTCTGCGGGAGACTCCTGCGGGAGACTCCTTGGGCTTCGCACTTGAATTTATACTTCTCGCCCAACCGCGCTCCTCCGCGGTTATAGCTCCAGCCGCTGTTCATTTTCTGGTGTGACTGCCTTGCCTGCACGGCATGGGGTCACATGGATCAACAAGCCCATTGTGGCAAAATTAGAGATTTTCAGAGTCGAGCTGCGCCTTGAATGACGTAGCTTTGGCGAAACAGACCAATAGTTGAATGAAATTGAGATCCGGATTTCCGGCCTGACAACACCATGCCGGCAATTCGATAGATTCGACAGAATGAAGTTAACGTTTGAATCACACGTCGCGATCGCGCCTCTCATCCTGGCTTTAGGGGTCTTGGCCGGCTGCGCAGTAGGGCCGGATTTCAAGCGGCCTGCGCCTCCGCCCGTGAAGAGTTATACCGACACCCCGCTTGCGAACGCCCCCGGCACGCCAGACGTGGCCGGAGGGGAAGCCCAACGTTTCGTGGAAGGGCTCGAAATTCCGGCCCAGTGGTGGGCCTTGTTTCACTCAGAACCGCTTAACGAGTTGATCAAACGTTCCTTGACCAACAATCCCGACCTGAAGGCTGCGCAGGACGCGTTGCTTGTGGCCATGGAAAACGTCCGGGCCCAACGCGGCGCTTATTACCCCCATATCGACGCATCATTCGCAGCGAGCCGCCAGCGGCAGTCCGGTTTTATCGCGCCCACGCCGAATGCCAATGTGTTTGAATACAATCTTTTCACGCCTCAAGTGAACGTGTCGTATGTGCCCGATGTCTTTGGCCTGAACCGCCGCACCGTCGAAGCCTCCCAGGCGCAGGCACAAGGCGCGCGTTTTCAGATGATCGCGACCTATCTTACCCTGAGCGCCAATGTGGTTGTCGCGGCGATTCAGGAGGCGTCGTTGCGCGCGCAGATTGAAACAACCCGCCAGCTCATCGGCATTAACTCCAACATGTTTGACATCGTGCAATACCAGTACACCAAAGGCCATGCCAGCGGCCTGGATATCGCCGCCCAGGAATCACAACTCGACCAGGTCGAGGCCACGCTTCCGCCGCTGCTCAAACAATTGGCCCAGCAGCACGATCTTCTGGCGGTTCTGGCCGGCGATTTCCCGAGCGAACAGAAAGGCGGTTTTTTTGATCTGTCGAAGTTGAAATTGCCGGAAGAACTGCCGGTGAGCCTCCCATCCAAACTTGTGGAACAACGCCCGGATATTCTTCAGGCCGAGCAGAACCTGCACGCAGCGAGCGCGCAGGTTGGAATCGCAGTCGCCAATCGATTTCCCAACATCACTTTAACGGCCAACGCCGGCAGCACGGCTCTGAGCCTCGACAAGCTGTTCACCTCCGGCTCTGGCTTTTGGGGAGTAGGCGGCACTCTGGCACAACCCATTTTTGAGGGAGGCACTCTGCTCCACCAGGAGCGTGGCGCGAAGGCCGCCTACCTCCAGGCGGCCCAGCAATATCGCAGCACAGTGCTGACGGCCTGTCAAAATGTCGCTGACACGCTCAATGCGCTTGAGCAAGACGCAGCCGCTCTCAAGCTGGCCGCCAAGGCCGACGTGGCCGCCAAAACGACCTTGGATCTCTCCCGCCAGCAATGGCAGGTCGGTTATGGCGGTTACCTGGTTTTGTTGAACGCCGAGCAAACCTACCAGCAGGCCCAGCTCAATCTGGTTCAAGCCCAGGCCAATCGTTTGGCCGACACCGCGGCGTTGTTCCAGGCTTTGGGTGGCGGCTGGTGGAATCAAGCGGAACTGAAAGAAAAGTGATCATGAAGAACACACTCTTGGACCGAATGCCGCCTCGAAATGGCGATGCGCGCGCGCGCGCTGTAACGAGCTTCTTCGCCGCCGGCCTCATGGCGCTCTTTTTCTCCGGCTGTTCGCCCCACACAGAGGACCACGCTCCGACATCAAGCATCGCCGCGAGCAATGTCACCCTGACGGCGGCTCAACAACAAAACATACTTCTTTCAACCGTTGGCCTTTCCAACTTCCAGAAGACCGTCGATGTGACCGGCACCATCGACTTCGACAACGACGAGGCCACAATCATCTTGGCGCCGGTATCCGGCCCGGTGTCACGTCTGTTGGTTTCGCTCGGAGATCAAGTCAAGGCGGGGCAACCGTTGGCGGAGGTGGACTCGCCTGATTTTGCCCTCGCCATTAGCGCTTACCGGAAGGCTTTGGCCACGGCGAAAATCACCAAAGAGCTGACCGAACAAGACCAGCAACTATTGGAGCATCATGGCGTCAGTTTGCGCGAAGCCGAGCAAGCCAAGATTGATGCCTCCAATGCGGAAGCCGATGTCGAGTCCGCCTTGCAACAGCTTGTTTCACTCAAAGTGGATGCGGACACCATCAAGGCCATGCAGGCGGGCAAAACTCCCTCGCATGTCCAAGGCCTGATTCGGTCCCCGATCGCCGGCACGGTGGTGGATCGGTCTGTCACGCCCGGAGAACTTCTGCAAGCGGGCACCACGCCTTGTTTTACAGTTGCCAATCTTTCCCGGGTCTGGGTCCTGGCACATTTGTTCGGGGCGGACCTCGATGCGGTCAAACTTGGTGATCCGGCCGAAGTGCAGACGGGCACCGGGTCGGAGAGTTTCGCCGGCATCGTTAATAATATTTCGTCTATTGTGGACCCGGACACGCGCGCCGTCGCCGTTCGAGTCGTGGCTGATAATCCGCGCGGCGTTCTGAAGCAGCAGATGTATGTCCACGTCCTGATTCATTCTAAGATGGAAACCCCCGGCCTGTTGGTGCCGGTCTCGGCAATTCTGCGTAACGAAGAAAATCTGCCCTTCGTTTATGTCGTGGAATCCAAAGGCAGCTTCGCGCGCCAAGGCGTGACGCTGGGTTATCGCGACGGCAATCAGTACGACATCACTTCCGGTCTCAAAGCCGGGGACCAGGTGGTGGCGAATGGCGGCCTGTTCGTTCAATTCATGCAAAACCAATGAGCGATCAACTGCCGCCGCCCGAAAATCCACCGCGCACAGCCTCGATCATCAACCGGGTCGTGGCCTCGTCCTTGCGCCAGCGTTTTCTGGTCGTGCTCCTGACCGCGCTGCTGACGGGCGTCGGGGTCAGATCCCTTAACCGGCTTCCAGTGGATGCCTACCCCGATCTTTCCCCGCCCATGGTCGAGATCATCACGCAATGGCCCGGACAAGCTTCCGAGGAAGTGGAACGCCTCATCACTGTGCCCATCGAATTGGAAATGACCGGTATTCCGCGCATGAGTGTGGTCCGCTCCATTTCTCTCTACGGATTGTCGGACGTCATCCTAACCTACGAAGATGGGACTGATATTTATTTTGCGCGCCAGCGGGTTTATGAGCGGATCGCCGATTTGAGCCTGCCCACCGGGGTGTCGCCATCGGTGGCGCCCATGTTTTCGCCTTCCGGCTTGATCTACCGCTATGTGCTGCAAAGCCCTGACCGCTCTCCCATGGAACTCAAAACCATCGATGACTGGGAGGTGGAACGTCAGTACAAATCGGTTCCCGGCGTGGCCGATGATTCCGGCCTGGGCGGCGAGACCATGCAATATCAAGTGGTGCTGGATCCGGTGAAGGTTGCGGGGGCAGGGCTATCAGCCGCCGCCATTGTCAATTCGCTGGGAGCCA
>Ga0209006_10002232_pt1 | contig 17646 bp, 18 predicted proteins | sample JacPin_JW_Ref_O2_FD_188567 | JGI IMG/M metagenome (GOLD analysis project Ga0209006, IMG submission 188567) | Forest soil microbial communities from Algoma, Ontario, Canada - Jack Pine, Ontario site 1_JW_Ref_O2 (SPAdes) (version 2) | ecosystem: Environmental > Terrestrial > Soil > Boreal... | reverse complement strand
CGTGCAGCTGGAAGTGGAGGCTCATCGTGAAAGTTGAGACGGCCGAGGCGGAAGCCGCGGTGAAGCACAAGCCCGCTGCAGCCACCACCAACGAGAAAATCTGGCGCGAGGTTGTTTCGTGGTTCTGGGTGATCGTGGCGTTTCTGCTGATCGAAGGCACGATGGTGCAGGCGCGCGTGATTCCCAGCGGCTCGATGGAAAACACCGTTCTAGTCGGCGATCACCTGATTGTCAGCCGCTTCGGCTTCGACGCCGGCATTCCGTTCACCGAGTGGCACGTCCCGCTGTGGCGGAATCCGAAGCGCCAGCAGATCATCGTGTTCCGCGCGCCGCTGCCTGAAGAGGGCAATCCCGACTTCATCAAGCGCTGCATCGGCCTGCCGGGCGACCATGTGAAAGTCGTCGAAGGCCAGGTGTTCGTCAACGGCGTGAAGCTCAACGAGCCCTACGCGCAGCACGGGTACGGCTCGGAGTCCTCCGCGGTCGAAAATTACCCGCCTGCCAGCATCATGCTGCTCGATGGCGGCGTCACCCAGCAGTGGGCCGACGATTTTTCAAATCACGTCGTCAACGGCGACCTCGTCGTGCCGCCCGGCGAGTATTTCATGATGGGCGACAATCGCGACGATTCCCGCGACAGCCGCTTTTGGGGCTTCGTCCCGCGCGCCAACATCATCGGCACGCCGCTGCTGATTTACATGTCGATCGACGCGCCGGATCCCAACGAAGTCTGGGGCCCGGGCTTCGCGGTCGAAAGATTTGAAACGTACGCCAGCGTCCTGATCCATCCCAGTCGTGTGCGCTGGAAGCGACTGTTCCATACGCTGTAAAATTCTCGAAGCGGCCCGCCCCCTTCCGGAAAACGGACCTCGCAAATGCGCTACGCCGATGCCGGCGTCAACATTACGGTTGCGGACGAAGCCAAGCGACGCATCGCCGCCATGGCGGGAAAGACATTTCGCCGCGGTGTCCTCGCGCCGATCGGCGGCTTTGGCTCTCTCTTTCAACTCGACAGAAAGCGCTGGCGCGACGCCGTGCTTGTCGCCAGCTGCGACGGCGTCGGCACCAAACTGAAAGTCGCCAGCGCCGCGAATATTCACTCGACCGTGGGGGCCGACATCCTGAATCACTGCGTCAACGACATCCTCACGCAGGGCGCCGAGCCGCTGTTCTTTCTGGACTACATCGCCATGGGGAAGCTCGATACGCGGGTGCTCGAGCAGGTGATCGAAGGCCTCAGCCGCGCCGCCAAACAGGCCGGCTGCTCGCTGATCGGCGGCGAAACCGCGGAGATGCCCGATGTGTACGCGCCCGGCGACTACGATCTGGCGGGCTTCATCGTCGGCGCCGTCGAGCGCAAGAAGATTCTCGACCCGCGCCGCGTCCGTCCGGGCGACCTGCTGCTCGCGCTGCCATCGAGCGGCCTGCACACCAACGGCTACTCGCTTGCGCGCAAGCTGGTCTTCGGCGTCGCCAAGCTCAACCCCAATAGCTACGTCGCCGAAGTGAAAAACAAAATCGGCGCCGAGCTTCTGAAGCCGCACCGCCCGTACTGGCCGCTGCTGAAAACGATTCTCGCGCGCGGCTGGGTTTCGACCATGGCGCACATCACCGGCGGCGGCATCACCGGAAATCTGCCGCGCGCTCTCCCCCGCAACGTGCAAGCGACGATCGAACTCGGATCGTGGCCAGTCCTCCCAATCTTCCGCTACCTCGCGCGAGTCGGCCGGATCGACCGCGACGAGCTTCTGCAAACATTCAATCTGGGAGTGGGAATGATTCTGGTAGTGCCCGCAAGACACATCTCGAAGGTCGAATCCGAACTTCGCCGCCGCCGCGAAAAGTTCTACCTGATCGGTCGCATCGAGCCCGCCAACCGCGCCAAATCCCGTGTCGTCTACACCGGCAGCCTGCAGCTCTAATCGGGCGAACGCGCTACTTCTGATTCGTGCTGGTATCGGCCGCGATTTTCCATGAACCGTCGGGCATTTTCTTCCACACCAGCACGTACCGGCTGGTACTCGTAACAGGCTGGCCCTTCTTGTCCGTGGAGGTCTGGCTAACCGTTCCCTGATCCATCGCCAGATCGCCCGATCGCGCCACTGTGACGCTCGCAATATTCACCGTAAATTGCAATCCAGGCGCGGCCAGCAATCCCTGAATATCTTTCCGAATGTTGTCTTTGCCCACCGCCGCCGGTATGCCTGACGCCAGAAACACGGCGTCGTCTGCGTACAGCGACATGCACTTTTCAAGATCCTTCGCCTCCGCAGCCTTCACGAAATCGGCATCGCCCGCCCGGATCGCCGCTTCATCAGCCGCCCGAGTGTCAGCCATCGCCGCCGGCTCAGCCGGCTTCTGAGAATTCTGCATGCAACCAGCAGCGACGAAAACCGCGGCCACTGCCGCCAACATCAATCGGAAATTCCCGTAGGACATCGCAACCCTCCCGTAATCGAGTGACTGTGCGAGGAAGATGCCTCTCTCAAGACTCTCTGTCAAGGTCGCGCTTGAAACGCCAATATCCCGATGGGCGCTTTCCAGGGGGTTCGAGCTTCCGCTCCGACAAAAGCCGCAAGAAGGAACGAGGGCGTTCGCCTGCGAGGGGCGCGTCGCGCAGATTTCCTACTTGTCGCTCGCATTCGTATCCGCCGCGATCTTCCAGGATCCATCGGCCTGTTTCTTCCAAACCAGCGCCAACTTCCCGGTCTCGGTCGTGGTCTTCCCTTTCGCGTCGGTAATCGTGTTCGCATAACTCCCGCGCTCAAACGCCAAATCGCCCGACTGCGCCACATCAATCATCAATCCGCTGGTTTCGAGCTTCAACGCCCGCACCCCGAGGAATCCCGCAAACGCCTGGCGTACCGCGTCCTTCCCAATCACCGCCGGTGCGCCCGGCACGAACAGCACCGGATCATCCACGTAGAACGACATGCAGGTATCGAGGTCTTTCGCTTCGGCGGCTTGTGCCAGAGCGACACCGGCCGCTGTGATGGCTGCCTCGTCGGCTTTCCGCGTATCCATCGGCGGCCCGGGCGCCTGCGAACATCCGGCAATCAGCGCAACCGCAAAACCCGCCGCAACCACCCGTAATGGAGAGCGATTAGTTCGCATGGTGCTTTCTCCTCCGGGAATGCTTCGCCACACGGTGCTTCGCCTTGGGGGCCGGAGCCGGCGCCAGGGGCAAATCCGAGCTCCACATATCGACAATGCACTTCCAGCTCCCGTCCGCCTGCTTCCTCCAGACCTCGGAATATTTCCCGTGGTCGGTCGTCGCGTTGCCCTGGGCGTCGTTCGACGTCAGTTCGTAGGTGCCGTACGTGTAGGCGAGATCGCCCGATCGTGCGGCCTCTACCTTCGTCGTTTGCCAGCTCACGGAAAGACCTGGCAGCGCCAACAGATCTGTAACGGATTTCCGGACATCGTCCTTGCTCGTGGCCATGGCCTCATTCGGCGGCAGCACCACAGCGTCGTCGGCATAATACGCGAGCCATGCGTCAGCCTGTTTCGATTGCGCGGCTGCAGACCAGTCCGCATCGGCTTTTTGAACCGCCGCTGCGTCAGCGGCACGAGTATCGGGCAGCGCGGCGGGTTGATGAGAACAAGCGCCGAGGGAGACAGCCGTGAGCGTGGCGGCGAGCATCAACGAAAACGAACGGAATCGCGGCATGGTGAATCCTCCGTGAAGTGATAGGGTGCGATCGAAGATGCTCCGCGCCGCGCGACGTGTCAAGCGCCCTCGCCGTCGACCTTTGATCTTCGTCCCTGCGTTTGTGGGAGCCTCAGCCCCGTCGTCGACAATCAACGGGGGGCCACGAGTGTCCACAGAAATACCGCGAAGGAAAATCCTCCGAGCATGCTCCGAACAGCATGAAGCCGGCCCCAGCGCCGCAAAAGTCGAACCGCCTCTTCCGGAGCCACGTCGAGTTCCCGGTTCTCCAGGCGCCGGTTCGTAGGGAAAATCACAACGAAGGTAAACGGAATCACGAGAAACAACAGCAAGCCGCCAACCAGCCAGCGGACATCCTGGTCGAGCCACCAGGCGAGCGGCGCCGTCAACGACCCGACCAACGCCAGCGGAGCCTGCATCAGCGTTCCGCGTCTGTAGCTCGTCCGCCATAGCGCGACGGCCGTTGCGTAACCGCACGAAAGCCTCGCAGGCTGCTCGGCGACATGGATGTAAATGGCTGCGCCGAAAAAGGTGCCCGCCGCGAGCGTCGCAACGAATTCGGGAATCATGATTCAGTATACGACCGCGGCCTTTGGCACTCTTTACGATCTATGCTAATTTCGCCTGCTCATGAAAAAGCACATTGGCGTACTCCTGTCCGGGCGCGGCTCCAATCTCGAAGCGCTCGTGGCCAGCATCGAGGCCGGCCGCATCCCCCACGCTGACATACCCATCGTCATCAGCAATCGCGACAACGCGCCGGGAATCGACAAAGCTCGCGCCCGCGGAATCGAAGCGCACGTGATTCCGTCGAAGGGGTTGGAGCGCGAGCCTTACGATCGTCAGGTAGTCGCCGCGCTGCGTGCGAAAAACGTCGATTTGGTCTGCCTCGCGGGTTACATGCGCCTGCTTTCTCCTTATTTCGTCAGGGAATTCCCGCAAAAAATACTGAATATTCACCCGTCGCTGCTTCCCGCGTTTCCGGGACTTGAGCCGCAGCGTCAGGCCCTGGAACACGGCGCGAAATTCGCCGGCTGCACCGTTCATTTCGTGGACGAAAACCTGGACGCCGGCCCGATCATCGTACAAGCGGTCGTGCCGATCGAAGACAGCGACACGCCCGAATCGCTCGCGGCACGCATTCTGCGCGAGGAGCATCGCATCTACACCGAGGCGGTAAACATCGTGCTCGAAGGCCGCTACCGCATCGAAGGGCGCCGCGTGCTCGTGTCGCACTAACGGAGGATCAGTAGCGCCCGGCCGAGCGACGCCGGCGCCTGCTAGTGAAGATCGCTGTACACCGTGCGGCCGCCGACCACCGTGAGCACGGATTTTAACTGCTTGATCCCCTCATCCGAGACTCCCTTGCGATCGAAATAATCATCGCTCAAGACGGCCACGTCGCCGAGTTTGCCGGGTTCCATCGACCCTAGCTCGCTCTCCTCGCGGATGAACCAGCCGTTGTCGGCCGTGTACATGCGGAGGGCTTGTTCGCGCGTGACCTGTTCGCCCGAATTGATCAGTGCGCCGGTCGAGTCTTTGCCGGTGACCATGTAATAGATCTCATACCAGGGATCGAGCACGGATATGTCGCCTGCGTCCGACCCCGCACCGGCGTGAATCCCGCTCTCGAGGATGGTGCGATAGGGAGGACCCGCCGGTTCTCCCGCAGGCGTACCCTGGCCGCCCTGAAGATATTTCCAGCCATGCAACGCCATTCCCACGCCGATCGCTTTCATGGACTGGAGCGTTTGCGGATCCATCGCGGGTACGTGCGCGATTGACCAATGCAAGTCGCTAAGGGGTGTCACTGCATTGACCTTTTCATAGGTTTGGGCGGTGAACTGCACTTCCGCCAGAGACAACGTGTGTTGTTGGTAGGTCCAGCCGTGCTTGGCGACCATCTGCAGAGCCGTTTCGTAATTATCCGGATGCTGCCCGCCGGCAAAGTTCACAAACCAGGGCGTCGCAAATTCACCGATCCCTGAAACCCGGAGCATATCGTCGCCAAAGTCCGGGAAGACGTTTAGCAGGCGCTCGGTCAGCAGCGGCAGCGCCATCGTCTTGTCCATCGAGATGATGAAAAGCCGAACGCGCTCATCGAGTTTTTGCCGGTGGTCGAGCGCAAGAATCTGGTCGTAGAAGGTCCAGGGATTGGCGCTGGCAATGCCGGGAAACGTGAAGCTGTCCTGCAAATCGGGACTGTCAGGGTCAGCGAACGTTCCCATATCCACGCTGGTCGTAAGGCCATAACGCAGCACATATGCCTGCGCGTCCTCGGCGCTGCGAATCCTGTCCTCGGGAGTCTCGAGCTTGCGCAGTACTCCCAGCGCAGCTGCCGCCGCCGGGCCTTCCAGCGCGCCGGACGTAGCGTTGACACGGATGCCCTGGCTTTCGAAGAATTTCTTCCCCAGGCTGTTGGTCACTGCGGGGCCGAACGTGGCGAAAAATACGGGATGGTCCGGCACGGCTTGATCCAATTCCGCGAGCGTGGGCATCCGGTTTTCCGCAAACAGCCGTGGAGTCCAGTCGCCGATCGCGGTTACCCAGGCTCCCGCCGGGACAGTTCCGGCTCGTTGCTTGAGCATAGCCATTGCCTGCGGGATGCTTGCGGCGGTCTCGACCATCACGTCATAACCCGGACGCTGGCTGAACAGCACGAAATGGTTGTGATTGTCGATCAGACCGGGGATCACCGTCCTCCCGTCGAGATCGATCACCTTCGTGCAGGGATTCACCTTGCGATTCCCCAGTCGACCAATGTAGGCGAAGCGTCCCTCCTGTATGGTCACCTCGTTCACAACGCGATCCTGCGAATCCATGGTGTGAATGTTGCCGTTGACCAGGCGCAAGTCGCGCGACCAGGAGCAGGCATCCTGGCCCGCCGCGGGAACCGCCGTCGCCAGCACAGCGACGAACATCAGCACAGGAAATCGCATTTTGTTCTCCTCTGGAATGTTCGCGATCGGCTCGGTTCGCGGCCGCGCCGAGGTAGAGTACTTCTGCCGTGCGCCATACCTTACCCCACGCGATGCTTTGACTCCAGCATGAGGAGCATTTAGACTGGCTCGTTTCCGTCATGCCTCGGAGAAGAGCTGAGTGTCTTTGGCAGAATTCAAACCCGTTGACGAGCAGCTGGCCTACCTGGGGAAAGGCTCGGCTGAAATCATCCGCGAACAGGACCTGAAGTCGAGGCTCGAACAATCCGCAAAAACCGGCAAACCGCTGCGCGCCTACCTCGGCGTGGATCCCACCGCGCCCGATATTCACCTCGGCCACACCGTCGTTCTGCGCAAGCTGAAGCATTTTCAGGACATGGGCCACACGGCCGTCTTCCTGATCGGCGATTTTTCAGCCATGATTGGCGACCCTACGGGCGTCTCCGAGACCCGTCCGCCACTCACCCGAGAACAGGTCGACGCCAACGCGCAAACCTACCTCGCGCAGGTCTATAAAATCCTCGACCGCGAAAAAACCGAAGTCCGCTACAACAGCGAATGGCTCGGTAAGATGTCGAGCTTCGACGTGGTCCGCCTCTGCGGCCACTATCGCCTGGCCCGCATGCTCGAACGCGAGGACTTCCGTTCCCGCCTCGAAAAAAACCTGCCGATCTCCGTCCACGAGCTGCTGTATCCGCTGCTGACGGCCTACGACGCCGTCGCCTTGCAATCCGACATCGAGCTCGGTGCCACGGAACAGAAATTCAACATGCTCGTCCACCGCGAGATCCAGCGCGAGTACGGCCAGACGCCTGAGGTCGTGCTCACGATGCCGATCCTCGTCGGTCTCGACGGCGAGCGCAAAATGTCGAAAAGTCTTGGCAACTACGTCGGCATCACCGAAGCCCCCGGCGAAATGTTCGGAAAGCTCATGTCCGTCAACGACGAGCTGATGTGGTCCTACTACGACCTCCTGACGGATTTCGGACCCCACGCCATCCTGCGCCTGCGCGAAGAAGTACGCACCGGCACGCTGCATCCGAAAAAAGCAAAGATGGAGCTCGCGCACCACATCGTCGCCGGCTTTCACGGTGAGGACGCAGCCCGGAAGGCTGGACAGGAGTGGGAGCGCATATTCAGCAAGCGCGAGGCGCCGGAAGCAGCTCCTGAACACACGCTCGTGCGCGGTGAACCGAAACGACTTTCGGCCCTGCTGCTGGAACTGAACATGGCGGCTTCCCGCAGCGAGGCCGAGCGGCTCATCAAACACGGCGGCGTCGAAATCAACGGCCAGCGCGTGGACGACGTGAAGCACGAAGTCGAGCTTTCAAAGCCGATAGAATTCCTGCTCCGAGCCGGCAAGAAGAAGTTCCTTCGCATTGTCGTCGAATAACCGCAATGCTACATGTGTAGTGCTGTGGTACCGCTCACCCCTCGCGAGGCGCCCAGCTTGAATGCGCAGGATGTGGACTCGGGTGCATGCTTTTTCAGCGATTTGAAAGCGCACGGTGCGCCTTCAAGAAATCTGGCTAAGGCGTTTGGCAGCGTCTAGCGGGGAGCTTGACCAGCGGACGAACGGATCGGAATCGTGACCGGTTTTGCGGCTTCTGTCGGCGCGAGCATGTGGCACTGGCCGTCGAAGATCGCGCCCGGCTCGATCACCAGGCACGGACTGTGAATCTCGCCCGTGACGATGGCGTTTGGCTGGATCTCCACCCGGCCGCGGGCGTGGATGATGCCGTCGAATCGGCCGGCGATCATCACGAAATTGCCGTGAATGTGACCTTCCACGGTCGCATGCTCGCCGAGCACGAGCGTGTCGTCGGAAGAAAGCGTTCCCTTCATTGCGGAATTGATGCGGAACGTGCCGGAGGCCTCAAGCTTCCCCTCGAGCTTCACGCCCTGTTCGAGGAAGCCCGTCCATTCGCTTGGATCCTGTTTTTTGCGGTCAAACCAGCCCATGCAATCCCCCAGACGGCCGGTTCTTATTGTCGCATCAGTTGTTCGTACAGGCGGGTCAAATCGGCATCGTCGTAGTACTCAAAAGCCAACTCACCCGCATGGCCCGGCCGCAGCGGATGGATGACGACTTTCGCGCCGAATTTGCGCTGCAATTCCTCGATCGCCCACTTCGTGTTCGGATCGGGCGCCGACGCGGCGGTAGCCGCTTGCGGCTTGGGAGGCCGTCGGTGACGCGCGACGTGACGTTCGAGCTGGCGGACCGTCATGCCGCCCCGTGCGCTCTTCCTCGCCAGTTCGAACCGGTCCTTGGGATCATCGACCGCGAGCAACGCACGCGCGTGGCCGGCGGAAATCTTCCCTTCTTCGATCAGGTCAAGGATTGCGTCTTCCAGGCGCAAAAGGCGGACGGAATTGGCGATCGTCGCGCGGTCTTTTCCCGTTCGCTCCGCTGCCTCTTCCTGGGTCAGATGGAATTCGTCGGTGAGCCGCTGGAACGCACGTGCCTGTTCCACGGGATTGAGATCCTCGCGTTGGAGGTTCTCAACCAGCGTCATCTCCAGCGCCATTTCATCGCGAACATCGCGAACAATTGCCGGCACGCGCGCGAGTCCGGCCCGCTGCGCGGCCCGCCACCGGCGTTCGCCGGCTATTAACTGGTAACGGTTTCCGATTCGCCGAACGACGAGCGGTTGAACAATGCCGCTGGCGCGGATCGAGCGCGAAAGCTCCTCCAGCGCTTCTTCACGGAAGCGTGTTCGTGGTTGGAACGGGCTCGGATCGATCAGGTCGATGTCGACTTGCGCGAAGATCTCACTCGGAGCCAGGGCCGGTGCTGCCGCCGCTGCTCCCGCTCCCACCGGTTGTGCCGCTGGAACCGGCGGCTGCGGCTGATGCTGCTGGGGTTCCGGCTCCCGGATCAGGGCGCTCAATCCCCGGCCCAGCGCGTTTCTGGTCATTGGCAATAACCTCCTTGGCTAGTTGGATATAGCTCTCTGCGCCTTTACTATGTATGTCGTAGAAGATGACTGGCATTCCGTGGCTAGGTGCTTCCGCCAGGCGGACATTTCGCGGAATTACTGCCTCAAAGACCTGCGATCCAAAGAATCCTCGGAGGTCTGCGGCAACCTGCCTTGAGAGGGTGGTCCTGTCGTCATACATGGTGAGGAGAATGCCCTCGATCGCGAGCGTCGGGTTAATCGCTCGCCGGAGTCTCGCAAGCGTGTCCAGCAGCTCCGAGACCCCTTCGAGTGCCAGGAATTCGCATTGGACAGGGACCATAACGGCGTCTGCGGCGGCCAGGGCGTTGAGTGTCAGAATATCGAGCGATGGCGGGCAGTCGATCAGGATGAAGTCGTACTTCTCGCGAATCGGCTGGATGATCTGTTTGAGCCGATATTCGCGATCCTCCATCGAGATCAGCTCGACTGCTGCTCCGACCAAGTTCTTGTCCGAAGGAATCAGATCCAGCAAGTCGACTTGCGCGTCGATCGTGATGCGCTCAACCGGCTCTCCGAGGATCAATGCCTGATATAGGGTTCGCCGGGCGGGATCTTTTGGAAAGCCAAGGGCACTCGTAGCGTTACCTTGCGGATCGGAATCGATGAGCAGGGTTCGTTTCTCGGACGAGGCGAGAGAAGCGGCGAGATTGACGGCGGTGGTCGTCTTGCCGACACCGCCCTTTTGGTTGGCTATGGCGATGACCCGAGCCAAACGATGCTCCTAGGCGAAGCGAGAATGTATCAGAGAGTTTTCGTGAGACGCAAGATGTTTCACGTGGAACAATCTGAATCGTCTGACTTGGCGCGAAGTGTTCCACGTGGAACAGTTTTCTCGGAGGGCGGGATGGGATTGTTCCACGTGGAACAATCCGGTTCTCAGCCTTTTGCCGGTGAGCCGCCGAGAAGGTAGCGCCGCTTCGATCCAGGAATCAAGTCAGGACGACCCCACGACCACGTCGGCTTGGTCGCGATCTCCTTCGCGTCTTCCTCGCCAAGCCACAGAAGCAGCTTTCCCCTATCGGTCAATTGGACCCGCGCCCATGCACGCAGCTCGTCAAATTGCCCGAAGGCGCGAGCGGTAATAAAATCGAACGTTTCGAGACTCGAACTGAAGGATTCCATACGCCCGGAGACGATCGCCGCATTCCGGACCCGAAGTTCACGCAGAATTTCCGCCAGGAACGCGCATTTCTTCAGGTTTGACTCGATCAAGGTAACCGAAAGAGTTGGAACCGCTAGTGCCAGCGGTAAGCCCGGAAATCCGCCACCCGTTCCAACGTCGGCGAGCCGACTTTTCTCGAGATTGTAGCGGGAAGTCGCGAAGAGGCTCTCACCGAAGTGAAATTTGACGATCTCCTCCGGGTCCGTGACCGACGTGAGCGCGATTTTGCGGTTCCACTTGGTCAGGAGCTCGACGTAGGCAGCGATCTTGGCCGTGAGTTCAGGCGCCGCTTCCAGGCCATAACCGCGTAGCAGCCCCTCGATTTGTGAATTTGCGAGCATCTCTAATTACTACTTGTGTAGTTTATAGAAAAACACCTGGCATGGGTCACCCAGTCTGGCCCACATTGACGGCCAGGGCTTTACGAAATCGTGGAGGCGCAAGAAAGCCAGCAACGATATCCGTAATAAAATGAGCAACTAACGGCGCGAGCAGACTGCCGGTCCAGGCTCGGACAATCGAAAACAGGACACCCACTATTAATGTAGTGAAAACACCCCGCGGTCCCTGATACAGGTGCGCCAGAGCAAACATAACAGCCGAACCTGCTATTCCCGCCAAGACCATACCGCCGGAGGAGTCCTCGAACACCCTTTGCGCGAATCCACGATAGATCCACTCTTCGCAGATCGCGACCGTGACGACGACTGCAAGAAACACGACCCGCTCGGTAGAATCCTGCGGGAAAATCTTCAAGGCAATCTGGGGGAGCATGCCGCGAACTAGTTCCGGGTGGGTGGAGATCATTCTCAAGCTGGCGAGCTGATAGGCCAGAACAAACACCGACAGAAGAATCGTGACGATCGCGGTGAGACCGGGGCGCGGGAGCGCAAGGCCCACGTCAAGCAGCGGAATTCGATGTGCGTGAACCCGCCAGAGAATGACCGCAAAGGCGAACCATTGAAAGGCAACGGTCGAGGCATACAGAGTCAGACGGTTCCGCTTGCTCGTTTCCGGCATGCGCATCAGATGCCGAATCCGGCGTAGGCCGAGCAGCGGCACGGCGGCGGCGAAGAAGACGAGAATCAGCGCGAAATCCCAGTGCATCGCGACAGATCAAACCATCTTTGCCGTGCGGGAGCAAGCTGCACGCGAAACCTGCGTGAAACTGGCTACTTTCGCGCGGCGGGTTGCGCGTAGTAACCCTGGCGAGTGCGCGCCGTCAAACCCGGCGTTTTGAGCTGAACTTCGAGGCGATGAAACTGGTTGGGGCGATCGGCCGCAGCGGCGTCGAAGGAGATCTCATAGAATGGCAAGGCATCAGAGACGCACTGTTGCAAGGATTCGGCAATATCGTTGGACGAGTGCAGGGCCAGACCACCGCTCTGGATGGCCAGGACGGAAAGTCCGAGATCGGCGACGTCAACCTGGCTCAGCTTTGTGACCGGGTCGAGGAACTGTTGGTAGTAGGTGTAGCTCGCCGCAGATTCGGCGGCGCCTACCGGATCGATGCTGTACAGGGTGACGCGAGCTTTGGCGAACTGAGTGGACATGCTGACAACATTGCCGAAAAGCTGTTGCTGTTGCTTATCTCCGACTTGAGCAGAGAGACCGGGCAGATCCGACCAGCCGGGCGAAATCCAGAGGATAATTTTGCGACGGTGGTGAGGGGCTACGGATGCAACCAGAGCGCGTAACGCATTCTGCGACAGGAGCCAGCGCTCGTCGGCGCCGTTGCGGCCACCGGCCGCGCCGACGGCGCGAGTCCCGGCGCTGTATTTATCGAGATCGCTGGCGAGCGAGTTGCCATCCAGCGAGAAGTTACCGACGATCTCGAGGCCGCTTTCGGTGAAAACGGCGAGCGCGACGGGATAGGGGAGCTGCCCGCCCTCGGCGCGAAGAAATCGATCGATCGCTTCGTGTTGCACATTCACACCAAGGTCACCGACATTCACCGCGTCCAGGACAACGACGATTTCCAGGGACGCTTGACGTCCCGTGAAGACCTGAAAACCCGCGATGGGAACAGCAGACTTGTTGTCGAGCAGCGTAAAGTCCTGCTGCTCGAGGCCTTCGACGGGTATACCGGATTTCGGGGTAACAACCACATCGATGTGCATTTTGCCGTCGTCGGGAACCTGTGGGGGGCGTGGCGCGTTTTGCTGGGCCGAAGTGGCGGCGGCCACAAACACGACGAGAAGCAGCAGACTGCGAAGGCGCAAGGACATGGGCATGTTCGGGCGGGCCCCCGTGTAATTTGAACGCAGACGACGAAGGGTTTCGCCAGTTCGAGCTGCGCCAGTATACTCACGCGAGTGCGAATCGAAAAGAAGGACGAAGGCGGCGGAGGATCGACTTGGGAGTGCCGCTGCGTTCGATGCACTCGCCATTCGAGATGTCGTCGAAGGCGGATGTGGGGGATTCCTACCGCACCATGAGCGCGTTCTGCGCGCCATGACGCCCGATAGCACCGGTCGATCTGCCTCGTTCCTCGCAAGCCGCCGTGAAACGCGATTCTGGAAAAAGCGTCCTATAGGTGTAGAATCCAGCGGCTGGGGAAGCGGTCCGAGGTGGGCGCGGAAGTACGTCTTCCGGATGGCCGGGTGGACATTCGATCGCCTCAAGCACGCGCGCGGCGCAGTCCTGCGCAACGAAAACAGGGGGAGCATTCATGAAGCGAGTTCAAACGGGGAGTACATTTTTCGGCCGGAACATCGGCGAAATCATCGCCGTCGTGGCGGCGGCGATCGCGATCGCCAGCGTGGGCATGGCGCGCACGGCGGCGAAAGCCGCGGCAGCGGACCTGGGAAATACGATGGTGATGGGTATGGCGTTCGACGGGCATCAGGCCGCGAACCTGGATACCACGGTGAAGTTCTACGAGACTCTCGGCTATCCCGTGGCCAGCAGGACGGACTGGAAAATCGATAAAGTGGCAAACGAGCTGGGCGGCACGAAGGGCGCGGAGTCGCGGACGGCGATCATTAATGTTCCAAGCTCGGTATCCGACAAGCCGTTTCCGCTGATTCTGCGCGAATACCGCGGGATCGAGCGGAAGGACTGGAGCACTTTGACCTCTTCCGACCTGGGCGCCGGGCACATGGACGTGACCGTGATGGACGACTGCAATCCGGTGATGGACAAACTCAAGACGGTCGGTTTGCTGAAGGTGCCGAACATGGCACTGCCGGGGGGACCGCCTCCGCCGAACGGGCCACGCCGGTTTGTTTTCATTCAGGATCCGGACGGCTGGTACATCGAACTTTTCGCGAAGATGAAGCCTGCGCCGGGCGCACCGCCTCCGGGACCATTGGTTTCGAATTCCTCCGCGACGATGCAGAACATCGAGCGATGGGGGAAGGGGGAAGGCTTCAACCATATCGGGCTGAACGTGATCGATCCAGCCAAGGCGCTGGCGTTCTACCAGGGAATCCTGGGCGGAGACTATCCGCCGCTGCCGCCGCCGGCGGCACCGGGAGGGCGTCCGGCGATGACGATGCTCAATGGCTGGTACCCGCAGGCGGGGACCGATCAGAACGTGCGGCTCGAACTGCTGGGCTCTCCGCAGAATCGGGACAAGCAACCCCCGGACCAGCACTTCGCCGATATCGGCACGAACTACGTCGGATTCGAAGTGACGGATATCGACGCCGTCTACGCGAAGGTGAAGGCGGGCGGGGCGACGACGATCTCCGAGGGCGGGATCGTGAAGACGCCGGATGGCCGGGCGGTCGTGGTGAAGGACCCGGACGTCGGCGGATTCGTCGAGCTCTGGCAGGCGAAGAAGTAAGGGCTGGCTGAAATTACGGAGCGGGCTGCGGCGCCTGTGGTTGGGGCGCCGCATGCGTTTCAAATAGCCGGACGACCGATTCTCGGCCGAGGGCGATGAAGGTAAACACGCCGAGAGCCGTGCCGTAAGGAAACTCAAGGCAGGTGAGCCCGGCCACCACCATGCAGAAAATGCGCGATCTGTATCGCTTGAGGTTCGAGGCCGCGCGGAACTTCAGGATGGCAAACGTAAGACCGATGGCGAAAACCCCCAGCCCGATTCCGGCGAAGATCCAACCGATAAAGGCCGGGGGCAGCTGACCAGGCTTCGCGTTTGTCTCGGGCGAGAGACGAATCATTTCGCTGGCCACGACTCCCATGAATACATAGAAAAGTCCGAACAGCATGAAGAAAGCGTTGAAGCCGGCCGAAATCATATAGCCGATCGAGAGCAGTTTCAGGTGTTCCCGGTCGATCATCGCCTGATAGTTGAAATCGGTTGGATCGGCCAACGGAGTCCTCCACAGATTCCCGAAAGGCTCAGGATCTGATCGAGCCTAACATGGGGTCAGCTCATCCGGCGTCGGTGCACAGCGCGCGTGTCGGATGCCTCACGGCCGGCGGCTGAAATTCACGGAATGTCGACCGAATCATCCAAATTTTGAAATGCCATCGCGCGGATCGGGATTGACAGCGCCGGACCGCGCGCCGTATCGTGCTGAGTTCCTCAAGCAATCGCAACCTGACGATACATGAAGATACTGGTGATTGGCGGCGGTGGACGCGAGCACGCGATGGTGTGGAAACTCGTGCAAAGCCCGTCGGTTGAGAAGGTGTGGTGCGCGCCAGGTAACGGCGGAATTGCAGCGGACGCAGAGTGCGTGCCGCTGGACGTGAACGACGTCTCCGCGGCGGCAAGCCTCGCGCAGCGGCTCGGCGCGGATCTCACGATCGTAGGGCCGGAGTTGCCTCTGGTGCTTGGCATCGCCGACGAATTCAAGCGTCGCGGGCTGCGGCTGCTCGGTCCGGGCGAGAAAGCGGCGCAGCTCGAGGGCAGCAAAGTATTCTCGAAGAGATTCATGCAGGAGCATAAGGTCCCGACCGCGGATGTTTATGGCGTTTACATCGAGGTGCTGGAGACGTTGACAGCGTTCGATTCCGTCGATTGGCCGCTGGTGATCAAGGCGGACGGTTTGGCGGCCGGCAAGGGCGTGCTGGTGACGTCCTCGGCGGACGAAGCCACTGAGTTTGTGGAGCGCGCCATGGTAAAACGCGACTTCGGCGAGGCGGGCTCGCGTGTGATGTTGGAAGAAGCGCTGCAGGGCGAAGAGCTTTCTTACATCATTCTCACGGACGGCACGAATTTCATCCGCATGGCGCCGGCGCGCGACCACAAGCGCGCATTTGACAATGATAAAGGTCCGAACACCGGCGGCATGGGCGTTTATTCCATCGACGAAATCCTGCCGCCCGCGCTCGAAAATCAAATCATCGAGACGATCGTGCGGCCGACGCTCGACGGGCTGCGCGCCGACGGGATCGCTTATCGCGGATTTCTCTATTTCGGACTGATGCTGACTGTGGATGGTCCGAAAGTGCTCGAGTACAATTGCCGGCTGGGTGATCCGGAAACAGAAGCCGTGATGCTGCGGGCCGATTTCGATTTTGCGAAGGCGTGCATGCTGGCGGCAACGGGCGAGCTGGGAAATTTCGAAGCGCAGTGGCATTCGGGCACAAGCGTCTGCGTGGTGATCGCGTCAAAGGGCTACCCGGGCGATCCGCAAACGGGCGTTGAGATCCACGGCCTGGACAAGGCGGCGAAAGTGCCCGGCGCGGTAATTTTCCATGCGGGCACGCGTGGTAGCGGAGCAACCTGCTATACGAACGGTGGTAGAGTGCTGGTGGTGGCCGCCAAGGGCGAGAATCTAACGCGTGCACGTAAAGTGGCCTACGACGCGGTGCGGAGCATCAAGATCGCCGGCTCGCACTATCGCAAAGATATTGGCGCGAAAGCCGCCAAGAAATTCAAAGGGTGAGGGACGAGGAGACGGATACAGTGGCGATGGGACAGGCACCGGCCGTTGGCATCGTGATGGGTTCGGATTCGGATTTCCCGGTGATGAGCGAAACGGGAAAAATGCTGGCGAAGTTCGGCGTCGCGTTCGAGATGGAAGTGCTCTCGGCGCACCGCACTCCGGCGCGCGCGCATGAATACGCCACCACGGCTGTCGGGCGCGGGCTGAAAGTCGTGATTGCTGCGGCCGGTGCGGCCGCGCATCTGGCCGGAGTGATGGCCGCAAACACCACGTTGCCGGTCATCGGGGTCCCGATGGCGTCGAGCACGCTGCAGGGCCTCGACGCGTTGCTGGCCACGGTGCAAATGCCCGGAGGAATTCCGGTCGCCACGATGGCGATTGACAAGGCCGGCGCCGTCAACGCCGCAATTTTCGCAGCGGAAATACTCGCCCTCAACGACGCGGAGATCGCCAAGAAGCTCGTGGCCCACAAAGAAGGCCTTGCGAAATCCGTAGCCGAGAAGAACGCCAAGCTACAGAAGCAAATCGCCGAAATGAAGTAGCCGCACTTCCCGCCGTAGGGCGTCTGAGCGAAACCCAAGATTCGCAGAGCCAGCCAGGCGCCGGCGCCACCGTTCCTACTGCGGATGCAGCAGCGACGGCGCTTCTGGCGGGCGATTTGGGGCGATGCCCGGCAGCGGCTGTTCGTGTGGCGGCGGGAGAATCCAGGAGAATCCGTCTTCCTCGCTGATCACTGCCATGGTCTCGCGGGTGCTCGGCGGCGCGATGGCGTCGAGCGCTGCGCGGAGGAATTGCGTGGCGTCGGCCGGCAGAATCTTGGTGCTTTCGCCGGCAAGCAGCAGACGTCGGACGCCCGCCATCTTCGGATCAGAGGCCATCAAACTCTGCAGCCGCGGATCTTTCTGCCGCAGCAAATCGAGCACGGTCGGCGGCGGATTTTCCGGCGGGTACGCGAATTCCACGAGCGTTCGCGGCTGACCCTTCTCGGGCGGGTACGTCTGCACGTAGCTCGGCAGCAGCACGCGCGTGGTCCAGTATCCCGGCGTTTCCTCCTGCTGTTTCATCCCGTAAGAAAGGTGCCAAACCTCCGGGCCGTATCCTGTGAAGTAGT
>Ga0209006_10002231_pt1 | contig 17664 bp, 16 predicted proteins | sample JacPin_JW_Ref_O2_FD_188567 | JGI IMG/M metagenome (GOLD analysis project Ga0209006, IMG submission 188567) | Forest soil microbial communities from Algoma, Ontario, Canada - Jack Pine, Ontario site 1_JW_Ref_O2 (SPAdes) (version 2) | ecosystem: Environmental > Terrestrial > Soil > Boreal... | reverse complement strand
CCTATTCCGGGATCACAGGCTACGATCTGTGCACCGGGTGGGGCAGTCCGAAGACGACGGGCCTGATCAACCTTCTCGCTGGAGGGTCGTCGACTCCGAGCTTCACTCTTTCGGATTCGCCGAGCAGTCTGACGATTACGCAAGGCGGTAGCGGCACCAGCACAATCACGGTCACCGATGTAGGTGGATTCACGGGCAGCGTAACTCTGGCTGCGTCTGGTCTGCCGAGCGGCGTGACGGCGGCGTTTGGCACGAACCCAACGACCGGAACGAGTGTGCTCACGCTGACCGCAAGCAGCACGGCGACTACCGGATCGGCGACGGTGACGATCACCGGAACCTCCGGCAGTTTGACCGCAACCACGAAACTTGCGCTGACAGTGAACTCGACGGCGACGCCGAACTTCAGCGTAGCTGCATCGCCGACTTCGGTGGCGGTAACTCAGGGCGCCAGTGGAACCAGCACGATCACAGTCACCAGTTCGGGCGGGTTCAACTCAGCGACCACGTTGAGCGCCTCGGGCTTGCCCACGGGTGTGACGGCAGCGTTCTCCACCAACCCGGTTACTCCGCCGGCGAACGGGAGCGCGACCTCAACCCTCACGCTGACCGCTTCCTCAACCGCAACGGTCGGTGCGGCAACGGTGACGATCACCGGCACATCGGGCTCGACCACTCACAGCACCACCATCGCCCTCACGGTCAATGCTTCTTCGGGGACGAAGAACTTCACCCTGTCGCTGTCGCCTTCTTCATTCACGATCGATGAACGCGGCACCGTAACCTCCACTCTCACAATCACCAGCGTGAATGGATTCCATTCTGCAGTGAGCTTGAGCGTGAATGAATTCCCCAGTGGCGTATCGGCGACGGCTTCGGCCAACCCCGTAACCCCGCCGGCGAATGGCAGCTCGAAAGTGACGATCACCTGGAGCGCTAGCAGAAGCGCGCCTACCGGGACCACAACCATTGAGCTGATCGGCACTTCCGGATCACTCACGAACGAAACGCCCGTCACTATAACGGTGGCGCGTTGACGATCGGATGTTAAACCAGTCGAGCCGGTCCCATGCGGGGCCGGCTCGATGTTTCTCGTCTCTGAAGGTCAGAACCGTTGTGAGCACCCTTAAGCTACTCAGAAGCATCGGGCCAACGGCCCGCGGATCGGCTGTCTGCGTGATATTCACGCGGCGTTTTGATCTTGTTGGTCGATCTTGACTCGCGGTCAAATCGTTGGCAGAATTATTTATCGACGCTCGTCGAGAGACTCAACCCTGAAGTTTGCGTGAGGTGATTTTATGAACGATAAAATCCTTGCGTGCTGGATATGCGGCAAGGTTGTTGACCTTAACAACTGCAAAGCAGATGAACACGGCCTGCCTGTCCACGAGCCGTGCTACGTCGCCCGGATCATCATCAAGTCGAATCAGTCTGAACCGGCAAACCCTGGGAGAGAACTCCCCGATTGACGACGACCTGCTTCTACCTTTCTTGAATCTCTGGGACTGGTCAGAGGCAACCTGACAACGCTTTCATGGGATCGAGATCAGCAGACCGCCGCTGATGCCGACGGCCGTCGCATGACAGGCCTAGCCCAGCTGTGCTCTGACGCCGGCCACCAGCAAGTCCGCCGAATCAGACTTTGAAAATACCTCAGAGATTCCCACCGAGCGAGCCTCACGCTCCACAGACGGCCCCGCGTTGTTGGTGAACATCACTAGAGGAACCTGCGGCATCAGCCGTTTCAGAGCATTGGCGGCTTCCAGCCCGTTCATCAGAGGCATTGCAAGATCCAGAACGATCACGTCCGGTGCTTGTTCTGGGGCTCTTTCGACCGCATCGAGCCCATTGACGGCATCGCAAACTTCAAACCCCTGATCCCGGAACTTGGCGCAGAGCATGCGACGTATTAGATCGTGATCGTCAACCACCATTACTTTCGGGCCCATGTACATAATCATCCTCCTTGCGCCGGTTAAAGCCATCGGCCAGTGGGTGTAGAGGGATGTCAGTAACACCTGAGATCGCCTAATCCATTCCTGATCGTCCGACATTGAAGCTAAATCGTTAAATCTGCAGGGTTTCCGTAATGGGAAAAATACAGGGAGCCTACGAGATTGTGTGACAACTTATGGCGATGCGCAGCTGATACGCGATGCTATCCCGTATACTCGCCGATATGGATAGCCCGCGCACGGTGATTCCGGCAGGAGAAGTAACGGCCGCATCCCGGCTGTTGACCCTCGTCGGCATCGTCGTGGTGATCGCGGGACTCTATTTTGGGCGTCAAGTGCTAATCCCGCTCGCCCTTGCTGTAGTCCTGGCTTTTTTGCTCACGCCACTTGTTGCACTTCTTGAGAAGGGCCATTTCGGCCGCGTGCCATCGGTACTTGCAGCGCTCTTGCTGTCATTCGCTCTTCTGACCGCCGTGGGTTGGGGCGTGGCGAATCAATTAATGGAAATTCTTTCTGATTTGCCCGACTACAAGGCAAACATTCACAACAAGATCGAAGCCATTCGCGCCCCTGGAAGCGGTGGCTTCAGCAAGGCGAGGGCGACCGTCAATGATCTGAGCAAGGAGTTGACCTCCGCTTCAGAAACGGAAGGCAACAAGAAGCTCCAGAATGGAGGAAAACAACCAATCTCGGTTCAGGTTGCCGCCCCGCCCCACAACGCCGCCGAGTATTTGCGAGATGTGGTGGGCCCGCTCACCGGAATTCTGGAAACCGCGGGCATCGTAGTGATTTTCGCTTTGTTTATCCTGCTGAAACGCGAGGATTTGCGGAACCGCGTACTTCGTCTGGCGGGAAGCGGCCAATTAAACGTGATGACCCAGGCGTTAGACGAGGCCTCACAACGGCTGGGCCGCTACCTTCTGTTGCAGTTTCTCGTGAATGCCGGCTACGGCCTTCTGTTCGCGCTGGGAGTCTATGCGATCGGAATACCTCATGCCCTGCTTTGGGGAGTGCTTGGCGGGTTTCTGCGTTTTGTGCCGTACGTCGGAACGCCCACCGCAGCCCTTTTTCCCATGGCATTGGCCCTCGCCGTATTCCCGGGCTGGTCTCAGGTAGGGCTCACGTTCCTTTTATTTTTATTTCTGGAACTCACAATCGCCAACCTCATCGAGCCCTGGCTCTATGGCGCTCATACCGGTGTTTCGTCCCTTGCCATACTCGTCGCAGCAGTTTTCTGGGTCATGCTCTGGGGTCCGGTGGGTCTGATTCTGTCTACGCCCCTGACCGTGTGCCTGATACTGATGGGTCGATACGTGCCACAACTGGATTTCCTCGAAATTCTGTTAGGCGACGAACCTGTTCTCTCTCCGCAAGCGCATTTTTATCAGCGACTCCTCGCCCTCGACGACGATGAAGCCCGCGACATCGCCGCCCGGTACTTGAAAGAGAATTCCATCGGAAATCTCTACGATTCGGTTTTGATTCCCGCACTTGGCCTGGCCGAAAAAGACCGGCACATGAACCTTCTGGATGAAACCAGAACAAGATTTATCCATCAGAGTACCCGCGAGTTGATCGAAGAATTGTACGAAAGTTCTCAGGATGCACCGATCCCTGGTACTGATGCCCTTGGCACCGCCGGCTTGTCCACGTTCGCGGTGGACGTTTGCGCTCTTTCTGGACGGAAAATCATTTGCATTCCCGCCAGAGATGAAGCGGACGAGATCGTCGCCACCATGGTAATGCAGTTACTGCGCCGCGCAGGACGCAATGCCGATGCCTTGCCCATGGCTCCTATTTCGGCGATGTTCGAACAGCTGGAGCAGCTGCACCCCGACGTGATCTGCGTGTCTGCATTGCCTCCCTTCGCAGCGGGACGCGCAAAGGCTCTTTGCAAGCAGCTGCGGCAACGCCATCCCAAAGCGAAAATTGTACTGGGCCTGTGGGAATTTCCCGGAGGCGTGACGAAAGCGCAGGAAAGAGTCGGATTGGCCTGCGCCGACATCATCGGCACGTCGCTCGCCCAAATTGTCTCCCTGCTGGAAGAAGGAAATGCCATCGCATCCCCGGAAGGACCAGATGTGAAGCAAGCAGCGTCAGAGACTCGGTAACCTCATTCACGGACTGATGTCATCCCGCAGGAGCGCGCCCAGCGCTCCGGAGGGACCCTACGAAGCCCAAACATCGGTTGTGCTGATGCGAGGAGCGCCGGCACTGCAGAAAGCCCCGGCATTCCCATCCACGCGATCGACAGCGTAAGCCGGCATAAGGTTCCTCTCCCGGCTCTCGCCGTGTTCGCCCGGATCTGTTCACTCAGGTTTCCGTGTTTCCTTCGACGGCTCCTTCTTGGCCGGAGGCGGCGGAGTCTTCGGTTTAGCGGCCGCAGCGGGATGCTGCGCCGGCTTCGCAGCCGTCTTAGTTTCAGGTTTCGGAGCAGGCTTAGGAGCCGGCGTCGGCGCAGCCGGCCTCGCCGGTTGCGAATGTGCAGCCGGTGGATGCGTAGCCGGGGGATGCGCAACCGGTTCTGCCGGTTGCGTGCGCCGCTCGGCTGCCGGTGGAGCGGGTTTCGTCCGCGCCGCCGGCGGCGCAGGCTTGGCTGCCGATGGTGCAGGCTCACCCGCTTTCCGCATCGGCTCAGCAGGCCTCGCCGGCGCACCAGCCGGAGCCGTAGCGCCCTTGGGTGTCGGAGCAGGTGCCGAGGTAGATGCCGGCCTCGCTTCCGAACGATTCGGTTGCACGCCCGGCGACGCCGGTCGCGCCGCCGCAGCCGGACGAGCCGGAATCATCGGAGCAATTGGTTTCCCTTCGGCGATCGGCTTGGTCGCTACGAGAACGGCCGGTCGGCCTTTATTCACGGACGCAAACTGCTGGCGGTTCTGCGCCGCTGCCTGCCGTTGCTCTAACTGCGTATTCATCGGAGGAATGCGCTGCTCGCGAACGGCCGCAATCTCCGTCGGCAGCGGGCGCCGCGTGATGCCTCCAGGCCCGTTGTAGCTCGAGCGATTATTGGTGATGTTGACGGTCGTGTTATTGATGATGACGGTATTCGTCACCGTTCGGTTGTAAACCTGAACGTTCGTAATGTTCACATTGTTAACGGAACGGTTGTAGTTGAACCGGCTGCCATTCCAGTACCCGCCCTGGTATCCGACTCCGACATAGCCGAATCCGTAATTGATGCCGCCGTAGTAGCCGATATGTCGGCCCCAAAACCCATAGTTATAGCGATACCTGCCGCCGACATATCCCCAATATCCCGGCGTCCATAGGTATCCCACCTCCGGCGGCCGCGCCCACGCGCCCGGCACCCAGTAGTAGCCCTGCGGAGCATAGCTCCAATATCCCGGCGTCCATAGATAGCCATCGCCCGGGCAATCCGGCTGCGAATATTCCGGCAGCGCCGGCGGCGCTTGCTGCGCTTCGAGAACCGGTTGCCCGTAGCTGCTATCGTCATCGCCCGCATCGTAATCGCTATTGGAATCGTTATCGTTGGCCGGGGCAGCCTGAGTGGCGCTTACGGGAGTGGGAGCCAGATTGTCCGAAGCCGCCTGCTCCTGCGGCTGATCGGCCTGCGCCGGCTGAGTGCTGGTGTCCGGGCTTTGGGTCGGGGCTTGGTTGTTATTGCAAGCTACAACTCCAAACGTCAGCGCGAGAGAAGCGGCTGTCAGAAAAACCAGAAAGATAATTGAAGATGCGTGGCTGTGTTCATTCATAGGTAGTTTTCCCCGCGCGGATTCACGACCAGCGGATTCGCGACAAGTTAAGGCAGACAATTAATTGTCGCCGAGCAGTCCAGTCCTTTGATCTTCATCCTCGATCGTCAGAACTCTCGATCCGTCAGAACTCTTGATCGTCAGTCTCCCGAGCGACTGATTAGATTGCCCCAACTCACTTGGTGGTTGTCGATGATGCTTCAATCCGCAGAAGAAAAATGTTCAATTTTGCACATACTGTCTCAGCCGCTCATTGCGAATCTGCGCTGCGACACACAGACCGGCGCCACATAAAAAGAATCTGAAAAGAGAAAGAGAACTGAAAAGAGAAAGAGAAAGAGAAGAAGAAGAGAAAGGACCAGGGAGACTCTCGGCCTACAGATTCTTCATGCCGCGAATACAGCAAAAACTGCGAAAGCTAAAGCGCACAACCGATGGCAAATTACGCCGCTCGCGACGTCTCCATTCATGGATCCCGCGATGCAGTCGAGCAGCACCAGAAACCAGAAACTAGAAACTACCAAAGCCCCCCGGAATCACTCCCCAGGCTCCCAACCCTCCGGCAACATATCGAATGCCAGCGTGTCACGGTAGGCGAATTGATTGCCATCGAGCGCTGCCACCGGCGTCAACATATGCCAGACGCGGTCATCGTCGAAGACGTAACACTCCCCCATCTCGCGCATCGTGAAGCGATCGATTTCGTGTTTGTCATTGTCGGTGATGATCACTTCGCCACCCTGCGCGCCGCAGCGGCCCACCAGATGCGTGGCAATGTACTTTTCTCCGTCTTTGTGTAACCCCGGAGGACTCGTGTCGCAAGGCCGGCCTGGCGTAGCCGTGAACCGGATGAGATGAAGGTTGACCAAATACTTAGTGCCGACCGTCGACAGCGGCAAAGGATGAAGCTGTTGAGCAATCATCTTGCGAACACCGATGGAGCCCGCAATCGCCGCAGGCAGCGGAGCGTACTCACGCGGCAGGCCGCCGATTGTCGTATTGTATTTTTTCAGCTGCACATAGGGAGCGCTCTCATCGCTCAACCAAACCTTCACACCGCTCTCAACAATCTCGGCGCGAAGACGATTTAACGATCGATACCTGTCGCCGCCTTCGTAATACTTGTCCCTCGAAAGCGACCAGGCCGCATGGGATAACGTGTCCAGCGTCCGCGCGATGTCGAGATCAACTCTGAGCGCCCGCCGGCTAAACCCGCGCTCGACAAGATCGTTTCGCGCGCCGCTATCTGTTGCAACCGGAATAAAGCTGTCCTGATCCATGTTGAACTGACTATCTGCCGAAAGTAGTGCCAGCTTCGCCGATCGGCTTGCCCTTCCAAAAGCGCGTCCAGTTCTCGACCGAAGTGAAGCTACGGGAGTTCATGCGATCGATGTAGAGACCGCCTTGCAGATGATCAATTTCGTGTTGCAGAATTCGTGCGTACCATCCCGACGCTTCCACCGAGCGATGCTCTCCCCGTTCGTCCAGATATTCCACGCGGACGGCGCGGGCTCGGGGAACCACCGCCGAAAATCCGGCCAGGCTGAGGCAGCCTTCGTAAAAAGCAACCTTGTCGTCTCCCGAGTGCGTGATGCGGGGATTGATGATCACGTGAAAAGGAACCGGCCGTCGCTCCCGCTCGATAAGATCCTGCGGCGGCAGCTCCTGCAACACGTCTTCGCGATCCTCAATCACTGCAACTTGCAGCGAGACGCCCACCTGCGGTGCAGCCAAACCGACGCCCGGAGCGTCGTGCATGGTTTCTTCCATCTCGCGGATCAGCCTTTGGATCTCATCTCCCAATATTTCATCCCTCGTGAGCGGACGCGCGGCTTGCCGTAAAACCGGCTCTCCCGCCTGCACAATCTTTAGACGCACCGCGTCCCTCCACTCCGCGCAAAATACATTCGGGCGATTGGCGCTCAGGGACCGCAGGTCAAAGCGCAACGGCTCTAGGCAGATCCCGGGCGCAGATCACAATCCAATGATACTGAAAACTGAAAAAGGAGTCGCAACGGATCAAGCGGTTTGCGGATGTGCCTTCCCAGATTCGCGTGCCTTCTCTGCCTTCGCGAGTTCCCGCAAAGTCGCCATGGTTCGTGCGCTGTAGTCCACACGCTTGGCCGACTTCGGGCGTCGTTTGCGTTTAGTGACGGTATCGTGTTTTGACACTGGCTTCTCCTGTGGCCGCTTCGGCACGTCAAAGGGTCCCTGCGGCGAGACCCCAGTCTAGTCTCAAACCCGCACCAGCGGTGCTCACTTTTGCACATGCCGGCAACCAGGGCAACACCACCTCAAGGGCAAAATTGCGGATCATCCAAATGCTGGCTGAGTCGCAAGCGATGAATCAGTAAGCGAAAAAAATCGCTATCAATAGTGGGGCATCAGCGTTTCGGGGATCGCGGCATACGAGATAATGTCTCGATATGTTCAGAACGAGATTCAGGCAACAAATTGTCGCGGAATTCCTCCCCCCATCGCGTCCCCGCAAAGCTCAAAAGCTGGTCATTCTGTGCGACGGCATGCCATCGATCCCTCGCAAGCAGCCGTTATCGGAATTCCTCGCTGCCAAGGGCTTCTGGGTCATTTATCCGCGCTACCGCGGAGCATGGGAAAGCAGTGGTGAGTTTCTGGAAAAGTCGCCCCATCAGGACATTCTCGACATCATCGACGATTTACCGAAAGACGACTTGCCTAAACACGACCTGCCCAGAGAAATCGAGGAAATCGCCTTCGGTCAGCGCTTCCATCTGTCGCCAGACAAAATCTTCGTCATCGGCGGAAGCTTTGGTGGTGCGGCGGCGATCCTTGCATCCCTCCACCCACGGGTTAGCCGGGTAATTGCAAATTGCCCCGTGGTGGACTGGAAGATTCTGGGTCGTTCCGAAAAAGTCGAGACCTCTCAAGAGAGTTACGCCGAATATATCCGCCAAGCCTTTGGGAACGCGTATCGCCTTTCTGATGCGAACTGGAAAAAGCTGCGGAGCGGGACCTTCTACAATCCCTGGCACCATCGAACGGAAATCACAGCAGCGAAAGTAATGATGTTCCACGCCAAAGATGATCCGCATGTACCGTATGAGGTGAGTAGGAAATTTGCGGAAATCACGGGAGTCCGCTTGAAATCTCTCCCACGCGGCGGACACGTCAGCACCGACTACATCGTTCGAAGGTATTGGACTCAGATCAAACGGTTCTTCGATTCCGCGCGGAGCTAGGAAGAACGAGTCCAGGCCCCATATCTTCAAAACTTTAGCCCGTCAACCCAACTTCGGTCACCATCCCTCCGGTTGACGACTGCCATGCTCATGTTGGATATTGAGACAGAATGGACGCCGAGCAGACCATTGCCGAAATCGAGCGCCTGGAGCGAATCTTCGCCCAGCCAGACCCTCGACCGCTCAGCCCGAGCGACCTCTCGGCCGCAAATCGACGACACGACCAACTGCTCGCGAATAGCCCTTGGTTTCGTCTTTGGCAGCAGTACGGCATTTGTTGTCGAGGGGAAGACGACGGCAGGCTTCGGATTCAGAGCTAGCGCTACGTTCCCGTTTTGCGAAAAAGGCGAGCAAGAAAAATCCGAACAAGAGAGAGGCGCCGGTATAAATTTCCGTCGAAAACTCACCTTGAAATCGCGATCTTTGTGGCGACGGACGAAATACTCATTCGAACACTGAACCAATGTTAGTTTACTCTCTTGTTTTCTTGCGCTTGGAGCATACCAGCGCGAAAAACCAAAACCGCCAAGCCGTCGTAAACTGACCAAAAGTTAGTCCGTTTCCGCGTTTTTCTGCGCTTTTGCACGTCGAAAGACGACAATTTCGCGCAATATTACCCTCTGCCCCGGTTGGCCCCGTCAATTCTGCAATTTCGGAGAATCGACATCAGCAGGTAAACACCTGAAAACGTTATATTAAGGAAGCGGTATGACCACGTAGAAATTTTCGGCTTGCCTTGCTCACAAAAAGCGCCAATAATTTCTACTTGGTGCCCTCCCACTGCAAGTAGTGCTTCCCCTTTTTAGGATGCGCATGCGCGACGTTTGTCCTGTTCCTGAGCAGATTTCGGCGCAACGCACCTCCTCTCCGCACTCCCCCGCATTAGCTCACGGTGAGCAAGTGCTTAGTTATGAGGAGCTTAATCGCGCCGCGGATCGTTTTGCCCGACATCTGATGCAGCTCGGTGTCGTCTCGGGAGACACCGTCGCCATCTGCATGGAACGATCGTTTGACTGGATCATCGCCGCGCTCGGAATCATGCGCGCCGGCGCTGCGTACGTGCCATTGGACTCTGTTTGGCCGGATGCGCGGTTATGCTTTGCCGTGAACGATTCGGGTGCAAAGGCTCTGGTGGCGCGATCCGCGCTGCTTGATCGACTGCAGGTGAAAGCGCGGGGCATCGATCCGCGTCGTGATGCTGCGGAGCCCACCCGGACGCCAACCACTACATCCACGACGAAATCCAAAGTGGCCGAGTTCGTCGAGCCGGAGAGCCTTGCCTATGTGATCTACACCTCCGGGTCGACGGGAGTTCCCAAGGGAGTGGAGATTACGCACGCTAATCTCGCTCATCTCGTCCGCTGGCATCGAGATGCTTTTCGTGTGACGCGGCAAGATCGCGCGAGTCATCTTGCAGGTCTGGGATTCGATGCGGCGGTCTGGGAAATCTGGCCACATCTTGCGGCGGGGGCGACCGTGTGCCTCGCCGATGACGCGGTGCGTTCATCGCCGGAGTTGATGCAGCAGTGGATCATTCGCGAACGCATAACGATCGCCTTCGTTCCGACTGTTCACGCGGCCGCATTGATGGCGATGGAGTGGCCGGCCACGACTGCGCTGCGCCTTCTGCTTACTGGTGGGGATGTGCTTCCTCACGCTCCATCGCGCCAGCTTCCCTTCGATGTGGTGAACAACTATGGCCCCACGGAATGCACGGTGGTTGCTACATCCGGTGTGCTCAAACCTGGGTCGCGCGGCGCGCCACCCATTGGTCGTCCAATAGCGGGCGTGAGCGTGTATCTGTTGAACGAACATGGCGCGCAGGTTCCGGACGGCAGTGTCGGCGAGATTTACATCGGTGGCAACGGCGTAGGGCGTGGGTATCGCAACCTGCCTGAGCTTACCGAGCGAAGCTTTCTGCCCGATCCTTTCGGGGGCGCCCGGATGTATCGCACGGGCGACCGCGGCGTTCGTGGGTTGAACGGAGAGATCGAGTTTCGCGGACGCCTCGACCGGCAGACGAAAATCCGCGGACAACGAGTAGAACTGGGTGAGATTGCCAGCGTTCTCAATCTTCACCCAAGCATTGACTTCGCCACGGCGATCACCGACACCTCGGACGCGGGAGAGAACGAACTTGTGGCGTATGTTCTCGCCAAGGAGAACGCGTGTGTTCCCAGCGTGCAGGAACTCCAGACCCATTTGCTTGGCACATTGCCCGACTACATGGTCCCATCCATTTTTGTGCGATTGCAATCGCTCCCGTTATCGGCGAATGGAAAACTTGATCTGACAATGCTGCCGCCGCCAACGGATGCGAATCTGCTGGAAAGAACGGGTGCTGGCGCATCCTTGACACCGATCGAGGCGGAGCTGCTCACCATGGCACGGCAGCTCCTGAAGAACGACGCACTTCGGGCGGACGACAATTTTTTTCTGGCGGGAGGACATTCTCTGCTGGGCATGCAGCTTTTGATGCGCCTGCGAGATGTGTTCGGTGTGGACCTGGCGTTGCGGCAGCTTTTTGAAGCGCCGACGGTTGGGCGCCTGGCTTTGTTAGTGGAGACGATGCTCAGGCAACGACGCGTGGCTCTGATTTGGGCGGACCTGCTGGGGCGAAAGAATGTGAAACTTGACGACAACTTCTTCGCTCTGGGTGGCAACCCGGAGTTGATGGCTGCTCTACAGCAGCGCTTTGTCGCGGAGTTCGGACAGCATGTCCCGATTGCCGAGCTGATGCAAAGTCCTACAGTTCGCCTGCAGGCGGAGCTCACGCAGAAAGTGGCCAGAGCTAAGCCTGCGGAGCCCGGGGCGCTTGCGCCGCGCTCCAATGGAAACGGCAGCAGAATTTTCTGGGTCCACTATTTAAGCTGGAGCCTGGCAAGAGTGATGGGAGAGGCTCACCCATTCCATTTTGTCGTTCTTGCCGCGGAGGACTTCGCGGCGCTGGGGGAAACGCCAACTCTGCAGAGTATTGCGGCGTGCCTGCTGGGCAAAATTCTGGCGACGCAACCCAAAGGCCCTTATACCCTTGGCGGCTTTTGTGCCGGTGGCGTCCTGGCCTACGAAATCGCCTCTCAGCTGCGGGCCGCGGGGCACGAGGTTTCGCTCCTCGTGTTGCTGGACTCGCCAAACCTTGCGTACATGGAGGCTCATGACTCGCTGACGAGTAGGTTGAGCTACCCAGGTTACGCTCTGAGAAGAGTTGCGCGGATAGGCCCGCGGATGAGCTTTACTTATTTTCGTGAGCATCTGTTCAAGCGTGTCGAGCCTACATCAACACCCGCGAGATTAGAGATAGCCGTGGCGCAAGAGATGGTCAAGAGGGCAGTTCTTGCGTATCAGCCGGAGAAGTACGAAGGGAAAGTGCTTCTTCTACTGGCGTCGGAACGCTCTCCCCACTTAGACTTGCTTCCCGGATGGCAATCGGTCGTCGCTCTTCACGGCCTGCATATACAGTACCTGGATGGGCATCGCAGCGACCTACTAAAACTGCCAAAGGTGCGTAAGGTAGTGGACGCGATTGTTTCTCACCTCGGATCATCTATTCATCTATGACTGCTCATGTATGACTGACGAAAAGTCTTAATCCTAATCTTAAGGCCGGAGCAAGATCGAAGCGAATTACTCCAAGCTAATCAATCAATGAGTCAAAAAGACGCGGACAGCGAGAATCTAAGTCTGTTACGGCTGCTCAATCCTGAAGTGTTAGCTGAGCCGCATGCGCTGTATCGATCTTTGCGCGAGCATAGTCCCGTGCACTGGGACCCCTACATGCATGCGTGGGTGGTGACCAGCTACGCGGAGACCGTAACGGTGCTGAAGGATTTTTCGGCTGACCGCACACCTCCGCTGGCTTACCTGGATCAGCTTGGACTGTCGTTAATGAAGCCTTTTGCCGAAGTCATGCTGCAGCAGATGATGTTTATGGATGGCGCCGCGCACGCCCGTCTGCGCGGCATTTGCGCGGCGGCATTCACGCCGCGAAGAGTTGAGGAGTTGCGCGCGGAGATCGAATCCATCGCCGACGAACTGATCGACAACGTTATCGAATCGGGGCATATGGATATGATCGCTGACTTTGCCAACCGTTTACCTGCGATCGTTACGGCGAAGCTGCTCGGCGTGCCGGTCGAAGATCATGAACAGCTCCATGCTTGGGTAATCGATCTGGCAGAAGTGCTGGGGAATTTTCAACACCATCCTGATCGCGTGGCAGAGATCGTGCACAGCCTTGAAGATCTGAAGAACTACGTTGCCGCGAGAATGCAGGAACAGCGCGGGCGCCCGAGCAGCGGCCTGATTCACTCGCTGATGACGACGGAGGTTGACGGGCACCGGCTCTCGGACGACGAAGTAATCGCGAACACCATCATTACTTTGATCGGTGGCCATGAGACGACGACGAACCTGATCGCGAGTGGATTTCTGACACTTCTTCGCGACCCGGAGAATTTCGAACAGTTGCGTAATCACCCGGAGATCGTTGGTTCAGCGGTTGAGGAACTGCTCCGCTTCGAATCGCCGGTGCAACACACCGCGCGAATTGCGCCTGCCGACATTCAGCTTGGCGGGAAAACCATCCGAAAGGATTCGAGGGTAGTGGCGGTTTTGGCTGCCGCGAACCGCGATCCAAATCGATTTCCCGGTCCGGATCGTTTGGATTTGCTTCGGCCGGACAACCGGCATTTGGCGTTTGGCTGGGCGGCCCATTTTTGTTTCGGCGCACCTTTGGCGCGGATGGAGGGCCAAATCGCTTTCAATAAACTTCTGCGGCGGCTTCCGGAGCCGGTGCTGCTTGATGAAAAACTGAGCTGGCGGGAGAATGCCGGTCTGCGCGGGTTGACTGAGCTGAATATCCGCTTTAATCCTGGACTTCCTGCGACGAGAGCTTAGTCACCCTCTGCTGAGTGTCGGGTAGTGGGAGGGTTAAGCCAGCACGTTCAACGTGTACGCATTCGATGGCGCCTGCGGCGGATCACAGAATAGCTCCGAGCTATTTTGCGCAGCTGCTCAGCGAATCATCACGAATTCTTCTTCGCCTTCGCGGGAGGAACCAGCGCGACGGCAGCTTCGGTAGTGAGCAGAAGGAAAGTGAATGTCTCCTGCAGGTACAAGGTGACAGCGGCATCGGTGTGGCTGAGATAGCCGATGGAAACATCCTGGCCGATGTGCAGATCGAAATCGCCGCCACGGGTGGTCAGCACGAAGGCGCCGGCAATGGCGGGCGCCCAGATGATTTGATCTTTGACCAGACGCTTGACGTGCTCGAGCACCGGGTATCCGTGATCGCTGGTTTCGGCGAGCGCGGTGTAGGCGTCGGCGCCGAGCAGCACGGCGTAGGGGCCGTTGACACCGACGAGGCGCAACCGGCTCAAGCTTTGGGCAATTGCATCCGGGTATTCCCGCACGTCGCCGGGCAGCGTCATGATGGGATTGCTGGTTCCTTCTCGAATGCCTCCGATGCCGGCGGCGGCATAGCCCTCGAATATGGCGGCGTCCTCGGCAAAGGCGATCTGCCGCGCGGCGTCCTTCGCCGGTTGCCAGTCCGAGTCGTTGGCGCCGCGCTCGACGTCATCGATGGCATGGCGATCCAGGTCGAACGGAACACGCAACTCGACCAGCGCCTTTACTTCACGCTGCCTCGCGACGATGCCTTTCGCCGGCGCGGTGATGGTCCGCAGGTGGCCGGTGCCGACAGCAGAGAGCAGGGTGCCAGCCGGCCCGTGCAGGTCGACGACGCGCCGTCCGGCGAGATAGCGCTTGAGCGTGCGCGTGGTTTCCTCTTCGATTTGAGCCCATGCCGAATCAGAAATGGGAGCAAGCTCGCGATGGAGATTATTCATGTTGCGGCTCTCCTTTGAGAGAACCGATGCCGAGCGAACCGTCGCGCACCGGGTTGGATGAAGATGGGATGGATGAAGTGGCTTCGGCTGCCGACGATGCTGCAGGGGATTGTGCGGCCGCAGGCTGATCTTCAACGGTTTGGTCTTCAGTTTGGTCTTCAGTTTGGTCTTCAGGTAAGTCTGCGGCGACGTTCTCGAGAAATGTCGCCGACGGCATGAAGAATAAATTTCCAGTGACGGCGCGGCTGAAGTCGAGTATCCGGTCGTAGTTGCCGGGCGGCCGGCCGACGAACATATTTTCCAGCATCTGCTCGATGGTGCGGGGCGAGCGACTGTAGCCAATGAAGTAGGTGCCAAATTCACCATGGCCGGGCCGGCCGAAGGGCATGTTGTCGCGCAGGATCTTGATTTCTTTTCCGTTTTCGACGATGGTTGTGAGCTCGCTGTGAGCTGACGTTGGTTTGACGGAGTCGTCCAATTCGACGTCAGAAAGTTTGGCGCGGCCGATGATGCGTTCCTGCGCCTCGGTGGGGAGCGCATTCCACGCGCCCATATTGTGGAGATATTTCTGAATGATGACGTAGCTGCCGCCGGCGAAGTTGGGGTCCTCGTTGCCGACGAGCACGGCGTCGATCACTGCCGCGCCGCGGGGATTCTCGGTCCCATCGACGAAGCCCAGGAGATCGCGGTCATCGAAGAAACGGAAGCCTTGCACCTCGTCCACTGTCGAAACCGCGTTTCCGATCCGCGCCATAAACTGCGTGGCCAGCTCGAAACATAAATCCATGCGCCTGGCGCGGATGTGGAACAGCAGGTCGCCCGGCGTGGAGACCGCGTGGCGCGCTCCGGCGTGAATCTCGCGGAACGGATGCAGCGCGGCCGGCCGCGGCGGCCCGAAGAGGCGATCCCAGGCCTCGGAGCCGAATCCGACGACGCAGGAAAGCCCCGCTTCCAGGTCGCGAAATTCCACCGCGCGCACCAGCTTGGCGATATCTCCGCAGAACGAGCGCACGGTTGCAACATTGTCGGAGCCCGGCTTGAGCGCCACGACCAGGAAGACGGCGGCGCGCGTGAGCGGCGCGGCTACAGCCTGCGCGACGTCAGGCAATTTGCCCGCGGATTCAAGCGCGTTCACGGGATCGAGATCGGAATCGTGCTCCATTGGGCCTTGTCGAAGTGGCATGCGCTGAAGTTCGCTCTTCGAAACGCTACGCTCGCCTCGGTGTGAAAGTTCAGATTGAAAGCTTACCACTGCCCGCCAACATTCGACCGCCTCGCCCGAGCAATCATGACCAGGAGGGCATTCAATGCCCAAATATGCATTTGCCTCAAAGACTAGTTAGTAGTACAACGGTGACTAATTTAAGATAATTCTCGCTTCATGGGCGCCGTCCACTTCGAGTACAATCCGGGCTCAGATGGAGGTGCAGGATGATGAAACGTTTTCTCCGAGAACTATGCCGCGAGGAAGAGGGCCAGGACATCGCCGAGTATGCGGTGATGCTCGCGGTTATCCTGGTCCTGGTGGTCGGTACGATCCGCCTGATCGGAAGCAACGCGAACAACGTATTTTCGAACGCAGCCAGTTCCATTCAATGATTCTGAAGTGAATGGTCCGATGGAGTCTTAACGTTACCGGCTTCACTGCACCGGGTTGCCGTCCGCGTCGATCTTGTGGACCTCACCCAGGTTCAGTTCGCGGATGCCCGCTTCCACCTTGCTCATGTCTCCTACCACCACCCACACCAGGTGGTCCGGCAAAATATATTTCTTTGCGATCTCGTTGGCGCTCTCCGGCGTAACAGCCAGCGCTTTCTGAGTGAACGTGTTGTAGTAGTCCTCTGGCAAACCGTATTGCAGGATGGTGCCATAGGCGCCGCCGAGCTGCTGCACCGTCTCAAAGTTGCCGGGCAGTCCGAGCGTGGAATTGGTTTGTTCGTCTTTGAGTTCTTCCGCGGTGATGGGTTTCCCGCCGACGATGCCTTTGTATTCCTTGACCAACTCCACCATCGACTCTTTGGTTTTGTCGGTCTGCACCGCCGAGACGCTTATATAAGGACGCTGCCCCCGGGCCGCCGGCAACACCGAGCGCACGCCGTAGGACCAATGTTTGTCTTCGCGTAGATTCATATTGATGCGCGAACTGAATTTTCCGCCGAAGATGTTATTCACGAGTTGAAGAGCGAGGGCATCGGGATCGTTCTGCGGAGGCGCCAGTTGTGCGCCGAAGATCACGCTCTGCCCCGATCCCGGCCGGTCGATGAGGTAGACAACGTCATTCGCCGGCTCCGCCACCTGCGGCACGGTTCTCTGCGGAACGTCGCCAGATTTCCACGAAGCCAGCAAACTTTCCAGCTTGGGTTTTATTTCCGCCAGTGTTGTGTCACCCACCACCAGCAGCGTGGCATTGTTGGGCTTGAACCATGTGTCGTGGAACTTGGCTAGGTCGTCGCGCGTCATCTTGCTTACGCTGACCTCGGTGCCGCTTCCGGTGAAAGGCACCGCGTAGGGATGCCCCTTGCCGTACAGTAGCGCCGGAACCACGCGCAATGCCATGGCTTGCGGCGTTACTTTCTCGCGCTGAATGCCGGCTATAGTTTCCTTCTGCAGACGCAAAAACTCTTTCTGCGGAAATGCCGGATGCAGAATCAGATCTGCATAAATATCCAGCGACTTATCCATCGTGCTCTTCAACGTATTGAGGCTCACCAGAGACCAGTCGAGATTGGCGCTGGCAGTGAAGTTGGCGCTTAGGGATTCCAGTTCTTCGCCAATCTTCAGCGAGTCGCGCGTCGGCGTGCCTTCTTCCAGCATGCGTTGCTCGAAACTGCCCGTGCCAGTCGCGTCGGCCGGATCGGCGGAGTATCCGCTGTTCACCATCAAAGTGAAATTCACCACGGGAGCGGTGTGGCGCTCCGCCAGCACAATCTTC
>Ga0209006_10002230_pt1 | contig 17665 bp, 11 predicted proteins | sample JacPin_JW_Ref_O2_FD_188567 | JGI IMG/M metagenome (GOLD analysis project Ga0209006, IMG submission 188567) | Forest soil microbial communities from Algoma, Ontario, Canada - Jack Pine, Ontario site 1_JW_Ref_O2 (SPAdes) (version 2) | ecosystem: Environmental > Terrestrial > Soil > Boreal... | reverse complement strand
CGGCGCAACGCTCCGGCGATTTCTTGCGGTAGCCGCGCGCCATCGTGATCTTGCTGGCGCAGAAGTCGCACATGAATACGCAGCCGCGCGAGAACTCCGCCATCGTGACGGGTGGGCGTTTGCACAGCAGCCGCGAGATCTGCTTGTAGTCCTCGAGCGGATAGAGGTCCCACGCCGGCATCGGCAGATCGTCGAGGTCGGCGATCGGCGACGTGGCGCCGCTAAAGCACGGCTTGCCGTTCTGGCGATGCCAGACGCCCTTCACGGTCATCGGATCGGCGCCGTCGCAAATCGCCGGAAACGAGAAATCCGCCTCCGCCACGAACACCACGTCGAGCAGCGACTCGTACAGCGTTTCCTGCGGCAGCGCCGAAGGGTGGGCGCCGCCCCCCACGACCAGGATGTCCTTCGAGATGTCCTTGATCAGCACCGACATGTCGCGCAGCTGATTCATCAACGGCGTCGTCGCCGTAATGCCGACGACGTCGGGCTTCTTGTCGAGAACCGTCTTGCGGACGAGATCGATATCGTACGGCCGCCACGACAGGTCGAGGATATCGACGTGATGGCCGCGGTCGCGCGCGGAGGCCGCGATGGTGGCGAGCCCGAGCGTCGGGTGAATCGGATTGACGATGCCGCCCCGCGCTCCACCGTAGCTCGGCTGATACGATGGATTGATCAGCAGTACGTTCCCCACCGCGATACCCCCGTGACACTGTTAACAAAAGTATAATTCCGCGCAGGGGGCGAAGCCAATAGCCGGCTGTCGAACCCGTTAACGTGGCGCGCGCGTCCGAGGCGGTGAGAACAGCCAAGCAACTGGTCGATCAGGGGAAACAAGGCCAGCGCGACCCACAATCGCGCCGAGGGAACCGATGTCGACGCCGACCCGGGCGGCTCGCGCCGCCACGCCGTCAGGCGGCCGCCTGCCGCCGGGGACCGAAGCGGCCGTAGAAACTATCGCCCTTCGCGGCCATCTCGGTCAGCAGCTTGCCGGGTGCAAACCGCGCCCCGTGCTTCTTCGCGAGCGCCTCGCACAGCGCGACGAACCGCTTCGTCCCCATCATGTCGATGTAGGAGAGCGTCCCGCCCGAGAACGGCGCGAAGCCGAAACCGAGGATCGAGCCGACATCCGCCTCGCGCACGTCGGTGAGCACCTTCTCCTCGAAGCAGCGCGCCGTCTCCAGCGCCTGGATGCCGAGCAGGCGGTGCTTGAGCTCGGCGATGTCGATCTTGTCGGGGTCGAGCTTGCGTACCTGCAGCTCGGATAGCCCCGGCCACAGCTTCTTCGGTCCCTTCTCGGGATAATCGTAGAAACCCTTGCCGTTCTTGCGGCCGTACCGCCCGCGCTTCTCCACCATCTCGGCGAGCAGCACCTTCTCGCGCGGGTCGATCGCCGACGCGCCGAGATCGGCTTCGGTCGCCTTGAGGATCTTCCAGGCGAGATCGACCGCGACCTCGTCATTGAGCGCGAGCGGGCCGACCGGCATGCCGGCCATGCGGCCGACATTCTCGATCATCGCGGCCGGGATGCCCTCGGTCAGCATCAGATGCCCTTCGCGCAGGTAGGTGCCGACCACGCGCGACGTGTAGAAGCCACGCGCGTCGTTGACGACGATCGGCGTCTTGCGGATGGCGCGCACATAGTCGAGCGCGGTGGCGAGCGCGGCGTCGCCGGTCTTCTTGCCGAGGATGATCTCGACCAGCATCATCTTCTCGACCGGCGAGAAGAAATGGATGCCGATGAAGCGGCTCGGATCCTTGAACTCGGCCGCGAGCGACGTGATCGGCAGGGTCGAGGTGTTGGAGCCGAAGATCACGTTGGCGCCAATCGCGGCCTGCGCCTTCTTGATCGTCTCCGCCTTGACGTTGCGGTCCTCGAACACGGCTTCAATGACCAGATCGCAGTCCTTGAGCGCCGCGTAGTCGGCGCTCGCCGTGATGCGTCGCATGAGCGTGTCGCGGTCGGCGGCGCTGGCGCGGCCCCTGTCGACCTGGTCGGTGATCAGCTTCTGCGACAGCGCCCTGCCCTTGTCGGCGGCCTCCTGGTCGCGGTCGATCAGCACCACCTCGAAGCCCGAGGCGGCCGTCACGTAGCCGATGCTCGCGCCCATGAATCCGGCGCCGATGATGCCGATGCGCTTGAGCTTGGTTGGCGGCGCTGCCGCCGGCCGGCGCAGGCCCTTGTTGATGTCCTGCATGGAGACGAACAGCGTGCGCATCATCGCGGACGCCTCGGGCGAGCGCAGGATCTTGGTGAAGTAGCGCGATTCGACCCGCAGTGCGGTATCGATCGGCAGCTGCAGGCCCTCGTAGACGACCTGCAGGATCGCGCGCGCGGCCGGGTAGTTGTCGAACGTCTCGCGCCGGTAGATCGCGTTCGCGGCCGGGAACGTCATCATCCCGGCCTTCGAATAGACCGGCCCGCCCGGCAGCCGGAAGCCCTCCATGTCCCAGGGCGCCTTCGCGTTCGGGTTCGCCTTGACCCAGTCCTTGGCGTTCTTGATCAGGTCGGCGGCCGGCACCACCGCGTCGATCAGCTTGAGCGCCTTGGCGCGTTCGACGGGAATCTGGTCCCCCTTGAGCAGGAACTGCAGCGCGTCGCCGGGCGGCAGCATGCGCGATATGCGCGTCGTTCCGCCGGCGCCGGGAAACAGCCCGATCTTGACTTCCGGCAGGCCGAGCCGCGTTCTCGGGCTCTGCGCCGCGATGCGGTGATGGCAGGCGAGCACGAGCTCGAACCCGCCGCCGAGCGCCGTGCCGTTGATCGCCGCCGCCCACGGCTTGCCGCAAGTTTCGAGGCGGCGATAGAGCAGCGACAGCTTGCGGCTCTCCTCGAACAGCGCCGTCACGGCCGCTTCCGGGCCCTTGCTCTTCGCCAGATCGGCAAAGACGCGGCCGAGGCTTTCGAGCAGGGTGAGATCGGCGCCGGCCGAGAACGCCTCCTTGCCCGACGTGATCACCGCGCCCTTGATCTTGGCGTCGCTCGCCACCTGCTCGACGATCGCCGACAGCTCTTCCATCACCTTGAGGTCGATCACGTTCATCGAGCGCCCGGGCGAGTCCCAGGTGACGAGCGCAATGCCGTCCCCGTCGATCTCGAGCTTGAAGTGCTGGAAAGTCATGCAGGGCTCCGATTCTTTTCTTCCCCCTCTCCCCTACGGGGAGAGGACCGGGGTGAGGGGCTCTATGATTCTCGATCGTCTGAGATCCCCTCACCCGGCTCGCTTCGCTCGCCACCCTCTCCCCTCCGGGGAGAGGGAAGAAAATCACCGCTTCGATTCCGGATAAGGCGTGCCGTCCTTGTGCACGTAGCGCTGGGTCCTGCCGTCGCGCTCCGCGCGCATGTCGATGTCCGGATAGGTCGCGACCTCGCGCGGCGCACGGGTGCCGATCTCGAGAAAGACCGCATCGCGGCTCGTCCGGTTGATCAGGCGATGCCCGTTGGCCACGCCCGCCTTCCAGCCGACCGCATCGCCCGGCCGCAGGATCGTCTCGCCGCCGTCCTCGGCCAGCACGACCTCGCCCTCGAGCATGTAGACGAACTCGTCCTCGTGCTGATGCCAGTGGCGCTGCGACGACGCCGCGCCCGGCTTGAGCCGGCACAGGTTGACGCCGTAGTGGTCGAGCCCCGCCGCGTTGCCGAGGCGCTTGCGCTCGCGCCCGACGACGTCGCGGCGGAATTCCTCCGGATAGGCCGAGTAGGTGTCGACCGGGACCTTGTCGATGTCGATCTTCGGCACGGCGGTCACACCCGCTCGATGATGGTCGCGGTCCCCATGCCGACGCCGATGCACAGCGTGACCAGCGCGGTCGAGAGCTTGCGCCGCTCCAGCTCGTCGAGCGCGGTGCCGAGCAGCATGGCGCCGGTCGCGCCGAGCGGATGGCCCATCGCGATGGCGCCGCCGTTGACGTTGACCTTCTTGGCGTCGAGCCCAAAGGCCTGCAGATAGCGCAGCACCACCGACGCGAAGGCCTCGTTGACCTCGAACAGGTCGATGTCGGCGAGCTTCATGCCGGCCTTTTTCAGCACCTTCTGGGTCACATCGATCGGGCCGGTGAGCATGATCGCGGGCTCCGAGCCGATGTTGGCGAAGGCCCTGATGCGCGCGCGCGGCTTGAGGTTGGCGCGCTTGCCCGCCTCCTGGCTGCCGATCAGCACCGCGGCGGCGCCGTCGACGATGCCGGAGGAATTGCCGGCGTGATGCACGTGGTTGACCGCCTCGACCTCGGGATGCGCCTGCACCGCGACTGCGTCGAACCCGGCGAGCTCGCCCATCTGCGCGAAGGCCGGCTGCAATGATGCGAGCGACTGCATCGTCGTGGTCGGCCGCATGTGCTCGTCCTTGGCGAGCAGCGTGATACCGTTCACGTCGCGCACGGGCAGCACCGAGCTCTTGAAGCGGCCGTCGTCCCAGGCGGCTGCGGCGCGTTTCTGGCTCTCGACCGCGTAGGCGTCGACGTCGTCGCGCGAGAAGCCGTATTTCGTCGCGATCAGGTCGGCCGAGATGCCCTGCGGCAGGAAGTAGGACTTGAGCGCGATCGAGGGGTCGACCGGCCAGGCGCCGCCCGAGGCGCCGATGCCGACCCGGCTCATCGATTCGACGCCGCCGCCGATCGTCATGTCGTGCTGGCCGGCCATGATCTCGGCGGCCGCGAAGTTCACCGCGTCGAGGCCCGAGGCGCAGAAGCGGTTGATCTGCACGCCCGGCACGCTGTTGCCGTAGTCGGCGCAGATCGCCGCGACGCGCGCGATGTCGCCGCCCGCCTCGCCGACCGGATCGACGCAGCCGAGCACCACGTCGTCGACCTGGGTCGTGTCCAGCTTGTTGCGCTGCCTGAGCGCGACGAGCGTCTGTGTCGCGAGGTTGAGCGCCGTCACCTCGTGCAGCGCGCCGTCCGCCTTGCCGCGCCCGCGCGGCGTGCGCACGTGATCATAGATGAAGGCGTCGGGCATCTCACAATCCTCTCGCGATCAAGAGCTTCATGATCTCGTTCGTCCCCGCATAGATGCGCATCACGCGGGCGTCGCGGAAGAGGCGCGAGATCGGGTATTCGTCCATATAGCCATAACCGCCGAACAATTGCAGGCAGCGGTCGACCAGCGTGCCGAGCAGGTCGGTGAGCCGGTATTTCGCCATCGAGGCGGTCGCGGTGTCGAGCTCGCCGTCGAGATGCAGGCCGATGCAGTGGTCGAGAAAGACCTTGGCGATCGTCGCCTCGGTCTTGCATTCGGCGAGCACGAACTGGGTGTTCTGGAACTCGATGATCTTCTTGCCGAAGGCCACGCGCTCCTTGACGTAGGCGATCGTGAGCTCGAGCGCGCGCTCCATCATCGCCATGGCATGGGTCGCGACGATCAGCCGCTCCTGCGGCAATTCGTTCATGAGCTGACCTGCGATACCCCTGTCTGATTTGATCACACGACCGCCCCGCCGCGGATCGCGGGCGATCGTCTCGACAGCTCTGCGGATGTCTTCGATGTAGTGTTGAGCTTGGTCTTCGTTCCAGCGCTCAGCCGTATAATCCCAGATGTCATCGATGTCCGCTTGAGCGCGAGGCGAGAGGACATATCGGGTCATTTGGGCGATTTGCGCGCTTGCCGCTTCTCCTTGATGAACGCATCAAAGTCGAACGGCTCGCCGGGCCCGCTCTGCTCGCCTTCGATGAGCGCGGCGCGCAGGGCCTCGAGCTTCGATTCCTGCTCTTCAAGCAGACGGAGGCCGGCCTGGACGACATCCGTCGGGCTGTCATATCGGCCTTCGCCGACTTGGCGCTCGATGAATTCGGCGAAATGATCTGCGACCGTGACCGAGGTGCTCTTGGACATTGTTGCGTCGTTCCTTTCCATCCCCAAATATACCAGATTTTGAGGCCCACAACTGCGTCCATGCGCGACCGGATGCCGAGATCTGACCCTGTGCTACTATGCTGCAGTATGGAGCATTTGCTCCGGCAGAGCCGTTGGCAATGCGCGCCGCGACCCCATGTAGGGCACGCGACGACTCTGTTCGCGTCGAATTGTCCTTCCCGGATTGACGGAAACAAGCCATGAGAGCACTCAGCATCTGCGTCGCCTTGTTCGGTCTGCTCGCGCTGGTGCAGCCCGCGATCCACGGGGACTTATCGGCTCTGCCGCTTGGCATCGCCGCGCTGCTGTGCGCCGGCGCGACCTATTGGTCCACCGGGATATCGAGCTTCCTCAAGATTTTCATCGGCATCTTCTCGGTCGAGACCATCGTGTTCGGGCTCGCGGTCGTGGCCGGCCGCAGCGGCGTCTGGCCCGCCGCCTATGCGGAATATCTGCCGCCCGACTCGCTGCCACTGACGGTCGCGATCTTCGCCATTCTTTGCCGCGTGGTGGCGCATTCCTCGACGGTCGAGCAGGTCATGCGCATCGCCGACCGCTACTTCAACGCCGAGGAGGCCGGCGAGGCGCGCATCTGGCCGTTCCGCCGCTTCACCGCGCTCGAGCGGCGCATCGCCGTCGCGATGGTGGTCCTTCTCGTGCTGCTCAACCAGGCCGAGGTCGGCGTCCTGCTGCGGCTGAGCTTCTTCAACCGCGACTGGTTCAACGCCATCCAGGCGCGCAATGCGCCGGAGTTCTGGCGCCAGCTCTTGTTCGTCTTCACGCCCTGGGCCTTCGTCTACATCGCGATGACGGTGGTCGAATTCTTCGCCCAGGCGATGCTGGTGATCCGCTGGCGGCGCTGGCTGACCAACCACTTCGTGTCGCGCTGGCTCGCGCACCACAATCACTATCGCATCAGTCTCGTCGCCGGGCAGACCGACAATCCCGATCAGCGTATCTCCGAGGACGTCTTCCGTTTCATCAACGGCGGCGAGGACGGCTCCAACACGGCCTACGGCATCTATAATTTCTCGATCCTGCTGATCTATCAGATATCGAACCTTGTCTCGTTCGCGGTTCTGCTGTGGTCGTTGTCGCGTGCCTTCACGATTCCCGGCACCGACTTCGTGCTGCCGGGCTTCCTGTTCTGGGTCGCGCTGATCTACGCGGCCGCCGGAACGCTGATCATCCATCTCATCGGACAGCCGTTGATCGGCCTGTTCTTCCAGCGCCAGCACATGGAGGCCGACTTCCGCTTCTCGCTCGCGCGCCTGCGCGAATATACCGAGCAGGTTGCGCTGCTGAACGGCGAGAGCGCCGAGCGGGAGATGGTCGGTGGCCGCTTCCGCGCGCTCGTTGCCAACTACATCGACCTCGTGCACCGACGCGTGAAGGTGTACGGCTTCACGCAGGCGTTCGGCCAGATTTCGCCGATCATCCCCTACATCTTCACGGCGCCGTTCTATTTCGCCGGCAAGATCGAGCTCGGCATCATGACGCAGACCGCGAGCGCCTTCGCCCGGGTCGCCGATGCGATGACCTTCTTCGTCAACTACTACACCTACCTCGCCGGCTTCAAATCGGTGGTCGACCGCTTGAACTCGTTCGACGCCGCGATCGACCAGGCGCAGGCGCTCAGCAGCGCCGGGCCGGCGCACGTTGCCGCGGCGGCCGGTGTCGCGGCGATCGATCTCGACGACATAGATCTCGCGCTGCCGGACGCGCGGCATGTGCTGGAGAACAAGCACCTGGAACTCGCGCCGCACGAAAGCACGGTGCTGTCGGGTCCGTCCGGCTCCGGCAAGTCGACGCTGTTTCGCGCCATCGGCGGGATCTGGCCGTTCGGTTCAGGCCGCATCACCGCCCCCGCCGGCGCCCGCACCATGGTGGTCCCGACCAAGCCCTACATCCCGATCAGCACGCTGCGCTCCGCCGTCACCTATCCGGCGGTGGCCGGGACCTATTCGGATGACCAGATTCGCGACGCGCTCACGGCCGCGCATCTCGGTCAGCTGGCCGGCGAGCTCGACCACGAGGAAGTTTGGTCGCAGCGCCTCTCCAGCGGCGAGCAGCAGCGCCTCGCGCTCGCCCGCGCCGTGCTATTCCGGCCCGACTGGCTCTTCCTCGATGAGTCGACCTGCGCGATCGACGAGAAGCTCGAGGCCGAGCTCTACGCCATGCTGGCGCAGCGCCTGCCGAACACGACGATCGTGTCGATCGGCCACCGCTCGTCCGTCGCCGCGCTGCACCGGCGCCACATCGAGATGTCGCCGGAGGGCGACCATTTCGCGTTGCGTGAGGTGCCGAAGTCCGCGGCCGCGGAGTAAGGAAGCTACGGTCGCCGGGACTTCGCTAAATCGCGCCGAGCTTCTTTTGAACCCGCTCGTCGAAGCGCGCCACGTTGACCACCACGCGTTCGTGCGTGCCGCCGCCGATCGGCTCCTTCTCGTCGCGCGCCTCGACCTCGAACTTGAGCCGCCGTCCCTCGACGCCGACGAGCCGGGCTGTCGCGACCACCCGCATGCCGACCGGGGTCGCGGCGTTGTGCGTCACGTCGAGCCGGATGCCGAGGCTCTGATGCCCGTCCGGCAGCAGCGCTTCGACCGCATCGAGCGCGGCCGCTTCCATCAGGTTGATCATCACCGGCGTCGCCAGCACGCGTATGCGCCCGCTGCCGACGCGCGGCGCCGTGTGCGCTTCGTCGACAACCAAGTCGGCGCGTCCTTCGCGTCCGATCGGCAGGTGCGAGAAATCGGGCATCCGGTCAGTCTAGGTCTTTGCGCATGATCTTTTCCGAAAGCCGGTATCCACCCCGTATCAAGTACGGGGCAGGCCTTTTCGCGATCATGCTCTAGAACGCATCGGCCGGCAAATCCATCGTGCTCGCGGCGCCCGCCTGGATGCGGGCGAGATGCGTCGCCGTCTCCGGCAGCATGCGCTCGGCGAAGAAGCGTCCGGTGATCAGCTTGGCGTTCATGCGATCGGCCGCGCCGTTCGCGCCGGCGGCGAGCTTCTGCTTGGCGGCCTGCGCCATGCGCGCCCACATGTAGCCGAGCGCGACCAGGCCGAAGAGATGCATGTAGTCGGTCGCGCCGGCGCCGGCGTTGTCGGGCTTGGCCGGCGCGTTCTGCGCAAACCACATGGTCGCCTGCTGCAGATGGCCGAGCGCCTTGCCGAGCGGCTCGACATGGACCTTCATGGCGGCGTCGGCGGCGTGCTCCTTCACGTAGCCGTGGACCTCGGCGAAGAATGCGGTGAGGGCCCGCCCGCCGTCCTTGGCGAGCTTGCGGCCGACGAGGTCGAGCGCCTGGATGCCGTTCGCGCCCTCGTAGATCATCGGAATGCGGGCATCGCGCACGAACTGCTCGACGCCCCATTCCTTGATGTAGCCGTGGCCGCCGAACACCTGCTGCGCCGCGACCGTGTTGGCGAAACCGGTGTCGGTGAGCACGCCTTTGATCACCGGGGTGAGGAGGCCCATCTGGTCGTCGGCGACCTGCCGTTCCTGCGCGTCGTTCGAGCGGCGCGCCACGTCGCTCGAGATCGCGGTCCACATGACGAGCGCGCGCGCCGCCTCGTTGAAGGCGCGGATCGACATCAGCGTGCGCCGCACGTCCGGATGCACGATGATCGGATCGGCCGGCTTGTCCTTGAACTTCGCGCCGGTGAGCGCCCGTCCCTGCAGCCGGTCTTTCGCATAAGCCGCCGCGTTCTGATAGGCGACTTCCGACAGCGCCAGCCCCTGCACGCCGACGCCGAGCCGCGCCTCGTTCATCATCGTGAACATGGCTTGCAGGCCGTGGTTTTCCTCCGCCATCAGCCAGCCGGCCGCGTCGTCATAGTTCATCACGCAGGTCGAGTTGGCGTGGATGCCCATCTTCTCTTCGATCGAGCCGCAGGTCACGCCGTTGCGGGCGCCGGGCGAGCCGTCGGCATTGGGCACGAATTTCGGCACGACGAACAGCGAGAGGCCGCGCGTGCCTTCGGGGGCGCCCTCGATGCGCGCGAGCACGAGATGCACGATGTTCGCCGCGAGGTCGTGCTCGCCGGCCGAGATGAAGATCTTGGTGCCGCTGATGCGGTAGCTGCCGTCCGCCTGCTTGACCGCCTTGGTGCGGATGAGGCCGAGATCGGTGCCGCACTGCGGCTCGGTCAGGTTCATCGTCCCGGTCCACTCGCCGGTGATCATTTTCGGCAGATAGAGCGCCTGCTGCTCGGGCGTCCCGTGGACGATCAGTGCCGCGATGGCGCCCTGGGTCAGTCCGGGATACATCGCAAAGGCGACGTTGGCGGAGCAGAGGAATTCGTTGACGCATTGCGTCAGCGCGCCCGGCAGGCCCTGGCCACCGAGCTCGCTCGATACCGAAATGCCGATCCAGCCGCCATCGACGAGCTTGCGGAACGCGTCCTTGAAGCCGTCCGGCGTCGTCACGCTGCCGTCGGCGTGGCGCCGGCAGCCTTGCGCGTCGCCGGTCCGGTTGAGCGGCGTCAGCACGTCCTCGCAGAACTCGCCGGCTGCGCCGAGGATCGCCTCGACGATGTCCGGGGAGGCATCCGCGAAGCCGGGCAGGTTGGCGTAGCGCTCGATGTGAAACACGTCGTTGAGCAGAAACAGCACGTCATCGACGGGGGCCTTGTAGACCGGCATGGTCGCGCGTCCTTGCTTGCCTGGAAGTCGTGAACCCGGATCAGGCGTCAGGCGTTCCCGCGGCGTTCACCCGCTCGATCTCCCCGCATCCCGCGGAAGACCTACATCAACACCTTTAAGGACCGATTGCGGCCTGCACGCGGTGCGGCCCGGCCGCCACACATCGCGGCTCCACGTGCCGGCGACAGGGCGGTTTTAACCGCATCTTTACCCTAAGCCGGAAAAGTCGGCCGCAGGGGCAACCGGTCGGTGCGCCTCCACGGCCCGTTAACGGATGTCGGCCCCCGGATCCGGGGTCCGCCCCGTCCGCGGGTCGGAAATGTGGATGGATGTATGCGATCGGCGGCGTGGCAGGTCAGGGGTATCGATCCGGAGGCGCGGGAGGCCGCGCTCGTGGCGGCCCACAGCGTCGGGATGTCGCTCGGCGAGTGGCTCACCTCGGTCATCCACGACAAGGCGGCCGAGCAGGGCGTGGGCGATACTGGCGCGGAGACCTATGCGCAGGGCGACGAGGGTCTCGCAGCAATCACCGAGCGGCTCGACGATCTGAGCCGCCAGCTCAGCCGCCTGGAAGGCCGTGCGCCGCCGCGTCCCGACAGCGATGCGGCGTCGAATCGAATCGCCGACGCGATCCTGCAGCTCAATGGCCGGCTCGACCAGGTCATCGACGAGAACCGCAGCGCATCGAGCGCGCTCGAGCGACGGGTCAACAGCGTTGACCGTGCGCTGGCCAAGCTCGGCGAGGAGCGCCTGCGCGTCGGCTACGTGGGTGGCGAGCCCAGCGCGCCCAGAATGGCGCCCAGGATGGCGCCCATGAACGCGCCGATGAGCGCGCCGATGAGCATGCCCGTAGGCGCGGCCCAGAACGTTGCCAAGAACGCGCCGATGGATGTCGATGACGCGGTCGCCGAGATCGCGGCGCGACAGCGCGCGCTCGACGGCGAGTTCGCGGCGCCCCCGCCGGCGGCGCTGCAGCGTCCGCCCTTCTCGCCGATCCACTGCCGCGCCGACGAAGCGGTCGACGGTCTGCGCAAGGATTTGGCCGAGATCGGCCGCACCCTCTCGGAAGCGATGCCGCGCCGCGCCGTCGAGGCGCTCGAAGGCGAGGTACGCGCGCTGGTGAGCAAGCTCGACGCGCGGCTGCAGGCAGGGGCCGATGCGCCGGCGCTCGCCGGCCTCGAGCAGGGACTGCGCGACGTGCGCGACGCGCTGCGCGGCCTCGCGCCGGCCGAAAGCCTGGTCGGGTTCGACGCCGCCGTGCAGAGTCTCGCCGCCAAGATCGACCGGATTGCCACCGGCCAGCAGGATCCGGCCGGCCTGCAACCGCTCGAAGCCGCGATTGCGTCCTTGCGCGGCGTGATGGACCACGTCGCCTCGAGCGACGCGTTGGCGGCGCTGGCGCAGGACGTGCGCGGGCTCGCCGACAGGATGGAGCGCCGTGCGCCCGCGTCCCTTCCCGCGTCCCTTGGCGCCGATCTCATCAGCACGCTCGATCAGCGGATCGGAGCGATCGCCGACGCCATCGAGGCGGTGCGGGCGCAGGGCGCGGAGGCCGTGCAGGTGGCCCAGGCGGCGCAGGCCGCCCAAGCCGCCCAAGCGGCTGAAATCACGCAAGCGGCTCAAATCGCGCAAGCCGCGCAAGGCCCACGCGGCGCTTCGCCGGAGCTTGATCAGCTCGTCAAATCGCTCAACGACAAGCTCGAGCATTTGCAGAGCGCACGCATCGACCAGCTCTCGCGCGGCGAGCAGCTGGCGATCGGCGGCCTCGAGGACCGGATCGCCAAGCTGGTGGAGAAGCTCGACGCCTCGGAAGGCCGGCTCGGCCATCTCGAAGCGATCGAGCGCGGCATGGCGGAGTTGCTGGTCCACCTCGAAAGCCTGCGCGCCAACGCAGCATCCGCGGCGTTGCGGCCGCCGGCCGCCCAACCGATGCCGGCCGCGCCGGCGCCGCCGGTCGTGGCGCTCACCGAGGACGTTGCCGCGTTGCGGCAGGCGCAGGCCAGCGTCGCGCGGCGCACGGAGGATTCTCTCGAAGTCGTGCACGGCACGATCGAGACGGTGGTCGACCGCCTCGCGACAATCGAGAGCAACATTCGCACGGATCAGGTGGCCGGCGGGCCGTTCGTTCCGCCGACGCCGCGCGCGCCGGCGGTTATGCCGCCGCCCGTGCCTCCCCCGGTGCGCGTCTCGGCTCCCCCGCCCGCCCCTGCGGCGGCTTCGCCGCCGCAGAAACCGCCGCCACCGCCGCCTGCGCCACCCCCGCCGGCCCCGTCACGCGCGGCTCCTGCCGCCAAGGCTGCCGCGCGGCCTCCGGTTGATCCGCTTCTTCCGCACGATTATCCGCTCGAGCCCGGTTCGGGACCGCCGCGCGTGCGGCCGCACACAATCGGCGGCGCGGGCGCGACTGCGCATGCGGCGGAACGCGTCGCGGCGTCGGAAGCGTCACTGCGTACCGCCAAGAGCCAGCCGGGCGACAAGGGCGCCGCCGGCGAAGGCGATGCAAAACCGAATTATCTGCAGGCCGCCCGCCGTGCCGCTCAATACGCCACGCAGAACGCGCAACGCGACGCGCCGGCCGCCGGCGATTCCGACAAGCTCGGCAGCAAGCTGGCGCAGCGCCTCAAGACAATCTTTGTCGGCATCAGCGTCGCGGTGATCATCGTGGTCGCGCTGCGCTTCGCCGCCGCCTACCTGCAGTCCGCCGATATTGCGCCGACCGATACGCCGGCGCTCGCCGAGCATCCGGCGTCTGCGCCGCTGATCGTGGCGAGCTCCAACTTGCCGGCGCCCAATGCCGACGCGCCGCCGCTCGTGATCGCGCCGCCGCTCGAGCTGTCGCCCGCCAACCCGGTCGTGCCGGCCGAGACGGCGCCGAAACTGCAGCCGCTGTACCAGCCCGGCCTGCTTGGCGCCGATCAGCCGCCCGCTCTCCTGTCGCCGCCACCTGCTGCGCCCGCCGCGCCGGCCGCACCGGCGGCAAGCACCGCCAACAGGGACGTCACCGGCTCGATCAAGGCGCAGACGCAATATGCCGCGCCCGCCGCGCCGGCACCGGTGGCTGCGCCAGCCGCTCCCGTTGCCGTAATCGAACCGCTACCGTCCGGCATCGGCGGCAAGGCGCTGATCACCGCGGCCATGTCGGGCGAGCCCGCCGCCGCCTACGAGGTCGCAACGCGCTTTGCCGAAGGGCGCGGCGTGCCGCAGGATTTCCATCAAGCCGCCGTCTGGTACGAGCGCGCCGCCAAGGGCGGGATTGCGCCGGCGCTGTTTCGCCTCGGCGCCCTCTACGAGAAGGGCAACGGCGTCGCCAAGGACCTGAAAGAGGCGCGTCGGCTCTATGTGGCGGCGGCTGAAAAGGGCAACGCCAATGCGATGCACAATATCGGCGTCCTCTACGCCGAAGGCATCGACGGCAAGCCGGACTTCAAGGCCGCCGCGGAGTGGTTCCGCAAGTCGGCGACACTGGGCATCGGCGATAGCCAGTACAACCTCGCGGTTCTCTATGCGCGCGGCATCGGCATCGAGCGCGACCTGAGCGAGGCGTATCAATGGTTCGCGCTCGCCGCCAAGACCGGCGACGCGGACGCCGCCAAGAAGCGCGACGAGATCGCGGCCCAGTTCGATCAGAAAACGCTCGCCGCTTTGCGGCAAAAGGTCGATGGCTGGGTCGCGCAGCAAGCGCCGCAGGAAGCCGCGACCGTCCCGGTGCCGCCCGGCGGTTGGGACCAGGCCGAGCCGGCGCCGCCGCCGGCGCCGGCGCCGGCGCCCAAGGCGAAACCCTCCCGGCACACGCACGCGCGCGCCGCCACCGCGCCGATTTGATGCGGCTTAAGTCAGCCGGCGAGGCAGCGCGCCGCCGCGAAGGCGTAGAGCCGCCGATCGCCGATGAGATGCGCCGTGAACGCAAGCGCGCCAAATACCTTCATGAATGCACCGTCGCGGATATTGAGCCCGCCCGCATAAGCGCCGAACGCCGGCATGATGAGGCGGCGGCCGTCGGTCGCGAAGCATTTGCGCGTGACGGCGCGCCCGCGCTGCGCCACCCGCGCGGACGGGTGCAGGTGGCCGGCGATCTCGCCGTCGGCGGGGCCTTCGGTCGGCTCGTGGCGAAACGTGAGCGGACCGAGCGACACGCCCTTGGCAAAGACGCCGCCGATGTCGCGGGCCGGATCGGGATCATGATTGCCCGCGATCCACACCCAGTCGCGGCCGCGCTGCAGAGCGGCGAGCGCCGCGCGATCCTGCGGCATCACCCGCGCCGGCCCGCCGCCGTCGTGGAAGCTGTCGCCGAGAGCGATCACCAGCCGCGGCGCGTGGCGCGCGATCGCGCGGCCGAGCCGCGCCAGCGTTGCGCCGGTGTCGTAGGGCGGCAGCAGCATGCCGCGTCGCGCGAAGCTCGAACCTTTTTCCAGATGCAGGTCGGCGACGACGAGCGCGCGCTCGTCCGGCGAGTAGATCGCGCCGGCGAGGTCGAGCGCGAGGTGAGCGCCGCAGATGCCGACCGTACCTTCCTCAACGAAAGGACGGGACGGGAGCGTCTGCGCCGATACCGTCGTAGTCACCGAATCGTCCCCCAAGTTGTCGAGCCCGACGCTCTCGCAAGCGGCGCACCCCTTATGGACGATTCGAGCGGTGTAAGGCGACCGGATTTAAGCCGTCGGCCGTGCGTAGCGGACCATGAAGCCGTAGCTCGCGGCGACTCCGGCGCGACGGGTATCGTCTATCTGGACTGATCCTCGTTCTGCGCGATGGGGGCCAAACGCAGATCCCTGGCGTCACCTTCGAGAATAAGCACCTCGCCATCCATGCGCCATCGCCTTGTCGTGAGCAAGGCCTGCGTGACCTGCTGTTCGACCTCCGAGATGTCACCGCACCACATCGATGTCTGGCGGAAGAAGACCAGATCGAACTCGCCTGTCTGGGTTGCCTTCACGGTGAGACCCCAGTTGTTGCAGCCGGTCGCAACACGGACATCCATAATTTCGAACGGGAAATCGTTGTCGAGGAAGGCCGGTCTCACGAACAGAAGCTTGGTTCGGTTATGTACGAGCTCGCGATGATCGACCGAGATCACTTCGAAACGTTGATTGACCGGAAACAGCGGCGTCGCATGGGCGGAAAGTGCCGTCCATATCGCGCCGACAACTAGCGCAGCGCCAGTTTTCACGGTGCACAACGCTCCTCTTACGGCGGCGGCAATCTGTCCACAGTTAGCGGCGTTTCGGCGGCGCAAACATGGCGCGCCTCACCGCATCGCCTCCTTCACCAGCTCCGCCTCGGCCTCCGCGAGCAGCGCGTCGGACGCCTCGCCGTAGACCTGCTCGCGGCCGATCTCCAGCATCACCGGCACCGCGAGCGGCGAGACGTGGTCGAGCGCCTGGTGCGCGATGCGGCCGCGCACGCGTGCGAGCATCTCGCCGAGCCGGCGGATGTCGAGGAGCCCGGTCGCGGCGTCGGCGCGGGCGGCGCGCAGCAGCATGTGGTCGGGCTGGTGCTTGCGCAGCACGTCGTAGACGAGGTCGGTCGAGATCGTCATCTGGCGGCGGCTCTTCTCCTTGCCGGGAAAGCGCCGCTCGATCAGCCCGGCGATGATCGCGCAGGTGCGGAAGGTGCGCTTCATCAGCGCCGATTCGGCGAGCCACGCCTCGAGGTCGTCGCCCAGCATGTCCTGGTCGAACAGCGCGGGAAGCGACAGCTCGCCGCGCGCCAGCGCGAAGGCGACGTCGCCCAGTCCCCACACGGCGAGCGCATATTCGCTGGCGACGAAGCCGAGCGGCCGCAGGCGCGCGCGCTCGAGCCGCCGCGTCAGCAGCATGCCGAGCGTCTGGTGCGCGAGCCGTCCCTCGAACGGATAGCAGACGAGATAGTTCTTGTCGGCGCGCGGAAAAGTCTCGACCAGGAGCTCGCCGGCGTTGGGCACGCGCGAGCGCCACTGCTGCAGGCCGAGCCATTCGCGCACCTGGTCGGGCAGCGCGCGCCAGGCGCGTGGATCGGCGAGCAGCCCGCGCACGCGCTCCGCCAGATAGGTCGAGAGCGGAAACTTGCCGCCCTCGTAGGAGGGGATCTGCGGATCCGGATCGGAGGTGCGCGAGACGTAGACCTCGTCGTTCACCAGCGCCTCGTAGCGCAGCACCTCGCCGGCGAACACGAAGGTATTGCCCGGCGTGAGCGTCTCGACGAAATATTCCTCGACCTCGCCGAGCACGCGTCCGCCGCGCGCAATAGGGCCCGGTTGCGGCCCCGATGGCCCACCGCCGCCCGCGCGCGAGCGCACCAGGCGCACTTTCAGCATGTCGGCCGCGACGATGGTGCCGACGTTCAGGCGATATTGTTGCGCGATGCGCGGGTGCGTCACGCGATAACGCCCGTCGAGCCCGGGGCGGATTTTTGCGAAGCGCTCGTAAGCGTGCAGCGCGTAGCCGCCGGTCGCGACGAAATCGACCGCGGCGTCGAAGTCCGCGCGCCCGAGCCCCGCATAGAGCGCAGCGCTCCTCACCTCGGCGTAGAGCTCATCCGGCCGGAACGGCGCGCCGACCGCACTGCCGAGCACGTGCTGCGCCAGCACGTCGAGCGCGCCGGTGCGCAGCGGCGGGGTGTCCTGCGCGTTCGCGGCGATCGCGTCGATGGCGGCGCGGCATTCGAGCACCTCGAAACGGTTGGCCGGCACCAGCACGGCCTCGGAGGGTTCGTCGAGGCGATGATTGGCGCGGCCGATGCGCTGCGCCATGCGGCTCGCGCCCTTGGGCGCGCCGACATTGACGACGAGGTCGATGTCGCCCCAGTCGATGCCGAGATCGAGCGAGGAGGTGCACACGACGGCGCGCAGCCGGCCGGCCGCCATGGCGGCTTCGACCTTGCGGCGCTGGGCCACGTCGAGCGAGCCGTGATGGAGCGCGATCGCCAGGCCATCGTCGTTGATGCGCCACAGCTCCTGGAAAATCCGCTCGGCCTGGCTGCGCGTGTTGACGAAGACCAGCGAGGTGCGGTGCAGATTGATGAGGCCGTACATCTCGCCGAGCGCATGCTGGGCCGAATGCCCGGCCCAGGGCAGCCGCTCGGCGGTGTCGAGCATGGTGACATGGGGCGCGGCGCCGCCTTGCGCCACCACCATATCGGCGAGCGCTTCCCGCCCGGGCGGCTGCGGCACCAGAAAACGGCGCAGATCG
>Ga0209006_10002229_pt1 | contig 17671 bp, 16 predicted proteins | sample JacPin_JW_Ref_O2_FD_188567 | JGI IMG/M metagenome (GOLD analysis project Ga0209006, IMG submission 188567) | Forest soil microbial communities from Algoma, Ontario, Canada - Jack Pine, Ontario site 1_JW_Ref_O2 (SPAdes) (version 2) | ecosystem: Environmental > Terrestrial > Soil > Boreal... | reverse complement strand
GATCAATCCGATTCCTTGTTGTTCCGCGAAAGGCGCTAGCAGATCGTCCATATCGGTGATGAGCAGATTGTAGCGGCAATAGGAAAGGATCGCGTCGACGGGCGCGGCTTCGGCGACTTTTCGCAACATCTTCAACTGCAATCCCGTGATGCCGATGAATCGGGTCTTGCCTGCGCGCTGCAGCTCGCGCATCACTGGTATGGCTTCCTCAATGATTTGATTCGCGTCCACAAATTCGATGTCATGCGCGAGAAACACGTCGAGGTAATCGCTCCGCAGGCGTTGCAGGGATTCGTCGATGCTGGCGCGGATGCGTGCGGCGCTGAAATCGAACTTAGCGACATCGTAGCGGCCGCATTTGGTGGCGAGAACGACTCTATCGCGGCGGCCAACGAGCGCGGCGCCGAGGCGTGTTTCGGCTAGCGTCCGTCCATAGTACGGCGCGACGTCGAAGTAGTTGATGCCGAGATCGATTGCGCAGTGGACGGCGCGCTCGCTTTCGGAGGGATCAATTTCGCCGAACTCGTTTCCGAGTGGCGATCCGCCGAAACCGAGTTTCGATACTCGCAGGCCGGTGCGGCCCAGCGTTCCATATTCCATGTCCTTTTAGTATGCCGTGCGAAAATGGGTAACAGGCGGCTGACGGCTCCCGGAGGTCGCGGCTCTGTCGGATTAGTCGGGTGGGTGTTAGGGAGCACGATAGCGAGTTTATATGACGAGACGCGAGATTCTGATGCTGTCGCTTGCCGCGGTCCCGGCGCTATCCTCTCCGGCGAGCGAATTCTGGAACGACAAAAAACCTGAAGACTGGAGCGACCAGGAGATTCAGGAAATATTGACCAAATCTCCGTGGGCGAAGGAAGGCGCGGTGAGCGTGTTCGGCGGCGCGGGTGGATCGTTGCTCAATCGGAATGGCGCGATGAACCGGTCGGGGAATATGTCGAGCACCGGGCGGCAGCGCACGAACACTACGCAAACGCAGAGCGGCGAGGCGCCGGACCTTCGATACAAAGCGATTGTGCGTTGGCAGTCGGCTCTGCCGATTCGTGAAGCGCTGAAGGAGAAATCGATCCCGGGAGTGGCCGATTCCTACATCATCGCCGTGGTGGGTGACTTGGCCATGGCGGATCCGGACGCGGATGAGGCGCAGCGTGAATCGAGGCTGGACATGATGAAGCAATACACCAAGCTCGACCGGCATGGGGGAGCGATTGCGCTAAGCAACATGGAGACGGTTAAGAAACTGGGAACGCTGTTTTATTTTCCGCGAGCGGAGCCGATTAAGGACGGGCAGGTGACGTTCAGCACGAAGATGGGGCCGATTGAAGTGAAATGCAAATTCGCGGTCAAGGAAATGATGTATCGGGGGAAGCTTGAGTTATAAGGACTAACGCGAATCACGCAAAGGCGCTAAGCTCGCCAAGAACAGGAATTGTAATCAAGTCCGAAAACGGCTAGTCTTCCCGCGGCCACTGCTGCATAATCGAATCAGTGGAACTCAGCCGAACAGTTTGCGACCGCGCCCGCCTGGCCCGCGACGCTCGATTTGACGGGCGATTCTTTATCGCTGTTACATCGACCAAAATATATTGCCGCCCTATATGTCCGGCGCCATCGCCAAAGCCTTCCAACATCATTTATTTCCCGTCTGCCGCTGCGGCTGCCGAGGCGGGATTTCGTCCTTGCCTGCGCTGTCGGCCGGAGACTTCACCCGGCACGCCCGCGTGGCTCGGAACTTCGGTCAGCGTGTCGCGAGGATTGAAGCTGATCGCGGAGGGCGCGCTCGACGAGGACAGCGTCGATCAATTGGCGGAGCGATTGGGACTCGGATCGCGGCACTTGCGTCGAATGTTTCTCCAGCATCTGGGAGCTACTCCGATTGCGGTCGCGCAGACACGCCGCGTACACTTCGCGAAAAAGCTGATCGATGAAACCGAGTTGCCGATGACGCAGGTGGCGATGGCATCGGGGTTTGGCAGCATCCGCCGCTTCAATGCGACGTTTCAGAAATTGTATGGACGAACGCCGGTCGATTTACGAAGGTCGACGGCGCGGGAGCGGAATGGAAATGAGGCTGGCGTGTACACGTTTCGACTCGGGTACAGGCCGCCGTACAACTGGGCGTCCATAATCCAATTCCTGGGGCCGCGCGCGATTCCCGGAGTCGAGACGATCACTTTGGACGAATATCGGCGAAGCATTTTGCTCGACGGCAAGGCGGGATTTATATCGGTGCGTCCGGTATTGGGGAAGAATTACCTGGAGCTGAAGATCGAGTTTCCGGAACCGGCGGCGCTGTTCCGGATCGTCGAGAGGGTGCGCAATATTTTCGATCTTCGCGCCGATCCGAGCGACGTCGATGAACACTTGCGAAGAGATTCGCGGCTTAAATCTCTCGTGCAAGCGCACGCCGGGATGCGAGTCGCGGGGTGCTGGGATGGATTTGAAATCGGCGTGCGCGCGATTCTCGGGCAGCAGGTCAGCGTGAAGGGTGCGACGACGATGGCTGGACGACTGGTAGCAGAGTTCGGCCGCGAGAATTTTCCCACCGCTGAAGCGCTCGCGGACGCGGACTTGGCTCGGATCGGTCTGACCAAGGCGCGCGCGCACTCCATTCGAGAATTGGCTTCGGCGGTCGTGCGGGGCGAGGTTTCTTTCGACGCATCGCTGGGTCTCGAAGCTTTTGAAGAAGCGATGACCAAGCTGCCGGGCGTCGGGCCGTGGACTGCGCAATATATCGCGATGCGAATCGGCGAACCGGACGCATTCCCGGCGGGCGACCTTTATCTGCGAAGCTTCGCAAAAGAATCGGAAGCGTGGCGCCCTTGGAGGGCCTACGCGGCGATGTACATCTGGAGCGGGAATCACCTTTTATGAACTACACGTATCTCGAAACACCAATTGGAACTTTACTGATCGCTGGGGACGGAGAGGCCGTCAGGCGCATCGATTTTCCGAAGGACGGCAAGGCGCGCGCGCCGGAACAAGACTGGACAGAATCTTCGCGCGGGCCTGTCGGGGTTGCGGTCAAGCAGCTCCGCGAATACTTTGCGGGGCGACGCGCGGAGTTCGATCTGCCTCTGGCGCCGGAAGGAACCGAATTTCAGCGTAGCGTGTGGCGCAATTTGCAGGATATTCCTTACGGCGAAACTATTTCCTACGGCGAGTTGGCGAAGCGCGTGGGAAATCCGAAAGCGTCGCGAGCTGTCGGCGCGGCGAATGGTCAGAATCCGATACCGATTGTGATTCCGTGCCATCGCGTGATTGGCGCGAACGGGAAGCTCACGGGATTTGGGGGTGGGTTGCCGACCAAGGAAGCCTTGCTGGCGCTGGAAACGAAGCAGCTCAAGTTTGCGGGAGCGGAGTGACGTCGACACGACTGTCGACGCGGCACGCCTGGAGGCGTGCGCTACAACTTTTCGGCGATCGATTTCGCTTGCAGGAACTGGAGAAGATAATCGGGGCCGCCGGCTTTGGAGTCGGTGCCGGACATGTTAAATCCACCAAACGGATGCGCTCCAACCATTGCGCCGGTGCACTTGCGATTCAGATATAAGTTGCCGACGAAGAATTGTTCCCGCGCCTTGCGAAGCTTGGCGGGATTCTTCGAATATGCCGCGCCCGTGAGGCCGTATTCACTATCGTTGGCTAACTGGAGGGCGTGATCGAAGTCGCGGGCCTTGGTCACGGCGAGGACCGGTCCGAAGACCTCCTCTTGAAACAGACGAGCCTTGGAATCGACATCGGCGATCACCGTGGGCTGAATAAAGTATCCTTCGCCTTCGGCAGCGCCGCCGCCCGCGATCAAGCGGCCTTCCTTTTTTCCAACCTCTATATACTCAAGAATCGACTTGCGGGCGCTCGCGCTGATTACCGGCCCCATGAAATTTGCCGGATCGTGCGCCGGACCCACAGTAAGCTCCGCGACTTTGCTCTTAACTTTTTCCAGAAACTCATCGTAGACCGCTTCGTCAACAATCGCGCGCGAGCAAGCCGAGCATTTCTGGCCCTGATAGCCGTAAGCGGATTGGACCACGCCCGTAGCTGCGCTCTCAATGTCGGCCTCGCGGTCGACAATGATGGCGTCCTTACCGCCCATTTCCGCGACCACGCGCTTGATCCAGATTTGCCCCTTCCGCGGCTTGGCGGCGAGCTCGTTGATCCGCAACCCGACGTCGCGCGAGCCGGTAAAAGACACGAAACGAGTCTTGGGATGTTCAACGAGAAGATCGCCGATCGAGGATCCGCTGCCGGTGCACAACGAAAAACTGCGCAGAGGGAACCCGGCTTCGCGGAGCACTTCGGCGAATTTCTGGGCGATCGTCGGAGTCTCGCTCGAAGGCTTGATCACCACAGTGTTGCCCGCGACCAGAGCGGCCAGCGTCATTCCCGTCATAATGGCCAGCGGAAAATTCCACGGTGGAATCACAATGCCGGCGCCCAACGGAAGATAGATCATTTCGTCGCGCTCACCGGGCATCTGAACGGTCGGCTCGGGCGACGCGAATTTCTGCATTTGCCGGGCGTAGTATTCGGCGAAATCGATCGCTTCACTGACATCGCCGTCGGCTTCCGGCCAGGTTTTGCCGGCTTCGAGAACCAGCCAAGCATCGAAATCGAGCTTGCGTTTACGAATCAATGCGGCGGCGCGCACCACCAGCTCGACGCGCCGCTCGGCCGGCACGCGGCTCCATTCGGGGAAATATGCGTGGGCGTCCTCGATGGCGCGGGTTGCCAGCTCAGGCGTCGCCGTATGATGTCTTCCGACAATTTCCGAGGTCTTCGACGGATTCACACTGCTCAGCAGGTCGCCCGTTTTGTGCGCGGACCCGGCGATCCACAGCTCATAATCGCGGCCCAGTTCGACGCGAACTCGGGCGAGCGCTGCTTCCGCAGCGGCACGATTGGCAGGATTGGAGAAATCGGTGACCGGCTCATTCGTGAAGGCAGAGAGCCGCCCGGTTACGGCAGGAGTCGTCATAGGTTCCGTCTTATCCTTCTATAATGCGCCGGCCGCGCTCGAATAAGTCCGCGGCATCGTCGGCCATACGGCGTCCCTTTTCGAACAATTCCTTGCCTTTATCGGCCAGGTCGCCTCCGGCGTCGGCCAGCACTTCGCGGCCGTGGCGAGTTTTCTTGCCAAGATACCGCCGGGTCTCTTTCCCCGAGTGAGGAGCATATAGAAGAGCGATGGTGGCGCCGATCGCCGCCCCCGCCGTGAACCAAACCAGTTGACTGCCGTTGTCTCGCGCCATATCCACATTCTACCCTTGTCCGCGCCAAACAGCGTAAGCTCAAAGTATGGATGCTCGCGAAGAATCGCACGATCTGGACTTGGTGACGGTGTTTCAATCGGCAGGGACAACATCGGAGATGGAGGCGCTATCGGTGCAATCGCTGCTCGAAGCGTCGGGGATTGCCGCTGTCGTGGTGGGCGCGCAGAGTCTGCCGAATCTGCCGGAAGAGGTTCGAGTAGCGCAGGAACACGTGACGGAAGCGAAGCGGATTATTGCCGATGCTCTTGCCGCGGGGGCCGCGGGCGCAGTGGAGGCCGAGAAGCAGAGCGAGTAGCTGGCGAACGCGCCGCAGGGCGAGTTCGGTGAAAGTGCAGATCCATGGAAACCCAAAAGAGTCAGGACATGCGCTCGATCATACTCGCGCTAAACTGCAATCGACGAATCGCCGGCTGAAGCCGCCGCTGCAAGCTGAAGCTCGCGCCGCATCGCGGAGCCGCCATGCGTCAGCATGCGGGTAGACGTGATCTGCCGGTATAACGAATCCGGAAGCAATGGCGTATCCTGACACTTTGCCCATGGCCTCCGACACCGATCATCCGCAGCAGCAGTATGACTGGAAACACACGGCGCGAGGCATGATTGCGCTGGCCGCGGTCTATTTCGCGGTCGTCTATCTGATCCCCAAACCATCCGCGGTGAAACCAGAAGGATGGAGGCTCACCGGCATCTTCATCGCGACCATTGCCGGGAGTGTCATGCAACCAATTCCCGGCGGCGCGCTGGTTCTGCTGGCGGTCACCCTGGCGGCGATCTTCGGCGGCCTGACGGTGGAGCAGGCGCTCGCCGGTTACGCGGATAAAACAGTGTGGCTGGTCATGGCGGCGTTTTTCATTTCGAGGTCGCTGATCAATACCGGACTCGCGCGACGAATCGCTTTGTTCTTTGTGCGCATGTTCGGGAAAAGCTCGCTCGGCGTATCCTATGCGCTCGCGCTGTCGGACTTGGTTCTCGCCGGCGTAATCCCTTCGAACGGAGCGCGATCGGGCGGCGTGATTCTGCCAATCGTCAGATCCATCGCCGAGCTCTATGGGTCCAAGCCGGGCGCGACGGCGGCTCTGCTCGGATCCTTCTTAATGCCAGCGGTATATCAAAGCGTCTGCATCACGTCGGCGATGTTTTACACTGGGCAAGCAAGCAATCCGTTGGCGGCTCGAATCGCGGCGGGATTCGGATACCAGGTGACCTGGGCGAGTTGGATTGAGGCGGCAATCGTGCCCGGCATGATCTCGCTGCTCGTGGTTCCGTGGGTGGTCATGAAGCTGAACTCGCCCAGCGTTCTGCATACGCCCGAAGCATCGGCATTCGCGGCGCGCGAACTGCGCGAGATGGGTCCGTTGAAACATGGCGAACGGATTCTCGGGGTGGTGTTCATCCTGGTGTGCGGATTCTGGGTCACGTCATCGTGGACCAAGATCGACGTGACGGTGACGGCCCTGTTAGGCGGGATCGCTTTGATCCTCACCGGCGTCCTCAGTTGGGAAGACGTGAAGGGCGAGCGCACCGGCTGGGATATTTTCGTATGGTACGGAGGCCTGCTGCGCCTGGGCACCGCGCTCAATGAAGCCGGCGTGACAAAAGCCTTGGCGGAAGGCGTCGGCCACATCTTTGGAGGCTACGGTTGGATGGGACTATTCGCCATCGCCCTGGTCATTTATTTTTACGCGCATTACGCGTTCGCGAGCATCACGACGCATCTTCTCGCGATGTTCCCGGCGTTTCTCGCGGTGCTGCTTGCGAAGGGAGGGCCTCCCGGACTGATGGTGTACGCATTCGCCTGCTTCGCAAATCTCTCCGCCGGGCTGACGAATTATGGAACCACCCCGTCGCCGATGTTCTTCGCGCAGGAGTACGTGTCACTCAAAAAATGGTGGCAGATCGGACTGGTGGTAAGCTTCGTGAACGTAGCGATCTGGTCGGTGGCCGGATTCAGTTGGTGGAAGTTTCTAAAAATCTGGTGAAGTGTATTCTGCGTCTATCCTCTCCCTGACGGTCGCGGCTCGGTACGGAACCGCGACCATCAGGGAGCGGATAGGCGCGAAGGAGCCAACATGCAAACGAATGCCTTGCATCCCGACTTAACCGGCCGGGTAGCCGTAGTGACAGGCGCCAGCCGAGGCATCGGCAAAGCGCTCGCCCTCAGACTGGCCCGTGAAGGAGCCGACGTAGTGATAGCGGCGAAGAGCGAAACGTCCAGCGAAAAACTCCCGGGTTCGATCTACGATGCCGCCGAAGAAGTGCGCGCACTGGGCCGCAAGGCGCTAGCGATTCCCACCGACGTCCGCAGCGACGAAGCGGTTCGCAGCATGATCGAGAAGACCATCGCCGAGTTCGGACGCATCGACATTTTGATCAACAATGCAGGCGCGCTCTGGTGGCAGAAGGTGATCGACACGCCTCCGAAGCGCTTCGACCTAATGATGGGAGTGAACGTCCGCGCGGCCTATCTGACCAGCCATTACGCACTCCCGCACATGATCAAACAGCGTTGGGGCCACATCATTAATATGTGTCCGGCGATTTCGACGACGGCAAATCCGGGCCATGTCTGCTACATGATCACGAAAATGGGCATGGCCCGCCTGGCGATCGGCATTGCGGCGGAACACCGCGCGGATGGCATCGCCGCGAACGCGCTCTGGCCGCGCACGATTATCGAGAGTCAGGCGTCGATCAACTGGGGCCTGTCGACGCGCGACCAATGGCGCACGCCGGAGATTGTGTGCGACGCAACGCTCTCGATCATCGCACAGGAGCCTCCCAGCTACTCAGGCAAGCAGGTGCTCGACGAAGAAGTGCTGAGTGAATTGGCAGGAATCACGAATTTCGATGATTACTGGTGCGAAGGCAAGCCGCCGGAGAAGCCGATTTATATTGATAAATCGCTCCATTGAGAGAACGGCTCCTGTTCCAAAAGTGTGATTGGAGTTGAAGTGTCGTTCATGCAGCGACTTGCGGGTGAGTGGCTGGCGTGAATCCCCGGTTCATCTAATTCTGTGAGGGCTGTCATAGGCGCCCCCAAAGGAAGAGAACCGCGGTGCTCATCGAAACGTTTCTTAGAAAGCAATTGGGGTTGAAAGCCCATTCAGTGACAAAGGTGGAGGAGACCGAGAGATTCATGGTCGTGCACATAGACCGATTGGGGAGTCGACTATTGCGTTGCGGGCTCTGCCGTCAGCGATGCCGGAAGGTGCACGGTGTGCAACAGTCGCGGGTGTGGCGTGATCTATCGATGCGGAAGTTGCCTTTGAAGCTGTGCTACCGGCCCCGACGAGTCGAGTGTCCCAGGTGCGGAGTGCGAGTTGAGGATTTTCCCTGGGCCGAGCCGTGGGCGCGAGTGACCACGGCTCTATCCAATGCGGTCGCGCGACTCGCCCGCGAACTGAGCTGGCAGGGAACGGCCCGCCAGTACGGCTTGAATTGGAAGAGCGTGGCCACCATCGTGAAGCGGGCGGTGCGGTACGGGTTGAAACACCGCACGCGTCCCCCGGCACATATCATTGGCATTGATGAGGTGAGCCGACGGAAGGGGCAAGTCTATCTGACCGTGGTTTACGATCTGGAGCGGCGGGTTCTCCTGTGGGTGGGCGCCGACCGGACCGAGGAGGCAGTCCGACCGTTCTTCACCAAAGAAATGGGCACCCGGCGCTGCCACACGCTACGCGTCATCTGCATGGACATGTGGGCGGCCTATGCGAATCTGGTGAAACAGCACGCGCCCCAGGCGCAGATCCTGTTCGACCGATTCCACATTGTCAAGCACCTCCACGATGCGGTCGAACAAGTCCGGCGCAGTGAAATGCGCCGTCTGAGTCAGAAAGAGAAAGTGCCCTTCAAGCGGAGTCGTTGGTTGTTGCTGAAAAATCCTTGGAATCTCAACAACGACCAGAAAGAGCGCCTGTCGACTCTGGTGCAGTGGAACACGCCGATCGTCCGCGCCTACTACCTCAAAGATTCCTTCCAACTGTTCTGGCTTTACCGGCAGCCCAAGCGGGCCGGCGACCACTTGGAGAAATGGATGCGTTCGGCCATTCGCTCACGGCTGGAGCCCTTCAAGAAATTCGTCCGCATGCTGCGTCGGCATCTGGACGGGATTCTGAGCTGGACCGATCACCGTGTCTCCAACGGCGCAGTAGAAGGAATGAACAACAAGATCAAGTCCATCAGCCATCGCTCGTTCGGATTCCGGACGGCCGAGAACTTCATTGCGGCGATCTATCACTGCTGCGCCCGGCTACCACTACCTGTTGAGCGCTAATCACACTCTTGGGATAGGAACCCATAAGCCTTAAACGCGTTCATGACAAATTCCGGCGCGACTTCCGCGTCGATCACGACATGCACGTGATTGGAGCGCACCTGCGCGGCAAGCAGCTTCCATTGCTTGTGTCGGCTGACTCCACGAATCGCTTCGAGAGTAATCTTGCGTTGATCAGCGTCCAACTCGAAAGGCTTCTGCTTAAGCAGGGCTTCCATGTATTGGCGAAGCATGGGCTGAGGCTCAGGCAGCCGAGTGCCCGGCACGTTATGGTGGCGGTCCGTTGTGCCCTCCTGACCAGGAATGTGCGATCCGTAGCAGGAGAAGGTAATGAGATAAGCGGCTATGACAGTTAGTAACCGCGGAAGGATTTTTTCTCAGGAAATCTTGAGCGTTTATCCACTCCCTAACGGTCGCGGCTCCGATAGCAAGTAGTTCAACGGAGCCGCGACCGTCAGGGAGCGGATAAGACACACGCCCCACTGTCCACAGCCACTGGCGCGGGGCCAACTCCCCTCCACTGGCACGACGCGTTAGGCAAGCAGGAGCACATCAACCTTCCATATCTCCAGCCCTTCGTGCTGTCTTTCAGTACGACCTCTCTAAAGAGAAAGGATTGGAGGATAAAAGCTTACGTAAACCACCTCAACCTTATGCGTCCCCACTACCGGTGACACGGTAATCGTGACACCACGGGAGGGGTAGACGTAATTTGTATCTTTGTATTTGTCGCCGCAGCGCCCGCGGACCTGCTGCTGCGTAGCTTCTCGGCCGAACAGATCGAGTCTCGAATCCTCGGAATATAATCCGGTCAAGAATTGGTATAGTCGCCCCTTGAACCTCGGAACGACTGCGCCTCTGAGCTCAGGCGGCCGGACTTCGATGACGATTGTTGAGATTTCACCCGACTCATCGAAGCGCAGGCTGACATCTTCGGCGTACCATGGGCGGCGCAAGTCAGCCACGTCGCACTCGTGCGCATCCGTGCAAGGCAACGGCCAATATTGAATCCCGTATTGGACCAGTTGCAGGGCGGCCTTGCCCGCCACCAAGTTCGCGTCCCGACGAGACATTCCTAGGCGCAGCCCGCAGACCCGCACCTGAGTACTATCCCAATCTTCGACCGAGAGGAGATCAGTCTTCGTTAGTTCTATTTCCCGCTGACCCACGAGAATCGCCTCGAATGAGAGGAGGGCGCAACAAGCACTCGTTAGTCTCACCTACTTCTCCACCACCACCTTCGCCCGCAAATTCGCCACCCCCGCCGTATACCTCTCATCCGTCACCGTGAACGCGACCGCATCCTCCAGCCAATCGTGGGCCGTCCCATCCGGATCGTGCGATGCGACCGTCAGTGTATAAGGATGCGGACACAAATCGCATAAGAACGAAATCGTGAGTAACACTGTGTCGCCCGCGGCGCGGGGTCCGATTTTCACGCCTTCCAGGTCGGTATTCGTGCCGTATACTTCGAACCCGATCTGGGTGCGGATCAGAATGCCGAGCACCGGCTCCTGCACCGCTTCATGAAATCTCACGCAGGCTTTGATGCTCACCATCTCGCCGCTTTTCCACACGATGGTCGGCTTCCCGTCGGTTCCCAGCGTCTCGAGCGAGATCACCTCGGCACGCCCGTCACCTCTTCGATAGGACGGCGCCAGACGCGGCGGAATTGTCTCGCCCCAACTGCGAATCTTCTCCGACACCGCGTGCTTATATTTCCGCAGCGTCTCCCGCGGATCGCCCTTTGCAGCTAAATATCCCCCCTCCAGCCACCATACTTCGTCGCATAGTGTTTCGAGCAAACGATCTTCATGCGAGGCAAGCAGCACAGTGGTTCCCGCACGCCGCAGCCGGTCGAGCCCCGTCAAGGTGCGCGCCCGGACCAGCGCGTCTTGTGTCGCGAGCGCCTGGTCGAGCGCGACCACCGCCGCTGGCGCAAGATTCAATGTTTCGCCCAGCGCAACGAACCGCCTCTCCGGTGCGGCGACAACTTCTCCCTCCTCCGGTTTCAAAATCCCGCAGGCGAGTTTTAGCAATTCCGTCACGCCGGAGCCTTTGTCGCCAATTACTCCGATGATCGCCCCCGACGGCGCAACCGCCCGGAACCCCGTCAATGGAGGCGCCGAAACATTCTTGAACTCAATGGACATTCAGACTCAGCATACTTCACCAGCCTATCCGCCCGTTGAGACCTATTAACAAGGGAGTGCTCATGAGCCTGCGGCCATGGTGGCGCGAGCTTCAGCTTGCAGCGTCGGCTTCAGCCGGCGGTCACGCGTCGCAGCGGAGCTGCTTTTACCAGTGCCGTAGCCAACAAGCATGCAACGATCACAACTGTTTAGGCCGCAGCGGATACTTCGGCTCCATAGTAAAATCCTGACAAGTATTTTCCCCGATCGAATTCTCCCCGAGCTTCACTCCCGGCCCAGCCGCAATGCAGCGCGACTTCATCTTATGCCCGGAAATTGTGTTGCCGCGAATCACGTTGCCGCGCACCTCTTCCTTGCGCACCACGCCTTTGCTCAGATAGATTCCGCTCTCAAGCATGTTAGGCTCATCCGCCTTGTAAATGCACCCGAACTGTTTCTTATTCTCATTGCACTCGGCTTTGTTCAAATGCAAAAACGAATTGCCTATCACCCGATTTCCGCTGCCCATCAGGAATAACCCTCCGAACTTGGTGCCGTCAATGGTATTGCCGCGAATTTCTATATTCTGCGACTGCATGTTCGGATCGGTGTTATTCATCACGATTCCGAAATGGCCGAAGGGATAAGAAGCTGGCGTTCCCCGGTTGGTGCATTTATTTTCCACGATCGATCCGTCGTGAAAACCATCCAGGTCGATACATTTCCCGTCGATCTCCTCGAATGTATTGCGTGCGTACGTCGTATGATCCACATTGCCCGCGGTATCGATCGCGACCGGCGTCCCCTGGTTCTCGATATCGACAGCTTCGGGCGGATATCCGATATGGTCGCCGGTATTGTCTTCGACGCGCACCCGTGTCGCGGCGCCCACTTCAATCGCATCGCGTCCAATCGACTCAAATCGATTCGATGCGAACACCCCATCGTTAAGCCGCAGTGAAGTGTAGAGAGAATGCGTCCACAAGCCGTTTCCGCGGATGCGCCGGAATTGCGACTCCCTGACCTCGAAATCGAACGACCCTTCTTCAATGACGATTCCCCCAGTGGTATTGTTGCGCCTCTTCTTGTTGCGGGTTCCCGAATCCTCCACCAGAACGTTCCTGATCCTGATTGCCGAACAGCGGCTCGCGATCACGGCGAAGCTGGGAATCGCCGCGAACTGCACTTCGGAAATAGTAACGCCATCGACGCGATCGAGCAGGATTCCGTTGTTCGAGTAGAAAACGCGGAACGCGTTCTCCGGCGGAGCCATCTCCATCGGCTGATCGAACTCCGCGCGATTTCCGTCGATCGAAAAATCGCGAAACCGAATCGCACGCGCATTCTCAGCTACAAAGATTGCGCGTCCCTTGAATTCCTTCGACGCTTTGAAGAGCGTCCCCGCACCCGCAATTTCCAAGTCGTGCGCGCCCGGCGCGAGCCGCAATTCGGAGGAGACTTCAATCACTCCCGCCGACAATTGAATCACGCCGGTGGTCTGCGTCGCGAGAGTCTTGCGCAAACGCGACTCCGCAGTGCCTCCACAACAGGTGCAAATAAGGTCAAATATGGCTATGCTAAGAGCATAATAAGCGCATTTAAGCACTAATTTGGCGTCTTTTTTAGCCATTCTCCGACCCATTCGAGGAACTGACCGTACCACAGCACGCTATTTTGGGGCTTCGAAATCCAGTGCCCCTCATCGGGAAACAGGACGATTTTCGAAGGGACTTTCTGTAGCTGGAGAGCCGTGAACAACTGCATCCCCTGCCCCACGGGAACGCGGTAATCGAGCTCCCCGTGCAGCACTAACGTCGGCGTTTTGAAGTTGTTAGCGAAAAAACTGGGCGACCATCGCGCATACATATCCGGGTTATCCCACGGCATCCCTTTAAACTCCCATTGCGGAAACCACAACTCCTCGGTTTCGCCCGCCATGCTGCGCAGGTCGTAGACTCCCGAGTGAGATATAAGTGCTTTAAACCTGGTAGTATGCCCGAGAATCCAATCGATCATGTAGCCGCCGAATGAACCGCCCGCCGCAGCCATCCGATCCGCATCTACATAAGGCAGCGCAGCGACGCGATCGGCCACCGCCATGATGTCATCGTAAACTTTGCCGCCCCAATCGCCGTTGATATCGTCGATGAACTTCTGCCCATATCCGGTCGAGCCGCGAGGGTTCGGCATGACCACTAAATATCCTGCCGATGCAAACACTTGCGGGTTCCAACGATAGCTCCACGTCTCGCCCCACGCGCCTTGTGGACCGCCGTGAATCAGAAACAGAACCGGATATTTTTTAACAGGAGAAAAATCCGGCGGCTTCACGATGAACGATTGGATGTCATCGACCTTCATTTCTTCCAGCGGCCTGACCGTCGAGTTTTGAATCGCCATGTCATTGAAATGCGTGAGCGCAACGCCTGTGCCGGATCCCGCGGTCGCCTTGAAAATCTCCACCGGTTTCGATCCGCTTTGCTGCGTATAAATCATCGTCTCGCCGTCAGGACTAAACTGCACATCGTCGAGCGTCGATGCCCCAGAAATGATCGGGCGCAAACCGCCTCCGGAGACCGCAATCATCTGCAAACCTGTACGGCCGCGATCTTCCGACGTGAAAACAAGTCGTTCGGAATCAGGCAGCCATGTCATGCTACTGACCCAGCGATCGAGAGCCTCCGTCAAATTGCTAACTCGTCCCGTCGCGCGTTCGAGTACGATTAAGCGCCAACGATCGCTTTCATATCCAGCCCTTACCTGAGATCTGAACGCCAATAATTTTCCGTCCGGCGAATAGAGTGGAGAATTATCCCCGCCCGTTCCAATCGTGATCTTGCGAATTTCCCCGCCGGCGATGGGAACGGTGTAAATATCTGAATTCGTGCTGGTTGCAGGGTCCGGATCAACGTTCATTACGAATGCGACTTCGATCGAATCCGGCGAAATCGTATAGTCATCCGGACCGCCTAGCGAGAACGGCGGAACATCATGCGGACCGGGAGTCAAATCTTTTGCATGCGATCCGTCAGCATCCACTACTAATAAATGTTGGCGGCGTTTGGTTTCGTACGCGGTCCAATGGCGGTAGAGCAGGGAAGTATAGATGCGGGCTTTGACTTTGCTTTTCGCCTCGGCGTCGATCTTATCCTTATTACAAGCGTCGTCGGCGCCGCATTCCGGGTAGACACTGGACTCGAAGACAAGTTTTTTGCCATCGGGCGAGACGAGCAGGCCGGAGGCCTCCGTTGCAAGCCGAGTAATCTGACGAGTGTGACCGCCCACGTTATCCATCACCCAAATCTGCGATGAGCCGCTGCGGTCGGAGATGAAGTAAATCAGTTCGGAATCGGCGGACCAGCGGGGGCGCTCATTATCGTTGCCATCGTGCGTTAACTGTACTGGCGATCCGCCGGCAACGGGAACTACGTAGATTTGTTTCGGCTTGATATTTTTTTCGACATCAACGGTTTGTACGGTGAAGGCGACCTGTTTCCCGTTCGGAGAGAGCGCGGGCTCGCTGACGCGTGACAGGCTCAGCATCATTTGAACGTCGAACGTTTGACGCTGCGCAAACAGAGCGCTGCACGTCGACAGAATCAAAACAAACCGCATGGACTTTCATTTTAGCGCGGTGCTCCGGGAATGACCGCTCCCGCTGGTCGCGGCTCCAAAAAACAGCGGCGGTCAGCGGCACCTATTACAGCTATCTCGCAGGTCTTCATCACCTTGGGTGGACCGCCCACATAAGGCACAATAGAACGATATGAAGACGACGTTGGGCGCGCTCCTCCTGGGCGCTTTTATTCTGGTTGCGCAAGATGCAACGAAACTCGCCGAGGATGCGACGGTGAAGGCGGCGATTGATGCGGTGAAACGGAACGAGGCGCATTTCATCGACGAACAGGTGCGGTTCTGCGAAATCGCAGCTCCTCCATTTAAGGAGGAGGTTCGCGGCAAAGAGTTTGAGCGACTGTTCAAAGCACTGGGGCTTGAGAACGTCCTTATCGACAAAGCAGGGAACGTCATCGGCGTGCGGCCCGGCGCCTCGGCGCATCCGAACCTGGTGTTCGCGGCGCATCTTGACACAGTGTTTCCGACGGAGACCAACGTCAAGGTGACGCGCGAGGGCACCACCCTGAAAGGTCCCGGCATCGGCGACGATTGCCGCGGGCTGGCGGTGATGTTGGGTGTGATTCAGGCGTTGAAGGACGGGAACGTGAAGACGCCGGGCACCATCACGTTTGTCGCTGACACCGGCGAAGAAGGACTCGGCGACCTGCGCGGCACGAAAAATCTCTTCGCCGACAGTTTGAAGGGGCAGATCGATAAATTTATTTCCGTGGACGGCACGGGCCTCAGCATCACTAACATCGGCGTGGGCAGCTATCGTTACCGGGTGACGTTCAAAGGGCCGGGCGGGCATAGCTTCGGCGCGTTTGGGATGGCGAATCCGATCCAAGCGATGGGCCGCGCGATTGCGAAGATCGACGCGTTTGAAGTGCCCACTACTCCGAAGACGACGTTCAACGTGGGGCGCGTGGGAGGCGGAACTTCGGTGAACGCGATTCCGTTCGAAGCGTGGATGGAGGTGGACATGCGATCCTCGGATAAGACGTCTCTGGAAGCCGTCCATGCGAAGTTCAAGCACGCCGTCGAGGAGTCCGTCGACGAGGAGAACAAGCGGTGGAACGGCCGTGGGCCCGTTTCCGCAACGCCAGAGCTGGTTGGGTATAGACCAGCGGGCAGCACGTCGGCCGATTCGGCGATCGTGATTACGGCGCTCGCGGTGTCCAAGATTTTTGGGCACTCCGGCAAACTCGGCGAAGGGTCGACGGATTCCAATGTGCCGATGAACGCCGGAATTCCGGCGATCACAATTGGCGGAGGAGGCGTCGGGACTGGCGCACATGCGCTGAATGAGGCGTTCGATACGAAGGATTCGTGGCTCGGAACGCAGAGAGCTTTGTTGCTGGCGGTGGCGCTCGCCCGGTAGTAGATGGAAGGAACTTTTCATGAGAAGTCTGGTCGGATTAATTTTTATTTCGATGGTTTATGGGCAAACGCCGGTCCCATTAAAGGATCAGGCGTGGAGCATTATCACTGACGCGTTGCAGGATAAGAATCCCGACACGCGCGTGCAGGCGGTGCAATCGATGGGATTGATCGGAGTGCACGAGCCTTACATTTCGACGCTGAACGGGATGCTGGACGATAAAGACGTCGAGGTGCGGGTGGCGACCGTGACGAGTCTGGTCGACTTGAAGAACAAAGATACCGTGCCGGCGCTGAAAAAGGCTCTTGGCGATGAAATTCCGGAGGTGAGTTTCGCGGCGGCGAAAGCGTTGTGGACCTTGAAAGACCCGGATGGGGAGGACGCGCTGCTTTCGGTGCTGAGCGGCGAGTTGAAGTCTTCTTCCAAATTCATCGACAAGAAAAAGCGCGAGACACTACGCATGTTTCACACCCCGAAGCCTCTGATGTTTTTTGCGATCAAGACGGGTGCGGCGTTCGCGCCTGTGCCCGGCCTGGGGACAGGAGTTTCTTCCTTGGAGGGGATTCTCTTAGATCCGACAATCTCCGGCCGCGCGGCGACTGCGTTGCTGCTCGCAACCGATAAGGATCCTCGCGTGCTGGTGGCCCTGGTCGATGCACTACAGGATAAGGATGGATCGGTGCGGGCGGCGGCGTGCCATGCGATCGCGCTTCGCAACGATCGAAAACTGCAGAGCGATCTGGTTCCACTTTTCGACGATAAGAAGCCCGCGGCAAGGCTGCGTGCCGCCGCCGGGTACCTAAGGTTGGAATCGCTGCCGGCTGCGGTGAAGCGTCCGGTCCCGACGAAGGCTCCAGCGACGGCGGCGCCAAAGGCGGATGTGAAGAAATAGGGCTGGGTTGGAGCTGGGCAGGTCGGGACTAAAGGGCGCCACGACGGCTTGCGACCGCGGCTCCGAGACGATTCGCGAATGCTCCGATTTCAGACGCCG
>Ga0209006_10002228_pt1 | contig 17674 bp, 19 predicted proteins | sample JacPin_JW_Ref_O2_FD_188567 | JGI IMG/M metagenome (GOLD analysis project Ga0209006, IMG submission 188567) | Forest soil microbial communities from Algoma, Ontario, Canada - Jack Pine, Ontario site 1_JW_Ref_O2 (SPAdes) (version 2) | ecosystem: Environmental > Terrestrial > Soil > Boreal... | reverse complement strand
GTTGAGTTGGCGGCTGGTTCGCGGTATAAGTTTGACGTGAGAATTTTCCATCGGCCAAGACGCAGCAGGCTTCGCTATGCGGTGGTGGTAGCCCTTTTGTTCAGCGGGCTTGCGCTGGCTGAATTTCCGGAATTGCTGCAACTGAAGGATGACACTTCGAACGATTTCACGCTGGTAGTTTCGAAGGTGGAAGCGTCCCCTGCAAATTACATAGCGAAGTTTGGGGCGACGCCAGCCGCTATTCTCGTCAGTGAGGGCAGCGCTCACACGCGCGTTTCGGAAAAGCCGGGGCTTTCATTTACTGACCCGATCGTTCAATCCTCCGTGGATTACCTGCATTTACTCTGCGTTCATCGAACGTAAACCTTTGTTCCTTTGCTGACGAAGCACGCTTTCCATATACAAGACCAAAAGAGGAAATCCGGCGAAGCATCCGCGAGCCGGAGGCATTCCATTTGGGAGCGCTTCAAAAAAAAGGAGCAGGTGCGTTATGAAACTCTATTCGATCGATTCAGACCGACTTGCTCTCCAGAAATATCTGCAGGACTTAATTTGCGACGTCGCGAGCCCGCAAGAAGTGGATGTGCTGATGGAAGCACTCAATTCCTTGCAAGGTTCGGCGGGGTTCGCTTCGGAAGCAGAGTTGGAGAGGCGTTTCAGGGTAGGTCACGGTAAAACTGGAAGCTAAAGCAAAGCTAAAGTCGCGAGCTTAGTAGAACCACTAGGGGCAGTACGGTGGTGAACTAAGCGGGCAAGGCATCTGCGGGAACAGGTGCCTTGCCCGTTTCAGTTAAGGGCCAACCTACTTCGGCCTGCCTCCGTGTGAGGCGGGCGCAGACCTCTGTTGCATCTGCTGCATCTGTTGTGTGTGACGCTGCTGCAATTGCTGGGTTTGCTGTGCGTGCTTCTGTTCGAGTTGCTGAGTTCTTGCGTCGCTGGCCTTCTGTTTTTGCAACTGTTGATGTTCTCTGTCCTGCTGGGCCTGGAGTTTCTGGCGTTCCTGCTGCTGCTTGTTGTAAAGCTTTTCCTGCTGTTGTTGTATTTTCTGATCCTGCTTGGCGTTGCCAGTGTTTGGGGCAGCAGGACGTTCTGCGGCAGGCAGGTCGTTCGGGTGAGTGTAAGTTCTGGAGCCGCTGTTCTCCGTCCGAGCGGCGTTGTTTTCGGTCCGAGCGGCGTTGGGCTCGTTCCGAGCACCGTTGTTTTCGCCTCTCACCGCGTTATTGCCATGGAAATCGCCGGGCCTGGCGGTTGCGAGAGTCGCGGGACGGCCATGGTTATTTGAGAAGCGCTGTTGCGGATCAGAGCGAGCAGCTTGGACGTGTTGAGTTTGAGCAGCAACAGGACCAACGTGGCGTTCGTGGGCTGCGGCTTCTTCCTCACGAGTTGGACGCGCGTCGATTCCGCCGTGGCCATTGTAGGCGACGTGGGTGTCGTTACGAATGTCCACATGTTCGTGATAAACGTTATGGAAGTCGCCGCCAACGTGCCAGACCTCCGTATTGTAGAAGAAATGTCCACCCTCCCAGCGGCCGCCGTAAAAGCCGGTACCGAAGTAGCCGAAGCCGTAGTTAATACCACCATAAAATCCTACGACCGGGCCCCAATATCCCACGTTGAAAATAAATCCGGAGCCGCCCCAACCCCACCAGCCGGGGGTCCAGAGGAAACCGACTTCGGGCGGCTCAACCCAAGTGCCGGGGACCCAGAAGTAATCGCCCGCGTCGTAATCGTAATCCCAATAGCCGGGCGTCCAGAAGTAGCCATCGCCGGGGCAAATCGGCTGGTCGTACACAAGAAGCGGCGGCGGCGCTTCGGCAATCGCAACACCGACGCGGACTTGAGCATGCAGCACGCTCGGAACTGCCGTCATCAGAATTGCGAGCAATACCGAACCAACGACAAACTTCAAACGCATTTTGCTTCCTCCTGGCCGGTCTCCTTCGCTTACCCCGGTTGACGAAGTGCTTGGGGCTGCGCGGATTCAGCGGCGCATTTTCACTTGGCCCAGTGATGCCGGCAATCGCAGACCGGCGCATATCCAGCAAACCATATTCGCGCAAACCGGGCCATACATCAAACCTTGTATTCAACGGAGTGGGCGACGGCAGGCAAGAACTGAGGCAAGATGCCGGGCTAAAGGCCCCCGCCACGGCGGGCAGGCCGGCGCTACATTTAAACCTTGGACCCTTCTGATGTAATGAGTAAGGCTCTGGGGCGGCTCGGCCGTTGTGTTGATGGAGCGCAGGGGAGCTTGTTCCGTTCGTGGGATGTTCCTTTGCAATATTGGACAAACGCCAGCGTGGCGTTGCTTCTGGTGGAGGCGTTGGAACCTAGCGCGTAGCTGCTCGAGGTTTCATAACCTGAGGTGCTGCGTCCGAACCGCCGTCTGCGACTTCAGGACTCCTCTTTTGAGTACCATCAAGCCGTGGATGGCGTCTTCAATCGCTTCCCACTCCTCCTCTGAGTCTGGGGTTACGCACAGCTCTTCGACTCTCGAGAGGATCGCCACTTCTGCGGCGGCAAAGGCTCCCACCAGGTTCAGTGGATTCGTTTCCAACAAGGCTTCCACGTATAGGCGCTGCCATTCGTGGTCCCATTGTAGGTTCATGACTCGACACTCCGCGGGTGAGGAAATTGAGGAAATTGTAGAAGTTCGTTGGGGCGATTTCTGTTCAGTTTCGCACAGGTTGTTTACCGGAGCGGTATTGGCGGCTGACCGGTGCGAGAAACGAGATGGAGCATCTAATTGTGGTATGAGAGGTTGTTGCGGAGATGCGAGGGAGGTTGAAGAAAATGCGAAACGCAACTATTCGGAAGGGGCGGTGTTTAACCTGATAGACGCAAAAGTTAGAAAGCGTCGAAAGGCATTAAAAGAAAGGCTTTAAAGGCTCAGAAGGGGCCTACAAATGACAATGGCGAAATACTTCATAATGATTGTATTGCTCGGAACTTCTTTGGCAGTAGCGGCACCAGCGTCACATGCCCAGGTAGCGGTCGGAATCGGAGTGGGGCCGGGCTACGTGGAAGGCCCTGCGCCGGTGTGCGCTTACGGCTACTATGGCTATTACCCGTACGCGTGCGCGCCTTACGGATATTACGGTCCTAGCTATTTCGACGGCGGCGTCTTTATCGGAGCCGGTCCGTGGTTCCGCGGCGGGTTTGGAGGCCGTGGATTCTTTGGCGGACGTGGCTTTGATGGCCGACGCGGCTTCGACCGTGGATTCGGAGGTCGTGGCTTTAACGGTGGCGGACGCGGGTTCGGCGGTCGCGGAGCAGTAGGAAACGGATTCCGCGGTAATGCGGGCGGCGGATTCCGCGGTAACGCTTCACGCGGTGGCAGCTTCCACGGCGGTGGTGGACATAGCGGCGGTGACGCATCCCACGGCGGAGGCGGCGGGCACAGTGGTGGCGGTCATGGTGGTGGACACAGGTAAGTTGTGAACTGAAGCACCGCAGGGTTTGACCGGCCGGCAGCTAAAAACTGCCGGCCGTTTTTTTTTGCGCTCGCGTTTGATTCTAAGAACGCCCGCGTAAGGCTCTTCCTAACAAAAACCTGCCCGCCATTTTTTTTTGCGCTCGTACTTGTGTCTAAAGACGCCCACCTGGAGGTGGCCGCTACAAAGGCTCTCCAAAGCTAGCTGAAGCTGCTGGCGTCGGGCAATGATCGGCAAGTCAAAAACGCCGGCAGGATGCCGGCGGTACGAAGGCCGAGCCCTAGTTTGCTACGACGCAGAACTTGCCGCACATAATTGTGACTGGGACTTACACTTCTACCGCGGGGCGATGAACGCGGAGGATACGGGCTTTCCTGTTGGCGGTAGCGGCGTACTGGTTGGCGGAGGCGGCGCGGTGGAAGATTTTGGCGCAGGCGCGGCGCTGCGGTCGTGCTCTGCGCGGGATTCAAGGACGAGCAAAGGGCGGTGATCCTGGAGGCGGGGATTATTGTCCGCGTCCATGATCACGTAGCCGGAGGGCATTTCCCACACGCATAGACGATTTTCCCATTGGGCGCCGGAATCGTTGTGATGCTGCGTGAGGGTATCGCTGGAGGGCTTGCCAAATGTGTTCATCACCTCAGCGACATCGTTCACTGACAGAGTGATCTTCACGAGCTGGCCGCCATCGAGGACGAAGTTGCGCGTGTCGTTGGAGACTTCGGGATGGTCGAGGTCGGCGGGAACCGCGGTGGAGATCTCCGCGCGCTGGCCTTTTTCCACGGCTGCGAAAAGGTGCACGCACATGGCTTGGTCAGTGTGCTGCTCGCAGACTTCGAGCTCGCCGCGCGCCTCAGGTTCCAGACGCAGGAAAATCTTTACGGATTCTCCGATGTTATGGCCGGCAAATCCCAAGGGCTTTGCGGGGGCGCCTTGCGTCTGCAAGAGCCCGGAAAACGCGAACAGCAGGAGGGAAGCGGTTTGGGGCTGCATTTTCATGAGCCTCTATATAGTAGATTAGCCCGGTTGGTAGCAAGCGGGTAGTTCGCGGGCTCTTTGCTGTCGCGGAGTGATAACGACAGAGTTGGCGCGGGTTCGCCATCTCTTCGCGCGAACTACGGCGAGAGAGTGAGGGCCAGCTTGGGACGATCAATGCGCTGCGCTGGGCTACGAGTCCAGGACGAAGAATGGTGCGTTACCCATTATGTTGTCCACGGCGTGCAACAGATTCTCGGCCGACTCGCCCTTTGTGACGAAGCCACGAGCACCAGCGTTTTTGGCTGCCTCGGTGAGCGTTTCCATCTTATGCATGGAGAACATCAGGATCGGCGTTTGTGGGGCGGCCTTAAGGATACGCCTTGAGGCCTCCAAGCCGTCCATCACCGGCATGGTGAAGTCCATAATAATGAGATCGGGATTTAGTTCGTGGGCTTTGCGGACAGCTTCTTCGCCGTTGGAAGCCTCGCCGCAAATTTCAATGTCGCCGCGTGATTCAAGAATACTGGCGACTCCTTTTCTTACGGCTTCATGATCGTCGGCAATTAGAACGCGCAGCTTGGGCATGAGCAATCAAATATTATCATAGCGCGGAAATGGCGATGCAGCGTTGAGACTACTTTTCCGCGAGCGGCGACCCGTGACAAAAAGGCGGACGCGCTATTGTGGGTTTGGCGCGGGCGCCTGAGGACGGCTGTCCGCGGGCGGCGCTGGTTGCGGAGGCTGCTGGTCGCTGGGAACATTTGCTCCCGGCGCCGGGCGCAAGGTGAATTCGATCCCGCGCGATGCATTGTCGTTCACCGTGCGCTGCAGATCGAGCTGATTCACGTCCACGGAATTTTCTCCGCCATAGGACGTGATGTAATGCAGCTTGCCACCCGCGAGCCAGTAATCGCTGACCGCGTAGCTTGAGCCGTCGCGCAGAACAATCACAACGTACTGCTGCGCGTTCACATTATTTCCGGATGCGTCGGGGGCTTGCGAATTGTTGGCGCTGGGCGCGTCCTGCCAGTCGCCGGAGTTGCCTTCGAGCGATGGCATATCATCAGGCGCGGACGAGGAACCCATGGCGTTGAACGTCATGTCCGAGCCGCCATAGCCGTAGCCGGCACCGTAACCACCGCCGTTGTAATAGCCAAGATCCCAACCGTTCCCGAATCCTCCGTATCCGAATCCTGCGCCATATCCGAAGCCGGATCCAAAGCCGAAGCCGAATGGAGAGCAGCCCCATCCCCAGAATGGATCGCAGCCGAAGCCGAATCCAAAACCGAAGGGCGAAAAGAAGAAGGGATCAAAAATGCCGATTGGCCGGTGGTGACGGAAGTTAAATTCTTCGCGTGGCGCATTCCGCATTGATTCTCGAACGGGCCTGTTGGTTAGAGTTGCGCCGTGATTGGAAGCCGGAAAGTGGTTCGATGGCACGTTTGCGCGCGAACTTATTGGAGGATCCTGCCAGATAATATTGCCCGCGGCAAAACGTTGCGGATTAGCGGCCTTTGCGGCGTTGGAATCTTTGGCTGCGGATGAATTCGCGCCGCCTTTTGCTGCTTCGCTGGAGCTGTTGCCGTGGAACGGATTCCACCAGTGACCGCCACCATTTGGGTTGGCGGGATTGCCACCAGCGGGGGTTGAGGTTGTATGCGAGCCAGTGCTTACGTGCGAACCGCTGGATGCGTGTCCGGCGCTGCTGGTGCCGCCGCCGTGCGAACTACCACCGCCACCACCGCCGCCATGTGAGCCACCGCCTCCGCCACCTCCACCGTGTTGGGCGAGAGCTGGGGACGGGGCTAGAGCCATGAATGCTGCAAACGAGATGGCTAAGAAAATCTTTAGGAGAATCGAACTGGGTTGCTGGGTTGGTTGCGTCATTTTGGGGCCCTCCGCCGCGCAAAACCTTGACGGAACTCTTACTAAACATTCTAGCTGATTAGACGCCCTGTTGCACGAGCAGGTTGCTGAGCGAATTGTAAATTCGAGTGACTAGCGGATACCCATTCGTATCAGCGCTTCCGCTGATGCCAAGTGCAGCCTGGGCGGCAGGTCGATGGAGTACAGATCGACGATGGTCGTGTTGCAGCGGGCGCAGCTCGCCGCGGCGAGCGCCCCTACGGCAGACCAAACCGCAAAGCAACAATGGTCGAGCAGTCCGATGAATTGGGGCATCGGCGCGGGGATGCCGTCTGCTGCGGATACCTCCTGCTAATACCTCATGCTGAAACGCTAAGTTCTAGCGGGTGTAAACGAGCAGGCGGAAGGTGCCGGGGACGGGCTCGCGACGTTTTTTTGCGCCGGAAGGCTGGCCGAAATCGGCGGTGGCTACGTAGATGTCGTGAGTCTTGGGATCTAGCGCCATGGTTTTGGCGCCGTACTCGGTTTGCAGCGTTTCCACTTCGCTGAGCTTGTCGGGCGAATCTTCATGGAAGATGTGAACCTTGCCGTCGCGAGTGGAGACGAACACGTCTCCTGAATCGAAGACGGCGGCATCCGCCCCGGCGCTGATGGGGAGCGTCTGCAAAACTTTTCCGGAGTCAGCATCCAGCATCACAAGCATTTGGGGTTCGCGTCCGGCGGAGAAGAGGCGGCGGTGCTCGCGATCCATGGCGATGGCTGTTGGTCCGCCGCCGGGCGCGATGGGCCAACGCGACTTCACGGCGAGGGCGTGCGAATCGATGGCGACGACTTCGTTCTTGTCTTCAATATTGTTGTAGATCATGCCTTTGCCATCGGCCACGGCGAATTCCGGGCCGCCTCCGAGCGGAATGTTTTTTACCAGGGCTTTCTTGACCGGGTCGATTGCTGAGGCATTCTTTGAATCGCCGTTAAAAGAAAATACGAGTTTGGAGGCAGGGTCGTAAATAATTGCGTCGGCGTCGGGAGCAGTTTTGATGTTGGCGGTGATCTTGAAGGTCTTGGTATCGAAGACAGCTACTTCGCCGGCTTGACCGTCGGTGATGAATCCCTCATTTAAGTCGTTGACGATGGCGATTCCGTGGCAACGCTTCAAACCGGTAACTGTGCCGACGATTTCGTAGCTGTCCGCATCGACAACTTTTACTTCGGTGCCATGCGAGATGTAAATGCGATGTGAAGGAGCGTCAAACGTGAGATAGTCGAAATATTCTCCGGGGCCGGCGGCCGATTCCAGAGGCACCTTCTTCTTCAAATGGTAGCCGCCCGGCGGACCTGCCAGCGCGAAAGCAACGAAGAGCAAAAAGGAAGCGCATGCGGCGAAAAGAGGTGCTGCGTGCTTGAGAAACTTCATTGACTTCCTCCATTCCTACCGTTCCGTCGCATTTATCATGGCAAGTTCAGAGAAAATACCTGAAAATGCCGAAGGCAATTGTAATGTATCTCCGTGTCGATCTGCCCAAACTATTGTGGCTTTTATAAGAAAGGAGATCGCGTCGCCCGGCGGCTAGGACGAGTGGCTTCGCGGCCCCTAAATCTGTCTGTTACATGAAAAATGTATCCAAAGGGGAGGAATTCGCGGTAGGCTGGCGGTCGAAATGAAAATAGGGCGACGAATGCAATCGCAAGGTCGGGTGGTCGTGGCAGCCGCTGCGGCCGTCTGCGCGGTGATTGCGTTGGGCGCGATTACTTACGCGCGTACGCACGCCAATCTGCCGAGTAAATCTATGGTGCAGGATGGAGCAATTGTGACGGAACATGCGAGCGGAACGTTTGATGTGAAACTGGCTCCGGTGGGAGAACCCGATAATGCGGATGGCTTAACGCTGGGGAAATACTCTCTCGACAAGCAATATCACGGCGACCTGGAAGCCGTCGCGAAGGGCACTATGTTAACGGCCGGCACAGAGGTGAAAAGTTCGGCCGGTTACGTGGCGATCGAACGAGTTACCGGCGCGTTGAAAGGACACAAGGGAAGTTTCGTTCTGCAACACAATGGCACGTTGACGCGAGGAACTCCGCAGCAAAATATTGTGGTGGTGCCGGATTCGGGCACGGGCCAGCTTGTCGGGCTCACGGGCAAGCTTACCGTCATCATAGAAAACGGCAACCATTCTTACGAGTTCGACTATTCGCTGCCGCCGTCGCAGTGAAATCCTTCCGATAGTCCCAGGACGATTTTCAAAGCATGATATAAAATCCCGGTCGGAGAGCTGCGCTTCGCACTTTTCTGCGTGCGCGAGTGATGAGTCGAAATGAAAGGGAAGAGCAAGGCTAAGGCGACACACCGGTTTGTTGCGACGATATATAAATTATGGATGATGCGGCATGTGGATGTGCCCGACGAGGTGGCGCGTGCGCTGGCCAAAGAGCTTGCGGACGGTAGCGAGGACGTTCGTCCTGCGCGCGGTGGCCGTGCAGGAAAGAAATCCAAGACAATCCGCACGAAATATATTCCCGTCTTCGCTACGGTGAATGGACAGGAGGCGCGCATGACTTTGGTGCCGGCCGGCGGCGGGCGGTATCGCGTGCAGCTTAACACTGCGTTGCGCAAGGCTGCGCGGGCCGATGCGGGCGACGAAGTCAGTGTGACGCTGCGGCTCGATCGCGAATCGCGCGAACCGACTGTGCCGGGCGATCTGCGCATGGCGTTGAAGGAGAATCCTGAAGCGCGAAAGATTTTCGATGCGCTTACGACGGGGCATCGGCGACATATCGTGGACTGGTTCGACTCAGCACGTGGCGTGGACACGCGCATACGGCGGTTGGGTTTCACGATAGAGTTTCTGCTCAAACGCGGGCGCGACGGGTCGCGGGACCGGCGTCGCGCTCCCGAACGCGGGTGACGGCTCGGGCGAGAGATGAGTGGAGAAAAAAAAGATGCCGGGCTGAAGGCCGGCGCTACATAGAAACCTTAAGGCGGAAAATGCACGACCTTTCCTCGAAATCTGGAATGGCCCCGAAAAAATTATCTGTTTGGGAGAATTTTCATGGCTGACAAACGTGCGGGCGGTGGAGTTGAGTTTGAAGGAGTAACGCCGATATTGCGGGTGGAGAATTTGGCAGCGAGCGTTGAGTACTACGTTAGCAAGCTTGGCTTCAACATGGAATGGGGAGGGCCGGGCGGGTTCGCATCCGTTTCGCGCGGGAAGTGCCACATTTTTTTGAGCGAAGGCGACCAGGGACATACGGGTTCGTGGGTGTGGGTTGGAGTGGAGGACGCAAAAGCGCTGCTCGACGAATATCGCGCATCCGGAGCCAAAGTGCGTCACGCGCCGACGAATTATCCATGGGCTTACGAAATGCAGGTGGAAGACTTGGATGGAAATGTATTGCGGATGGGATCTGATCCGAAGAGCGACCAACCGGCCGGGGAATGGCTCGACATGTACGGGAGACGCTGGATATCGACTCCGAGTGGCGAATCAGTTCGGGTGGCGGACGATGACGCGAAGGACAAGAGGAATTCCTAAGACCATTGTCTTGTGAAAATTCTATTTATTGGCGGCACTGGAATCATCAGCACGGCTTGTACTGCGCTTGCTGCGCAACGCGGGGTGGACGTGACGTTGTTGACTCGCGGACAAAGGCTGCCGCAGCAGCTTTCTCGGGGCGTCAAGGCGATGATTGCGGACGTGAACGACCCGGCGCTAGCCCAAAAGCTCGAAGGGCAATCGTATGATGCAGTGGTTGACTGGATTGCTTACACATCGGCGGATATCGAACGCGATTTGAAATTGTTTCGCGGGCGTACGCGGCAATTCGTATTCATTAGCTCGACGAGCGCATACCAGAAGCCGCCGACGCATTATTTATTGACGGAGACCACGCCGCTCGGGAATCCGTTTTGGGAGTACGCGCGAAATAAAATCGCGTGCGAAGAACGCCTATTGCAGGCCTATCGCGAGGAGGCGTTTCCGGTAACCATCGTGCGGCCGTCGCTGACTTATGGCGAGACTTCGATTCCGCTGGTGCTGAATAGCTGGCAGAAACCCTATACCGCGGTGGACCGGATGCTGCGCGGTCAAAAAATGATTGTGCCGGGGGACGGGACGTCGCTGTGGGTGGTGACGCACAACACGGATTTCGCGAAAGGACTAGTCGGCTTGCTCGGGCAGCAGCAGGCGGTGGGAGAGGCGTTCCACATCACGTCGGATGAAGTGCGCACGTGGGACCAGCTATTTCGCATTGTGGGCGCGGCAGTGGGAGTGGAACCGAAGCTGGTGCATATTCCGTCTGACTTTATTGCTGCGTGTCTTCCAGACAAACGCGGGACATTGCTGGGAGATAAATCGGTCAGCGTGGTCTTCGACAACTCCAAGATCAAACGGTTTGTGCCGGGCTATAGCGCCACCACGACTTTTGCCGATGGCATACGACAGACCTTAGCGTGGTTCGATGCCGATCCTGCGCGCAAACAGATCGACGACCAACTTAACGCCACAATGGATAAGTTGATCTCCGCTTACGAAAAGGGAATGGGCGAAGCCGTTTGCAGATTTTCGTGACAGGTCCATCGAATCTGTCACGCCACGATGGTTAATTCTTCGGCGCGTCCGCGTCCATATTCAGCGCGGGCTTCAGTTGGCCGCGATGGCATGTGGTGCAGTTCACCATTGGATCGCGGTCTTTGAGGCCGTCCATTTTCTTCAAGTAGTCGGAAACGACGGCGTGATCCATGTTCCACATGTCCCTGGTAATTTGTTTGGTCGGCTTGTCATCTTTTTCCCACTGGCCGACGACATGGCAGTGGGCGCAACTTGTGCCAAGAGAGCGGCTGAAGGCGCCCTGCATAATCTTCAAGAGACGTCCGGCCGGAATGCCCGTCATTATCTTGATATTTTTGAACACAACTTCCGAGGGCTGAGTTTCCTTGCCCGCAATTTGTTTTTGTAGAGCAGCGATCTGGTCAGCGTCGAACTGCTTGATTTCCTCCGGGGTAGAAGGCTCTCCGGTTTGGTAAGGCTTGTCCTGCTGGCCGCCGGTTAGTCCAACAGCGAAAAAACAAATCGCGAAAGCGATCAAGAAGCATTTCATCTTTGAGCCTCGCTTAATTGATGTGCGCGCCGGGCGAATTATACTTCGCCACTTATGTTCCGGGATGTAAAAAGTTTGGGCCTAAAGGTTTCGCGGGTCGGGCGCCGGAAATCGTGTTCGGCAAGCAAGGGGTATTTGGTTCATGGCGCACAAAATAGTTCTTGAGCGATAATGGCCAAGTATATAGATCACTGATCTGCGCGGGAGGAAGCCATGCGGCGAATACGTTACCAGGTGGCGATGAGTTTGGATGGTTACATTGCGGGGCCGAAGGGTGAGTCCGACTGGATCATCATGGATCCGGAGATCGATTTCACCGGGCTTTTCAAGCAATTCGACACGCTGTTGATGGGACGCCACACGTTCCAAATGATGGCAAAGCAGGGAAACGCGGCGATGCCGGGGATGAAGACGATCGTTTTCTCGCGCACGCTGCAGCAAAGCGACCATCCGGACGTTAGGATTGTCGCGGGCGAGTGCGAGAAAACCGCAGCGTCGCTGCGAGCAAAATCCGGAAAAGATATTTGGCTATTCGGAGGAGGCTCGCTCTTTCGCAGCTTTCTTGATGCTGGATTGGTGGACTCCGTTGAGCTGGCTGTGATTCCCGTGCTTCTCGGAGGAGGGATTCCGCTGCTTCAGTCGCCGGCTAAGCAAGCCAAGCTGAAGTTGACCAGCCATAAGATTTACAAAACGGGGATTATTATGTTGCAGTACGCGGCGACGACAGGTTCCTACAAGGTCCGCGCGGTATAAATTAAATAGGCTGCAAGTATCGTTCCGAAAAGCGCCGCTAGGACGGCCAGCACTGTCACAATCGTTTTCGCAGGCTTGAAATCTCCCGCGTCGATCTGGCGCATAGTGACTTGGTAGCGGTATCCCGAAACCAGCGCCATAAAAATCCCCATCACCATAAATCCCAGGCCGATCATCAAGGAAGTTCCGCTTTCGCGAGCGGCATTTCCCGAAATACGCAGAAATTCGCGCAGCGTGATGCCGAACTTTGCGACTACGAAGCCGAACACGATGATGCTGATGCTGGTGCGAATCCATGCGAGGAAGGTGCGTTCGTTGGCGAGATGGTCGCTCGGCTTGCCGGCGTTTGGCGGAGGCGTGGAGTCGGTCATTTTTCTTGAACGGTCGCGTCTTGCGTTTCGACGTGTTCGGGACGGAAGCCGATGCCTACGATATAGGCAGGAATACGGCGCAAGATAGGGAAGCGGCGCAAGAGTTTTACGACTAACGGGACTTCGATTTGCTTATTCGCAGAGAGGACGCGGCTGATCACGCGATTTTGAATGGCCACTTGTATGCGCTGCATCATGCGCGTGGGGAATTCGCGGCGGCGCTGGACGGCAGCGAGATCGTCTTCCGTGACGGAGCTATATGCAGGCTCTTGCGAATGTGAATCCGTGGTGATTGAAGGCGCGGGAGCATCACCGGCGCGGCCTTGAATGCGCGCGTCGCTCGCATCGAACCTGCTACGCAGAAATGCGGGGCTAAGCTTCGGTCCGCGAGACGGAGCGAGGTGCGCCTTTCGGGCGAGGAGCGGATTAATATGCGCGGTCGGAACGCCTTCGATTGCAGGGGTTAGCCCCATCGCGATTGCGGCGGGCAGCGCGCCCTCCGCCGGAGAAATCGCTTCGCTGAGCGCTTCCATCACGGGAATTCTTCCGAGAGTGGCGCCGCGTTGAAACGCGGGCGCCAAAATGTTCGCAGCGGCGACGGCGTCTTGTATTGCGAGATTGATGCCTACGCCGCCAATTGGCGACATGGCGTGAGCTGCGTCGCCGATGCAGAGCAGTCCGGGGCGATACCATTTCTTCAAGCGGTCGATAACCACGGTAAGCAATTTTATATCGTCCCAACTTTTCAATTCGTTCTCGCGGCCGCGCAAAAATGGTTGGAGCCTGACGACATCATCGCGAAACGCCTGCAAACCTTTCTCGCATATGCCGACAAAACTGCCTTTGGCGATCACGAACGCACACTGCCAGTATTCTCCGCGCTGAATCATTACGAGAATTCTGCCCGAATCAATGTGGCCGAAAGTCTGCGGGGGATCGCTCGCCTTGCGTGAAATGCGCATCCACAGAACGTCGATAGGCGAACCGAAAGTTTCCACTTCGAGTTCGGCCTTCTCTCGCACGACGGAACGGCGGCCGTCGGCGCCAATCACCAGCTCGGCGCGGATTTCGACCGGGCCAAGTTGCGTTTTCGCGCGCACGCCGATGACGCGATCGCCTTCGGCAATTACGTCGGTGACCTCCGCTTGCATGCGCAGATTGAATTCCGGATAGCGCTTCGCGCGATCGGCGATGAAGTTCAGAAAATCCCACTGCGGCATCAGCGCGATGAATTTGCAATGGCCGGGCACGTGCGTGAAGTCGCCAACGGTAAATTGCAGGCCGTTAATTTCCGCGCTCAGTTCGCGAATTTCGTCATGGGGAAGTTTCAGGAATTCTTCAAGGATGCCGAGCTCGTACATCACTTCGAGCGTGGAAGGATGGATCGTGTCGCCGCGAAAGTCGCGCAGAAAATCGGCGTGCTTTTCCAGGACGAGAACTTCGACCCCGGCGCGCGCCAGCAAGTATGCCAGCACCATGCCCGCAGGTCCGCCGCCTGCGATGCAGCAACGCACATTTATTTTTTGAACTGCGGCCTCTTCAGCCATGGCCAATCATGCTCGCTTCTTGCTACCCAGGTGTATCAAGCGGCGAAAGCCGACTTCGGCGATTGTACTTCAAATCGCCGCTAACGAGCTGACGAAGGGCAAGCGCCGGAGATTTCATTCACAAATTGCGTCAGAGTCAGTGAAAATTTTGCGCCTGACTGAAGAGAGTGCGGGGATTGCAGATCAGCGTCGAAATGCTCCGGCTAAGTGCTGCGATATCAGCAGAGTGCAATTGTCCGCGAAAAATGCTCTGCAACCACCGCTCGCCGGAAAAATTATTTTTGAGGCGAAATTTGCCGCTAAGTTACGAAGAAGCATTTACTTGCGCCTTGGACGACTTATGCACACACACACAACCACTTGCATTGTTTTTTGAATTAGCGTAGAACTTTTTTTGTTACTCTCGAAATCCGCACAGAACAGCCTTCCTCTGCGTAACAGAGATTCCCGTATTGGTTTCTAGCTCCACTGCTTCGGGCGGCATTGTTCTTCTTCCACTTTAGTTCGCGCAAATTCAAAACCAGGATGCCGGGCTGAAGCCCCGCCACCGCGGGCAGGCCGGCGCTACGAAACCAGGCCGCTCGATGTGTCGACGTTGCATGTAAATCTATTTCCGGAGAAAACATGCCGAATTACAACACGCAGGTTCCGCCGTATTCCATTTTTCCCGGCGACGTGGCACTCGCCTTCAACAACGAATCGCCAGCCGCGGGGCAGGCCAGCCAGCAATTCGCGCTGCCTAGTTACGCAGGCTTTCCCGAGAACGGCCGCACGATACGCTGGCAAATTAGTTTTGCCACTGCTCCCACGGCGGTAAGCGTTCAATTGCAGACGGCGATGAATGACGTGGACGCGCAATACGCGGTCCCCACCGGCGCGGCCAATATGGCTTCCACACTGACCACAGGCGACAACCTGGTCGCAACAGGCGTGCGCGCGAACTTTGTGCGCGCCAAAGTGATTTCCATCACCGGCGGGTCGGGCGTCACGGTGCAAATCCTCGGCTGAGGCGTCTCAGCACGGCTGATTCGGGCGTCGTGAGCCTTCACGAACGGCGCGGAAAAATCCGTTCCGTGTTCTTATTGCGAATGTTAACGTGATACGGATGCGAAAGCGGAGACCCTCACGCGGCTCTCACAGTTTGGCGGACGCGCCATTGGCGAGACGGAAGAATTCCGGGGGCGTGGCAACAATTGCGCTGATTCTCTCCCTTGGTCTCGGGACGACCGCTGCGATGATGTCGGCGTGTTCGCGCGCGCAGTCTTCGGGCGAGTCCAAACTAGCCACATCCGCGCAATCTGCAAACACATCTGCGAAGCAAGCGGCTGCGCAAGTGCCGTTGCAGCCACCACAAGCGGTGATGCGCACGATCAAAGTGAAATTTGATTACGATTTTTCAAGATTTCCGGCGTGTTCGGCGAAGGTCACTCAGAAGTGCGTGCAAGAATTCAATGTTTATGAAGTTTCCGCCAAGCCGCCGATTTTTCTTTTCTCCATTCCCGTTCCGCCGCATGCAAAAGGAAAGATGACCGGCATCACGGGTTCAGCTCCGCAAAAACACTCGTTCTTTACAGGGCCGCATCGTTTTGGCGTGACTGCAAAGGGCCCGGGGCTGAATTACGAGTCGGATCCATATCTGGCCATGACGTTCGCGGAAGTGCTTCCTGATAATGTCGCACCTCCCGCTCCAAGCAATACATCACCTAAAAAGTAACCGCAGCCTCCGCCTCAAGTTTTTGCGCACATGGCGGAGTTTCATTCCGTAAAACCGCGAAGCCGCGCCTAGACGCAATCGCTTTCACCTATGTGGGACATGTCCGCGCCAGCGGAAAAAACGACGCCTGCGGGACTCGAACCGGCTTGTCGAAGGGCGTGTCCCGCTACCCATACTTTATTCAACTGAGAGACGATCATGCCCGTCACCGCAAAAGAGCGCAAAGCGAAAAAGAAAACGAAAAGGGCCGCGCGACCGAAACGCGATCCGTCGCCGGAGAAAAAGAAATCTGAGGCCGCTAATCCTCTTGTCGGCAAGCGCGCACACACGAAATCGTTGAAAATCGAAGAGGCGTTGCGCCAAGAGGGGATCGACGAGAGCAAGGTCGCGCAGGGCTACGCCAGCCTGCATGAAAAACTCGGTGACAGCGCGGACAAGGGCGGTCTAAAACTTTTCTTTGATGTACTGAAGGAAAATTCTCGCGTTCTGGAACCTCCGCGTCCCGCCGATCGTGGCGGCGCGAGCGAGAATGTCACAGTAGTCTTGAGGCACCACGTGCCGAGGCCCGAACGGTAATCGCAGCTCGGGGGTTTGCGCAACAGATGGGATTTTCGTGAGGCTTGGGCCTCAGCCCAGCATTTTTATCATTTGCAGCAAGCCGAAAGAAAGATGCCGCACTAAAGTGCGGCGCTACGAAACCGCGCTTGCCACACTTTTCGTTCGGCGCGAACGTTTGAATACTCTTCCATGGCAACCGTCACACCCGGTCTCGGACTATTTTGTGGCGACAGCGCCGAAAGTGAAATTTGCGAATCGCCGTGCCAGGTCGAAAACGGCGATGCTGCGGATACACCAGCGGATCGCGCGGATATCGAAGAGGCCGCCACTCCGGAACTCGCGCGTAGATTCGTTGACCTTGGCTACGAGCCTTTCCCCAAGCAAAAGGAATTTCACGCTTCGCGCGCGAAGTACCGTCTTTTCGGAGGCGCTGCCGGCCCGGGCAAATCGAAAGCGCTGTTGATGGAGGCGATCCTTCAGGCCCACGAAGTTCCTGGCGCGAATACTTTGCTTCTTCGACGCACGTTTGCCGAGCTGGAGCAAACGCTACTGCTCTATTTTCGGCGCGACATTCCCCGCGAGCTTTACAAAAGTTATAACGAATCGAAACACGTGGTGACCTGGTGGAACGGATCCACTACACGCTTCGGATATTGCCAGCACGAAGCGGACGTTTACCAATATCAGGGCGCCGAATTTCTTTTCATCGGGATTGACGAGCTTACCCTCTTTACCCTCCGCCAGTGGCAGTTCCTCACATCTCGCAACAGGTGTCCCGTGCCGGGCGCGTTTCCCTGCATGGCTGGTGCTACCAACCCCGGTAACATTGGGCATGCGTGGGTGAAGTCGCTGTGGATCGAGAAGCAGGCCGCGTCCGGCATGGAACATCCTGAAGAGTTTGACGCAAGCGATTACGATTTTATTCCGGCGCGCGTAACGGACAATCCGCTTTACGCGGGCGACGAGAATTATTTGAAGACATTGCGCGCTCTGCCTTCGCATCTGAAGCGCGCGTTTCTTGATGGCGATTGGGACGTTTACGCCGGGCAGTATTTTGACCGTTTCGATTGTTCGCGGCACGTGGTGCGCGCGGAACAGATTGATTGGAAGCCGTGGTGGCCGCGTTGGATTTCGATTGATTGGGGATTTGAACATCCCGCTGCGGTGTATTGGCACGCGCAAATGCCGGCGTCGACTGCAATTCGCGACGGTTCCGCAGGGGCGCAGCCCACTGCGCCCGCTGCTGCCGGATTTGTCGACGCACTCGGCGCGCCATCGGATCCTTCACCGGGCCAAAGGCTCCCGGTTCAGGATGACAATCCTCGTCGGATTGTCACTTATCGCGAATTTGTGACG
>Ga0209006_10002226_pt1 | contig 17677 bp, 9 predicted proteins | sample JacPin_JW_Ref_O2_FD_188567 | JGI IMG/M metagenome (GOLD analysis project Ga0209006, IMG submission 188567) | Forest soil microbial communities from Algoma, Ontario, Canada - Jack Pine, Ontario site 1_JW_Ref_O2 (SPAdes) (version 2) | ecosystem: Environmental > Terrestrial > Soil > Boreal... | reverse complement strand
GGGCTTCCGATCCAGCTACACACACAGTATTACAAAGTGGACGCGACCGACGCCAAACTCGCGATACTTGCGCATGTGGATATTGGGCGAATTCGTTTTGGTAAGCTGGACGGGCGCAACAAGAACGATTTGACCATTGTGGCGGCACTGTTCGATCGCAACGGAAATTTCGTCACGGCGACGGAGAAAGTCCTCGAAATGCGATTGCGCGATACGACCCTCGAGAGACTGAGTCACACCGGCGTCACGGTGAAGACAAGCTTTGACGTAAAGCCTGGCGCGTATCTGGTGCGGCTCGTAGTTCGCGATTCACAAGCAGCGCAGCTTTCTGCTGAGAATGGTGTTGTGGAGATCCCGTATTAGGGCCGAGAGAGGTGCCGCATGAAAAGCCGCCGAATCATGGATCGATTGAGCGTCGCGGTGTTCCTTTGTGCGTTGCTTGTAGGATGCCAAACTTTCGGCTCACCTTGCCTCGCTCGTGCTCAGGATGCTCCTTCGCCTGCCGCGCCGGCCACTCCGGCGGAGCCCGCGGTGCAGACGCAGCAAAATGGCCCGGTGGTGCGCAGCGAAACGCGATTGGTGCGAGTGGACGTGATCGTGACGGACAAGAAGGGCAATTACATTCACGATCTTTCGGCCAAAGATTTCAAGGTGTATGACGATAACAAGCAGCAAGAAGTCGCGAACTTTTCGTTCGGAGCGGATCCAAATTCGCCTGCGGCGGGCGAGCGGAGATACACAGTATTATTCTTCGACGACGCAAGCATGGATTCGAGCGATCAGCCTCGCGCTCGTGCGGCTGCGGTAAAGTTTATCGACGCGAATGTAGCTCCCGATCGGGCACTGGCGATTGTGGAATTTACGGGCGCTTTGCGCATCACTCAAAATTTCACGACTGACGCCGACAAGTTGAAGCAAGTGGTGGGCGGCATCAAGAACTCTTCCATCACCACCAATCCTTTGCCGCCGACAGCGATCAATACAGCACCAGGGTTGAGCGGCCCTTCCCTAAATTCGGCCGAAAATAACTTTGGTGCGTATAGCGTGCTGCTCTCGATAAGGATTCTGGCGAAAAATCTTGCTTCGGTGACCGGGCGCAAAAGCCTCGTGCTTTTCACGGCCGGATTTCCGCTTACGCCCGAGCGCGATTCGGAATTGACGGCCACAATTGATGCCTGTAACAAGGCGAATGTGGCGATTTATCCGCTGGATGTCCGCGGACTTGTTGCAATGAACCGATTAAACCCACACAACGAAGCGGCGGGCCCATTGTGGGGCGCGCTACGTTCCAGCAATTCCGGGAACGCGAGTGCGGGTATGACGCTCGCATCGTTTCACCCTGCCTCCGACCTTGACGTAGATCCACAACACGGCGGCGGAGGTGGGGGCGGCGGGAGCGGCGGTGGTGGTCACGGTGGCGGTGGCGGAGGAGGCGGCACCGGAGGTGGGGGCGGCGGCAAAGGCGGGTCAGGTGGAGGAGGAACAGGAGGCACCGGCGGTACCGGCGGAAAGGGTGGAACCGGAGGAACGGGAGGTGGTGGAGGCGGAGTTCCGCGCGGCGGAATCGGTCAGCCCTTCGCGAATCCGAATTTCACGCAGCCGCGAGCCATCGTGCCATCGTTTCCGCCATCGGCGACAACGAACCAGCAGGTGCTGTATGCGCTGGCTGAAGGTACCGGTGGTTTTCCCATATTCAACACAAACGACCTACTGAACGGCTTGCAAAAAATCGCCGCAGAGCAGAATGAATATTATCTGCTTGGATTCGCACCGTCGGACTCGGCGGTGGGAAGTTGCCACACGTTGAAGGTCAAGGTGGAGCGGAACGGCACGAACGTGCGCGCTCGCAGCGGATATTGCAACGTGAAATCGACGGATGCTCTGGCCGGAAAACCGATCGAGAAGGAGCTAGAAGCGCATGCGTCCGGTGAGTCCACGAGTCCGGCAGCCGGCACTCTTCAGGCGCCCTTTTTCTATACTGCTTCAAACGAAGCGCGAGTCAACTTGGCGATGGAAATTCCGCCATCTTCGGTGGAATTCAATAAAGTAAAGGGCAAGTATCACGCCGATGTGAATGTCCTCGGCATCGCTTATCGTTCTGACGGGTCGGTGGCGGCACGTTTCAGCGACCAGCAAACGTTTGATCTCGAAAAAGATTCATGGAAGGAAATCACCAAATCCCCTATCCATTATCAAAACCAGTTCGTAATCGCTCCCGGTCAATATCGTTTGACGGTGGTTCTATCCGGCGGCGGGCAAAATTTTGGAAAATATGAAACGCCCCTCAACATCGACATGTATGACGGCAAGGCATTCAGCCTGAGCGGTATCGCTCTCACGAAACATCTCGAGCGAGTGTCGGATCTTGGCGGAGCCTTGGACGCGGACCTGCTCGCCGATCACACACCACTCGTCGTCCACCAAATGGAGGTAATCCCGTCTGGCAGCAATCGGTTTAAGAAGTCCGACAAAGTAGCTCTTTATGCGCAGGTGTACGATCCAGGCGTGGCTAACCCAAGCCCGCCGGCGCTCCGCGTTGCCTATCAGGTAGTCGATCAGAAAACCGGGAAGCCGGTCTTTGCCACCGGAACCATTGATGCGTCGCCCTTCGTGGAAAAGGGAAGTCCGATGGTTCCCCTGGCCCTCATGATTCCCACAGACAACTTCGCCCCAGGCGCATACCGTATCGAGCTGCAAGCCGCTGAAGCCGGCGGCGCTTCCTCGCCGGTCCGAACCGTGGATTTCATAGTGGAATAAGGCACCCGAAACGCGGAGCCCGCTCCAAGCGTCCAAATCCCGTTCAAACTAATACAGCCTGCGCGCCGATCACGGCATCATATTCGGCGCACATTTGACAATAATGCTCGAGGCTTCTCGTCCGGAGGCGTTTCCGGAAAAGAAATGGAACTCGCCGAGTCGTTAGACGGAATCTAGCTAAATCAGCACTATTTTGTTCTCAATTTGATACTCATCGGGCCCAAGCCTGTGAGTTTGGAGATAAATCATCTGATGCTAAGGAAAGCCCAGCACGTTTGTGCATTCGCGGTGATCGGACTTTCTCTATTTACGCTTTCGGCTTGCGGTGGCGGCAGTGGCGCCACAAAAATTACCTCGATTTCCATCACTCCCACAACGGCGACGGTGCCCGTCAATCTGACCACTCAATTCGTAGCCACTGTGAATCTATCTAATTCTTCGACTACCACAAATACAACAGTAACTTGGCAAGTGAACGGAGTGGCGGGGGGGAACCCAACGACGATTGGTGCGATCGCCCCATCTACCACGGACGTTCAGGTGGGCATCTACACCGCGCCCGCGGTGGCTCCTGGCGGCACGGACAATGGACAAGTTGACATCACCGCCGTAGCAACTCAGATCAACACCGGAACGAGCACAACAACGACGACCGTCACGTCGAATACTGCCGTGGTAACAGTCGGTGCGGGCACAGGGCTCGCAATCACGCCGACCACGACCACGGTGCCTGCGGGCGGCAGCCACCAATTCGCCGCGACTCTGAACAGCGTAGCCGACCCCAACGCTACCTGGATGATCAGTTCTACTAAGGGAGGCGACATCGGTTCCATCGATCCGACGACGGGGCTCTACAAGGCGCCATCCTTTCCCCCGCCCGGAGCCACGATTACAGTCACCGCGACTGACGGGGCGGCCACGGCATCGGGCACCGCCACAATCGTTTACTCCGACGCATCGTTGAAAGGACCGTTTGCATTTTCTTATTCCGGTGATAATTCATCCGGATACTTCGCAGTTGCGGGAAGCTTTGTGGCCGATGGAAACGGCACGGTAGTGAGCGGTGTGGAGGACATCGACAGTTTTTCGACCGGCGCATCGGGCCCGCTGGCGATCAGCGGCACATACTTGGTGGGGCCGGACGGACGTGGAACAATGAGCTTGAATTCAGGACTTCAGTCCGCGGGGACGCTTGCATTTGTTCTCACCACCAATCAGCATGGCTTGCTGATCCGATTTGACAAGAACGTCACCGGAAGCGGAACTCTCGACCAACAGAACCTGAACGATCTTTCGATTTCGCCTACCATCATCAATGGGCCGTATGTTTTCAGTATTTCAGGTGCGGATTCAAGCTTTTCTCCAATGGGAGTGGCAGGCAAATTCTCCTCAAATGGTGGGGGCGGCTTGGCGGCGCCCACCATACTCGATGCCAAAATCAGCGGCGCGGCAAAGACGAGCGATACAAGTCTGACCGGTTCTTATTCCTTTGACCCCGCGAGATCTGGCACGGGTCGCGGGACGATCACGCTAACCTCCAACAGCACAGGTTCACAGCAATACGCCTTCTACATCGTTGATTCCACGCAACTTCACCTCGTCGAGACTGATAGCGCCGCCTTCCTTGCGGGAGACATATTTGCGGCGCCGGCAGGAAACTCATTCTCCGTGAGTGAATTGACCGCTGGGAATTATCCGTTCACAAATGGCGGTACGTCGAGCACTGGGGCGTATGCGAGCGGCGGAGTATTCGCCTCGGACGGCGCCGGAAACATCAAGAGTGGAATTGTTGACGCAAATAATGCCGGAACGATTCAATTGGGCTCGATGCTGGGCTCGTGCGCTTACACGGTGGACGGGACGACGGGGCGGATTGATCTCAAGTTGTGTCCATCGGGCGGGAGTGCCTCTGAATTTGCGGCGTACCTTACGTCAACCGGCTCCGCAGTGATGCTGGAGCTCGATTCTGCTGCCACAGCAAATGGTATGGCAATTCCGCAGCGGACCTTGGCGTCGTCGGCCATTGGTATTTTCGCGCTGGGCTTGAGCGGCCAGGGAATCTTTCACAATAGTGCTTCGTCCTATCAGCCGGATGCGAGCGGACAGATCACTCTGGCGGCCACCACGGTAGGCGCAGGAAATCTCGACATCAATACCTTCAATTCCGTGTTCCAAAGCGATCCTTTGGACACAGTGAACAGCACGCTTGCGGCTCCTGACGGCACTTTCGGCCGGGGAACAGCCAAACTTGTCGGAACCAATCCGGCCGTCACATTTAACCTCTCTTATTACATTGTGGACAGTAACACGGCACTGTTACTCGGCACGGATACCGTGCGCACGCAGACGGGCATTATTATGCTGCAGTCACCGGCTTCGACAAACTGATGGCTTATAACTGAAGGACAACTAGCGGGTGCGTTCGTCGCGCTCAATCTTTCCGTCGCGGAGGCGGATCACGCGATGAGCGTGAGCTGCGATGTCCTGCTCATGCGTGACGAGAATAATCGTATTGCCTTGCTGATGCAGGCGAGCGAAAAGCGCCATGATTTCCTCGCCCGTGGCGGAATCTAGATTTCCGGTCGGCTCGTCCGCAAGCAGAATCGAGGGCGCGTTCACGAGCGCTCGGGCGATTGCTACCCGCTGGCGCTGTCCGCCAGATAGTTCGTTCGGCTTGTGCATCATGCGGTCCGTTAGATCCACCTGCTTCAACGCCGCTTTTGCCCGCTCGATCCGCTCCTCGGAGGGCGTGCCGTTATAAATCATCGGCAGCTCGACATTGTGGAGCGCCGTCGCACGCGGCAAAAGATTGAAAGTCTGAAAGACGAACCCGATTTCCTTGTTCCGGATGTATGCCAGCTCGTCGTCGTTGAGTTCGCTGACCAGTTTACCGGCCAGCCAGTATTTTCCTTTCGTAGGCGAATCGAGACATCCAATCAGATTCATCAGCGTGGACTTGCCTGAGCCGGAGGGGCCCATGATCGCGACGTACTCGCCCTTCTTGATCTCCAGGCTTACGCCACGCAAGGCGTGTAACTTCTCCGCGCCCATTTCATAGGTTTTCCAGAGGTCTTCCACCTGAATGACGATTCCCGAGGTGATCAGATCTTCGCGGTAACTTTGCAGGACGCCGGCTTGTTCGACAGCCATTCTTACGAGCTCCTTGGATTTGAACCGGCGCTCTAACTCGTCAGCTCTTCGCGCTTCGGCACCGTGTTATCCACTTTGATGCTCGCTCCCGGCTTCAGAGTTCGCAGGGCCTTATAGCTGCCGATCACAATTTCCTCGCCTTCCTGCAAGCCGCTGGTTACTTCGATGTCCGTGACGCCGCTAATTCCTGTCTTTACCTGAACGAATTCCGCCTTCTTCCCGCGCAAGACGAAAACCCCAGTGATATCTTCTGGCGAGCCTTTGCCGGCCGGCTTTGAGGCCGCGAGGGTGACGTTGTTACTCTTGCCTTGTTTTTGCTCGTCGAGTTCCTTCTGCGAGCGAACTGCAATCGCCTGAATCGGGATCGTCAGCACTGCCTGCTTTTGAGCAGTCTGAATCTTCGCCGTCGTAGAAAGACCCGGACGGATCGAAGCCGGCGCGTCTTCGATCGTAACCACAACCTTGAAGTCGCGCGCCTCTTGCGTATTGGCGGTCGTCTGGGTGGTGGCCGCTTGGCCGGACGTCCGAAGAATCGCCAGCTCGCCGACCTGACTCACACGGCCTTTGAAGACTTTGCCGGGCACAGCGTCGATTGTAACCTCTGCCGCCTGGCCCTCGCGAACGTTGGTGATATCCGTCTCATCCACTTTCACTTCGGAGGTAACAATGCTCATGTCTGAAATCGTCATGAGAAAGCTGCCCTCGGCATTCTGAATGCCAGGCACGACGTTCTCGCCCACGCGCACCGCGATATAGCTCACGATACCGTCGATAGGCGCCGTGTAGGTCGTCTTGCGCAAAACGTCTTGCGTGTGGGTCAGGACCGCGCGGCTCTGTGCTGCGTTCGAGCGCGCCTGCTCACGAGCCGCGCGCGTTTGCTCCACTTGCGCCTGGCTGGCATTGAGCGCTGCGGTCGCGCCGTTGTAAACAGCCCTTGTTGCGTCGTAATCCTGTTTGGAAATGAGCTGCTCTTTATAGAGCTGTTGCGACCGTTCCCAATCGAATTTGGCCTTTTCGAGATCGGATGTGCGTTGTGCCAAAGTCGCAATCGCCGATTGGTAGTTCGCGTCGGCCACTCTCATTCCCGCCTCAGCGGCGCTGATGCTTGCGATCTGGGCTTGTACGTCGGCACCGGGCTGAATATTCTCAAGATGCAGAAGAACGTCTCCCTTTTTGATGTGGTCGCCTTCTTTCACGTTGATTTCCGTGATCTTCCCGAATCCCTCGCCCATCACGTTGGTATAGTTCTTTGGCCGAATCTCGCCCGAGGCGGTGACGATGGACGTCAAGTCCTGCCGGACCACCCGGCCGCTCTGCACCGTCACAACGCCCTTGTTTAACTCGTACGACACGATCCCATACGAGATCCCGGCGGCGACAAGAATGCCCGCACCGATCGCCACTTTCTTCCACGTCTTCATGAGAGCAACCTCTATGACCCAATGAGTACCACTATGAGGCGAAACGGAAGCCGCTTACAAATCCTCTCATCCCATACTACGCCCGGGCAGTTTGGAATGTTTCCTGTTTTAGACGTCGGGGCGCAGATTAGGACAGGCAGGCACTCTGGTTACGAGTTCCCTCCACCTAACTCCTTACAATCGGAATAGCTATTCTAAATCCAAATGGCTCGGAAGGAAACCGCCTCGGCTGCTGTCCGTCGAACAACTGCGGACGATGGCCCAGGGTATGGGGGAACCGGTGTGGGAATGTTCCCGGCGTTTAATTCGAATGTCGGGCAACCCATGGCGCCCTGTGCCATTCCAACCCTTTAACGGGCTTTCCGTCGTTGACCTGTACTTAGGGACAGGTTAGACTTTTGGGGCTTTGGGCGTCTAAGAGGTACCGATGGGCCACGGGGTGAAGCTGCTTCTTTTCGGGATCTTAGCGGGGAGCTTGGCGCCTGCGCCAAGTGTTTTCGCGCAGGACTCCACCAAGAACCAGACGGACCAGAAATCGGCGAAGCAGGCCGCCAAACAGAAGGCAAAAAGCGACAAAGACCTCTTCAAGGAACTCGACTCACAGTATAAGAAGTGGCTTAACGAAGACGTGGTCTACATCATCTCCCCCGAAGAACGCAGCGCTTTCGTGCACCTTACGACGAATGAGGAGCGCGAGCAATTCATCGAGCAATTCTGGCAGCGCCGCAACCCCGATCCCGATTCGGCAGAGAACACCTTCAAAGAAGAACACTATCGCCGAATCGCATACACCAACGAGCATTATGCCTCCGGCATCCCGGGATGGAAAACGGACCGAGGGCGAATCTACATTATGTGGGGTCCGCCGGATGAGATTGATTCCCATCCGAGCGGCGGCAGCTACGATCGTCCGTCGAACGAGGGCGGCGGCAGCACGTCCACTTTCCCATTTGAAGACTGGCGTTACCGCTATCTCGAAGGTATCGGAGAGGACGTCAACATCGAATTCGTGGATCCGACCATGACGGGCGAATATCACCTGACCATGGATCCAAGCGAAAAGGATGCTCTTACCTATGTCCCTGGGGCTGGCTTGACGCAAATGGAATCCATGGGTCTGGCGAGCAAAACCGATCGCTTCAACAATTCGGACGGCACTCACACGGCATACGGACCCGGGGGACCGACTGAGAAACAAAATGAATTCACGCGCCTTGAGCTGAACGCGAAAATTCAGCGGGCTCCTCCCGTCAAGTTCAAGGACCTGGAAGCGGTGGTTACGTCGCGGGTCGTTAAAGACCAAGTAAAGTTTGATTATCGGTTCGACTTTCTGCGAATTACGTCGGACACCGTGTTGGTGCCGATCACGGTACAGATCCCGACGAGGCAATTGAGCTTCGCGGAAAAAGAGGGAGTTGATTCGGCAACCGTGAATCTGTTCGCCCGGATCACGACGCTGAGCGGACGTCCCGTGCAGACATTTGAGGACACAGTCCATCGGGATGTGCCGGCTGCCCTGTTGCAGCAGTCGTTGAGCACGTCTTCGATTTACCAAAAGGCAGTTCCGCTCCGCCCGGGCCTTTATCGTCTCGATATCGTGCTGAAGGACGTCAACAGCAACAACGTCGGCGTCGTTAACACTCGTCTGGCCGTGCCGCGATTTGAGGAAGACAAGCTTTCGGCCAGTTCTCTTATCATCGCCGATCAGATTCAGCGTGTTTCCGCCAAGGACATAGGCCTTGGCCAGTTTGTGCTGGGGGATGTAAAGGTTCGCCCCAAAATGGATTCTGCATTTCTACCGTCGGAAACGATGGGTGTTTTCCTGCAAGTCTACAATCTGAAGGTGGACGAAAAAACGCACAAGGCGGATGTTTCAGTCCAATTCCGCGTATTGAAAGACAAAGAGGCAGAGCCGCTGAAGAAATTCGATCTGACCGCCGACCAGATTCCCGAGCACGGCGAGGAAATGACGCTTCAGAACGTGGTCACACTCGGTTCCTTCGGCCCCGGCAAATACAAGTTAGAAGTGGCGGTGACTGATAATCTCGCGAAACAAACTATTACACCGGTTTCAGAATTCACCGTGAAGGCCGCTGTCTCTTCGGCGGGTCCTCAGGGGAAGTGAGGTGTCCGTGAATCTTAGATTGATCCGCGTCTTGAGCCTAGGGTTTGTGGTCCTCGCGCTGTGCGCGCTGCCTTTAGCGGCTGCACCAAACTCCGGCAAAATCTCGGGCATTGTGATGGATCCTAAGGGGACTCCCCAGATGGGCGCCACCGTCTCGATTTCGGCGGAGAATCTTCTGAGCTTCTCGCCAACCGAGCTTCTCACGAACGATCGCGGCCGTTTTTCTACGGCTACCCTGGCGCCGGGAATGTATTCGGTGAAGGTCACCCTCGCTGGTTTCTTGCCGGCAATTCAGCAGCACATCCAGGTAAGCGACCAACAGACCACTCTGCTTGAAATCATTCTTGGATCGGTGTTGACCTCGTTCGAGAAACTACGTAAGCAGCCCGCCGAGCAACTAGCCTCAGACGAATGGATCTGGGTGCTTCGCAGTTCATCGGCCACGCGGTCGATTTTGCGGTGGCAGGATGGAACCGTGATCGTCGAAGGAATTCCGAATCAAGGTGAGGTTGCCCAAACGCAGGCAATCCACGGACGCTTCGATGTAACTTCCGGTTCCGATCACCCCGGCTCAGTTTCGAATTTTGCGAACTCTCCGGCAACAGCGTTCGCTTATGACGTCGCCGTTGGCGAGCGCGGCCGGCTTTATGTGGCTGGGCAGTTCAGTTACGAGGGCGGCTCACCTGCCGGAGGACTGGTAGCCGAGTGGGTTCCATCGGGGAAAATCGGAGATGGACCGGTTACAAGCGTGGTGGTTCGAGAATCCGAACTCGGGGCCAACGGCCCGATTTTCCGCGGCATCCGAATGTCGCACGATAATCAAATGGCATTGAGCGACCGCGTGAGTCTTCGCTACGGTAGTGACTACATTGCTGCGGGCCTTCGAGAATCCACGATGGCCTTGCGTCCTCGCGGCGAGATTGCTTTTCAACTTTCCCCCTCGTGGCAACTGGCTGCACTCGCTGCGATGAGCACCTGGCAGCAGACGTCGGACGGCCCACAGGCCGGCCTCCAGTCGGCTATGAATTCTCTCGACGCGTTTCCGACTTTGCTGCTTCGCAACGGCCGGCCAGTTCTTGAAAACAATCTGCACGCCGAGATCTCAGTCGAGCATGCTTTGGGGAACGGTTCGAGCTTCAGTGCTGCGGTGTTCCACGACAACTCGAGCCACACCGCGGTCTTCGGCCGCGGACCTGTTTCGGGGCCCGATTACCTTCAGGATTATTTCTCCGACGTATTCGCCTACGACGGAGGAAGAACTAGCTCGACTGGCGCGCGCGCATCATTCCACCATCGTTGGAATGACAATCTCGACACCACAATCGTCTATGATTACGCTGGGGTTCTCGCGCCCGATGACGATGCTTTTGAAGCCCAATTGCGCGATCAACTCGTAACTCGGTATCGCCAGAGCCTCGCGGGACGAGTGTCCGTGAGTGTGCCTCACGTAGGAACGAAAGTTTCCGTCGGATACAAATGGATCGGCGGACAAGCCGTCTCTCACCTTGATCCATACGGCGAGTCGTTATTCCATCTCGATCCTTATCTCAATATGGAAATACGCCAGCAACTTCCCAGTTTCTTCCCCGGGCACATGGAAGCATTGGCCGATTTCGGAAACCTCCTAGCGCAAGGATACGTCCCAGTCTCAACAGGAGACGGTCGGGTGGTCCTTGTGCCCTCATATCGCTACTTCCGCGGGGGGCTGAGCGTTCAGTTTTAGCGCTGGTCCCGCCCTACCGGAATTGGGAAGGCGTATCCCAGAAATAGAATTATTGTCAAACGAGCGGTCTTAGTACCTCCTAATATGAACAAAAATAGACACTTCCCACATATGAATTCTGTGATTTGTGGAAATCCACGTGCTGGCATAAATCGCAGAAGGGTAAGGGTGTAGGTGCGTGAACGACGGCCTTCGAATGCGGCTCGGTGCGGTAGTTCTAGCGGTCGTCACGCTTGCGGCCGTCATTTTCGCCGTCCTCAACTACCAGCAGCGCTCCCGTTATATCCTGCCGGATGACGGCGTCACTTGGATGGACAGTCCGCAGGGCGTGGTGGCGTGGCACGTAGTTGCCGATTCGCCCGCCGCAAGAGCTGGAATCAAGCAGGGCGATTACGTGGTGTCAGTTCGCGGCTACTCAATTCATCGAGCGACGGACGTGACCCGCGTGCTGTTCCGGGTTGGCCCCTGGGCCGAAGTTCGATACGGAATGCGGCGAGACAGTGCGACATTTGAGACGCCGCTCGTAACTGCGCCGCAGGAAAACCCCTCCTCGATCGAGAATTACCTGCGATTTACTGCCCTGCTTTACTTATTTATCGGACTTTTCATTTTTGCTCGCCGCTGGAACGCGCCCCGCGCGATTCACTTTTATATCTTCTGCCTTGTTTCGTTCATTCTTTACAGTTTTCACTACAGCGGTAAGCTGAATTCATTCGACGAAACGATATATTGGGCCAACGTCGTCGCGTTACTTCTGCAGCCGGCCCTTCTAGTTCATTTCGCGCTCGTGTTTCCGGAGCGTCGCGGCTGGATCTGGCCGAAGCTGGCTCTCACCTATGCGATTCCCTCAGCGCTTTTGACTCTGCACGTTTTCATCGCCAGCGGCACACTCGATTTTCTGCCTGCCGTGAGCACGCGCTACTGGCTCGATAAAGTGGAGCAAGCCAATCTGGGAATTTATTTCCTGGTGGCCGCGGTTATCTTCTTGATGAGTTACCGGCGCGCTCCCACTGCTATTCTCCGCCAGCAACTCAAATGGGTCACCGGAGGCACCTTCGCCGGCACGATTCCGTTTCTACTGCTGTACATCGTGCCGTACGTCTTCGGTATCGTTCCAGCATCGTGGATGAAGGCGTCGGCGTGCTCGCTGGCTCTGATTCCGCTGTGTTTCGGCTACGCCATCATCCGCTACCGCCTGATGGACGTGGATATTATTTTCAAGCGCGGACTTGCCTATACGTTCGCAACGGCCGGTGTGGTGGCCGTCTATTTCGCAGCCGTGGCCTTAATCGGTGAGGCGTTCCATACAACCTTGACAGCGGGCCCGGCTGGCAGCGTGATCGCGATTGTCGTCGCCGCATTTTTGTTCCAGCCCCTGAGGGATTGGGTGCAGGCGCGGCTCGATCGGTTCTTCTATCGCGACCGCCTGGACTATCGCCGCACGCTAATCGAATTTGGTTCTGCGCTCACGAACGAGGTGCGGCTCGAGCCGTTGGTCGGATCCGTTCTCGACCGTGTGTCTCAAACGCTGCTCGTCGACCGGCTCGCGATCTTTCTGGAGGACCCGGCAAATCCGTCGAAATTCGTCCTTTCGCGCTCCATGGGCGTGCGACCCGAGGGCTCGCTCGATCTCAGTTTTCTTAACCCATCGCGGCCGGGGCTCGAGCGCGGCTGTCTCTTCTTCGAATCGGCCCGCGCTGCCGTGCAGGAGTCTGAATCGGTTCGCCGCACACTCGAAGAGTTGGAACTGAATTACTTCATTGCTTGCCGTTTCCGCGAGCGCACCGTCGCAGTTCTCGGCCTGGGGAAGACGGTGGATGGCGACTATCTTTCGACGGACGATCTTGAGCTTCTCTCGACGATTGCCGGCTATGTCGCGATCGCCATCGAGAATGCGCGTCTCTATCAATCGCTCGAACAAAAGGCCATGCAGGTCGAGCGGCTCAAGGACTTCAGCGAGAATATCGTCGAGTCGCTCAACATCGGAGTGCTCACGGTTGATCTGGAAGACCGCATCGAATCATGGAACCCGCAACTAGAAGGCTTGCTGGGAGTGCCGCGGCAGGACGCTCTCAGGAAGCGTCTGCAAGAAGTGCTGCCCACGGATCTGGCCGCGGAAATCGCCGCGCGTGCTGCCAGCGACCATGTTTCCGGAATCTATAAGTTCCGGCTGAATACAGGAGCGGGAAGCCAGTTGGTAGTCAACGCTTCGATTGCCCCGCTTGTCGGCAAGAATGGCGCGCGGCTGGGCCGCTTGATTCTGCTGGACGACATCACGCAGCGCGTGCGTCTCGAGGAGCAGATGGTGCAAACCGAGAAACTTACGTCACTCGGATTGCTGGCGGCCGGCGTCGCCCACGAAGTGAATACACCGCTTGCGGTGATTTCGAACTACATCCAGATGCTCGCCAAGCAGATCCCGTCAGACGATCCACGCCAGAAAACGATTGAACGCATCGTGAAACAGACCTTCCGCGCCAGCGAAATCGTCAACAACTTGCTCAATTTCTCGCGCACCGGCGCAGCTGAGTTCGTTGAATTGGATGTGAATAACGTCCTCGAGGAAACGCTGACGCTGGTGCAACATCCCTTCAAAACAGCGCAAGTGAAAGTAATCAAAAATTACACGCAGGAATTGCCGGCAGTGCTAGGCTCCATCACGCGCTTACAGCAGGTGTTTTTGAATCTCTTCATGAACGCGCGCGATGCGATGCCGAGCGGCGGCATGTTGGAAGTCCGAACGGGCGCCCACAACGGCTCGGTGGAAGTTGAAGTTACCGACACGGGAGCGGGCATCCCGCCAGAGCATCTCCATCGCATTTTCGATCCATTTTTCACAACAAAGGCCTCCGGAAGGGGCACCGGCTTGGGTCTTTCGGTGAGCTACGGCATCATAAAGGAGCATGCGGGCAAGGTTGACGTGCGCTCCACGCCGGGAAAAGGAACGTCTTTCCGGCTCGAATTTCCCGTAGCAAGAAAACCTGTTCATGCCTAAAGGATCCATACTCGTCGTAGACGACGAAATCGAAATTCGAGAGGGCCTTGAAGCCCTTCTCACGTCCGAGGGTTTCGAAGTGACTCCCGCGGATACCGGCGAAGCCGGATTGCAGAGGCTCGAAGATCGCCCGTTTGACTTGATGCTACTCGACGTGAGCCTGCCCGATCGCAACGGCCTCGAGTTGCTCCGCGAGATTCGTCGCCGCGATCCGAATCTCTCGATCATTCTGATTACCGCGTTTGGTTCGATTGACATGGCTCGCGCAGCCTTCAAGGGCGGCGCACAGGATTTCATCACCAAGCCTTGGTCGAATGACGAGCTGATTGCTCAAGTTTCCGTCGCCATCGAAGGCCGCCGGCTTCGGGAAGAGAACGTCCAGCTGAAGCGTGCGCTGAAACAGCGCTACAACTTCCCCAGCATTATCGGCAAGAGCGAAAAAATGCTCGCCGTCTTTGACTTGATCACCCAGGTCGCACCGTCGCGTTCCACAGTTCTGATCTACGGCGAAAGCGGCACCGGTAAGGAATTAATCGCCAAAGCGATTCATTCTGCGTCCACTCGCGCGGATAAGGCTTTCATCCCTGTCAATACCGGCTCGATTCCTGTCGACCTGCTCGAATCGCAGCTTTTCGGCCACGTTAAGGGCGCGTTTACCAGCGCTGTCGCCTCCAAAAAGGGCCTCTTCGAAGTTGCCGATCAAGGTACGATTTTCTTCGACGAAATTTCGACGATCGGCCCCGAAACGCAGGCCAAGCTCCTGCGCGTGATTCAAGAACGCGAATTTATGCGCCTGGGCGGCACGGATACTATCAAGGTGGATGTGCGCATCCTCACAGCATCAAATGAAGACTTAACCAAGCTCGTCCGCGAAGGACGCTTCCGCGACGACCTATATCACCGTTTGAACGTGATCTCCGTCCAGCTTCCGCCCTTGCGCGATCGCAAGGAAGACATTCCGCTGCTCATCGACCGCTTTCTTGAGCAGTTCTGCCATGAGAACGGCAAGCCGACACGCCAGTTCTCGCACGGCGCCATGAAGCTGTTGATGGATTACGACTGGCCCGGTAATGTCCGCGAACTCGAGAACGTCGTGGAGCGCGCAGTGGTGCTCTCCACGCAGGAAGCAGTCGACGTCGATCTCCTGCCCGAGAGTGTTCGCACGCGCGAGATCGTAAAAGGCGTCCGCCTGCAACTCGCTGAGTTTCTGCCGCCGCTACCAGGCGAAGTGGGTGGGCGCACCACGGCGCCGGCTCCGTCGCTCTTTGAGATTCTCGAAGAAGTAGAACGGCGCATCATCGTCGACATGCTTGAGCGCACCAACTGGAATCAGACAGAAGCAGCCGAGCGCTTCCAGATTCCGCTCTCGACGTTGAACCAGAAAATCAAACGCCTCGGCATCGAAACCCGTCGCCGCGCCAATCCCCCCCGTGGCGGGTATGGCTACAGCACCGATCCTGCCGATTTTGCAGCGGGCAAATAAAGTCAAAAAAAAGAATGGGAGCCCAGATTTAGATCCGGGCCCCCATCTTCGCTCATCTCGCAAATACTCGACTGACCGCGCGTTAGCGGGCCCGGTCGAGAAAATGAACCAAATTCAGCAGCACCTGTGCCTGGAACGTGAGCAGTTCTGCGCGTCCCGGGGGGATCTGCTTGCCGTTGAATTCGGCGTCCTGCAATAGCTGGAGCATCTGGGCCGCTAGAGTATCGCGGGCGGTTGTGATGTTGGAGATCGCGTTCTCCACGTGAATGTATTGCGAGTCGCTACCCGGACTACCCGAGGCCAGCGCGCGCGTCGAAATGCGCAAGCTGGTCTGCCCGAGATCTCCGTTGGGTGCATTGATCTGCTTGTAAGCGCGGGCCAGCTCGATGAACTCGTTCCCGAAGCGGCCGTTGCCCTGGGTCAGGCCCTTTGGCAACGCCCACGGGCTAAACTCCTCCACGAGTGCGCGGCCGTCATCTTGATAGTCATCTCTCAAGCCGGTCAGAACGAGCATGGTCGGGCGAATATCCACGTGATCTGACCACACGGAATTATCGACGCCGTTCGGCACAATTCCGGGCCCAACCAACCCCAGAAATGTCGTGACGATTTCCTTATCGATGCCGCCGTGGTTCCACGCGAACCCATTGCCTTGGAACACGCACGCTTTGGTGCAGTTCGGCGCACCGGTCAAATGGAAATAGTCGGGGTTGCCGAACATCACAAACGACGGCGTACGTTGCGGATCGCCGGTGACCATATGGAGCAGGTTAAGTTCCACGGGGTCCGCCAGGGCCTCAGTAAGGGTGTCGGTAGCGCCGGTGAGCGGATTCACAGCCGTCAGATTTGCGGAGGCCCGCTCAAAACTACGAGCCAGAGGATCGCCGACCGGCGGGTTGCCCTCGATGTAGAAGACGGGAACCATGTCAGTCTGGATATCGAACGTGGAGGTGATGTTTTCTTCAGTTGCCATCAAGCCCGTAAGGTTCGTATCAAACTCCCCTACCACGCTCTTGCCTGTTGCCGGATTGATGTAGTTGCAGGGAATCGTTACGCCGTCGCAGGTGGGATTGAACGGGCCACCGCCGGCATAGTGATCGCCCTCGTCGGCCGTGATGACAAACAGCGTGTTTTGTTTGTTGATGCCATCCGCCGCCAGCCGGGAAAAGAATTTCCCAAACGCTTCGTTGTAGGCCGCAAGTTGCGCCTCGTAGCAGATGCTGCCGGGACCGTTGGCGTTTCCGAGTGCCAGTTCCGGATCAGTCGAACAGGCTGCCGGTGCAGTGGCGATATCGTGGGCGTGGTTGTCATGCGCATCGGAAATGTACGCGTAGGTCACCGGAACTCCGTGCTCCTGCATAGCCGCAACGTAGGACAGCGTCTGGGCAGCGGAGATGCCGCTAAAGCCTGGAAAGCCGATATTTCCCTTGCTGTCCGTCACCACATTTCCATCCAAGTCAACCAGAGGGCCGCTCGGGCTGATTTGAGGAGCAACATACTTGTGACCGAACAGCCCGTTGAATCCGGAATAGCCACCGGGTTCCTGCGGAAGCACATCCGGTTTTCCATTGTTTGAAGAGGAGCATAGAGCGTTGCCCGCTGCGCAGTGAATCGCGATGCCTTCGAAATCGGCAACTGCGGGTGCGGTATTCTTGGCCGCTACGTCGGCTTGCACTTCCATATTCTCGGGCGAATTTGCTCCGAAGACGGTAAGGACGTCACCGAAGATATTCTCGAGCTCCATGTTAGCAATCGACACGGCTCCCACGTTGCACCCAGCGCGGGTCCAGGGAACCCAAGGCGCCGGAGCATTCTTTCCATCCTTGGTAATCATGAAGAAGGTGGGGTCCGTCGTAGCATTGACGATATCGGTCCAATACTGAAACGAAGCAGCGAAGCCGTCGAAATTTGCGCTGCCAGGAGGCGTGAACCACCCAAAGGCGTTCGCAATAGGCTGACCGTGTTTGTCGGGATAAACGCCCGTCAGCGAAGTAATGATGTCGTCCGCCGTATGTGATTTCAG
>Ga0209006_10002225_pt1 | contig 17678 bp, 16 predicted proteins | sample JacPin_JW_Ref_O2_FD_188567 | JGI IMG/M metagenome (GOLD analysis project Ga0209006, IMG submission 188567) | Forest soil microbial communities from Algoma, Ontario, Canada - Jack Pine, Ontario site 1_JW_Ref_O2 (SPAdes) (version 2) | ecosystem: Environmental > Terrestrial > Soil > Boreal... | reverse complement strand
AGGGGCTCTCGCGGCGAATTCGGAGCAAGCGGCGCGCCTCACCCCAACCCTCTCCCCGTAAGAACGGGGAGAGGGAGCAGACCGAGCAAGCTGCGGCTATATTCACCCCATGCACTTCACCAACCTCGGCGACCTGATCCGCCGCGATCGCGACCTCGCCAAGACCGCGATCATCGATCTCGGCGGTGAGGCGGGTCCGCGCGAGGTCAGCTACGGCGCGCTCGACGACATGGCGAACGGCGTCGCGCGAGCGTTGCTGGGGCGCGGGCTCGAGCGCGGCGACCGGGTCGCGATCCTGTCCGCCAATCGCGCCGAGCACCTCGTGGCCTATTACGGCATCATGCGCGCCGGGCTCGTGGCGGTGCCGGTCAATTTCAAGTTTCCCCGCCGCACCATCCACTTCATCATCGCGGATGCCGGAGCGAAATTCGTGTTCTGCGACGCGCAACGCCGCGACGACTGTCCGTCCGATCTTCCCATCGTCGCTTTCGGCGGCGAGGGCGACGAGGCGTTCGAGCGTTTCCTCGACCATGGCCGGTTCGACGCCGTCATGCCCGCACAAGCCGAGCCCGCGATGTTTCTCTACACCTCCGGCTCGACCGGCGTGCCGAAGGGCGTCGTGCTGTCGCACCAGAGCCATCTCTGGGTGGTCGCGGTGCGGCTCGCCGGCCAGGACCTCGAGCGGCATCGCTATCTGATCGCGGCGCCGCTCTATCACATGAATGCGCTCGCGCTCGCCAAGCTCGCCTGCGCGGCGCATGCGACCATCGTGCTGCTGCCGCGGTTTTCGGCGCGCGACTACATCGCGGCGATCGAGCGCCACCGTTGCACCTGGCTCACCGCGGTGCCGCCGATGATCGCCATGATGCTGCGCGAGACAGAGCTTTTGGCGCGCACCGATCTTGCGAGCGTCGAGTTCGTGCGCATGGGATCGGCGCCGGTGAGTCTCAGCCTGATGCATGCGCTCAAGCGCGCGCTGCCGCGCGCCGCCGTCACCAATGCGTATGGCACGACCGAAGCCGGGCCCGTGGTGTTCGGGCCGCATCCGCAAGGCTTGCCGCAGCCCGAGCAGTCGGTCGGCTATCCGCACCCGCAGGTGCAAGTGCGATTGATCGATGAGCAAGGCCGCGCCGCGACGCAGGGCGTGCTGGAAATGAAATGCCCGGCGCTGATGCTCGGCTACCACAACCGGCCGGACCTGCCGACCCCGATCACGCCGGACGGTTTCTACGTCACGGGCGACGTGTTTCGCCGTGACGCCGGCGGTTTTCATTATTTCGTCGGACGCACGGACGACATGTTCGTGTCCGGCGGCGAGAATATTTTTCCCGCCGAGGTCGAGCGCGTGCTGGAGCGGCATCCTGCCGTCTCGCACGCCGCCGTGGTACCGATCGACGACGAGATCAAGGGGCAAAAGCCCGTCGCCTTCGTGATCCTGCGCCAGGGCGCAGCGGCGGACGAGGACGAGATCAAGCACTTTGCGCTCGCCAACGCGCCCGCCTACCAGCATCCTCGCGCGGTCTGGTTCGTCGACGAGCTGCCGCTCGCCTCGACCAACAAGGTCGACCGCGCCGCGCTGCACCGGATGGCGCAAGAGCGGACGGCGAAAACGCGGATCGACGGGCTGCCGTCGTCGGCGGGGCCGTAGCCGCGATGCCGCCGATCATCCCATCCGGCCGCGACCTGCGCCTCGATCTCTTCCGCGGGCTCGCGCTGTGGCTGATCTTCATCGACCATGTTCCCGATAACATCGTGAGCTGGATCACCATCCGGCACTATGGCTTTAGCGACGCGACCGAGATCTTCGTCTTCATCTCCGGCTATACGGCGGCCTTCGTCTATGGCCGCGAGATGCGCGAGCGCGGCTTCGTGGTGGGCGGCGCGCGCATCCTGCGCCGCGCCTGGCAGGTCTATGTCGCGCATATCTTCCTGTTCGTGCTGTATCTGACCGAGATCGCCTACGTGACGACGGCGTTCGAGAATCCGCTGTTTTCCGAGGAAATGGGGCTGCTCGACTTCTTCAAGCGGCCGGACAGCACGCTGGTCCAGGCGCTGATCCTGCGCTTCCAGCCGGCCAACATGAACATCCTGCCGCTCTACATCGTGCTGCTCGTCGGCTTTCCGCCGACGCTGTGGCTGCTGCTGCGGCGACCGACGTTGGCGCTCTTCGCGTCGTTCGCGCTCTATGCGGCGGTGCGGATATTCGGCCTGCGCGTCGCGACCTATCCGGACGGCATCTGGTTCTTCAATCCGCTCGCCTGGCAGTTTCTGTTCGTGTTCGGCGCCTGGTGCGCGCTCGGCGGCGCGGCGCGCCTGGGCAGCTTCCTGCGATCGCGCCGGGCGTTGGCGCTGGCCGTCGCCTATTTGATCTTCGGCTTCGTGCTCTCGTTCGTCTGGAACATTCCGGCGCTCGAGGCGAAAGTGCCGCGCTGGATGAGCAACTGGATCTTCTCGATCGACAAGACCAATCTCGACCCCGAACGTTTCCTCCACTTCGTCGCGCTCGCCATGGTCACGGTGTATTTCGTGCCGCGCGACCTGCCGGCCCTCGAATCGCGGTGGCTGCGGCCGATCATCCGCTGCGGCCAGCATTCGCTGGAGATCTTCTGCCTCGGTGCATTCCTCGCTTTTGCGGGGCATTTCGTGATCGTCCAGACCTCGGGCGGCTACGGCATGCACGTCGTCATCAGCATCGTCGGCATCGCCATGATGGTCGCAACGGCGGTTCTGATCGATTGGTACAAGGGCATCGAGCGGCGCCCGCACGCGCCCCGTCCGGCGGGCGCGGCCGCTGATCGCGGGTCGCCGAAGGCGCGAGGCTCAGCGGCCATGGTTGATGAAGAGGAAAAGGTTCGAGCTGAACGGCCCGAGCCGGATGCCCGTGTAGCCGACTGAGCCGCGCGCGTGAGGCGGCGCGAGCGCCGCCAGCCTGCGCTTCGACATCAGGATGAGGTTGTCGGAGCGCGCCCATTCCTGCTTCCCCAGCGCCGCGCAGGCGCCGGCAAAACTCGCATCGGTGAAGTGCATCAGCGGAATCGCCGTATGATGCTCGACCGGAAAGAACCGATTGGGCACCGTTATGAAGACCTTGCGGGCGACGCGCACGAGCTCGCGCACGAATGCGATCTGCGCCGCGTGGCTGCCGACATGCTCCAGCACCGCATTGGACGTGGCGATCGAGAACGCGCCGTCCGGGACGGGCAGGGGACGGTTGGCGTCGATGCGCAGGGTCGTTACGACCGGGTAGGCGGTGCGAAATGCGGCGAGGTCGCCGAGGCCGACGGCGGTAATCTGCTCGGGCCAGGGGTACTTGCGTTCGATCAAGTTGGCGGCGTCGTTCACGACGTCGGACACGCCGACGTCGAGCACCGTATCAATCTTTGCCGGTCCGCACAGGCGCATGAAATCGCCGAAGATGCGGTCGCGCGCCCGGATGACGAGCCGTTCGGCCAGCGAGTTGCGCGGCGCCACTTGATAATATTTCGCATCGGAGCTCATCATGGCCACGCCCCCATCGACCCGCGCCTGACTGTGCTAAGATACCGAAGAATGGAACAACACCGGCGCGAAAAGGTTCAATTGTTTCGGTAGCGGCCCGTCGAAGCGACGTCGGCCGGATCGGGGGCGGGTGTGCGAATCGGTGCGACATTCTTTCCGGCCGGCGAGGCCTCTGCCTCCGCATCGGTCCCTGCACGCATGGAGATGCCCGGTGGCCTGCGTGCGCTCGCCGCCGTAGCAGCCCTCAGCACGGCTGCGACGTTCGCCATGACGACGACGACTGCCCTCCATGTTGCCTGGCCGGATGCGGCCTTCAGGCTGCTCGCGCTCGCCCTGGGCGCCGCCGTGCTCTTGGCGCATGCGCGCCACCTCTCGAGGGGCCAGCTCACCTTCATGGCCGGCGTGATGGCCGCCTCGGCGGCCTCGCTTGTTGCAGCCGCGCAACACCCGGTGACGCACTGGGACGACTTCATGACGTGGCTGCCCAACGCGACCTACATCTGGAAGCTGGGCATGTTCCCGACCGCGGCCGTGCCGCCGGTCGCCTCCGATCTGCCGGGCTACCCGCCCGGCTCCTCCATCGTGCTAGCCGCAATTTGGAGCCTGGCGGGCCGCGTGGTGGATGATGCCGGTCCGGTGCTCAACGTCTTTTGCCTGATGGTGCTGCCCGGCCTCGCGTTGCGAACGCTTCGTCTCGGGCCCCTGTCGTGCCGGCAGCTGTTCGGCCTCGGTGTCGCGCTCGGACTGCTGACGACAATCCTCAATGTCGCGGTCGACTGGCATTGGGTGCTCTCGTCGCTCCCCGAGGTCGCGACCCTTGTGGCCTTCGCGGCCGCGTTCGCACTGAGTGACGAATGCCTGTTTCGCAGGGCGGCGGGTGAGCGCGGACGCCTGGTGGCGCTCGCCATGCTCCTCGCGTTTATCGCCAACCTCAAGCAGACCGGAATCGGGCTCGTCGGGATTCTCGTCGTTGCAAGCGCCGTGACCACGCTCATTTGCCGGCCCGATGATCGCCGCAGCCCGCGCGATGCCGCGCGCGCCGCCGTGCCGATACTGCTTCCCAGCATGGCGGTCTGGCTGTGCTGGCACGCCTATCTCGCCGAGGTTTTCACTGCGAATGCAGTTTCATTTCGTCCGCTCTCGCAATGGTATTTTCCGCTGCTTCCGGATCTGCTCCGCACCATCGGTTCGACCGCGGCGGAGCATTGGCTCTTCTTCCTGCCCATCGCGCTCATCGTGGCGAGAGGCTGGTTCGTGCTCGCATTCGGCTTGCGCAAGCGGGTCTCTTTCCCGATCCGTACGGGCGACCGGCTCGCCGCCATGTTTGCCCTGGTCGAAACCGCATATGTCGCGATGCTGATCGTCTGCTATATCGGCGCCTTCAACGACGGCGAGGTGAAAGGCGCAGCCGAGTTTTCGCGCTACCAGGCCGAGATCGGCGGCGCCGGTCTGCTCGTGGCGCTCGTTCTCGTAGCCGAACGGCTGCGCGAGGCGCGCTTCGTCGCGCTCATGCCGGCAGCGCTGGCGCTGCAATTGGGCGCCGTGGCCTTGATCTGGCCGGCGGCCGGGATTTTCGAGTATGCCGGCGTGCTGCCGGCGGACGAAATCGAGACGCTCCGACAGCTCGGCCGCGAGGCAGGGGTAAACATCCGTGCCGAGGAAAAGACGGACGTGGTCATGTTCACCAGTGAATTGCATCCGTTGGAAATGCTCGTGATGAGGTATCAAATGTGGGCGACCGCGCCCGACCTGATCGCCCGCATGACCCTGGTGCCACGGGAGGATGAACGCACGCCTATCGCAACGCTCATGCGGGCGGCGAAGTGGCCGACGCCATCGGTGATCTTGATCAACGCAAGCCCGCCGTGCGGTCTCTATGCCGACAGCAACGGCCCGCAGCTGCTGCCGACCAGCGAAGCCGCACCTGTCTGTCGCTCAGTGCTTGCCCAGTTCGATCGCGGGGCGACGGCGGAGGATGCGTCGCAGAGCGACCAGCGGCAGAGGTTGGCCCAATAGGGGTAACCCCATCCCGAGGGATGCGGGCGAAACATTGATTGCGCATATCAATCATCACCCGACTGGCATAAGGCAATCGGGCGAAGAACGCTGACCATGGAAGCCCGCATGACGCCAACCGGAGTGGCCGATCGCCAATTGCCGCTCGGCGAGGAAGTCTTCCTCGACCACGTCGCCCATTTCGTTCGCGACCGCGAGGCCGCGCAGGCCGCGCTTGTGCGCGCCGGCTTTGCGCCGACGCCGGTGTCGATTCAGGTCAATCCCGATCCGGCGGGCGGGCCGCCGCGCCCGACCGGCACCGGCAACGTCACCGCGATGTTCGCGCGCGGCTATGTCGAGATCCTGTTCAACACCGCGGATACGCCGATCGCCCGCGAGCTCGATGCGGCGCTCGTGCGTCATCCCGGCCTGCACCTCGCCGCCTTCGCGATCGCGGACGCCGCCGCCGCGCATCGCCGGCTGGGCGAAGCGGGTTTCCGCACCCAGCCGCTGGTCGCGATGCAGCGCCCGGTCGATACCCTCGCGGGTCCCGATGTGGCCGCCTTTACGCTCGCCCGCATCATGCCCGGGCAAATGCCGGAGGGCCGCATCCAGATGCTGACCCACCGCACCGAGCATACGGTGTGGCAGCCGCGCTGGCTCGCGCATCCGAACGGCGCGCATGGGCTTGCGGCGCTGACCATCGCGGTCGCGGATGTCGATGAGGCGGCGGCGCGGTTCGCGCGCTTCACCGGCCGGCCGGCCGCGGCGTGCGAGGGCGGTCAGGCGATCGCGCTCGACCGCGGGCGGGTCGAGCTGCTGACGGCGGAGGCGTTCGGTCGCCATTTCCCGGAGCTCGTAATTCCGAGCCTGCCCTTCATGGGCGCATGCACGATCGCCGTTTCGTCAGTCGCGGCGGCCGAATCCGCACTGCGTCGCGGCGGCGTCGTGTCACGTCGCGACGGCGACCGGCTGGTCGCGCCATTCCCGGACGCGCTCGGCGTCGGCGCGTGGGCGTTCGCGGAAGAGGCCTGAGGCGGCCGCCTCAACGGCCGCGGCAGCTGCGAATCCAGTTCGTGCGCGCGGCGCGCTCGGCCTCGACGGCGTCGATGGGCTGGCCCATGCACCAGTCGAAATGTATGCGGAAGTCGGTGGTCCAGCGCGCACCGGTGCCGCGATTGCAGGCCGGGACCGCGTGCATGAGGTCGACCTGCCTGACCGCCGCGGTGGCGTAGTCGCGGCAGAACCGTTCAGGCGCCGCCTGGGCGGCCGAGAACGTGAATGCGCAAGCCGCCACGACGCCGCAGCCGAGAAGAGATTTGGAGCCAATCGACATGCTTTCCTCCGAGCGAATCCACCCCTCGCCATCCTGCCCCACCCGCAATCGCGCCCGCAAGGCCGCCGCGAGTCCACACTGCGATCAGGTTGGGCCTGGAAGCAGCGTCCAGATCGCCCGGACCAACAGAAGCTGCATGCCGATCCGCTGCATATTGCGGTAGCTGCCGGAGAGGAATTCAGCCCCGCTGAACACGAGATCGGCGCCCGCCTGGCGCGCATCCGCGATGCGGCGGCGCAGCAATGCCGTGTGCAGGCCGTGCCGGCGGAACGCCGGATCCGTGCAGGCATCCGCCAGATAGGCGGCGCCGCCATGCATGAAGAAGCTTGCGGCCGCCGCCGGCATCCCGCCGTGGCGCGCCAGATAGAGCGACCAGCCGGGCCGGCCGAGCCAGGGGCGGACATTGGCCTTGAAGCGCTCGTGGTCCTTCGCGGGAAAGTCCCAGCCGGCGACGTAGGCGCGCAGAAATTCCTCCATCTGCGCCGCGTTGGTGACGGCTTCGACGTCGACCTGCTCGGGCTCGCCGGCCGGGAGCCCGGGCGGACAGATCAGCGCCGCATGGAAGCCCGAATGGGCGTATCCGAGCCGCGCCATCTCGCGGGCGAGCGCGGCGTCGAAGTGGCCCGGGATCATCTCGAAGCGCGCGAGCGCGCCGTTCTCGCGATACCAGGCATCGATCGGCGCGATGTGCCGCTCATCGCCGGCGCGCAGCCCGACGACGCGATTGAACGAGTGCGAGGGAAGCTGCTTCGCCATCAGCGCCGCGATGCGATCGTCGATCTTGCGGTACGCGATGCCGATCGGATTGCCCGGAATACGCTCGAGCACCTGCATGCGCGAGATCGTGTAGGCGACATCGGTGTCGATGACGCGCTGGATCGTCTCCGGCGAGGTGATGGGTGAAGCCGAGCTCACCGGAGCGTCCGCGAGCTAAGCCGCTCGCTTCTTGTGCTCGCCCTCGAAGGCGGGCGCGACCTCGCGCATGAAGCGGTCCATCTCTTCTTTCACTTGCGCGTGCGGCTTCAAGCCGACATTGAAATAGAGGATCACCTCGGAGAAGCCGGCGGCTTCGACTTTCTTGAGCGTGTCGGTGATCTGCGCGGGCGAGCCGAGCAGCACCGAGTTCTCGGTCAGATCCTGCGCGCGCACCTTGCCGAGCCGCTCGACCATGTCGACGAAATAGCGGTAGCTCGGCGGCGCGGTCTTGGCGTCGCCCGGCAGCGCCGGGATCACGCATTCCTTGTAGTAGCGGATCTGCCGCGCGCGCTGCGCCGCCTCCTCGCCCGGGTTGTCGTAGAAATGCGTGAAGTAGCTGCACATCAGCCGGCCGGGCTTGCGGCCGAGCCTGGCGCAGGTCTCGTTGTAGAGGTCGGCCACCTGCTTTAGTCCGCCGTAGCTCAGCGCCGCCGCGAACGGCGCGACGATCAGCCCGCAGTCGAGCCGCGCCGCAAGCTCGATCGACGGCTTGGAGAACGAGGCGACGTAGGCGGGCAGGGGGCGCTGTACCGGTTTTGGCGTGATGCGCACGTCGTCGAACGAATAGTGCCGGCCGTGATGCGAAATGCGCTCGTCCGCCGACCACAGGCGCCGCACCAGCTCCATGCCTTCCTCGAAGATGCCCTGGTTGTCCGCGAAGCTCACGTTGAACGGCGCGTACTCGCGCGAATCGTAACCGCGCCCGGCGGCGAAATCGACGCGGCCGTTGCTGAGCAGGTCGAGGCTCGCCCATTGCTCGGCGACGCGGATCGGATGATGCAGCGGCAGCACCGTCACGGCAGGGGCGAGGCGGATATGCTGCGTGCGCGCCGCGATATAGGCGAGCACGAGATCGGGGCAGGAGAGCACACCGAGCGAGTTGAAATGATGCTCGCCGATCCAGGCCGAATGCATGCCGATCTGGTCGGCGTACAGCGCCTCGGCCGTGATGTCGGCGACGAACGCGTTGGCGCTGCGCGGATTGCTCGCGTAGTGATTGTCGCTCAGCGTGAAGTAGCCGAATTCCATCGTTCCCTCCCGCCTTCGATGATGCCGTCATTGCCCGCGAAAACGGGCAATCCAGTAACCACAGACCATGCCGTGGCTACTGGATGCCCCGCTTTCGCGGGGCATGACGGCTTGCTTGGGGCGATGGTAGCTGCCCGATCACTTCATATCCAGCTTGAACAGCTTGATCGCGTTGGTCCGGCCGATCTTGGCCCGGTCGGCCTCGCTGATCGGGGCCGTATCGAACCAGGCGGCGGCATGGTCGACGTTCTCGAACGGCCAGTCGGTGGAAAAGAGGATGCGATCGGAGCCGAGCGTGAGCAGTGCGGTGAGGAGCGCCGGGGTGCAGAAATTGCCCGACACCGTGATGTGGAAGTTGGCGTTGAAGTAGTCGGCGATCTTCTTCTTGGCCGCGTGGCTGTGGCGGTCCGTGACCCACGCATTGGTGTTGTCGACCCGCCAGATATTGAACGGCAGGCCTTCGCCCATGTGGCCGAGGATGATGGCGAGGCGCGGATGCTTGTCGAACAGGCCGCAGCCCATCAGGCGCAGCGCATGCACCGCCGTCTCGTGCCCGAAGGCCCAGGTGGGGCCGAGCAGCCAGGGATGGCCCTCGTAGATCTTCGCCTGGCTCGGCAGCGGATTGCGCGGGTGCAGGTAGAACGGGACGTCGAGCCGTTCCACCACCTCCCAGAACGGCCAGTACTGCGGCAGGTCGTAATAGACCATGCTGTCCGCCGTGCCGACCTGCGAGAAGCCGTTGACAAGCGCGCCGCGGAAGCCGAGCTCGGTGACGCAGCGGGCAAGCTCGCGCGCCGCGAGCTCCGGGTCCTGCATCGGCAGCGCCGCGAGTGCCTGGAAGCGATCCGGGCGCTTTCGCACCTGCTCGGCCAAAAAGTCGTTGGCGCGACGCGCGAGCTCGTTCGCGCCTGCCGGATCGGGGATACCTTGGACCGTCGGCGCGTTGAGCGAGAGCACCATCATCTCGACGCCGTTATGGTCCATCTCGGCGATCCGCCGGTCATGGATGTCGAGCAGGCGGGCGTGCAATTCGCCCCAGACGTGCCGGGGAAAGAAGCCCGTCCCGTCGCCGACCGTCTCGGCGAGCGCGAAATGCTCCTCCAGCCCAATCTTGCCCTTCACGCATTCACTCCCTTGCGCGGCCGCGGCCGCGCCTGCACTCCCTTGCGCGGACGCGCCCGCTTGCCCTTCGCCTTCGCGTCGGCGACGCAGCTCGCGCATCTGCATCCGATCGGCTCGAGAAACTCGGCAAAATATTCCTTGCCGTAGTCGTAGGTGATCTCGTCGCCCGGATGGATGGTCTTCCTGGCGTAGATCTTGATCCTGCCCCGGACCTCATAGGGCTCCGCGTTGGGCTTGCACGAGTGATTGATGTAGCGCGCGGTGTTGCGCCGGTCGGCGCCGTCGATCGCCCAGCGAGTGTTGAGGTCGAAGAAATAGCGGTTCTGGTCCTCGTCATCGACGGACTTCCAGAGCACGTGCTTGCCCTGGTATTCGATGATGAACTTGCCCTTGCGGATCGGCGCGGTCGCGAACAGGCCGAGCCCGGTGCGCGAACGCCCGACTCGGAAGGGACCCTGCTGATGCCGCGCGCCGGCGCGGCCTTGCTTGCCAGTCCTGGTGGTCAAAACGGTCGTTCCCATCGCCCCGGCCGAGGTCTTCATACTGCGCCGCGCGCGACTGGCAAGAGGGCACGGCACTTGTCCCCCGCTCGAAATGCCGCGATGGCGTATCCCGAAGGCCGATTTTGATGGATGCTGGCCCGCATGGACAGCTATGACGTCGTCATCATCGGCGCCGGGCACAACGGCCTCGTTTGCGCCGCCTATCTCGCGATGGCGGGCCTGCGGGTCAAGGTGGTCGAGCGCCGGCACGTGGTCGGCGGCGCCGCCGTCACCGAGGAGTTTCATCCCGGCTTTCGCAACTCGGTCGCGGCCTACACGGTGAGCCTGCTCAATCCGAAGATCATCCGCGATCTACGGCTCGCCGCGCACGGGCTGAGAATCGTCGAGCGGCGGGTGCAGAACTTCCTTCCCGACCTCGGCAGCTCCTTTCTGGTCGCCGCCGAAGGGCAGACCGAGCGGCAGATCGCCAAGTTCAGCGCGTCCGACGCGGAACGTTACGCCGGCTTCAACCGCGAGCTGGACATGGCCGCCGACGTGCTGCGCGACCTCGTCTTGCGGCCGCCGCCCAATCTCACCTCCGGCCTCACGCTGCGCCATCTCGGCGAGCTCATCCGCACCGGCGCGCTCGCGCAGCGGCTGCGCCGGCTGCCCGCCGAGCAGGTCCGGATCCTGTTCGATCTCGCCACCAAGTCGGCGGGCGATTTTCTCGACGGCTGGTTCGAGGGCGACCTGATCAAGGCGCTGCACGGCTTCGACGCGGTGGTCGGCAACTATGCCAGTCCCTACACGCCCGGCACCGCCTATGTGCTGCTGCATCACGCCTTCGGCGAGGTCAACGGCAAGAAGCGCAGCTGGGGCCATGCGGTCGGCGGCATGGGGGCGATCACCCAGGCGATGGCGCGCGCCGCGGCGGGTCTCGGCGTCGAGATCGAGACCAGCGCGCCGGTGCGCGAAATCCTGCTCGAGCGCGGCCGCGCTGGCGGCGTGGTGCTCGCGGACGGCCGCACCGTGCGCGGCCGGGCGGTCGCCGCCAACGTCGATCCGCACCGGCTCTACACGCGCCTGCTGCCAGCCGACGCCCTGCCGCCCGCGTTTCTCGCCCGCATGCGACGCTGGCGCTGCGGGTCGGGTACCTTCCGGATGAACCTCGCGCTGTCGCGGCTCCCGCGCTTCACGGCGCGGCCGGCTGACGACAACGGCGACCATCTCACCGCCGGCATCATCCTCGCCCCGAGCCTTGCCTACATGGAGCGCGCCTATCACGATGCGCGGCAAGACGGCTGGAGCCGCGCGCCGATCATCGAGATGCTCATCCCCTCGACGCTCGACGATTCGCTCGCGCCGCCGGGCGCCCACGTGGCGAGCCTGTTTTGCCAGCATGTGGCGCCGCAGCTTGCGGAGGGGCAATCCTGGCACGATCGCCGCGACGCAGTTGCCGACCTGATGATCGATACCGTCGAGCGCTATGCGCCCGGCTTCAAGGCGAGCGTGCTGGGGCGGCAGGCGCTGAGCCCGCTCGATCTGGAAGAAACCTTCGGCCTCACCGGCGGCGATATCTTTCACGGTGCCCTCACGCTCGACCAGCTCTTCTGGGCGCGGCCGATGATCGGTTACGCGGACTATCGCGGTCCGCTGCGCGGCCTCTATCATTGCGGCTCGGGCGCGCATCCGGGCGGCGGCGTTACCGGCGCGCCCGGGCACAACGCGGCACGGGCGATCATCCGCGACCGGCGGTGGGGAAATTGGGCCTGAGCGCGGAGAGGCGACGGTGAGCAGGCGAGCTTGGTTGGCGGCACTTGTCTGGCTGACGGCGCTCGGCGTCGCGTCCGCCGCTGCGGCGGCCAACGCCTATCCCAGCCGTCCGATCCACATCGTCGTGCCGTTTCCGGCCGGCGGGCCGACCGATCTCATCTCGCGCGTGATCGCGCAGAAGATGAGCGAGGACTGGAGGGTTCCGGTGATCGTCGACAACCGGCCGGGCGGCAACACCATTATCGGCGCAGAGGTGGTCGCACGCGCGGCCCCGGACGGCTACACGCTGCTGATGGCGATCGACTCGACGCTGGTGATGAACCAGTTTCTCTACAAAAATCTGCCCTACGATCCGATCAACGATTTTGCGCCGATCACGCTCACGACCAAGACCGTGTCGGTGCTCGCCGTGCGCGCCGATGGGCCAAAGACGCTCTCCGAGCTCATCGCCCGCGCGCGGGCCAATCCCGGCAAGCTCAATTTCGGCGGCGGCACCATCACGGCGCAGCTGATGGGGCACTTGTTTCACAAGGCTGCCGGACTGGACATCGTCTACGTGCCGTTCAAGGGCACGCCCGAGACCACGCAGGCGCTGCTGTCAGGCAGCGTCGACTTCGTCTACGCGTCGAGCGTGATCGCGACGCCGCTGATCGCGGCCGGGCAGTTGCGCGCGCTCGCGCGCATGAATCACCGCGAGGTGCCGGCGCTCGCGGGCGTCCCCGTGCTCGCCGAGGCGGCTGGGCTGAAAGATTTCGACGACCTGTCGATCTGGCTCGGCCTGGTCGCGCCGAAGGGCATGCCGCAACCGATCATCGACAAGCTCAACCGCGAGGTCGTGCGCATCCTCAATGACCCGGCCGTGAAGCAGAAATCCGAGGCCACCGGCGGCTACATCGTGACCACCACGCCGGAGGGCATGGCCGCGTTCATGCGGCGCGAGGCGGCGCGGTGGGATAAGGCGCTCAAGGAGCTAGGGATGCATTATGATTGATTTGATGCGGTGACGACGCCCACCCGCCAAGAGGACCTCGCGGCGCCGCAGCGATGGCCAGCGTCTCGAAGCACGACGGAAGCCACGTGATGACATGCACGTAAAGGACTCTATCGGAGTTGCGACGCGCTGGTGCGGTCCGCGAATTTGAAATAACGTGCACTCTTTGATTGAAGGACGGCTTTTGCCGCGACGACCATGTGGGGACCGTTCCAATCCTTCAAACTGGCAATCAACGCCTTGCGGCCGATTTCGATCGGCGACATCACCGGCCAATCCTTCAAGCTTGCAATCAGTGCCTTGCGGCGAATTTGGACCGGCGACATCATCGGTCAGTTCGGAATGACGATCATGGACGGGGGTTTTGTGTTCTTGCTGCTGAAGCGTGATCGACGATCCGGCGACGAATACATCGTGCTCCACGCTAAGACGTTTGGATCGTTCAGCGATCTTTTCGAGCTCGACGAGTTCGATCGGTTCATCGCGGCAGCGGACGACATCGGCTCCGGAGAGCGGAACGTCGCATCGCCGCCGGCATCGCGCGTGCTCAGCTTTTTGGGCCTTGCCCCGTCGGGACAGGTGATCCGTCGCGGGGGCGTCTCTCTTTACGGGGGGACATTCGAAGCTTCAGTGCGCTTGATGCGGGAGCAACGCACCGCATACGAGTATGTAGTCGTTGCGATGGAGGGGCCAGGCCGGCGCGTCTACTATGGATTCAATCTGGCCCAGTTTCACGAGTTCATCGAGAGCGCAAAGGTTCTTCGGAAAATGAGCTTGGCGACCCATAGCCCTATGTCCGATCGCAGAGCGAGAGCCCCATGAACGTTCCATCATGCAGGATGACCACGGCGTTGCTCATTTTCGCGGTTGCGGCCGGCGCCGCATTTGCGCAGAACACCAATGTCCCTTCCTCGAGAGGTAGCCCCATGAGCCCCGTCACGCCCGATATCGTCAAAAGCCTTGCGCCGACCGGAACGCTGCGCGTCGGCATCAACCTCGGCAACCCGGTGCTGGTGCAGACCGATGCGGCGACCGGCGAGCCGAAGGGCGTGACCGTCGACCTCGCGCGCGAGCTCGGACGCCGCCTCAATGTGCCGGTCGAGCTCAACCGCTTCGACGCCGCCGGCAAGTCGTTCGAGGCGCTGAAAGGCGGCAAGCTCGACATCGTCTTCCTCGCGATCGAGCCGGTGCGCGCCGCCGAGGTCGCGTTCTCGGCGCCCTACGTGATCATCGAGGGCGTCTACATGGTGCCGAAGGATTCGGCCATCAAGTCGAACGAGGAGGTCGACCGGCCGGGCATCCGCATCGGCGTCAACAAGGCCTCGGCCTACGATCTCTTTCTCACCCGCAGCCTCAAGCACGCGACGCTGGTGCGTGGCGAAGGCAGCTTTGACCAGCTCGTTGATCAGAAGCTCGAAGTGGTGGCGGGCGTGAAGCAGCCGCTCGTCGCCTACGTCAAAGCCCATCCGGACATGCGCCTGCTCGACGGACGCTTCATGGAAATCCAGCAGGCCATGGGCACCGTGAAGGGGCGCGACATCGGCGCGCGCTATCTGCACGACTTCATCGAGGAGCTCAAGGCTTCGGGCTTCGTCGCCGATGCGTTGAAGCGCAGCAACCAGCCGGACGCCGCGGTCGCGCCGCCCGGCTGAGTTCCCGCTGGAACGCTTGGTGATTTCAGAACGTTGGCGTGCGCTGGCCGCGCGGCGAACCGCGCCCGGCGCCTGTGCAACCCACTGCGCCGGAGGCATCGGTGAGCCGCAAGCGACCGAAGGAAATTGCCAAGGATCTCGCCGAGACGAGCGTCGGCAGCCGCCGGCTCGTGACCGTGCTCGGCCCCGGCCTGGTCGCCGGGGCTTCCGATGACGATCCGAGCGGGATTGCGACCTATTCGCAGGCCGGCGCGCAGTATGGCTTTGCCATCACGTGGACGCTGCTGCTCACCTATCCGCTGATGGTGGCGATCCAGGAGATCAGCGCCCGCATCGGCCGCACCACCGGCAAGGGCATCGCGTCGAACATCCGCATCCACTTCTCCGGCTGGATCCTGCAGGCGATCGTCCTCCTGCTGCTCATCGCCAACACGATCAACATCGGCGCCGACCTCGGCGCCATGGGCGACGCGCTCGCCTTGCTGATCGGCGGGCCGCGGCTCATCTACGTGGTGGCGTTCGGCGTCTTCTGCGCCGCGCTGCAGATCTACGTTCCCTACGGATCCTACGCGTCCGTGCTGCGCTGGCTGACGCTCGCGCTGTTCGCCTATTTCGGCACCGTGCTGGTCGTGCGCATACCCTGGGGCGAGCTCGCGCGCGGCTTCTTCATTCCCACCTTCACGCGCGATGCCGGTTTCTGGACCACGGTGGTCGCCGTGTTTGGCACGACGATCAGCCCGTACGTCTTCTTCTGGCAGGCCACCGGGGAGGTCGAGGACAGCCGCCGCATCGCGGCGCGCAAGCCGCTCGTGCGCGCGCCCGAGCAGGGACCGGGTGCGATCGAGCGCATCCGGCTCGACACCCTGATCGGCATGGCATTCTCCAATCTCGTGGCCCTCGCGATCGTGGTCACCACCGCCGCGACCCTGCACGTCGCGGGCGTGACCAACATCGAGACCTCGACCCAGGCGGCCGCGGCGCTCAAGCCGGTCGCCGGCCGCTTCGCGTTCACGGTGTTTACGCTGGGAATCCTCGGCACCGGGCTTCTCGCCGTGCCGGTGCTCGCCGGCTCGGCCGCCTATGCGCTGGCCGAGGCGCGCGGCTGGCCGCGCGGCCTCGCGCGCAAGCCGGGCGCCGCCGTCGCCTTCTACGTGACGATCGGGCTTGCCACCATGACTGGGGCGGCGATCAACTTTTCGCCGGTCGATCCGATCAAGGCGCTCTACTGGAGCGCCGTCATCAACGGCGTCGTCGCGGTGCCCGTGATGGCGATCATGATGGTGATGACCGCCAGCCCGAAGATCATGGGCAAGTTCGTGATCGAGGGCGCGCTTGCCGTCGTCGGCTGGATCGCCACCGCCGTGATGGCGGCCGCGGTGGTCGGGATGGCGATCACGATCTTCCTGTGAAACAATGCGCTCGCGCGGGAGGCGCGTCGCGGCGATGAAAAATCCGACCTGGCTGTGGCCGAAGAAGAAGCGCATCGCGGTCGTCTTCAACGTCTGCCTGGAGGCCTGGTCGGACGGCAAGGCGCCCGGCATCAGCCCGATGGGAAATCCGCTGCCGGCGGGCGTGCTCGACACCATGGCGATCTCGTGGGCGGCCTACGGCGTCAAGCGCGGCATCTATCGCGTGCTCGAGGGCTTCGCGCGCCAGCGCGCCAAGGCGAGCGTGCTCACCAATGCGATCATCGCCGAGCGCGCGCCGGAGGCCGTGAAGGCGGTGGCGGAGGCGGGCCACGAGGTGGTGTCGCACTCCTACGCCATGGATGTGGTGCCGGCGCTCCTGTCGCTCGATGACGAGAAGCAGAACATCGGGCGCTGCACATCATTGCTCGAAAAGGCCGCGGGCATGCCGATCCGTGGCTGGCTCTCGCCGCGCGGCACCTCGCGCGCCGAGACGCCCGGGCTGCTCGCGCAGGCCGGCTACACCTGGTACGGCGACGTGTTCGACGACGATCTTCCCTACGTGCAGACGTTCGGCAACCGCAAGATCGTCGCGATCCCGCTCGGCACCGACGTCAACGACATGCCGTTCATGAAATACGGCAACGCGCCGAAGCTGATGCTCGAATCGTTCAACGAGAACGTGAAGATCGCCCGCGCGCGCAAGAGCGAGCTCACGATGATCGACGTGACCATGCACGCGCACATCTTCGGCCATCCGCGCGGCGCCTGGTATTTCGAGCAGATCGTGCGCACGGCCGCGAAGGCGGCGGACGTGTGGGTCGGGACGCGCGCCGAGATCGCGGCGCATGTGCTTCGCCAGTAGGGTGGGCAAAGCGAAGCGTGCCCACCACTGACGCCCGCGTGGGCACGGCGCGTTCCGCGCCTTTGCCCACCCTACGGCGCGTTCACCGCCTGCATGAAGCGCAGCTTGATCGCGTGGCCGTCGCGCACCGGCAGGAACCGCGGCGTGTCCTCGTTGGAGATGCGCGCATTCACCAGGATCGGGCCCTTGCCGGCGTGCATCAGATCGCGCACGTGCGCGACCCCGGCCTGATCGGTCAGCCCCAGCGCATCCGGGAAGCCGCAGCCCTTGGCGATGGCGACGAGATCGGCGCCGCCGGCCGTGTGGCTCGGCTGCATGCCGGTCTCGCCGTAGCGGCCGTTGTCGAGCACGACGATGACGAGGTTCTTGGGCTGCTTCACCCCGATGGTCGCGAGCGCGCCGAGGCCCATCAGCGCCTCGCCGTCGCCGGTGATCACCGCGACGCGGCGCTCGGGCCGCGCCAGCGCGAGGCCGAGGCCGATCATGGCGGCGCCGCCCATCGCGCCCCAGAGATACAGGTTGAGCGGATGGTCGCCAGCCGCCGCGACGTCGTA
>Ga0209006_10002224_pt1 | contig 17683 bp, 19 predicted proteins | sample JacPin_JW_Ref_O2_FD_188567 | JGI IMG/M metagenome (GOLD analysis project Ga0209006, IMG submission 188567) | Forest soil microbial communities from Algoma, Ontario, Canada - Jack Pine, Ontario site 1_JW_Ref_O2 (SPAdes) (version 2) | ecosystem: Environmental > Terrestrial > Soil > Boreal... | reverse complement strand
CGCGGCTCCCGCGCCGCCAGGTGGCGCGCACGGCAGGCACGTCGCCGGCCACATGCACGCGGATGAGGTCGCCGCGCTTGCCGACCGCGATCTCGCCGCGGTCGGCGAGGCCGATGGCGTCGGCCGGCGTTTTCGTCACTGTGCGGACGGCGGCCGCAAGGTCGATCGTCGCCACGACCTGCGGCAGGTGCAGCGCCGCCATCAGCAGCGCCGCCGGCAGGTAGTCCGACGACATTACGTCGAGCACGCCGGCACGTGCGAGATCGGCGGTCGCCACGTTGCCGGCATGCGAGCCGCCGCGCACCAGGTTGGGAGCGCCCATCAGCACGCGGATGCCTGCCGCGTGCAGCGCCTGCGCGGCCTCGACCGTGGTGGGGAACTCGGCAATCGCGACCCGGTCGCGCACCGCGTCGGCGACGTGGTCGAGCGTCGTGTCGTCGTGGCTCGCGAGCGGCACATGGTGCGTCTGCGCAAGCTCGACCAGCCCGCGGTAGTTCGTCGCCGCGTGCGCGGCCTGGTGCGCGATGCGTTTGGCGAACATCACGTCGAGCTCGGCGTCCGAGAGCCCTCCCTTCTTGCCGCGATAGTAGTCGCGCAGCTTCTGCTCATCGCGGAACTGGCGCTGGCCGGGCGTGTGGTCCATCAGCGAGGCGAGCCGCACGTCGTCGCGGCCGATCAGCGCGGCTGCCTCGGCGATCACGTTCGGCATCGGCACCTCGCAGCGCAAATGCAGGAAGTGGTCGACCCGCAGCAGCTGCGCCGCGCGCGCCTGCGCGATGGCGCGCGCGAGCGTCATGGCCTCGCCGTCGGCCTCGGGTATGCCGTCTTCGGTCCACACCCGCAGCGAATCGAGCACCGTGGTGATGCCGCTCGTCGCCAGCTGGCCATCGAACGAGACGACCGCCGCGACCGGGTTCCAGTGCACCTTGGGACGCGGCGAGTAATGCGCCTCGAGATGATCGGTATGCAGCTCGACGAGGCCGGGCAGCAACAGGTCGCCGCCAAGATCCTCGCCCCGCTCGGGCGCATCGCCTTCGCCGAAAGCGGCGATGACGCCATCGTTGACCGCGACCCAGCCGCGCTCGATCACGTGGTCGGCGAGCACCAGCCGCGTATTGGCCAGAATGCAATCCTGCGCCGTCATTGTCCTGGCGTCGCTCATGCGGCCGCGCCGAAGCGCGTGATGTCGATGACGGTGTCGGCGATGCGGTCGCGCATGGCTGCGTCATGCACGATCGCGACGATCGCGGTGCCGCGCCGCTTGCGCTCGGCGATCAGGTCGATCACCACGGCGGAATTCTCCGCGTCGAGCGAGGCGGTCGGCTCGTCGAGCAGCAGGAGCGGGAGATCAGGCAGGAATCCGCGCGCGATGTTGACGCGCTGCTGCTCGCCGCCCGAGAAGGTGGCGGGCGGCAGGCCCCATAGCGTCGGCGCGATGTTGAGCCGGCGCAGCAGCTCGGTTGCCCGCTTGCGCGCGGTCTCGCGGTCGGCGCCGGAGGCGATGAGCGGCTCGGCGACGACGTCGAGCGTCGCGACCCGCGGCACCGCGCGCAGGAACTGGCTGACATAGCCGACGGTGTGTCGCCGCAGCGCAAGGATCTGCCGCGGCGCGGCGCTCGCGACATCGGTCGCGGCGCCGCCGTGATGCACCAGGATCTTGCCGCGATCGCAGCGATAGCTGCCGAAGATCATCTTGAGGACGGATGACTTGCCGGCGCCCGACGGTCCGGCGAGCACCGCGCATTCGCCCGGATGCACCGCAAAGCTCACGCCGGACACGACCGGCAGCCGCACGCCGCCCTGCAGGTGCATCGTGAAGGTCTTTGCCACGCCGGCAAGCTCGAGCGCGACAGTCATGAGCGCACCCCACGTTCTACGTCATTGCCCGCGCAAGCGGGCAATCCAGTAGCCACGGAAGGCGGAATGGGACGCCGGCAGTGCCTCATCGATGCTCTGCGGCGTACTGGATCGTCCGCGTTCGCGGACGATGACGGCGGTGGGTTGGGAGTTGTCATCTTCTTCATGGCGGCAGGATCGAGGCGACGAGCAGCTGGGTGTAGGGCTCGCGCGGGTCGTCGAGCACCTGGTCGGTCAACCCGGTTTCGACCACGCTGCCGCTCTTCATCACGATGATGCGATGCGACAACAGGCGCGCGACCGCGAGGTCGTGCGTCACGATCACGGCGGAAAGCTTGAGGTCGGCGACGAGCCCGCGCAGCAGGTCGAGCAGGCGCGCCTGCACCGAGACGTCGAGGCCGCCGGTCGGCTCGTCCATCAGGATCAGCCGCGGCTGCGTCACCAGGTTGCGGGCGATCTGCAGGCGCTGGCGCATGCCGCCCGAATAGGTGCGTGGGCTGTCGTCGATGCGGCCGGGGTCGATCTCGACGCGGTCGAGCCAGCCCGCCGCCGTATCGCGGATGCGTCCGTAATGGCGCGCGCCGACCGCCATCAGCCGCTCGCCCACATTGGCGCCGGCCGACACCGCCATGCGCAGGCCCAGCGTCGCGTCCTGGTGCACAAAGCCCCAGTCGGTACGGGCGAGAAAGCGCCGCTCCGCCTCGCCGAGCGCCGCCAGGTCGCGCGTGGCGCCGTCGCGCATGCGGTAGCACACGCGGCCGGCGCTCGGCGCCATCTGGGCGCACAGGAGCTGCAGCAGCGTGGTCTTGCCGGAGCCAGATTCGCCGACCACGGCAACGACCTCGCCCTCGTACAGGCTGAACGACACATCGCGGCAGCCGAGCTGCCGGCCGTACCATTTGCCCAAGCCCTCGGCGATCAGCAGCGGCGCGTCGTCGTTTTCGCTCATGGAATTTGTCATGGCGCCACCGGCGCAAGGTCGAGGCGGAAGCAGTAGCCGTAGCGTTCGTAGCCGAGCTGCTCATAGAAGGCATGCGCGCGCTCGCGCTTGGCGCTCGACGAGAGGACGAGCTTGTAGCAGCGCTTCTCGATGCTTTTGCGCCGCGCGAAGTCCATCATGACGCGGCCGACGCCGCGGCCCTGCGTGTCGGGCGCCACGACGACGTCCTCGACGATGGCGGATGGGGCGCCGAGATGGCCGAGATTGTCCATCACCAGGAGCGCAAAGCTGCCGACGATCGTGCCGCCATCCTCCGCGACATAAAGCGTGTAGTCCGGATAAGCGGCGAACCGCGCCCACAGCCGCCGCGCGTCGGCGATCGGAAGCGTCGTGTCGTCGAAGCCGGGCTGCGCATAGAGCGCGAGCACGGCCGGAAGATCGGCCTCGGCTGCGGGCCGCACCTTGATGTCGGCGGCGTCAGCCACGGCCGCCCTCCGTTGCGGGCGCCTCGGCAGGGGCGGCGGCCGGCGCGGCCCGCCGTCTCTCGCAGTAATCCGTGTCCGAGCAGACGAACATGCGTCCACCGTGGTCATCGGTGATCACCTCGTCGAGGTAGCTCTCGGCCGAGCCGCACAGCGCGCAGGCGCCGGCGAAGCGGTAGCGCTCGAACGGATGATCCTCGAAATCGAGCGAGACGACCTCCGTGTAGGGCGGGATTGCATAGATGCGCTTCTCGCGGCCGGCGCCGAAGAGCTGCAGCGCCGCGCAATCGTTCATCTTCGGATTGTCGAATTTCGGCGTCGGCGAAGGGTCCATCACATAACGCCCCTCGACCCGGACCGGATACGCATAGGCGGTGGCGATGTGGCCATGCTTGGCGATGTCCTCGTAGAGCTTGACGTGCATGAGCCCGTATTCCTCGAGTGCGTGCATGCGGCGCGTCTCGGTCTCGCGCGGCTCGAGGTAGCGCAGCGGCTCCGGGATCGGCACCTGGAAGACGATGATCTGATGCGCGCCGAGCGGGGCCTCGGGAATGCGGTGGCGCGTCTGGATCACGGTCGCGTCGCCCGTGCTGGTGGTGGTGCGCACGCCGGCGGTGCGCACGAAGAATTTTCGGATCGACACCGCGTTCGCGGTGTCGTCGGCGCCCTGGTCGATCACCTTGAGCACGTCGTCCGGTCCGAGCACGGCCGCCGTCACCTGCACGCCGCCGGTGCCCCAGCCATAGGGCATCGGCATCTCGCGGCTCGCGAACGGCACCTGGTAGCCGGGGATCGCCACCGCCTTGAGGATGGCGCGGCGGATCATGCGCTTGGTCTGCTCGTCGAGATAGGCGAAGTTGTAGGCAGGAGCATTCGATTGGGCGTTCGTTGCGTTCATTCGGCCGCCTCCCGCACGGGCGCCTCGATCGTCTCCTGCAGCGGCGCGCCCGCCGCGAACTCCGCGCGCAGGCGGCGCACGAGGCCGAGCTCGGCCTGGAAGTCGACGTAATGCGGCAGCTTGAGGTGCTCGACGAAGCCGGTCGCCTGCACGTTGTCGGAATGAGAGAGCACGAATTCCTCGTCCTGCGCCGGCGCCTTGATGTCCTCGCCGAGCTCGCGCGCGCGCAGCGCACGGTCGACCAGCGCCATGCTCATGGCCTTGCGCTCACAATGACCGAAGCCGAGGCCGTAGCCGCGGGTGAAGCGCGGCGGCTCGGTCGCCGAGCCCCTGAACTGGTTGACCATCTGGCATTCGGTGAGTGTGACGCGGCCGAGCGGCACCGCAAAGCCGAGCTCCGGCGGGGTGAATTCCAGCTCCACCTCGCCGAGGCGGATTTCGCCCGCGAACGGATGGGTGCGGCCAAACCCGCGCTGGGTCGAATAGCCGAGCGCGAGCAGAAGACCCTCGTCGCCGCGCGCAAGATTCTGCAGCCGCACGTCGCGGTCGGCCGGGAAGCTCAGCGGATCGTGCGTGAGGTCGCCGACCGGCTGCCCCGTCGCCGATTGCGGCGACGGCTCGATCAGGTCGTCATGGGCGAGCAGGTCGGTCACGCGCGGCATGCGCGCGGTGTCGGGCTCGGCACGCGCCGGCTCCGGCGCGCCGCCGTTCGCCTGCGTGTCGAGCAGGCGATGCGTGTAGTCGAAGGTCGGCCCGAGCACCTGGCCGCCGGGCAAATCCTTGAACGTGGCCGAGATGCGCCGCCGCACCGCCATTGCGGCGGTCTCGACCGGCTCGGTGGCGCCGAGCCGCGGCAAGGTCGCGCGAAAGGCGCGCACCAGGAAGATCGCCTCGATCAGATCGCCGCGCGCCTGCTTGATGGCGAGCGCGGCGAGCTCGCGGTCGTACAGCGAGCCCTCGTTCATCACCCGGTCGACCGCGAGCGTGAGCTGCGCCTCGATCTGCGCGGTGGTGATCTCCGGCAGCGCCGGATCGCCGCGCCGCTCGTGCGCAAGCAGCCGGTGCGCATTCTCGATCGCGCGCTCGCCGCCTTTGGCCGCGACATACATCTCAGGCTTCCTCCGCAACGCGTATCGAGCGCGGCAATGCCGCGACCGCGGCGTCCGTCGCCAGCAGCAGATCGATCCCGCGCGGAAACAGCGCGCGGTTCGCCGCGAGCCGCGCGACGATGTCGGGCGGCAAGGGATCGGCAAGGAGCCGGCTGCGCTCGCGAATGCCGGGGCCGGTGAGGGTGAGGCCCGCGCCCGGCTGCAACTTCTCCACCTGCAGGATCAGTGTCGTCGAGCGGTCGGGATAGTCGGCGGTGCCGAGATTGAAGGCGGCGAAGTCGGGAACGGCCGCCGCGCCGCTGGTGAATGCAAAGGCGGCGCGCGAGGCGTCCGCGACGATCTCGCAGCCGCAGTGGAAGCGGAGCCAAGCGGCAACATCGTCGTTGGCGGCGAAGTCGGCGCCGAGCCAGACCGGCGTGTCATGGTCGGCGAGCGTCAGCGCGATCGCGGCGGCGCCGCGCGCCAGGGGCGAGGGCGGCGACAGCGCGGCGTCGATCGGCTGCACGCTGCCGGGCCGGGCCATGGCGTCGAGCACGGCGCGGAAGGTCGACTGCGCGGCGAACACCGGATCGGCAAAGCCTGCGGTCAGCATGATCAGCCCTCACCGCGCACGAGCGTGAAGAATTCGACCTTGGTGGCGGCGACCCGCTCCGCATCGAGGCGGCGCGCGGCATCGAGCCGCGCGCGGATCGGCGCGAGCACGTGCCGCTCGACCGCCTCGGCGTGCATGGCGGTCTGCATCAGCGCGTCGACGAGCGCGATCAGCCGCGCGTGCGCGCGGTCGCGGCCGAGCACATAGCCGACGCCGGTCTCGCCGCTCGCAAGCCGCACCGCGGCGCGCGCCACCGTCGCCTCGCCGAGATTGAACGGCGCGCCGTCGCCGCCGATGCGGCCGCGCACCATCACCATGCCGTTCTCGCCCGCGCGCAAGTCCTCGTGCGGCGGCAGCGGATCGAGCGCCGCGAGGCGACGCGCGATCTCGGCCGGGTCGCTCGCGGCGAGCACCGCCATTGCGGCGCGGCGCCGTTCGCGCAGCGCCGCCTCGCGCGGAGAAATCCCTGGTGCGACTGTTGCCATGACGTGGTCGATGACGTGGTTGATCGGCGTAGTTGTCTATGATACTAGACAACCCTCCTAGCCCGCAAGGGTGAAGATCGCGTGACGCTGCCGTGACAGATCGTTGGAACATGACAAGTTGTCGATGAAAGAACGAACATGACGCGCCGAGGCCTGCAGCGCGCCGAGGGGTCCGCGACGGACGAGCCGCCGTCGGGTGTCCTGCTGTGGCGCCGCATCGCCGACGAGCTCGAGCAATCGATCGCGCGCGGGACGTTCGAGCCGGGCAGCCGGCTGCCGGGCGAGATCGACATTGCCGAGCGCTTCGGCGTCAATCGCCATACCGTGCGCCGCGCCATCGCGGCGCTGGCGCAGCGCGGCATCGTGCGCGCGGAGCGCGGCAGCGGCACCTATATAGAGCAGCGGCGCATTCCCTATCCGATCCGCTCGCGCACGCGCTTTTCCGAGATCGTCGGCGGCGCCGGCCACGCGGTCGGCGGCCGGCTGATCGCGCACGCGGTCGAGGAGGCGGACGCGCGGCTGGCGAAACATCTCAAGCTCAAGCCGGGCACGCCGCTCTTGCGCCTCGAGCGACTGCGCCACGCCGACCGCGTTCCGATCTGCATCGGCTCGACCTGGCTCGAGGCGGCGCGCTTTCCCGGCGCGCCACGCGTCTACGCGGCGAGCAATTCGATCACCCGCATGCTGGCGCATTTCGGGGTGCGCAACTACGCGCGCAGATCGAGCCGGGTGAGCGCGGCGATCGCCGAGGCGGCAGACGCCGCCGCGCTGCGCATCGCGCCCGGCCGGCCCGTGCTGGTGGTGGACAGCATCGACGTCGACGCCGACGGCGCGCCGGTGCTGATGACGCATTCGCGCTTCGCGGCCGACCGGCTCGAACTGGTGATCGAGCCATGAGCGTGCCGCGTCACGCGCCTGTCATCGGAGCCCAGAACGTTGGGGGGCCCATCGTCCGGAGCGCCCAGCCATGATCGAGAACACCGCCGCCCGCAAGATGCTGTCCGTCGAGCCGCTCGTCCATCCGAGCGCCGAGGTCAAGGCCAGCACGCTCGGCCGTTATACCGATGTCGGCGCGCGCACCAAGCTGCACGAGGTCGAGCTCGGCGACTATTCCTATGTCGTGAACGACATCGCCTATGCGGGGATCGGGAAATTCTGCTCGATCGCCGCGATGACGCGGATCAATCCCGGCAATCATCCGATGCACCGGGCGAGCCAGGCGCATTTCACCTACCGGGCGAGCGCCTATTTCGCGGGCGAGGACGACGAGCAGGAGCTCTTTGCCTGGCGCCGCGCGCACCGCGTGACGATCGGCCACGACGCGTGGATCGGCCACGGCGCGATCGTGCTGCCCGGGCGCCGCATCGGCGACGGCGCCGTGATCGCCGCGGGCGCGGTCGTCACCAAGGACGTCGCGCCCTATGCGATCGTTGCCGGCAATCCGGCGCGATTGATCCGACCGCGCTTTGCGCAAGAGATCGCGGCGCGCCTGCAGGCGCTGGCATGGTGGAACTGGCCGCACGACCAGTTGCGCGCCGCTCTGCGCGACTTCCGCGTCCTGTCGGCCGAGGCGTTCCTCGATCGCCATGAGGGCGCGGGCGGGCGCGCGCCGCAGTCCGCCGTTGCATGAGGAGAGACATGGAATTGAAGATCGTCGGCGCGCAGGTCCTGCTCGATGATGGCCTGGTCGAGACGCCGGTGCATGTCGGCACCCATGATAGTGACCATGACGGCGTGATCGCGGACGTCGGTGCCGATCGGGCCAATGGACGCAGCATCGAGGCGCGCGGGCTCATGCTGCTGCCCGGCATCGTCGATATCCACGGCGACGCCTTCGAGCGGCAGATCATGCCGCGCCCGGGCGTCGACGTCGCGCTCGACATCGGCCTGATCGACAGTGATCGCCAGGCGGTGGCGAACGGCATCACCACGGTGTTTCACGGCGTCACCTGGTCATGGGAGCCGGGGCTGCGCGGCGCCGACAATGCGCGCGCGATCCTCGCCGCGATCGAAGCGCTCCAGCCGCGCCTTTCCGCCGACACCAGGTTCCATCTGCGCCACGAGACCTACAATCTCGCAGCCGAGCCGGAAGTATGCGACTGGCTCAGCTGCCGCCGCATCGGCGCGCTCGCCTTCAACGATCATCTGCCGAGCGAAGCGAGCCTTGCCAAGCGGCCGGACAAGCTCGCGCAAATGGTCGCGCGCTCGGGCGTCACGCATGATGAGTTCGTTGCGCTGGTCGAGCGGCTGCGCGCCGACCGACCGGAAGTGCCGCACTCGATCGGGCGGCTCGCCCGGCAAGCCAAGGCGCACGGCGTCGCGCTGCTCTCGCATGACGATGCGAGCCCAGAGCAGCGGCAGTGGTTCCGCGCGCTCGGCTGCCGCGTCAGCGAGTTTCCCATGACGATCGAGACGGCGCGTGACGCCGCCGCGGCGGGCGACCAGATCGTGCTCGGCGCCCCCAATGTGATGCGCGGCAAAAGCCATCTCGGCTGGATCAATGCGAGCGACATGATCGCGCAGGGGCTCTGCTCAGTGCTCGCATCGGACTACTACTATCCGGCGCCACTGGTCGCCGCCTTCCGCCTCGCTGCCGACGCGGTGGTGCCGCTCGCAGCGGCATGGCGGCTCGTGTCCGATGCGCCTGCCCGCGCCGTGGGCCTGGACGACCGCGGCCGCATCGGACGCGGCCAGCGCGCTGACCTCATCCTGGTCGATGCGGGCGTCGCGCGGCGCCCGCGCATCGTCGCCGTCCTGGTCGGCGGCCGCGTCGTCCACATCGTCGAGCCGGATCGCCTCAAACCTTGAGCTCGCCGTTGCGGCAGCCGGGTCATCCACAGCGAAAAGTCGAGAGCTTTCGGCCCCTTGTCTAGCCAAACCGCCAACAGGCCCGGTTCGGTTCACGGGAGTGTCACGCGCCGCTGTTAGCGCATCGGACGACATCACAACGACAGGGGTCGTCCATGAAACGACAATTCTTCGCCGATGCGGCCGGCGCCGCACTCGCGGCGTTGCTCGCCATGTCCTCGCTGGCGTTTGCGGAAAACGCCAAGGACTGCCCGAACGGCGGCACCGTTCGGTTCGGTGTGGAACCTTACGATACCGCCCCCAAGCTGGTGCCGATCTACGAGCACATCGGCAAGCTGGTCGGCGAAAAGATCGGCTGCGACGTCAAGGTCTATGTTGCCACCAACTACAACGCCGAGATCGAGGCGATGCGCAACGGCAAGCTCGAGATCGGCGAGTTCGGGCCGCTCGGCTATGTGCTCGCGCACCAGATCGCCAAGGCCGAGGCGGTCGCGACCTTCGCCGGCGCGGACAACAAGCCCGACACCTACTGGGCAAGCCTCGTCACCTGGCCGGGCTCCGGCATCAAGACGGTGGCGGACATCAAGGGCCGTTCCTTCGCGTTCTCCGACCCGGCCTCGACCTCGGGCCATCTCTTCCCGGCCTACGGGCTGCGCAAGGCCGGGCTCGATCCCGCCAAGGACGTGCGCGCGCTCTATGCGGGGAGCCATACCGCGTCGTTCGAGGCGCTCTATAACCACAAGGTCGATGCCGGCGAGCTCAACAGCGCGCAGATGGAATCGGCCAAGCAGCGCGGCCACTACAAGGACGGCGATCTCGTCTTCCTGTGGAAGTCGGACCCGATCCCGATCGATCCAATCGCGGTGCGCGGCGACCTGCCCGAAGGCTTCAAGAAGCGCCTGGTGGAGGCCCTGCAAAACCTCGATCTGTCGCAGCTCGACGAGAAGGATCGCAAGATCATCGGCGTGCACGGCCTGCGCATGGTGCCGCAGACGGATGACGCCTTCAATGGCATCCGCGACCTGGTCAAGACGCTCAACATCGACCTCGCCGCGATGTAGGGCGTCGATCACCTGGGAAATCGCGCCGGTGCTGCAAGTCCACGATCTCACGCTGCGTTACCCCAACGGCACGCTGGCGCTCACCCGGTTCAACATCGCGGTCGGCGCCGGCGAGCTCGTGATCGTGCTCGGCGGCAACGGCAGCGGCAAGACGACGCTGTTGCGCTGCATCTGCCGCACGCTCGCGCCGAGCGCGGGCGAGGTCCGGGTCAACGGCATCGACCTCGCGCCGCTCGGCGGCGAGCGGCTGCGCCGGGCGCGGCTCGAGCTCGCCATGATCTCGCAGCACGCGAGCCTGGTGCGGCGGCGCAGCGTGCTCGCCAATGTGGCGACCGGCGCGCTCGGCCGGCTCGGCGGGTTGTGGACGGCGCTCGGCGGCCTGCCGGCGCGCGAGCTTGCCGCCGCGCACGGCCATCTCGTCGAGGTCGGCCTCGGCCATCTCGCGCACCAGCGCGCCAGCACGCTGTCGGGCGGCCAGGCCCAGCGCGTCGCCATCGCCCGCGCGCTTGCGCAGAACCCGCGCGTGCTCTTGGCCGACGAGCCGATCGCGAGCCTCGATCCGGAAGCCGCCGAGGAGATCATGCGGCTGCTGCGCCGGCTCGCCGTGGAAGCGAACCTCGCGGTGCTGTGCGTGCTGCACCAGGTCGACCTCGCCTACAAATATGCCGATCGCCTGGTCGGCATCCGCGACGGCGCCATGGCGTTCGACCTGCCGCGCGCCGAGCTGTCGCGCGAGACAGTGCGCCAGCTCTATCTCAGCAAAGCCGCATGAGCGAGGCGACCGTACCCCTCGCGTGGGACGCGCGCGGTCACGGCGGCGACGCGATCGTGCTGGCCAAGCGCATCGGCATCGCACTCGTTCTGCTGCTGATCATCGCTCAGTCGCTGATCGTGGTGGAGGCACGGCCGCAGGACCTCATCACCGGCGTGCACGGCATGGCGGATATCGTCCGCCGCGCCATGCCGCCCGACTTCGCGAAATTCTCCGACGAGCTGTGGCCGGCGCTGGAGACGATCGACATTGCGATCTTCGGCACCGTCGGCGGCATCCTTCTGGCGGTTCCGCTCGCCGTGCTGGCGGCCGCCAATGTCAGCCCGTCGCGGCCGATCTATTTCGTCGCCCGCGCCATCATCGGCTTCGCGCGGGCGGTGCCGGATCTGGTGTGGGCGCTGTTCTTCGTCACTGCGGTCGGGCTCGGGCCGTTCCCGGGCGGGCTCGCGCTTGCGGTGCATTCGGTCGGCATGCTGGGGCGGCTGTTTGCCGAGACGATCGAGCAGATGGACATGGCGCCGATCGACGCGCTGGCGCTCACCGGCGCGCGCCGCATCCAGATCTTCACCCACGGCGTCATCCCCTCGGTGCTGCCCTCGCTGCTCGGCATCTCGCTCTACCGGCTCGACGAGAACATCCGCTCCTCGCTGGTGCTCGGCTTCGTCGGCGCCGGCGGCATCGGCTTCCAGCTCCTCACCGCGATGAATCTCTTCCAGTACCGCGAGGTCTCGCTGCTCTTGATCATCACCTTCGTGATCGTGCAGGCGGCCGAGCGGCTCTCCGCCATCCTGCGCGAGAAGATTTCCTGAAGCGACCCGTTACGTCGCGGCGATCGCCGCGTCACCGGCGTCAATGCGCGAAGCGGTAGTTGAAGCCGACCCGCCCGATGTCCTCGGTCAGGCCGTGCGCGTGCGTGATGGTGGCGGCATTGATCGCGCTTGCGCCCACGTCGGTCAACGTGCCGAGGTCGACGTGCAGGTATTCGGCCTTGACCGACCACGCGCCCGCAACCGCCCACTCCACGCCTGCGCCCGCCGCCCAACCGGCGCGGGTGGCGCCGACCGACGAGTTGATCGGCCCGACACCGTGCAGGCCGAGGAAATTGTCGGTGAAACTCTCGTGCGCGACCGCAAGGCCGCCGGTCGCATAGAACAGCCAGCTTCGACACGGCGCACCGAGCCGCCCGCGGATCGTGCCCAGCCAATTGCTTTGCACCGACTGCGTATAGGGATTTTGGAAAGTGCCGGAGAGAAGATTGCGCGTCCCGTTGACCTCGGTGTAGTCGAGGTCAGCCTCGAGGCCTACGACAAGCGACTGAATCTGCCGATTGTATCCAATCTGACCGCCGCCCGTGAAACCGGCCGTGGTCACGTGTCCCGGGCTGCTGGCGTTCACGTCGGCCGCGCCCGCGGGAAGGAAGCCGCCGACGCTGGGAGCCGCCGTCCATGCGATGGCTTCGTCGCCCCGGACGACGCCGAGGTTCGGGCCTGCGTACCATCCACTCCAGTCGGCGCCGGCTGCAACCGCAGGCGGAGCTTTCATCGGCAAAGGCAAGTCCGCCGCCCCGGCCGATCCCGACCAAGCGGCGAACAGGGCGGCAAGCACCGCGACCCTCGACACCCGCGTCATCTCTTTTTTCGTCGCTAGCAAAAGACTGACGGAGGTATTCGTATCAGCGGCTGGGCGAATTGGCTGTGGCCTGTTCGCCACACGCCCAGGGAAAAACCGTCCGGGATACATGCCGTCTTGTGCATGCGACGCCGGGGAGCACGCTCGTCAAAACCCGGCTTGGCGGCGGCTATATCTCAGCGAGGCCGCGTGACGGCTCCGGCGGCGCCGGCGCTGCTCACGCCGCGGCGCCGATCTGCGCGTGGTGGAGCACGCGGAAGCGCGCATCCGCATGCTCCTGCTTGAACAGGCCGAGCCGGTCGATGGCGATCGGGCGATCGCGGCACATGTGGGCGAAATGCCGGCGCAGGAGCGCGAGGATCGCGTCCTGCTGGTCGGGCGCGAGTCGGCCCGTCAGCGTCATGTGGAAACGGAAATCCTCAGATACGTACGGGTAGCCCCAGCGCTCGAGATGGTGCACTTGACGTTCGCTCAGGCGGGCGGCGCGGCGTTCGCGCTCGGCCGCCGGCATCGGCGCCCGGAATGCGTCGAAATCGATCGTGCATCGCTCGGCGAGCGCTACGAGCGGCGCCGACGGCTCGCGCGGCACGATTGCCGTGAACGTGCCGAGCAGGCGTATGTCGGGGTCGATGCGGGCGAGCGTGCGTTCGCGCTGCGCGAAGGCGAAGAAGACGCGCGCGAGCTCCGCCTCGCTGCAGCCCGGCGCGAGGCGGAATGGCGCCTTGAGGGTGGCATGAAAGCCGTAGCGGCGCGGCTCTTCGGTCAGCTTGCGCCAGTCCTCCGGGACGATGCCGGCGTCGGCGGGCATCGGGACGTCGTCGCCCGAATAGCAGTCGTATCCGAGCATCGCGCTGCCGAAGCGATAGAGCGAGGAATCCGCCGCCGGCACGAAATAGATCGCGTAGCGCGCCTGCGTCATCGCGGGACCGCAGGATGCCTCACGCCGCACCGCCCTCGGCAGGTTGCGACAGAGGTTGGCCGGCATGCGGGCGCTCGTGCGGCTGCGGCGGGCCGCGCTGCGCATCGGGCGGGCCCGATGCGGGGGCCAGCAGCGCCTCGCCGATGAGGAAGAACAGCCAGGTCGCGACACCGCCGAACATCACCCAGGCCAGGAAGGTTCGCTCGTCGGCGACGACCGCGTGCGGCTCCTCGACCCAGTAGAGCAGGGGCGCATGCGGCGCGGCCGTCAGATCGAAGCGGGCGAGCGCGCGCTCGACCGCCGCCTGCGCGGGCGAGAACGCGGTCGCGACGTAGCGCACGCCGGCGCGATAGCTCTGCTCCCAGTTGCGCGGCGTGCGGAAATCGAGCGGGCCGTAGCCGGAAATCCTCGCCACCGCCCAGGCCTCGATCGGGTGCGCCGGCGTCCAGTTGTTCGGCACGATCGGCGCGACCCGCCAGCCGATGGACGGCACGACGGCGCTACGCGGATCGGACGCGGTCGTGAACTCGGTCGCGACCCGCGCATCGGTGAAGCGAAACCGCCCCGCATAGGGATGGCGCGCGATGTCGGTGAGCGCGATCGTGCCGGCGCTCGGCCCCACGATCTGCACGTCGGAGGTGAGCGCGATGATGAGGCCGACCACCGGCATCAGCACGGCGCCGGCGAGCGAGGCGAGGCCGCTGTAGCGCCCCGCCCACAGCCCGACATTGAGCCCGACCGTGACGGCGGCGAAGATCGCGAGCATGGTCCAGCCGAGCGCGGCGAGCGGGACCACAATCGCGGTCACGACCAGCACGGCCGCAAGCCCGCGCGCGGCCGAGCGCCACAGCGCTGAGCGGATCAGCCGGCGCAGCCGGCACGGCGGGGCTTCGTCGCGTGCGTTCACGGCCATTTCACCACCGGCGGCATCGAGGAGAGGATCGACTCGACATTGCCGCCGGTCTTGAGGCCGAACACGGTGCCGCGGTCGTAGAGCAGGTTGAACTCGACATAGCGGCCGCGCCGCACGAGCTGCTCCTCGCGCTCGTCCTCGCCCCACGGCAGCGCCATATCTCGCCGCGCCAGCGCCGGATAGACGTCGCGGAACGCGCGCCCGACCTCCTGCGTGAAGGCAAAATCGGCGTCCCAGTCGCCCGACGCGAGGTAGTCGTAGAAGATGCCGCCGATGCCGCGCATCTCGTTGCGGTGCTTGAGGAAGAAATACTCGTCGCACCATGTCTTGTACTTGTCGTAGGGCGCGACCGCGGGATGCGCGTCGCAGGCTGCCCGCATCGCGGCGTGGAAGTCGCGCGTGTCCGGATCATCCTGGGTGCGGCGCTTGCCCAGCACCGGGGTGAGATCGGCGCCGCCGCCGAACCATGCCTTGCTGGTGACGACGAAGCGCGTGTTCATGTGCACGGCGGGCACGTTCGGATTGAGCGGATGGGCGATCAGCGAGATACCAGAGGCCCAGAAGCGCGGGTCGGTCTCGGCGCCCGGAATCTGCGCGCGGAACTCGGGCGCGAACTCGCCAAAGACGGTCGAGACGTGCACGCCGACCTTTTCGAACAGCCGGCCCTTCATCAGCGCCATGGTGCCGCCGCCGCCCGCCGCCCCGGTGTGATCCGGGCGGGTCCACGGCGTGCGCACGAACCGGCCCGCGGTCGCGCCATGGAGCGCGGGCGGCGCGGCGTCCTCCAGCGCTTCGAGCGCCGCGCAGATGTCGTCGCGCAGGCTTTCGAACCATGCCCGCGCGCGCGCCTTGCGTCCTTCGAGTTGTCCGGCGTCCATGTTTCCGCAGCGAATGGCGAGTAGCGATTGGCGAGTAGCGAATAGTAGCGTCGTCTGCGACCATTCGCCATTCACCACTCGCTATTCGCCTTTCCCCAGCTGCCGCACCGCCTCGCCGACCGCCATCGCGCAGGTCATCGCCACGTTGAGCGAGCGCATGCCGGGTTGCAGCGAGACTTTCAGCCGCACTTCGGCGGCCATATGGACCGCCGCGGGCACGCCGGCGGATTCGCGTCCGAACAGGAGGATGTCGCGCGGCTCGTAGGCGTGGTCGAGGTAGCAGGTCGCGGCCTGCGTGGTGAAGAGCACAAGCCGCAACCCCTGCGCTCGTCGCCAGGTTTCGAAGGCTTCCCAGGACACGTGGCGAACCAGCGTCACTTGGTCGAGATAGTCCATCCCGGCGCGGCGGAAGGCGCGGTCGCTGGTCGGGAAGCCGGCCGGCTCGATGAGATGCGCCTCGAGGCCCAGGCAGGCGGCGAGACGGAGAATCGTTCCGGTGTTCTGCGGGATGTCGGGCTCGAACAGGGCGATACGCATGCTTGGGCAACCGGGGCCGGCAGCGGCCTGATGCGGTGAAATTGCAGGTGATCAAGGCCGTTGGACAGGGTTTCTTTCGCCGCACTTGCGCTATTATTCCAGTGGTGCCAATAGAACGCCGCGAAATCGTGCCGCTTGGCTGCCGTCCCCAGGGCCGGCCGCGGTCGGGTTTCCCGCCGGTATGGGGGGTGGCTCCACGTGGGGCGCCAAGGGGGTCCGCCGCGCAGGCGGGCCGACGGAACAGAAAGGAACCACGATCGTGACGACGATGTCATCGGCCGAGCCGACGCGGCGCGATTTTCTCTACATCGCCACCGGCGCGGTGGGCGCCATCGGCGCTGCCGCGACTCTGATCCCCCTGATCGGCCAGATGAATCCGGATGCCTCGACGATCGCGGCCGGCGCGCCGATCGAGGTCGACCTCTCCCCGATCGCGGAAGGGCAGGTCATCAAGGTGTTCTGGCGCAGCAAGCCGATCTTCATCAGCCACCGCACCAAGAAGGAGATCGACGAGGTCCGCGCCGTCCCGACCGACAGCCTCAAGGACCCGCAGACCGACCAGTCGCGCGTCAAGGCGGGCCACGACCAGTGGCTGGTGCTGATCGGTATTTGTACCCATCTCGGCTGCATTCCGCTCGCCAACCAGGGCGATTACGACGGCTGGTTCTGCCCTTGCCACGGCTCGCAATACGATGCGTCCGGCCGCATCCGCAAAGGCCCCGCGCCTTTGAACCTGTTCATCCCGCCCTACAACTTCGTCTCCGACACCAAGATCCAGATCGGCTGATCGGTCGGCCATTTTTTCGAGAAGACACCCCATGAGCGGAAATTCGACCTATCAGCCGCAGAACGCGTTTCTCAAATGGTTCGAGCGGCGCCTGCCGGTCCTCGGCCTCGTCCACTCCTCCTTCGTCGCCTACCCGACGCCGCGCAACCTGAACTACTGGTGGACGTTCGGCGGCATCCTCTCCTTCATGCTCGCCGTGCAGATCGTCACCGGCATCGTGCTGGTGATGCACTACACGCCGAACGTCGACCTCGCCTTCAATTCGGTCGAGTACATCATGCGCGACGTGGATTTCGGCTGGCTGTTGCGCTATCTGCACGCGAGCGGCGCCTCGATGTTCTTCCTCGCCGTGTACATCCACATGTTCCGCGGCCTCTACTACGGCTCGTACAAGGCGCCGCGCGAGGTTTTGTGGATCCTCGGCGTGATCATCTACCTGTTGATGATGGCGACCGGCTTCATGGGCTACGTGCTGCCGTGGGGGCAGATGAGCTACTGGGCCGCGACCGTCATCACCAACCTGTTCTCGGCGATCCCGGTGGTCGGCGATCCGATCGTCACCTGGCTGTGGGGCGGCTTCGCGGTCGGCAATCCGACCCTGCAACGTTTCTTCTCGCTGCACTACCTCCTGCCGTTCGTGATCGCCGGCGTGGTCGTGCTGCACGTCTGGGCGCTGCACGTCGCGGGCCAGAACAATCCGGCCGGCGTCGAGCCGCAGTCCGACAAGGACACGGTGCCGTTCACGCCCTATGCGACCCTGAAGGACGCCTTCGGCCTCTCGGTGTTCTGCATCGTCTTTGCGTGGCTGGTGTTCTACATTCCGAACTACCTGATGCATCCTGACAACTACATCCCGGCCAATCCGGGCGTGACGCCGCCGGAGATCGTGCCCGAATGGTACTACCTGCCGTTCTACGCGATCCTGCGCTCGATCCCGAACAAGCTGATCGGCGTGACGGCCCTGTTCTCGTCGATCCTGGTGCTCGCCTTCGTGCCCTGGCTCGACACCTCGCGGG